>Ga0208124_100112_pt1 | contig 49412 bp, 39 predicted proteins | sample LakWasM104_HOW12_2_FD_183922 | JGI IMG/M metagenome (GOLD analysis project Ga0208124, IMG submission 183922) | Freshwater sediment methanotrophic microbial communities from Lake Washington under simulated oxygen tension - Sediment Metagenome... | ecosystem: Environmental > Aquatic > Freshwater >...
ATAGTAACCTCGTTTTACTTTTTTTACTTTTAAGAAAACGACGTTCATATCGTACTTTTTCGCTAGCATTTCCGCGCCAGTATGCACTGGAACTTCAACACCCATGAATTTATTCCAGTGAAAAACGGAGTAGATTTTAGGCGACTGATCGCTAGCAAAACCATAGATTCCCAACCGATTTTCTTTCGTATTGTTCCGAATAACAGGAATGGTTTCTTTCGTAGTAATCAGCGTTGCACCGAATTTGGAACGAATCTTCTTCACTAAAGTATCAAAATAAGTATTGTTGATTTTTTTGTAAATGGCAAATCCGTCAAAAGTTATCCGATGGTTCATCGAAATTACCCACTCGTAACTAGCATAATGCGCGCAAAGTAATGCCACACTTTTTTGCTTTTTTTCTAAATCTAAATACACATCCAAGTTTTTAAATTGGAACCTTTTTTCCATTTCCGCTTTTGAAATCGACATGGTTTTGATCATTTCCAAAAACATATCACACATGTGTTGGTAGGATTTTTTCTCAATTTGCAAACGTTCTTTCTGGGAAAGATGCGGCAATGCTAGCGCTAAATTTTCACGAACAGTTTTCTTGCGATAGCCAATTAAGTAATACACGATGCCATAAACGATATCGGATAGCACATACAATAATGGAAACGGAAGTATCGAAATGAACCAAAGAATCGGATACCCAAGGATATAAATTAAAAATTGCATTCCCTTAAAATTTTCACAAATATACATTTTAACCTCATTTAGTCGGTTTACTTTAACAAAAGCTACAGAAACTATTTCTATTTTTACGTGAAATAAATCCAATGCCATGAATACGGTTCTCATTATCATCATCGCTCTAAATTTGATTGTTAGTTTTAAAGGATTTGGAGATCTTGCTTTCTTCAGAAAATACGAGTTCCATATCGGAAGCATTCGCGCCGGCGAACATTACCGAATGGTATCTTCAGCGTTTTTGCACGGGGACATTGGGCACTTGTTTTTCAATATGTTCACATTATACATGTTTGCCCCCGTCGTAATCAGTTACATGGAAAGCTATACGTTTGGATTAATTTATGTGGGAAGTTTAATTTTCGGTAGTTTGTTAACCTTGTTACTGCACAAAGACGATTACAGTTACCGAGCTATTGGTGCTTCGGGAGCAGTTACCGGAGTTTTATATTCTGCCATATTGTTGCAACCCGACATGAGTTTGTATTTGTTTTTTATTCCAATTCCAATTCCAGCCTATATTTTCGGGATTGGGTATCTATTGTACTCGATCTACGGGATGAAAGCGAAAAATGATAATATTGGTCATACGGCGCACTTTGGTGGTGCCATTGGAGGTTTTGTCATTACCATTATCAAAGCTCCCTACATCCTAACTGAAAATACGTTTATGGTCGTTTTATTGCTAATACCGATTGTCATTCTTTTTGGTTTGGCCAAAGCCGGAAAATTATAAATGGCATAGGATTTGGTAAATGCGATTCAACTTTAAATACAAACAACATGAAAAAAGCCGCCTTATTGGTATGCATCCTTTTTGCTACCGCTTCACAAGCACAAGAACTCAAACAAATTCCAATGATCAATGTTTCCGGAGAAGGGAAAATAAAAGTAATTCCCGATCAAGCGATGCTTTCGTTTGCCATTGAAACCAAAGGCCCGAAAGCCATTGATGTAAAAAAAGAAAACGATACCAAGATGGATGCCGTTTTGAAATACATCAAAAAAATGAATATCGCCAAAGAAGATTTTCAAACCCAGCGCGTTACTTTATATCCGAATTACGATTACGACAAAAAGAAAAATAGCTATATAGCAATGCAAAGTGTTACTGTTTTATTGAAAGACCTGAATGTTTATGATGTGATGATGGATGGCTTAGTAGATTTAGGAATCAACCGAATTGACAATGTCGAATTCAAATCGTCTAAAATGGAGCAACTGCAATCCGATGCTAGAAAACTGGCGATGAAAAATGCAAAATCCAAAGCGGAAGATTTTGTTTCGGTTTTAAATCAAAAAGTAGGGAAGGCGATGACCATTTCTGATAATTCTCAAGTATATTATCCGCCGCGTCCTATGTATGAAATGAAAACAATGGCAATGGCAGATAGCGCTGGTGCACCAAAAGAAACTTTAGCAGCTGGTGAAATTGAAATCGTGGTGAATGTAAGTGTGAGTTTTGTTTTAGAATAAAATAAAAGATTTTTAAATAAAAAGACCGTTTCTAATAGAGACGGTTTTTTTTATGTCTGAATTTGAAGCTTAATAATCGATCATTGTTTAGGAGTCATGAAATTATTATCATAAATCTACTGACAATAGCTTTAGATTGAATAAATAATTTGGAGGTTGTAGAAAAGCAAAAACCCAGTAAATCATAAGATTTACTGGGTTTTGAGAGTTTTTGTTTTTTTAAATGTGGGGAGAGCAGGATTCGAACCTGCGAAGTTCACACAGCAGATTTACAGTCTGCCCTCGTTGGCCGCTTGAGTATCTCCCCAGCGAATGAAACCATTGGTCTCAAACGGTTGCAAATATAAAAACAGTTTTGGTGTTTGCAAATATAAATGCGACTTATATTTCAACTTATTTTTAAGCAATTGGAATTGAATTACATAAAAAAATCTCCATTAAGGAGATTTTTAAATATTGCGCTAAAATGGCTTCTTTTATTTCAAAAGTTCAGCTACTTTCGCTTTCAAGGCATCGCCCCGTAAATCTTTAGCAATTACTTTTCCAGTAGCATCAACAATGAAAGTCGATGGAATTAATTTAATGCTGTACGATTTTGCAATCGGATCTTCCATCTCTTTTAAATTAGAAACTTGTGTCCATGTCAATTGATCTTTAGCAATCGCTGCTTTCCATTTTGCCGCTTCGTCATCCAAAGAAACGCTAACGATATTCAATCCCTTAGCGTGAAATTCTTTGTAAATCGCTACCATATTAGGATTCTCTTGACGACAAGGTTGACACCAAGAAGCCCAGAAATCGATAATGGTAATCTTACCCAAACTTTCTTTCAACGAAACTACTTTTCCATCTGGAGTTGGCGCTGAAAATTCAGGAGCTTGTGCTCCAATTTCAACACCAGCAGCAGCAACTGGATTCTTCATTTGATCCAATTTGGTTTTAATGTTTTTACCATGTTTAGTACCTTTCAATGATGCATCCAAAGCATCATATAATTTTTTGATTTTAGCAACATCAGGAACCATTTGATTGAACATGCCTTCAATGATTAAAACTGAAATGAACGCCTTGTTGTGTGTTTTCAAATAATCATCGGATTGTTTCATGAATTCTTCTTGAAACTTGTTGTATTCCTTACGCAAGCCATTAATGACAACGGTATCTTTCTTTTGTTGGGCGTCATTCATTTTAGCCATATTGTCTTGTTGGAATTTGATCATCTTTTTCTGAATGGCCATTCCTTTGGCTTTATAGCTGCTTAACTCTTCGTTGTTGTAGGTTCCTGTTACTTTCGAATTTTCAATGCTATCTTTGTTGATAACCACCTCAATATCTCCATTTTCTAAAATGAAAGGTACTTTTCCTTGCACTCCTTCTACCTGTACAAAATTCATTTCAGGTTCTTTAGCCGATCCTTTCAATACAAATTTTCCTTTTTCAATTTTTACGGTATCTACGGGTTTCAATTGTCCGGTTTCGTCTTGCACTTCAAGAGTAACGGTTTTACCATCGGCAAGACCCTTGATTGTTCCAGTCACAATGTATTCGTTTTCACCAGCTTTGTTACAGGAAAATAGAACAGCAACTACTGAAAGTACTAAAAGAATTTTTTTCATTTTATCTATTAATTTTTGAATTTAGTCTGCAAAAGTATTTAAAAATATACGGTATGACTATTTTTATCACTTAATTTTTTGTTATTGTTTTATCGATTTTACTTTTGAGTTGACGGGCAAACAAAATCCGTTAACGGAACACCTGCATTCCGAATTCCATTGATTCCTTTTTCAACATTGATCAAGTGATGGTAGCCTCTCGATTTTAAGATAGAAGCCATAATCACAGAACGATACCCGCCCAAACAATGCAAATAAAAATCAACGTCTTTAGGGACGGAGGCGAAATTTGTATTCAAAGTATCTAAAGGAATATTTAGGGCATTGGCCACATGTTCTGCTTGAAATTCACCTGGTTTTCGGGCATCGACAACCACGCTTTCCTCAGACAATTCTTTAGCGAATTGTTCAGGTGAAATAGAAGTAATAGTATCGGTTTCAAAACCAGCTGCTGCCCATGCTTTCATTCCGCCTTTTAAATAACCAAGAACATGATCAAAGCCCACTCTCGAAAGTCGCGTAATGGTTTCTTGTTCCCGACCTTCGGGCGTTACTAACAATAAAGGTTGTTTTACATCTCCAAGTAAAGCGCCTACCCAAGGAGCAAAGTTGCCTTGGATTCCAATAAAAATGGCATTGGGAATATGGCTTTTTACAAAATCATCTTCGTGACGAACATCGAGAACAATGGCCTCCGATTGATTGGCTAGTGTTTCAAATTCCTTTGGAGCTAAGCCTCGAAACGATTTTTCCATGACCACATCCAAACTTTCATACCCTTGAATATTCAACATCACATTTTGAGGAAAATACGCCGGAGGTAATCCTAATCCGTCTAATAATTCTTTGGTGAATTCTTCACGAGTCATATCGGCACGCAAAGCATAGTTGGTTTTTTTCTGATTGCCTAACGTATCGGTCGTTTCTTTACTCATGTTTTTCCCGCAGGCACTACCAGCACCGTGACTCGGATAAACAATCAGCTCGTCTGCCAAAGGCATGATTTTATTTCGCAAGGAATCAAATAAATAGGAAGCTAATTTTTCTTGGGTCAAATCGTCTACTAAAGCTTGTGCCAAATCAGGTCGGCCCACATCGCCAATAAACAACGTATCTCCAGTAATAATACCGTGTTGTTTTCCAGTTTCATCGGTTAACAAATAACAAGTACTTTCCAAAGTATGCCCTGGCGTATGAATGGCTTTTACAGTATAATGCCCTACCTTAAACTCTTGGTTGTCAGTTGCGATAACTGCTTCAAATTCAGGTTTTGCTGTAGGTCCGTATACAATGGTACCGCCCGATTTTTTAGCTAAATCCAAATGCCCCGAAACAAAGTCGGCGTGGAAATGAGTCTCAAAAATATATTTAATTCGAGCGTTATCTTTGGCAGCACGATCCAAATAGGGTTGCACTTCTCGCAAGGGATCAAAAATAGCGGCTTCGCCATTGCTTTCTAGATAATATGCGGCTTGAGCAATGCAGCCGGTATAGATTTGTTCGATTTTCATAGTAAAGTATTTGAAGCAAAAATAGCGATTTTTAGTCTTTTACGCCTAATTTCTTTAAGAGGTCTTCCATCAAACACCATTTCGTAAAGGCAGATTGCAATAGATTGGCCCCAACAAAAGCAGTAAACCACAGCCAATGCTGATTTACATAAATAGATAACAATAGACTGATTAGGATAAAACTTCCTGCAACAGCGCGAATAATTCGGTTGATCATTTTTTAAATTTAAAAGGTTAGACTTTATAAAGGGTTTGATTTGATTTTTCTATGTCAAGCACCGCCACATGAATGTGCGATAAGGACTCTTGAGTAGCATTGAATTCGTTTACAAAATGGAAAAGCGAATCCACGTTTTCTTTCTTAACAAATGCAAAAAAGAGAATCGATTCGGTTTCATTCAGTTCCGATGCAAACCAGTTGTTTTCAATGGCTTCTCCGGAAATATCTTTGTATCCCGTTACTTCTTTGAAAGAGTAAGTAGTTACATTCGCTTTTTGCAGCATCTTTTTGACGTCTTTTTCAAAAGCAACTATGGAAGTTATTATTAGTAATTTCATGTTTTTAGAGTTGAAGGTTGAACATTATTTTTCCCATTTTTTTCTTTCCGTGACATAATAAATGATGGGCACTACCAACAAGGTTAGGATGGTGGACACAATAGCGCCAAACACCAACGAGATCGCCAACCCTTGAAAAATAGGATCAAACAAGATAATGGAAGCTCCAATAACAACCGCTCCAGTCGTCAATAAAATAGGAGTGGTTCTTACGGCACCCGCTTCAATAATCGCTTGTTTTAAAGGCACACCATCGTGGAGTCGGATTTCGATGAAGTCAATCAATAAAACGGAATTCCGGACCATCACACCTGCCAAAGCAATCATTCCAATGAAAGAAGTCGCGGTAAAGAAAGCGCCCAAAAGCCAATGCCCAAATACAATTCCGATTAACGACAAGGGTATCGCCATCATCATCACCATCGGCGTTTTGAAGTTTTGAAACCAACCCACAATCAACATATAAATGATGACAATCACGACCATAAAGGCCACGCCTAAATCTCGGAATACTTCTAACGTAATTTGCCATTCGCCATCCCATTTCACCGTAAAATCGCTTTCGTCTGTAGGTTGCTCCAGGTACAATTCGTTCACTTTATAGCCTTTGGGCAATTTTATTTTTTGAAGTTTTTCATTCATTCCCAAAATCGCATATACCGGACTTTCCAATGCGCCAGCCATATCCGCTGTGACATAAACAACTCGTTTTTGGTCTTTGCGGTAAATGGTTTTTTGTAAAGTGTCTGTTTTGACTTTCACCAAATCACTTACCGGAATCATCGTTCCTCGGTTGCCTTTGATTTTTAAATTTTCGATGTCTTGCAACGAAGTTTTGTCTTTATCATCGAGCGAAAGCACAATGCCAACATTGTCATTTGAGTTTTCATCGTACAAATTAGAAACCGGATATTCTTTCAACAAATACGTCAAATTCCCAACAACTTGTTGCGGCGAAATCCCATTAAGCATCGCTTTTTCTTTATCAACTTCGAGTTGGTATTCGGTTTGATTGTCTTCGGTCATCCAATCGACATCCACAATATCGGTAGTAGTTTCCAAAATACCTTTTACTTGATGAGCCACTTTGATTTGATCCTTATAATTCGGACCATAAATCTCCGCCACTAAAGTCGATAATACGGGTGGCCCCGGCGGTACTTCAATAATCTTGACATTGGCGCCATATTTCTTAGCGATCTTCTGAATTTCGGGACGCACTTCTTTGGCAATGCCATGACTTTGCATGTTGCGCTCGTCTTTGTGCAATAAGTTCACTTGAATATCTGCCATATTGCTGCCGCCACGCAAATCGTAATGTCGTACTAATCCGTTGAACGTAATAGGAGCAGAGGTGCCAATATAATTTTGATGATTCACCACTTCAGGAACCGTCGAAAGATAGTGCGCGATTTCTTTAGTCACCGCCGCCGTGCGTTCTAAAGTAGTGCCTTCCGGCATATCAATTACCACTTGAAATTCATTTTTGTTATCAAATGGCAACATTTTTACAACCACTGATTTGGTAAAGAACATCACTACGGAACCCATCAACAACAAAACGGTAATTCCCACCAATACGCGTCTCTTTGTACTGCTTTCTAATAAAGGACGCTCCAATTTGTTGTAAATTTTATACACCCAACTGGTTTCCAATCCGTGTTCTTCTTTGTGTTTTTGCGTGTCTTTTTCTTGCAACAAATGATAGCCTAAATACGGCGTCACGGTTAAAGCCACAAACAAAGAAAGCAGCATCGCAATCGAAGCGCCAATTGGCATCGGACTCATATAAGGCCCCATCATGCCCGATACAAACGCCATCGGCAATATCGCGGCAATGACCGTAAACGTTGCTAAAATCGTAGGATTCCCCACTTCATTAATCGCGTAAATCGCCGCTTGTTTAAAAGGCAATCGCTTCATTTTGAAATGCCGGTGCATGTTCTCGGCAATGATAATACTGTCATCAACAACAATTCCGACAACAAAAACTAAGGCAAAAAGGGTAATTCGATTTAAAGTATAACCTAACAAATAATAAGCAAACAAAGTCAAAGCAAAAGTCAACGGAACCGAGAAAAACACCACCAAGCCACCGCGCCAGCCCATCGCTAACATCACTAAAAAAGTAACGGCTAGAATCGCAATGCCCAAATGCAGCAGCAGTTCGCCTACTTTGTCGGAAGCCGTTTCACCGTAGTTTCTAGAAACTTCTACATGAACGTCATTCGGAATTAACGTTTTCTTCAATTGTTCGACACGGGCTAAAATCTTTTCCGAAATTTTCATCGCATCAGCTCCTTTTACTTTACCAATAGAAATCGTCACCGCCGGATATTCTGACGAAGCCGTTTTGAATTTTTCATTCGCCTTGCCATACCCAAACGATACATAACTACTCGGTGTCGAAGGACCATCTTCCACATTCGCGACTTGCTTCAAATAAACAGGCAAATTCGCATTCACACCAACAACTAAATGCTCCACATCTTCCGAGGTTTTCAAAAATTGCCCGGTGGTTACTAAATATTCTTGATCTTTATTGACAAAACTTCCCGATTGTGAACTGCTATTATTGGCCTGAATCATTTGCATAATGCCCAGCGCATCCACGCCGTTCTCTGCCATTTTATCTTTGTCCAAAACCACTTTCACTTCGCGATTTCTTCCGCCAATTTCCCGAGTAATCGCGACATCTTTGACTTTCTCAATCTCCGAAGTCACTTCTTCCGCCAATTGCCGCAACTCAAAATCGTCTTGCTTTTCACTCCACAACGTCAATCCCAACATCGGCACATCGTCAATAGAGCGCGTTTTGACCATCGGTTTGTAAACGCCCGTCGGGAACATGTTTTCATGCTTCGCCAACTCGTCGTACAATTTCACATACGACCGCTCCACATCTTGCCCCACGTAAAACTGCACAATCAATAGCGCCTGACCATTCATCGCCATACTGTGAACGTGCTCCACGCCTTTAATGTTCGATAACACTTTTTCCAGCGGCTTAATCACGCGACTTTCTACTTCTGTCGGACTCGCACCAGGATACCCAACCATCACGTCAGCCATCGGCACGTTGATTTGCGGTTCTTCCTCACGCGGAATCAAAAATGAACTATAAACCCCAATAATCATCAGCGCCACCATCAATAAAATGGTTAGCTTCGAGTTGATGAAAAAATGGGCAATTTTACCGGATATACCTTCTTGCATAATTTCTATTTTTTTTATGGGCGTGCCCCTACGGGTCGGGCTTTCGGCTCTATCTTTTGCTCCGCAAAAGGATGCCACCTCAATCCCTCACGCAACTCCCATTTTCATAGGAAGTTACTGCGGAACACTAAACTCTGATTACTGAATACTAATTTTTACGCCATTATACAATTTGCCATCCGCCGAAAGAATATACGTTTCGGTAGCCGCCAATCCCGATAATACTTCCACTTGATTGCCAAAGGTTTTTCCAATCCGCAACCAACGTAAGATTGCAACATTTCCAGTTCCAATCGTATAAATTCCAGTAAGTTGTCCTTGATGCACTAAAGCACTTTCAGGTACCAAAACGGTATCGGTGGTCGTAGTTTTTGATTTGTTAGCTAGCGGAAATTGCACATTCACAAACATGCCCGACAACACTTTCGCATCGGTTTTTCCCAAATTGATTTTCACCAAATATTGTCCGCCCGTATTTTTCGCTGACAAACTCACTTCACTCACCGTTCCTGTCAAAGATTCATTAGTCGATTTCACCAACACTTTTGCAGTCATTCCGCTTTTGATCGAAGTAATATCATTTTCGGAAACCATCGCCGTCACTTGCAAATGCGAAGCGCCTTCCACACTAACGAGCGGCATTCCCGGATTGGCCATATCGCCTTCTTTGACAAAAGTATTCGTCACTTCACCGGCAAAAGGAGCCGTAATATTGGAGTAAGAGAATTGAGCCAACACTTCGTTTCGCATTTGTTTGGCGCCTTCCAATCCGGCTTTCGCCATTTCGTAACGCGAGGTCATGTCATCCAATTCTTTCTGCGACGCACTTTGCTGATTGAATAATGCGGTGAAACGCTCGTAGTCTTTTTTAGCATTGTTGAACGCCGCAGTAGCTTGCAAAATTGAAGCATCGACTTGGGCTTTCTTCGCTTGTAAATCGGTATTGTTGATGCTGACTAACAACTGTCCTGCGTTTACTTTTTGTCCGACTTTTACATGAACTTTCGTCACGTAACCCATCATTCTTGTACTGACATTGGCGCTGTTTTCGGCTTCAATTTTTCCGCTGGCAGTAACGTATGGATTGTTGTTATCGGCTGCAATTCCGCTTACTTTAACGGCAATAGCAGGTTCGGTATTGACGATTGCCTTCTGTTCTTTTCCGCACGATATGGCTAAAGCTAGCGATAATGTTATGATGGTTGTAAATATCTTTTTCATAGTTATTGGGTTAAAAATTGTAAATATTCTTTGGTGAAGTTATATTCGAAAACCGCTTGCAAATGCTCTAGTTCTTTTTGAATCATTTGGGTTTCCGAGCTAAGCAAATCGGTCGTTTTTTCTAAACCTTGTGTAAAGCGATTTTGCCGAATTCTGTAAGCTTCTTGCGATTGTTCTAAAGCCAATTGCGATAAATTCACTTTGTTTTCCGCATCTTTCAATTGTCGGTTGGTTTTGTTAAGTTCTAACTGACTTTGCGCTTTGTATTGTTGGGTTTCTAAAGTGGCTTTTTGAAAATCGGCTTTGGCTTTTTCCATTTTTCCAATCGATTGGTACCCATCAAAAAGCTTCCATGACAATTGAGCGCCGATCAAATAGCCTTTGGCACTGGTTCCGAATAGGTTTTTGTCATACAGTTCATAGCTTCCAAAAGCATTCAATCGCGGTAGGAAATTCATTTTAGACGATTGCAACATTTTTCGATAAGCTTCAGAAGATTGGTCCATCGCCAGAAAGTCTTTTCGATTTTTAGCAATAGAAGTTACATTGGCGTCTACAACGATAGTATTTTCCAAGGCTTCTGTTGGTTTATAAATGCCACCTTTCAGGTCTTCATTCAACATAAATGCCAAGTAATCGGAAGCATTTTGAATGTTGCTTTTCGCATACTGCCATTGATTCGCCACCTCATTAACGCGCACTTGCGCATTCAAGACATCCGTTTTTTGTAGAAGTCCTTGTTTGAAATAATTTTCCACCAACTTCAAATTGGCTTGCCCTGTGGCGTTGGCTTTTGCTAAAACCGCTGCTGCCTTGTAGGCCAATTGCAATTGAAGCAACGCTTTGCTGACTTCCAATTGTAAGCCTTCTGTCGTGCGTTCCGTTTGCCATTGAAACGCTTGCATCTTAGCGTGAGCCGCTTGTCTGCCATACCAACCATCCAAATTGAGTAAAGGTTGTTGAATTTCTAATTTCGTAGCGAAGTTTTGCGTTTTGGCTGGATCGTTTAAAAGCGCGGGATTAAAATCAGCTGCCGTTAGAATTTCTTGATTCAATTTGGAACCAAAAGCCATAAGCGGATTGGTAGTCGAAATTGCTGTTTGCGTAGCGGTAATGCTCGGCAAGAAAAGTGAATTCGATTGCCGGTAGTCGGCTTGTGCTGCTTTGAAATTTTGCTTGGCAATTTTAATTTGGAGGTTTTTATCGGTCATTCGTTGCCAAAGTTCTTTTTTAGAAATAGGCAAGGTGTCTTGGCCAAACCCTTGTATGGTTGCCAAAAGCAAACCGAGGAAAAGTACTAGTTGCAGTTTCTTCATAATAGTTTTTCTGAATTATGAAGCAAAGATATTGTCGGGAAATCCGCCAGTCAGTAACAATTGTCACAGTCACTATTTAAAACTAAAAAAAGCACTTCAAACAAAGTTGAAATGCTTTTTTCAAAAGGATTATAGCTATAAATTTATTCTTCCGCTTTGTTTTTCAATTGCATCAAAAGCGCATAAGCACCAGTAAATACAATCCTTTGATTGGCGAACGCTTCGCTATTAACAATAGCGATATAACCATTTTCCTTTGTTCCTAAGGTTACTTCTTGCATCAAGTAGTGTTGGGCTTCTTTTTGAACAAAGACGTAATTTTTTCCTTCAAAATCAACCACGGCTGCCTCGGGTACGGTTAAGGCATCGTTGCTTTTTACTTCAATATCCGCATTCATGTACATCCCAGGCAATAAGGTTTTGTCGTATTTTTCAAAATGACAATGCACTTCTGCCGAATGTTCATCAAGTGATAAATCTTTGCTGATTAAAATAATTTCGCAAGGGTATTTTTTGTCAGATTGATTGGTATACGCCACTAATTTTTGTCCGATGGCCAAACTTGTAATGTCTTTTTCAAAGATTTTCAAGTTCAAATGGATGTCGGTGGGATTGATCAATTCAAACAACACATCCGCTGGATTCACATATTTGCCAATGTTGACATTCACTTTAGAAACAAATCCGTTAATGGGTGCGTAAATGTTGACGCTTTTAGAAATACTTTTTTCAGTCAAAGTATTTGGATTCACATTAATCAATTTCAATTTTTCAGCCAACGCACTTTGTTCAATGCGCAACGTTTTGTAGTCGGCTTCCGCTTGTTGAAAAACTTTGTCGCTACTGGCTTGGCTCTGATTCAATTCTTTTTGACGTTCGTATTCTTTGGTGGCAAAATACAGTTTCGATTTCGCAGTCAAATAGTCTTGCTGCAACTGAATGTACTGTTGGTCTTCCATAGTAGCAATCACTTCGCCTTTGGCAATATGCAATCCGGGAAGCAACTTGGTACTGGTCAAATAACCACCCAAGGGCATGCTGACCGAGACCATATTCTGTGGCGGCACATCAATTTTTCCATTGACTTTTAAGGTGGAGGACAGGCTTCTTTTTTCTAGAGTTCCAACGGTAATGTTGGCGTTCTTGAATTGCGCATCCGAAAGGGTTACGGAGTTTTCTACAGGAGTTGTAGCTTCCGTTCCAGCTTCTGTTTTTTTGGAAGTGCATCCCAAAATCAAAAGGGATAGGCTATAGATTAAGATTCTATTTTTCATATTCTTATAGTTTTGAAGTGAGGTAATTCAGTTGGATAATGGTCTCGTTTTGATTCCATACCGCATCGATGTAATTGCTTTTGATGGCGATACTTTGGTTCATGAGCATCACCCAATCCAAATAATTGATGTCGCCGTTGAAAAATTGTTTGTTAGCAGTTGCCACAATGATGGCCGCATTGGGCAAGCCTGTTTTTTCAAAATACTGCAACTTTTGCTGATTGCTTTGGTATTGCGAAAACTGATTTTGGAATTTTTGCTTCAAAAGCATGCGTTCTCTTTGATAGTCATTCTCAGCGATGGTTTCTACCAATTTTGTAGCATTGATTTTAGCTCGTTGTGCGCCACCCAAAAGCGGAATCCCCAATCCAAATTGCACCGATTGAAACCGACTCGACCGATCGTAAGTTACATTATCAGCACCGGTTCCTGTTATGGAAGTATTGTTGTAGCCCAAAAGCACACTCGGCAAAACTTTAGATCTTTCCAATTTTGTCGATGCGATACTGGCCTTTTTTTGCTGCTCCAAAAGTTTCAAATTTGGATGTTGTGCAACTAAAGTGCTGTCGACATTTTGGTCTAATTTCAGTTGCAGTTCAGTAGCTTTGGGTTGTATTTCCGTTTCCGAATTCAACAATAATTGAAACTGACTTTTCACCACTTCCTTCTCTTGTTGCAATTGTAATAACTGCATTTTGATAGTACCTCGTTGCGTTTCCGATGTGGTTTTTTCTAAAATATTGCTTTCTCCTTTTTGAAATCGCAATTCGGATTTCTTTTGAAATTCAGAGAAAATGGTATCGCTTTTTAGCAACAATTTTTCTTTTTCATTCAGGTACAGCAAAGTATAAAAGGTTTGTGTCACTTCTTTTTTGAGTTCGGCTTCCTTCAAAGCGACATTCAAAGTGGCCGATTTCCATTCTTCGGTGGTTAGTTTTCGCTGTCTCGAATACACCGTCGGAAAGTTGAAAGCTTGTGAAACCCCAATCCGATTGTCGGTATAAAAACTATTAATCTGACCGTAATCCATCGCAATAGTAGTGGCGGGCAGATTGGCGGACGTCTTGATTAATTTTTGTTGGTAATCCGCTTTCAAACGCTCACTCTTCATCGATTGATTTTTTTTCAAAGCCGTTGTTATGGCGATGGGAAGTGTCACTTCAGTTTGAGCCGAAGCATTTTGAAAAGAAAACAAACCCACTAATAGGAGCAAGGCTGTTCCTTTTTTAAACGGATTTAATGAAAATCCTTTTTCAAAAGTCACATACAAAATAGGCAAAACAAACAAGGTTAAGAATGTGGCAATCAATAGCCCGCCGATAACCACTGTGGCTAAAGGACGTTGTACTTCGGCACCAGCGCCATTGCTTAAAGCCATCGGTAAAAAACCTAAAGAGGCTACAAAAGCCGTCATCAATACGGGACGCAAACGCACTTTGGTTCCCATCAAAACAATTCGGTGTAAATCAGTCATACCTTCCGATTTTAATTGGTTGAATTCAGAAATTAATACAATACCGTTGAGCACGGCGACGCCAAACAAAGCGATAAAACCTACTCCAGCACTGATACTAAAAGGCATGCCTCGCAAGGCTAGGAAGAAAATCCCGCCAATGGCCGAAAGTGGAATTGCAGAATAAATCAACAAGCCTTGTTTCACCGAGTTGAATGCGAAAAACAGCAAGATGAAAATTAGCAATAACGAAACGGGTACAGCAATCAGCAAGCGGTCTTTCGCTTTGTTTAAATTCTCAAAAGCACCGCCATATTTTGCAAAATAGCCGGTTGGGAATTTGATTTGCTTGTCGACTTTTTGTTGCAATTCGGTTACGATGCTTTGCACATCGCGACCTCTAACATTGAAACCTACTACAATTCGGCGCTTAGCATCCTCTCGTTGAATTTGATTGGGTCCGTTTTTAATGGCCACATTCGCCAATTGTGAAAGCGGAATCTGTGTTCCCACAGGCGTCGGTATCAATAGATTTTGAACATCTTCAATATCTTTTCGTTGGGTATCGTCCAATCGGACAACCAAATCAAATCGCTTTTCACCTTCAAAAATAAGCCCCGTAGTTTGCCCAGCAAAGGCTGTATTGATAACCTTATTGATGTCGGAAATATTCAAGTGGTACTGCGCAATAATAGGTCGGTTGTACTCAATGACTACCTGAGGCATTCCAGTCACCGGTTCGATAAACAAGTTTTGAGTGCCCTCGACTGTACTGACTACTTTGCCTAATTTTTGAGCATAAAGCGCCAAAGTATCGAGATTTTCTCCGAAGATTTTACAAACCACATCTTGTCGGGCACCTGTCATCAATTCGTTGAAACGCATTTGTACTGGATATTGAAAGCCAGCAGTAATTCCGGGAACATCTTGCAACGCTTTGCCCATTTTAGCAGCGAGTTCGTTGAAGGTTGTCGCTGAAGTCCATTCGTGTTTGTCTTTTAGAATGACCATCATATCACTGGCTTCCATAGGCATTGGATCAGTAGGGACTTCACCGCTACCAATTTTGGTGACTACTTTTTCGACTTCAGGGAATTGCGTTTTTAAAATGTGTGCCGCTTTTTGAGTGCTGGCAATGGTAGTTGTTAAGTTACTACCAGTCAATACTCGGGTATCGACAGCAAAATCGCCTTCTTCAAGTGCTGGAATAAATTCACCTCCTAAAAAAGAAAGCGTAATCACAGCTAAAACGAAAAGCGAAATTACCGTGGCAATAACCGTTTTGGGATAATTTAAAATACGTTGTAAAGCATGTTGGTATTTCATCTCGACACGAATCATTAACCTATCGGAAAAATTCGGTTGGTGTTTAATTTTTTTACTCAAAAACAACGCACTCATCATGGGGATGTAGGTCAGCGACAAAAGAAAAGCACCCAACAAAGCGAAGGCTACGGTTTGCGCCATTGGTTTGAACATTTTGCCTTCAATGCCTTCCAAAGTGAAGATTGGTAAATAAACAATTAAAATGATGATTTGTCCGAAAACAGCGCTATTCATCATCTTGCTGGCGGCGCTTTGGACTTCAACATCCATCTTCTTTTGTGTAAGCGTTGCTACGGAGGTAAATTTCTTGCTATGGGTTAATTGGTGCATGACCGCTTCTACAATAATGACCGCGCCGTCGACGATCAGTCCGAAATCTAAAGCACCCAAACTCATTAAATTTCCACTGACACCAAACGTATTCATGAGGATGATAGCAAAAAGCATCGCTAATGGAATTACAGAGGCTACGATTAAACCAGCTCTGAAATTTCCTAAGAACAGTACTAGTACGAAGATTACGATTAGCGCTCCTTCCAATAAGTTTTTTTCAACAGTTCCAATGGCATTGTTGACCATTTTGGTTCGATCTAAGAAGGGTTCAATCACGACGCCTTCCGGTAATGTTTTTTGAATTTGTGCTACTCGTTCTTTCACATTCTTAATAACATCGCTACTGTTTGCGCCTTTCAGCATCATCACGACAGCGCCAGAAACTTCGCCTTCATCGTTATAACATAGGGCGCCATATCTCGTGGTGTAACCAATTTTTACTTCGGCAACATCTCTGATAAATAAGGGTGTTCCGCTTGCAGTGGTCTTTACGGCGATGTTTTCTATGTCGGATACATTTCCGATAAGGCCCTCGCTTCGAATGAATAGGGAAGTGGCCCCTTTTTCAATATAGGAGCCGCCAGTGTTTTGATTGTTGTTTTCTACAGCTGCAAAAACATCGCTAATCGTTAATCCGTACGATTGCAATTTATTAGGATGGATCGAAATTTCGTATTGCTTGAGTTTTCCACCAAAACTACTCACTTCAGCCACACCTTTTACGCCAAGCAATTGCCGTCTAACAATCCAATCTTGTATGGTTCGGAGTTCGGTTTCGTTGTATTTTTTTTCGTAGCCTTTCTTCGGGCGTACAACGTATTGGTAAATTTCACCAAGCCCGGTAGAGACAGGACCAAGTTCTGGTGAACCAATACCTTGCGGAATTTGTGTTTGCACTTTTTGCAGCCGTTCCGCTACTTGCTGGCGCGCCCAATAAATATCAGTGTCATCATCGAAAACAATCGTAACGAGCGATAATCCGAAACGCGAGAAGCTCCGAATTTCTTTCATTCCTGAAATGTTGCTGTTGGCTTGTTCGATTGGAAAAGTGACCAAACGTTCAATATCGGTGGCACCAAATGACGGAGCAATAGTAATTACTTGAACTTGGTTGTTGGTAATATCGGGAACGGCATCGATGGGTAATTTTGTGGTTTGGTAAACGCCATATCCAAGTAAGGCGATGACCATAAGTCCGATGAGCAGTTTGTTCCGTACGGAAAACGCTATTATTTTATTTAGCATAAAGAATTCTGTTAATCAAAGTTATTTGAATAGATAAAATAGAGACGGCGCTAGCAACAAAGGCTAGAGCATCAAAGGAATGGATTCAAAAAAATGGATTAACAGATTTTTGGCGGTTGCCAAATAGAGGAAAAATAGTTGGGTATAAATGACGAAGTGTATGCAAAATTGGTATTCGTAGTTGCTTTAAAAAACACGTTGTAAAACAAATCGTAATTGGGAGCAGGCTGCAGATAAGTGATGGTCGAGCAACTGCACGAACTGTGCGATTTGAAAGGAAGTTTCATGTCCTTATCGAAATCATCATCTTGAACTTCCCCGTGCATGTAGTGAATGCAGATGAAACTCCAAAAACTGATCATAGGATCTTCTTTTTGGTGTTCGGTGAAATGTTCTGCCATTGCAGGTAGCTTGAATAACTCACCCAATTGCGTGGTTGCAAATAAATAAGTTAAAGAAAATAATATGGCAATAGTTGTTTTCAATGGTGCAAATATTGCAAAAAATGTTGGACGAATACAACTGGGTTTTTCAAAAAAGCTGATGCCATCATAAGAAAAAGTGATTTCGATAAAAAACAGACACACTATTCTACAATAGTACAACCTAATTTTTAGGGTCAAATCCTTTATTTCTAGGAAGGTAACATCGACCAAAAAAAAGTGCTTGATTTCTCAAACACTGATTTTAGGGTACCTTAAAAATTCCTTAAAGATTTTCGCTACTATTTTTTTGCGGCACAACAGCTAGCTTTTTTGTCCTTAGAACATGCTTTCATTTCGGCAGCCGAACAGGTCTTTTTACCCATCGAGCAAGATTTCGAATCCTTCATGGTGCATTCTTTTTTTGCAGCTTCTTTTGGTTTTTCTTGAGCGTTTACTGGCATTGTAAATAAGAAAGCAACAAGAGCTAACATCGAAAGTGATTTTTTCATATTTTTAGATTTAATGGTTAATTTTAATGAATAGCGTTCAAATGTATAATTTATTTGAACGAACTTTAGTACTTTAACATTAATTTGATTTTTCGTCAATAATTTTGATCAGATTTTCTTTCGACAAAACACCCGATTGCCGCCACAACTGCTTTCCATTCTGAAAAAGCATCAGGGTAGGAACACCGCGAACTTGGTAACTTGCTGCAATGCCGGGGTTTTCATCGACATCAATTTTTACAATCTTAAGGCGTTCGCCAAAGTGGTCCTTTACCTGTTTTAGAATCGGACTTAGCGCTTTGCATGGGCCGCACCAAGTGGCAAAAAAATCAACTAGAACCGGAATTTCCGAATCGATCAAGGTTTGAAAAGGTGTGGTCATTTGACAGAAATGTTTTTATTTTTTTTCTCTAGTATCTATTCCGAAAGGCAAATACAGTGGGCAAAAACTGATAAAACTAGTAACTACAAAAATGAGGGCTAACACACCCAGAAGTAGTCCTATGGTTCCACTAATTACATTGGTGTAATACAAATAGCCAATAATAATGGCGACAATAATTCGCATTATTTTGTCGGTAAATCCCATATTTTTTTTCATCTTTATTTGGTGTTTATAAGTTGGTTAATCTTTTCCCATGTGCCTCCATTGGTTACGTGGGTAATCCCATTTTTTTCTAAAATGGATTTGGCTTGAAGACTTCGCATACCACTTCTGCAAAAGACAACGATATTTTTTTTACCCTTGAATTTAGACAGTTGACTTTGGATTTGATCTACTGGAATATTGACAGAACCTTTGACATGACCCGATGAAAATTCCATAGGCGATCGAACATCTACTAAAAAAGCACCCTCTTCGAGCAATTGCTTTAATGGAGTAGTTTCGTTTTTTGAAAATAAATTTTTGAGTACTTCGAACATGATTTTTGATGTTATGGGTTTGAATTTCTGTTACAAAAGTAACACCTTCCATTTTGGAGTTCAGTGACTATTGTTACATTAGGCTTTAAAGTAAGGTGGTGGGACAAACATAATTGGTCTTTTGAAGTTTTGTGTTTCTAATTCCAACGAAGCCATCGGATACATCCACAAAATTATCCCAACCTCTTTGTTTTAAAATCGAGGCCGCAATAATACTGCGATACCCACCAGCACAATGCAAAATGAAAGGTTTTTCTTTTGGAAATTCTGCCAAGCGGTTGTTGATTTCATTCAAAGGAATGTTGATGGCATCAAGCAAATGCTCCGAATCAAATTCACTGTGTTTGCGCACATCGATTACCAAGGCTTTCTCCTGCGCCATTTGTGCTTCTAATTGCTCCGAAGTAATGCGTTGAATAGTATCCACTTCTTTACCCGCTTTTTCCCAAGCCTCAAAACTACCATCCAAATAGCCGATGGTATAATCATAGCCAACACGAGACAATCTAATCAAGGTTTCTTCTTCTTTTCCGATTTCGGTCACCAGCAAAATTTCTTGTTGGATGTCCAAAATCATTTCCCCCACCCACATCGCAAAATTGCCATCCAACCCAATGTTTATGCTATTCGGAATAAAGCCCTTAGCAAACAAAGCCGAAGGTCGCGTGTCTAAAACTAGAGCTCGAGTTTCATTGGCTACCAATTCAAACTCGTCTGGATGTAAAGGTGTTTTGGCTCTTTTCATAATCGTGTCTAACGATTCGTATCCGTTGATGTTCAGCAACACATTTTTCGGAAAGTACCCCGGAGGATTGGTCAATCCAGTCAACAAGGCCTTTACGAATTCATCTTCCGTCAAGTTCGGATTCAAAGCATAATTGGTCCTTTTTTGATTGCCTAAAGTATCTGTGGTTTCCTTACTCATCATCTTGCCACAAGCGCTTCCAGCACCGTGATTAGGATACACAATTAGGTCATCTGACAGCGGCATAATTTTATCGCGTAGTGAATGATACAAATGTCTGGCGAGTTTGTCTTGCGTTAAGTCGGCTATAACGTGTTGCGCCAAATCGGGTCGTCCTACATCACCAATAAACAAAGTATCTCCAGTAATAATAGCCTGTTCTTTGCCATTTTCATCGATTACTAAATAGGTAGTACTTTCCATAGTATGACCCGGAGTATGGAGTACTTTTATTTTGTTTTGGCCTACTTCAAACACCTGACCATCGAAGGCAACAATCGCTTCAAAGTTGGGTTTTGCAGTAGGGCCATAGACAATTTGAGCACCGGTTTTATGAGCTAAGTCTAGATGACCCGACACAAAATCAGCGTGAAAATGAGTTTCAAAAACATATTTGATGCTAGCGTGATCTTTAGAAGCACGATCGAGATAAGGTTGTACTTCTCGCAACGGATCGAACAAGGCAGCTTCGCCATTATTTTCAATATAGTAAGCGGCATGTGCAATGCAACCGGTATAGATTTGCTCAATTTTCATAGTTTCCTAGTTTAATTTGAAAGCAAAATTAACCCAGCATCATTTCTTAAACTATGACTTTTGTCACACAAGCCTTTATTTTAAAAAAAGCTCCTTGGCAACAATATAAAAACCCATAACCAAGACAAACCAGCCAAAGGCAGGTTTCAATTTCGCACCATCAATTTTCTTCGACAATTGGGTGCCAATAAGCATCCCAACAATAGCAATGGCCGCAATCGTAAAAAGGAAAGGATACTGAATCGGGACTCCATTAAGTACATCACCCATAAACCCAATCAAAGAGTTGATGAAAATGATTAATAAGGAGGTTCCGACAGCTTGTTTCATCGGTAAATTGGCAAAAAAGAGTAGGGCAGGAATAATCAAAAAACCACCACCAGCACCCAAAAAGCCTGTGATGAACCCAACAAGAAAACCAATGATGGCCAAACGAATAAGATTAGTTTTCGGTGCGCCTACATTGGTAGCTGATTTTCGAATCATCGATACCGAAGCAGCAATCATTAACAGCGCAAAAACGACCATGATGAGCAAGTCTTTCGACACCAAAAAAGTACCAACAGAAAATAGCTGCCCTGGAATTGCCGGCAACACCACTTTCCGAATAAAAAGCAGCGAAACCACAGATGGAAAAGCAAAATACAAAGCTGATTTCATCTTTAAATTCCCCAAGGTATAATGCCGGTAAGCCCCAACCATGGCGGTGATGCCTACAATAAATAAAGAATAACTCGTAGCTTTTTCGGGGTTAATTTGAAACAAGTAAACCAAAATGGGTACGGTAAGAATACTACCGCCACCACCAATTAAGCCTAAAGTAATTCCGATTAAGATCGAGGCAAGATATCCGAAATATTCCATGTATACATTTTAAAAGACAAAGATTAGTCAATTTTGGTTTTTCAAAAGTAACTTTTATCACAAATTGATTTTTATTTTAAAAGCTCGATTTGATTGCGATTTAATTTCAAAAAACCACGCTGTTCCATTTTTTTCAAAAGACGGGAAATCACTTCGCGCGACGTACTCAAATCAGAAGCAATTTCTTGGTGCGATACTTTTAATTCCCGACTCCCTGTAGCTTCTTGTTGGCGGTTGAGATAAAACTCCAAGCGCTCATCCATAGCCCGAAACGCGATATTATCAATGACTTCCAACACTTCTTCAAATCGAGAGCGATAGGTATCAATTACAAATTCATACCAACTGCGGTGCTGCATCATCCATTGGTCCATCAACGGCAACGGCACCATCATCAACTCGGCATCGTCCACCACTTTGGCCATGATCTGACTTTTCTCACTTTTGGTAGCGCAAATCATTGATATGGCACAAGCTTGTCCAGGTTGCAAATAATACATAAAAAACTCACCACCATCGTCATCTTCTCGGTAAATCTTAATTTGCCCGCTCAACACCAAAACGGTATTTCGAATATATTGGCCCGTCCGCATGATGATCGCACCAGCTTTGTAGGTTTGGTAAACGGCATTGGCCTCTATTTCTTCCAGCAGTGCATTCGAGAAAGTAGGAAATCGATTTTTAATAGCAATGTCCATCTATAGAACAATTTTTTTAGGATTAGAAAAGTAAAGATAGCGCAAAATAGGTCAAATTGGAATGCACAACGACTCCTTTTTCAACCGGATTTCTTTTAACTAAAAATTAATAACCGTTTCGTTCCAATCCATTTTCAAATGCATTAATTTTATGAGCTATGGAAAATCAGTTTAAAAAAGGATTTTATTTTAAGGCGTACGAAGGTCCATTCCAATCGCCTTTCGACAAACTTTTTGTAATCTTCAAAGAATTAATCACCCACACTTCCGGCGATTTTGACGAAGCCATCGATTGGTTGCGGGAATTGGATAAGGAATACCAACTCACCGATGCCGCCTATACCATCGATGATTTCATTGACGATTTAAAAAAGAAAGGCTACATCCGAGAGGAGCTCAAAGACGACGGAACTACAGGCACCGGAATCACCGCCAAAACGGAACGCGCCATCCGGCAAGCGGCTTTAGACCAAATCTTCGGAAACCTAAAGCGTTCCGGAGCGGGCAATCACAAAACCAAGCAAGCGGGTAATGGCGATGAACATACTGGGGAATTTCGGGAGTTTCATTTTGGCGACAGCCTAGAACGAATTTCACTAACCGAAAGCCTTCGCAATGCGCAAATCAACAATGGAGTAGAAAGTTTCCAGCTCACCGAAAACGATTTGGTGGTCGAAGAAACGCAATTCAAGGCGCAAATGAGTACAGTACTTATGATCGATATCAGCCATAGCATGATTTTGTATGGAGAAGACCGAATCACACCAGCTAAAAAAGTGGCGATGGCTTTAGCTGAGTTGATTACGACACGCTACCCAAAAGATACTTTAGATATTTTAGTATTCGGAAACGACGCTTGGTCGATAGCCATTCGGGATTTACCCTACCTAAAAGTGGGGCCCTATCATACAAATACCGTGGCCGGATTGCAATTGGCGATGGACATTCTTCGGCGGAAACGCAACACCAACAAACAAATTTTCATGATTACCGATGGGAAGCCCAGCTGCGTCAGAGAACGCGACGGTTCCTATTACATGAACAGCAATGGGTTAGACGAATACATCGTAGACAAATGCTACAATCAAGCACAACAAGCCCGAAAGCTCCACATTCCGATTACCACCTTTATGATTGCACAAGATCCGTACTTGCAACGCTTTGTGAATCAATTTACCGAAGCCAATCAAGGGAAAGCCTTTTATACCGGACTTAAAGGATTGGGCGAAATGATCTTTGAAGACTATGAGACCAATCGGAAGAAACGGGTAAAATAGAGTTACGATATACGATTTACGATTTACGAATTATAATTTTAATTAGATGAAAATAGAAACCATCAATACACTAGGTGAGTTAAAGCAATCAGGTTATATAAGCAAACGCATTAAAGACGAGTTGCGCCACAACCTACGATTGAAAATTCAATCAGGAAAACCCGTTTTTGAAGGGGTGCACGGCTTTGAGAATTCGGTGATTCCCGAATTGGAACGAGCTATTTTATCCCGACACAACATCAACCTACTCGGACTGCGGGGCCAAGCCAAAACCCGTCTGGCTAGAAAGATGATTGAATTATTAGACGAATACATTCCGGTAGTAGCGGGTTCGGAAATCAATGACGATCCATTGAATCCCATTTCTCGCTTGGCCAAAGATTTGATTGCCGAGAAAGGCGACGCCACGCCAATTCAATGGTTGCACCGTTCCGAACGCTTTTTCGAGAAGCTTGCCACTCCCGATGTTACGGTAGCCGACTTAATAGGAGATGTCGATCCCATCAAAGCGGCCAACATGAAATTGTCGTATGCTGACGATCGCGTGATTCACTTCGGAATGATCCCTAGAGCCAACCGCTGTATTTTTGTGATCAATGAATTACCCGATTTGCAAGCGCGAATTCAAGTAGCACTGTTCAATATTCTACAAGAAGGCGACATTCAAATTAGAGGATTCAAATTGCGCTTGCCACTAGACATGCAATTTGTTTTTACCGCCAACCCAGAAGATTACACCAATCGGGGCAGCATCGTAACGCCATTGAAAGATAGAATTGGCTCGCAAATTTTAACGCATTACCCAGAAACCATCGCCATTGCCAGAACCATTACGGAGCAAGAAGCCAAATTGGATGTGTTTCAAAGTGATTTGGTCTACGTACCGTCCTTAGCCAAAGATTTATTAGAACAAATTAGTTTTGAAGCTAGAGAAAGCGAATACATCGACAACAAAAGTGGTGTCAGCGCCCGTATGAGCATCACGGCCTATGAAAACTTACTGAGTACCGCAGAACGCAGAGCTCTAAAATCAGGAACCTCCAGAACCACGGTACGTTTGTCTGATTTCATTGGGATTATTCCAGCCATTACCGGTAAAGTAGAATTGGTTTACGAAGGCGAACAAGAAGGCGCTGCCCAAGTAGCACAGCATTTATTAGGCGATGCCATTCATACCTTTTTTCCAGCGTATTTTCCAAAGATTGAAAAACTAGAAAAGTCGGGCGAGAAAACACCGTATTCCGATTTAATCGATTGGTTTTTCAACGAAAACGGATTTGAATTGTTGGATGAATGTTCCGATGAAGACTACCGAAACATCCTCGACGAAATCGTACCGTTGCAAATCCTAATTAAGAAATACCAACCCCAACTTCCGAAAGAAGATACTTACTTTATGAAAGAATTTATCTTATGGGCGTTAGTAGAATACGACAAACTCAGCAAAGACCGTTTTGAAGAAGGCTACCAATTCAAAGACAAGTTCGGGAGTTATTTGAGTAAACTCTAATAAAAAAGGGTTCTTCGTAATGAGGAACCCTTTTTGTTTTATTCTTGATTGCTTACTTTTCGGTACGGAAAGGCATTAAAGACATGTCGTTTGGCGAAACGTCCCGGAGAATCGGCATTCACCATCTTGATATACGTTGCTTTAGGAACACTGATGTATTCGTAAACACTACCATTAGAGAAATTCACGATCAAACGAATATTTTCATATTTATAATCCGTAATCGTTGCAGTGGCAATGGTTTCTTGGTATTCCGGTAACCCTTGTTGAATGGTCTCTGCATTGATGCTCACCAAAAAGTGATATGCTTCAATAATCGCTTTACTATTTTCCTCCGCTTCTTTCAATCCGGCATCATCTCCTTGAAATTTATCGGGATGACTTTCTTTCATAGCATTGCGATAAATCGTTTTTAATTCTTTCAAAGAAACCGTTTTTTCTACATTTAACAAGCTTCGGTATTCGACAATTTTTTTCATATATTTTTGTAACGTATTGATTTTGAATGATTCCGTAGGTATTCCGCCCCACACATTCGTTTAATTTTTTGCAAAGGTACAGTTTTTAATAGGAGTTCAAAGCATTTTTTTACAAAGGCAACAAAATCAAGCCGCTATAGTTTAACAATTTCAAAAATTTAGAACTTAATTTATTGTCTATCTTTGGCGGGTTAAAATATTCTCGTTTATGAAAAAAGTACTTTGGATAGTAGCGTTGTTTTGTTCGGTGTTGGTTCACGGGCAAGTGGTAATCAATGAAGTGGATGCGGATACGCCCAGCGCTGATGACAAGGAATTTATCGAATTAAAATCAGCCACGCCCAATTTTTCGCTAGACGGGTACGTACTAGTCTTCTTTAACGGAACCGCTGCCGGCACCGGTACTGCCAGTTATTATGCGGTAGACCTAGACAGTTACATCACGGATATTAACGGAATCATTCATTTCGGAAATCCTTTGGTATCTCCAACGCCAGCGATTCTGATTCCCAATGCCAACATTCAAAACGGACCCGATGCCGTAGCCTTATACCAAGGAAACGCCGTCGACTTTCCCTTAAATACTACCGCAACTACCGTAGGCTTAATTGATGCCTTAGCTTATTCCAATAGTGCTACCGTGCAACCCACCGCGCTGATGACCGTATTTGGTCTAACTGTTTGTGTCAATGAAAACGAAACCGGTGCCGCGGCTACCAAATCCATTCAAAGAAAAACAGACGGTACTTACGAAGTCAAAACGCCAACACCAGGCATGAATAACGACGGTTCTGGAATTATATTAACGTATTTGAGTCTAACCGTAAACGCCGTGACTCTCAACGAAGGCCAAACCCTCGACGTTACGTTTACCTCGACACAACCCATTGCCGGAAGTCCATTGGTGATTAACTTTGGCTTGGCCAATGGCAATTTTACCAATAGCGATTTCACCGGTACCACCAACGTTACCATTCCAGTAGGAGCCACCACCGCCACCAGAACCATTCAAATTCTGAACGACGGTACCAACGAAGGCGACGAAGAACTAAAAATCACTGCTAGTGGTATTCCGGTTAATTACAGCCTCTACAACAATAATGTCATTGTTAGAATCAACGATAGCAATTTTACCGTATTGCCTTTTGGAACTCCTGCCAATCCTACCTACGGTCACGTAACCAGTACGGCACCAATTGGGTATTATAGTTCTTTGGAAGGACTTTCCGGTGCGGCCTTAAAGCAAGCCATTCAAAACATCATTGCCAACCCTTCTGTAGTGCACGCCCACAGTTATGGCGATATTGTTGACATTCTTAAAACAGCCGATCAGAACCCAGAAAACAGCAACCAAGTGTGGTTGATTTATACCGAACAACCGCGTTCCAAAATCGACTACCAAACCGGGAGCAGTATTGTAGGCAAATGGAACCGCGAACATATTTACTGTCAATCGAGAGGGAATTATGGCGACTTATACAACGTATCTGCCGATGGAATAGGAGTGTGGGCATCGACAGGGCCGAACGATATTGGCGCCGGACTTTCCGATGCTCACCACCTCAGAGCCGTTGATGGTCAAGAGAATTCGTCTAGAAACAACCGCAATTACGGGGTAGATTACAACGGTCCTTCAGGAGCACCTGGAAGCTGGAAAGGCGATGTATCTCGAGCTTTATTTTATATGGCGGTACGCTACAATGGCTTGAATGTCGTGAACGGCAACCCAACTGATGGGACCATCGGGCAAATAGGCGACTTAGCAACGGCCTTATCCTGGAATCACCTAGATCCTTCCGATGACTTCGAAATGAACCGCAACAACTATATTTATACGTGGCAAGTCAACCGAAACCCGTTTATCGATTACCCCAATTTAGCGGATTATATTTGGGGTGCCAATGCAGGACAACCTTGGTTTGCGGCTTTAGCCACGACGACGTTCAACACCTCGAAAGTAACCCTCTATCCCAATCCAGCTTCAGACTACCTTCAAATCTCAGGAACCAACGAAGCCAGTGTGCTGGAAATTTATTCGCTATCTGGAGCCAAACTCTTCACCAAATCCTTCACCGGAGATACAAAAGTAACGCTAAGTTTAGCCTCCGGAATGTATTTGGCCAAAATTACCTCAGGTACTAATGCCATGGTTCAAAAATTACTAGTGAAGTAAAGCAACGATTTCAGGTCATCAAGTATAGGTCATGCTACAAGGAATATTCTATCCTATGTAGCATTTTCTTTATTCTTTATTCTTGTCTCTAGCTTCTTTCTTCTTGTTTCTTAGAACGTTCTAAGAAGCATAAGTATCCTACTTCCCGTACCGTCACTTCGAGTGTTTTGCGCAGTGCAACGAAGCAAAATGTATCGAGAACTTTGAAGTAGTTGTAAGTTGTAAGTTGTAAGTTGTAAGTTGTAAGTTGTAAGTTGTAAGTTGTAAGTTGTAAGTTGTAAGTTGTGGGTTGTGGGTTGTGGGTTGTGGGTTGTTGATGGCGCAGTTTTAAAGCACTCGAAGTGGCGCTTGTATTGCTTTACTTTTTCACCAAATCGTTATTCAGATCGTCAAGGGTAATGCCTAAGTATTCGTAGCATTCTCTTGGTGTTAGGAGTTGGTGTGGTTTTTTGTTATACTCTTCCCTAATATGCTTGTAGAGTTGTCGGCAATAGCGTTCGCATTTTCCGGTTAGTTTCATGAGGTCTTTTGGATGTGTGGCGACTTTATTCATAGTATATTGGTTTTTGGTTGTACTTTATTAGTCATTTGGCTCCAGTTCGAAGAGCGTTTCTAGTGGCTTACCGAAATGGCGGGCTATTTTAAGTGCCAATACGGTTGAAGGAACGTATTTGTTTTTTTCCATTGCGTTTATGGTTTGGCGGCTCACGCCTACGAATTTGGCTAGGTCGTCTTGGGTGATGTCTTGTATTGCTCGTTCGACTCTGATATTATTTTTCATTGGTGTCGTTTTCTCGGTTAGTGACTAGGAGGTAGTGGAATCGGATGATAAATAGTACGATAACCGTATATAAGTTGTAGGATAACACCAGTAGGAAATCGATTCCATATACTCCGAGGAATACTAGTAGCAGTATGACGTAATTGACCAATACCGACCACTGGAAGGCGATAAGTCGGAGGTGTGCTATGAATTCGTCTTCTTGTTTTTCTTTAGAGAAGGCTACTAGTAGCGCCCCTAATATGAAAAGTGCTCCTGTTAGGGTGTAAGTCAAATTGGCCTCTACCATAGTAAATATTTTGGTGTTGTGTTGGAAATCGCTTCCAACAATTGCTAATACTTTATGGTGTAACAAGCTCCATTGTTCGCCTCTGATAGCGGTAATTGCGCCTGCAATAGAAGTGATTAGTAGTAGTGCCCAGCCGATTTTTTTGCAATAATTTGGTAGTAAAAAAGTTGTTTTCATGATTATATTATTTAGTGTTGATGATTCAAATGTAAAGTATATTTTACATATAGACAAATTTTTTTTCCTTTTTGTTTGGTTTGGTTGTCTTTTTTGGTTGTGGGTTGTGAGTTGTAGGTTGTAAGTTGTAAGTTGTAAGTTGTAAGTTGTAAGTTGTAGGTTGTAGGTTGTAGGTTGTAGGTTGTGAGTTGTGAGTTGTGAGTTGTGGGTTGTGGGTTGTGGGTTGTGGGTTGTGGGTTGCTGATGGCGTAGTTTAGCTCTATTGTTCTTTTTAGTAGCGTTTTTCTTGTCTCTTGTCTCTTGTTTCTTGTTTCTTGTTTCTTTTCAGTCCTTTTTACGCCTTTTAAACAGTTAAAATCATGAAATCCACTACTTGCTGGAGTAGCTTCTCGATACGCCTTAAAACAGCTGGTCGCGGTTTTAAGGCACTCGAAGTGACGTGTAGCGGTTCTTAGAACGTTCTAAGTAGCACGATTATCTGGCTTCTCATGCCGTCATTTCGATTGTTTTGCGTAGTGTAACGGAGCAAAATGTATCGAGAACTTTGGAGGAGTAGTAAGTTGTAGGTTGTAGGTTGTACGTTGTGGGTTGTAGGTTGTAGGTTGTAGGTTGTGGGTTGTAGGTTGTAGGTTGTAGGTTGTGGGTTGTGCCTCGTTTGGAGAGATGGGCGCCCGACGATTTGGTTGCCCTACTAGTAAGTACGGGAAAACACGGGTAGACTAACCATTATATACGGGTGGTATACGGGTGGTATACGGGTGAGATGCGAGTGGATGACGGGTGGATGACGGGTTGCTAGTATTTGATCTGCGAGGTTATAGGCTACTAGTTGTTGGTTGACGGTTGTTCGTTATGTGTTGTGCAGCGTTAGTTGGTTGTTTTTTTGGGTTGTGTTTTCTATTTTCTTGATTTCCTTTCGGTCGCTTATTGTATTTTGCCTAGTTCTGAGAAGCACACGGTATCGAGAACCTAGGAATACTGCTTTTCTTTTGATGCTTTTCGAGTTTTTTTACTATTGCCGCACACCGTTTTTAATTTTATGGAGTGATTTTCGATTTATACTTTTTGCGTTTTGTTATTAGTATTTGTACGAATATTTTTAATTTCTAGTGGCAAAATGTACCCAAAAACGGTAAAAAGTACCCAAAAACGGCAAAAAGTGTCCTTTTCGGCACAGGGTATTTTGCAATCGTTTGAACTTTGAGGCACTATTAATCCCTTAATTTTTTTATTATGGCCAAACAAGTTGGTTTTTTGAAAGTAAAAGGAACGTATGATGATGTGTCCTTTTTTAAACGTGGTGACGCTTTTTTTATGCGTCAAAAAGGTGGTGTTTCTAAAGAGCGCCTTTTGAATGATCCTGCTTTTGCTCGTACTCGCGAGAACATTAGCGAATTTGGAACGGTTGCCCGAGCTGGCAAGTTGTTTCGGAATGCTGCCGGAGTGATGGTTCGAAAGGCTTATGACAAGCGGTTGAACAACAGGGTCATTCAAGCACTTACGGCTGTCAAGAAAGCGGATGCGACTTCTTTGCGGGGGCAACGGCAGATTTCTGTAGGGTTTGCTACCCCAGCGGGTAAGGCTGCTTTTACCAAATTTGACCTGAATGGCAACTGTACTCTGGGTATGTTGCTCACCTGCCCGTATGATTTTGACTCTGGTAGTGGTACCTGTACGATTGCTAATTTGGTTCCGGGACAGCATTTGTTGCCTCCGCCTCATGCCACGCATGTCTCGTTTCAGGTTGCTGCGATGCGTTTGGATTTTGACACTGAACTGGACGAAATGGCCTACAGCCCAGTGGAGACGTTGCCATTGAACATGACTCCCAGCACGGTGGTGTTGACTCCGACCAGCATCCCCGGTGGCCGTGGCGCGTTGTTTTTTATGTTGTTGGTGGAATTTCTCCAAGAACTGAATGGCACGCAGTATGCTTTGAACCAAGGGACTTATAATAGTTTGACGGTTTTAGAGGTGGTGTAGGTTTTTGTTCCTTTGTTGAAGAGCGCTCACTTTTGGGCGCTTTTTTTGTTGGGTGTTCTCCAACTATTCAAAGTTAAAGATTTTGAAAACAATCTTTTAGTTTTGACTTAAATCAGTTCACTTTTTGTTGCCGATTTACAGCTGTTTTCAATCGTTATTTTTGATACAGAAATATTGATTTATTGATTTTAAAGGGGCTGGAAGATTTGAGGTACAAATGCGGTACAAATATACCTAAAGCATCATTGCAATACTATTGCAAACATACTCAAAATCCCTGATAAGGATATTGTAATTCTATTCAAAAGTATGTTTTCTGATTTGTATAAAATTGATACCGAAGAAATACGAAAAGAAGCCTTTTAAAATTGAAAATAACAGCACATAAATTTCAGCAATGTCACCTTCAGTAAAAGTTAATGTTGGCATTGGAATTTGACCATTTACGGTAATGACTCGTTTTATTTTGTTTCCAAAAGTTACTATCGTATGTCGAAAGTAAAGGTCTTAGCGAATTACTTTTTGAGCATTTACACCTATTATTAGCAGTAATTCTGTTGTTATGTATGTTTTCATTTTTAAATTGATTTTGCAATTTTATCCATTATTGAATGGTCTGTTCCAAATTTGCAAATAGCATCGCAATTGGCTCTTAATTCAGAAAACAAAATGTATTTGATAATCATTTTTGAATTTTTTATAGCAGGTCTGTTTAGTTGTTGAATAACATCTTTTTCACGACTATCGGGAATGATAATATAGAAAACTTCATCGCCATCAGAAATGCTAAAATATAAATCGGAAAGGCGTAAAATCCCCGAATAAATACTGGTGCTTTTCTCTACCTCAAATGCTCCCATAATGTTATTTGTTCCTTTTTCAAACCAAAGTACATCGATAAGCTTTATAGTATTTTGTGTATCTTTATCTGTTGGCAAATCGGGAAACTTATTTATTGAAATAAAAGAAAAACTTTGACCATTAAAAGACTTGCTTTTATCGTTGCTCGCAGGTGTAACATCAAAACCTAGAGAAGCACCAATTTTTAATAAATGGTATTGCATTTCACTATGAAGATTTTCTTCCTGTTTTTCTTCCTGAATTTCTTTTTGGCGTTTTACTATGTTTTTTTCAAACTTATTGCGTTCTTCTTCGCTTAAATATTCATCGTTGCCAATCAACATTTTTTGAGTACCAATTTCAAAACACAGCCCTGCGAATGCTCCTAAATCATTTGACAAATCAGCTTTATGTTTATTATTAGTTTCTAAAATAACCTCTCTGATTTTTAGGTATTCAGACCAACTTCCTAATTTCTTTTTGTCTTTGAAAAGAAAATTAAATCCGTTTAGAATAGCAGTATTAAAAGGCGGAAACCAAGTTGGATGCAGAAAATATAAAATACTTGCTACTGCTGGCCCCAAACCTTTTATTTGCATAGCATCTAATTTTACAATCTCTTTTACAACTTGTTCTTCTGTTTTTGCATTGATACAGTTTTCAAGAAATTGACCGAAAGCCATTTTATTGTTTTGATTTTCATAAATATCGGGAATGCGTAGTTTTGGTTTCCAATAAAAAGGATGTGAAACTCCAACGAATACCTGCTTTTGTTCGGCAATGCAACTTAAAACAAACTCTAAACTACTTTCTTTAAAATCGTTTGGAAATGTTTTGTTTTTAATATCTTCAATGACTTGCAGAACACCTCTGCGGATAGTTCTAAATGCTTTTAATCTTTGGTCATTATCTATGAACCAAGTATTATAAACGCTTTGCTTATCATCTTTGTATTGCTGAATTATTTGCGAAAGGTTATTCATCTAATCACTTTTTATAATTTAAAATTTCTTAATCTCAATGCGTTGACTATTACTGATACCGAGCTGAAACTCATGGCTAATGCTGCAATCATAGGGGAGAGCAATATTCCAAAAAAAGGATACAATAGCCCCGCGGCTATAGGAATTCCCAATACATTATAGAAGAAGGCAAAAAACAAATTCTGTTTAATATTTTTCATTACAGCATGGCTTAAGTTTTTAGCCTTTACTATACCTTGTAAATCTCCTTTTACTAAAGTGATTTTAGCACTTTCAATAGCTACATCAGTACCCGTTCCCATTGCTATTCCAATATCTGCTTGCGCTAATGCAGGAGCATCATTGATACCATCACCAGCCATCGCTACAACTTTTCCTTCTCCTTGTAATCGCTTGATTTCTTTGAGTTTGTCTTCAGGTAAACAACTTGCTTTGAAAGCACTCAAATGTAATTCTTGCGCCACTGCTTTTGCTGTATTTTCATTGTCTCCGGTAAGCATTATTACTTCAACCCCTTGATTCATGAGGTCTTTAATAGCAACTATGCTCGTTGCTTTTATAGCATCTGTAATAGAGACATAGCCAACTGCAATGCCATCAACTGCGATATAAGAAACTGTTTTTCCTAGTTTTTGCTCTGTACTAATTTTATTTTCCAAATCAGCAGACACAGTAGCATTAACTTGTTCCATTAGTTTTTCATTACCTACCGCTACTTTTTTATTGGTTACGGTTCCTATAACACCTTTCCCTGTAATTGCTTCAAAATCTTTAACCTCAAATAATTTAAGCTCTTTGGTTTTAGCATAATTAACAACCGCTTGTGCTAATGGATGTTCACTATACTGGTTTACCGATGCTATATTTTGCAATAAATTATTTTCCTCATTTTGTGTTGAAAATACTTTCTCAACTGATGGTTTTCCTTCGGTAATTGTCCCTGTTTTATCTGTGATTAATACATTTACCTTATTCATTTTTTCTAAAGCTTCTGCATTTTTTATGAGTACACCTGATTGCGCGCCTTTACCAACACCTACCATTACTGACATTGGAGTTGCTAATCCTAAAGCACATGGACAGGCAATAATAAGCACAGCAATAGCATTGATAAATCCGTATACTAATCGTGGTTCGGGTCCGAATTTAGCCCAAACAAAAAAGGTAATTACTGAAACAATGACTACAATAGGCACAAAATATTTAGCGATGCTATCGGCTAATTTTTGAATAGGTGCTTTAGAACGACTTGCTTCATTGACCATTTGAACGATTTGAGAAAGTAAGGTTTCGGAACCCACTTTTTCTGCAATCATTACAAATGTTTTGTTTCCGTTTATAGTTCCTGCAATCACGGCATCATCCACTTTTTTGTCAACAGGAATAGGTTCTCCAGTAATCATAGCTTCATCAATACTACTTTCTCCATCAGTAATTTTTCCGTCAACTGGAATTTTGTCTCCAGGTTTCACGCGTAAAAAATCTCCTTTTTTAATATCGTGTATAGAAATTACTTTGTCTTTACCATCGATTACTAATGTTGCTTCTGTAGGTGATAGTTTTAATAACTCCTTTATAGCACTACTGGTTTGACTGTGAGCTCGAGCCTCCATTAATTGACCTAATAATACTAATGTTAGAATTACGGTTGTAGCTTCAAAATAGAGTAATACTGTGCCTTGCTCTGTTTTAAATTCGTTTGGAAAAATGTTTGGAAAAAACATGCCGATTAAACTGAATAAAAAAGCTACTCCCGTTCCTATGCCGATAAGGGTAAACATATTGAGATTCCAGGTAATTATTGATTTCCAAGCCCGAACAAAAAACATCCAACAGGCGTAAAAAACCACAGGAAGTGATAATACTAATTGTACCCAATTCCAATTGGTAATTGGCATTATTTTCACCAATGGATTATCTGACATCATTTCTATCATAGCAATTGCAAATACAGGCACTGTAAACCCTACTGCTATTTTCATTTTGAATAGTAAGTCTTTATAGGTTTTGTTTTCTTCACTATCGGTTGGTTCCATTGGTACTAAATCCATTCCGCAAATAGGACATGAACCGGGAGCGTCTTTAATAACTTCAGGATGCATGAGACATGTATACATTTTAGGGCTTGTATTTAATTCCGGTACTTTTTCCAGATTCATACCACAAACCGGACAACTTCCCGGTTTATCATATATTTTATCTCCCTCGCAATGCATTGGGCAATAATATTTTCCATGGGCATTATTGTGTAAATTGACAGTCTCCTTACTATGATGGCTAGCCGAATCGCAACAAGAGCTTGTTGTAACATTTTCTGTATTTGATGGCACATCCGTTTTACTGTCAATGGTAATTGTATACTTTCCAGCAGTAGTTAAAGCTTCTTGTAAGTTAGCAATAGGAATATGTTCGTTCATTGTGATTGTAGCTATTGGAGGGTTTAAAGTAACTTTAGCTTCAATTCCTTCAATAGCATTTAATGCTTTTTCTACTTTTGAACGACAACCATCACATGTCATTCCGGTAATTTTATATGTATGTGTCATAGTCTTTTTTTTTAATGGATTTACATTTTCATTCCTTCCATTGGGTCGCTTCCTTTTCGGAATTTATATTCACTATTTATAGCATAGGCACCGGTAATCACAACTTTTTTATTAGTATCTATTTCAGATGTTATTTCTACTAAACCGTTGGTTTCTATTCCTATTTCCACCATTATATTTTCGAATACACCATGACGCTTTTCTACCCAGATATAAGAAGCATTTTCTTCTCTGATAACGGCATCTGTTGGCACAAATATCCCTTTAATATTGGGTTTTATTAATTTAGCTACGGCTTGCATACCTGGTTTTAATGCTAAATTATCATTTGGTACTTCTAAACGAATTAAAAGTAATCTTGTATTAGGATTAATTTCGGGATTAATAAAGGATACAGGAGCGTTTACTGTTTTATTAGGGAAATCAGCAAATGAAATGGTTGCTCTTTGACCTATTTTAATAGTATTACTATAGTTTGCATTTACCTGAGCTTCCAGCCAAAGATTATTTAAGTTTGCCAGTTTAATGATACCTGAGCCTTCCATTGTATAACTACCTTCTTGTATCATTACTTCAGATACATAACCACTAAAAAAGCTATAAAATGTTGTATAAGGTGAAACTTCATTAGCTGCCTTAATATTTTCTATTTGGGCATTATTTAAACCATAAAACAGCAATTTTTGTTTCGCGGCGATAATCATATTCTTTGCGTTTTTACCAAAATCGCCAGGCATAGTAAGCTGTTTATAGGCTGTGAAATAATCTTGTTTTGCAATGGCAATGTCTTCACTATATAAGAGATAAATAGGTTGGTTTATTTTTACAAACTCCCCAGTCGTTTTTACATATAATTTTTCAATTCTTCCCATTGCTCTTGCGGAAAGGGTTTTGATTTCCTCTTGATTGATAGTTAGAACACCTGTGAAGTTTTGTTCTATACTATTTTGAGTTTCGCTAATGCTCTGTGTGGTTATATTACCAAGTTTAATTTGTTGATCGCTCAAGAAAATTTCATTTGCTGCTTCATTATCTGCCTGTTTTACAAGAATTAGTTCCATACCACATATAGGACATTTGCCCGGCTTGTCTTTTTTTATCTGCGGATGCATAGAGCAAGTATATTGCGTTTTTGAATTTTCTTTATGCCCACTATGCTCGTCTTTGTTTTTAGAGTTGCATGCTGCTAAAATTACTAATACCATTATCAGGCTTCCTGTTTTTATTAAAAATTTATTCATCACTATTCTGTTTTAATGAAGCTTTCACTATCTATTAAATATGCTGCGTTTTTGGCAATTTTATCCTTTAATGTCATTCCGTTTATGACTTGAATCCTATCACTGATTTCCGTTCCTGTTTGAATTTCATGTGCTTTAAAGCCATTATTTATTTTAATAAAAACAATTTTTTTGTCACCAATACTTACCACCGCTGTCTTACTAATCCAAAGACCTTTTAATGGTTTTGTTTGTAGTATTCCTTGTAATCGTAGACCAATTGGATATTTCTGATTGTTATTAATATAGACCCTTATTTTATTGGTTCTGTCTGATGTTTTGAGTTGTGTTTCAATAAAATTTACTTTGCCTTCAATAAAATTACTATCACTTGCTTCAGTAAAAATTTGAATTGGCTGATTAATATAAACGTGGGCATTATAACCTTGCAGCACATCAAAAACTCCCCACACTTTACTTGTGTTAAACAATTTAAAAACGGTTTCATTTTTTTTAATATAATCACCTTGTTTTACTGTTAAAAGTTCAGTCGTCGTAATATTACTTTGCATCGGATTCGCAGTATTTGATGTCATATTTTCTGTTCCTGAAATGATACCTGATGAGGGACTTACTATTGAAATAATGGGATTGACGCTTTTGTTTGAGGCAATTGTATTAATTTGATTATTGGTCATACCATATAACATCAATTTACTTTTTGCGGCTTTAATAATAGCTGTGTTACTTGGGTCATTAGTAATTAAATAGATGAAATTTTGTTGTTCGGTCAATAGTTCAGGGCTATATAAATCAAATATTTTTTGTCCTTTGTTAACTGCCTGAAATTTATAATTCACATACATTTTTTCAATTCTGCCACCAACACGAGCCGCAATATTTGAGGCAGAATTAGGGTCATAGGCAATGACACCTGGCAGTTTTATTTCGCTGGTAATACTAGTGTCTTTTGGGGTAGTTGTTTCATAATTACCTATAATAATCTTATCGGTTGGTTTTAATTGCGTATTGATGTCATTGTTGTCATACTCTTGATTTTTGCTCACTTTTTTGACTAAAGTCATTCCGCAAACAGGACAGTTTCCTGGCTTGTCTCTTATAATTTCCGGATGCATTGAGCAAGTGTAAAATTCTTTTTTATGACCAGAATGTTCCATGCTCATAGGTTTTGATGTAAAGTAATAGACAGCAAATCCAATACTCAAAACTATAAATGTTATCAAACTATATTTCAGTTGTTTGTTCATAGTTATTTTGTTTCTAATTGTTTTTCGATTTCAACCTGTATATTTAAAATAGATTGTAATTTGTCTAAAGCATCCATCTGAGCCATGTTTAAAGCTTCCCAAGCATCTAACACAACAAACAAATCACCTGTATTGTTTTGCCAAGCGATAACGGCTGTGTCATAATTTTTTTTCAAAGAAGGAATGATATTGTTTGTAGTAATGTCATATTGCTTTTTTACATTTTGTAATTCGGCATTCATTCCTGTTATCATCCCTACCGCTTCGTTTAAAACCATCTGTTTTTGCCAATTCAAGCTTTCATTTTTGATTTGAAAACTATTGATATTGGCTTTATTCATTTTTGACGACCATGGCGCAAAAGGAATATTGACCATAAGCATTAATGAAAATTGTTGAGGCTGTTCACCAAAGGCAAACATGTGGTCGTATTTGATTCCAAATTCAGGTAATAATTTCTTCTTTTCAGTTTCAATTTTCATTTGGTTTAATAGTATTGTTTTGTCAATGGCTTTTACATCACTTCTATTTTTAGCGAATGCGGTTGTGTCTGATTTTATGAAATCAAAATCCTTTATTTGATAGGAAGTATCGATGTCAAAAATTGTATTTTTATCTCTAGCCATCAACGTATTGAGCATTACTCTTTTTTGAGTAATATCATTTTCTAACATTACAATCATACTTTGCAATACGCTATACTGAGATTTTGCTTTGTAATACGTTGGTAATTTATCCATATTGTATTGGTATCTGATTTCCATACTTTTAATCATATAGTCCAGTAACAATAAATTATCGTTGGCTACTTTTAGTTTTTTATCTAAAATTATCCATTGATAATAGTTTGATTTTGCTAAGGCATTTAGTTGATTGATGGTATAATTTTTATTCTCAACTTCTACGGAAGACATAGCATTCATATAGTTAAAATCTGCTTTCAGTTTTGATTGATTAGGTATCATTTGTGTAACACCTATCATATAATTACCCATCCCGGGTCCCATTTCACTAACTTTCCACAATTGAGTATTATATGGAGCCATATAGAAACCTGTACTCACTTGTGGAGCCATCCAACTTTTAGCTCCTTTTGCTGCTGCATCCATACTTTGAATGTCAGTATCATACATTTTTAATTGTGGATTATTTGTTTTGATTGTTGCCAGAACATTGTCCAAAGAAAGTGTCTGAGCCAAACTATTTGTATAGCTTAAAATCAAACAACTTATTATGATATAATTTTTAATGTTTTGCATTGATAATAGCTATTTTACCTTTTGTTTTTAATTCGTGAAGTTTCACCATTTCAAAAACAACGGGCGTTACTAATAAAACATATATAGTAGATGTGATTGTTCCTCCAATTAAAGGAACTGTTATAGGCAGCATGACATCAGCACCAGTTCCTGTTGCCCACAATATGGGTATCAAACCAAATAAAGAAACCGAAACGGTCATTAGTTTTGGTCTTAGTCTTTTGGCAGAACCTTCGATTATATACTCTCTGATAATAGTCTCGTTTAAAGTATCACTGCTATTACCATATTTTTCAACCATTCTATTCATAGCTTCATTTAAATAAATGGTAATTAACATGGCCGTTTCTACCGCTAAACCAAAAAGTGCAATAAAGCCCACAGCCACAGCTACCGATAAATTTATACCATAGAAATAGACCATAAAAATCCCGCCAATTAAAGCAAATGGAACGGTTATCATTGTTATTAGTGCTTCCTTCATAGAGCGATAGGTGAAATAAAGAATAAGAAAAATGATGACTACCACAATTGGTAAAATCATACTTAGTGTTTTGTTAGCCCTAATTTGATTTTCCCATTGACCACTCCATTCAACATAATATCCTTTTGGCATTTTTGTAATCATATCGTTTAGTTTTTTCTGTGCTTCTCTAACAGTACTTCCTAAATCTCTATCTCTTACATTAAATAAAACACTACCGCGAAGCATCGCATTTTCACTATTAATCATTGGGGGGCCATCACTTATTTTAATATTGGCTACGGCTTCTAATGGTATTGTGCCAAACTGCATTGTTTGCACTTGCAGTTTTTTTAATGCGTCAATACTATTTCTGTTTTCTTGGGCATATCTGGCATTAACTGAAAAGCGCTGACGCCCTTCAATGGTAGTAGTTAATTTCATCCCTCCAATAGCTGCTTCAACAACATTGTTTACATCGTCAATAGAAAGACCATAGCGACCAATTTCTTCTCTTTTGACTTCAATATCGATATATTTTCCTCCAGTAATTGGTTCGGCATATAAATCTTTGATACCAGTTGTCCCGTCTAATGCTTTTTTTATTCTTTGTGCTAAAACATTAATAGTATCTAAACTTGCTCCATATATTTTGATACCCACATCGGTTCTAATACCAGTCGAAAGCATATTGATACGATTTATAATAGGTTGGGTAAAACCATTTGTTACACCAGGAATTTGGAGTTTATTATTTATTTCATTTATAATATCGTTTTTAGTTTTTCCTGTTCTCCATTCCTTTTGAGGTTTGAGCAATATTATAGTTTCAATCATACTAATTGGACTATTGTCAGTTGCTGTATTGGCTCTGCCTGCTTTACCTAAAACATGTGCAACTTCGGGAACGGATTTTATTAGTTTGTCCTGTACCTGAAGGATTCTTTTTACTTCGGAATTTGATACATCTGGTAATGTTACTGGCATAAACAGAATAGAGCCCTCATCCAAAGGAGGCATAAATTCTGAGCCTAAGCGTGTAAACATGAAAACTCCCAATAACAAGGCAATTATGTTTAATCCTAAAACTGTTTTTCGCCATTTTAAACAATAAGTTAATATGGGTGTATATACTTTTTCCAGATTTTTATTTATTGGATTTTTATTTTCCGGTCGAAGTCGTCCTTTAAGCAAAAAGCTAATCAGTACAGGAGTAAGCGTTATCGCAAAAAAAGCATCCACAATCAGAATAAATGATTTTGTCCATGCTAAGGGACTAAATAATTTACCTTCCATACCCGTGAGCAGGAATACTGGTAAAAACGAAGCAATTACAATTATGGTTGAATAAAACACACCCGGTCCTACTAATTTTGAAGATGACTCTATTAGTTTTATTTTTTCTTCAGAAGAAAGAGGGTCGTTTGTTTTTGCAAATATATTTTTAAGTTTATTTTTCATCTTAATCGTTATTAGGATCGAGTTCTTCTTGTCTATCTGATATTGTCCTATAAGCATTTTCGACCATTACAATACCATCATCTACTAAAACACCGATTGCCAGTGCGATACCTGTTAATGACATAATGTTAGAGGATATTCCGAATGCTTGTAATAAAATAAAACCAACTGCTACAGATATGGGTATTTGGATGAGAATTATTAAAGCACTACGCCAATGGAAAAGGAATATAAGTACAACGAGCGAAACAGTAATCAATTCTTCTATCAAGGTTCCTTTTACAGATGCAATTGCCTTTTCAATCAATTCACTTCTGTCATAAGATGTTTTAAAGGTTACTCCACTTGGCAATCCTTTTTCAACTTCTTTCATTTTTACTTTTATGGCTTTTATAACTTTATCTGCATTTTCTCCGTACCGCATCACGACGATACCGCCCACAACTTCACCATTGCCGTTTTCATCAAAAATACCCAATCGCAAATCGCCCCCCATTTGTATGGAACCAATATCTTTTACCCTAACGGGTACCGAATTAAAATTTTTAATGGAAATATCTTCAACATCCTTTATGTTTTTTATATAGCCTAGTCCTCTTACTATATAGGACATATTACTCATTTCAAATTTTCTTCCGCCTACGTCGTTATTATTTGCCTTGACGGCATTCATAACTTCCATCATACTCACATTATAATATTGCATTTTTAACGGATCCAGGACTAATTGATATTGTTTTTCGAAACCACCAAATGAGGCCACCTCTGCCACACCGGGTACCGTTTGCAAAGCAAATTTCACATACCAATCTTGTATAGCTCTTTGTTCGCCTAAATCCATCCCTTTTGCATCCAAGTGATACCAAAAAATATGACCAACTCCAGTTCCGTCTGGGCCAAGTGTTGGAACTACATTTTGAGGTAATAATCGCTGAGCATAGTTAAGCCTTTCCAACACACGGGTTCTTGCCCAATAGGTATCGACATCATCATCGAAAATAATGTAAACGAAGCTCATACCGAACATGGATGCGCCACGGATGTTTTTAACCTTTGGAATTCCTTGTAAATTTGATACAAGTGGATAAGTCACTTGTGCTTCCATTACCTGCGGACTTCTACCCATCCATTCGGTAAATACTATGACCTGGTTTTCAGATAAATCGGGAATGGCATCTATTGGATTCTGCTGAATACTGTAAACTCCCCAACCAAATAAACAAGCGGAAATAAGCAGGACAACTACTCGGTTTTTAAGTGAAAATGATATTAATTTTTCTACCATGACAACTAATTTATTTTTGAAAGACCATCACTAGTTTGCTCTATCCAATGAGTCAATATTTCTTTATTTTCTTTAGTAAGAACTGCATTTTTATGAATCAGCGTATAGGAACTCAATGGCATTTCATCATTTTTGATTTGTTTGACTATTCTATCTAATTTATTCTCTTGTTTTCGTTTTGAATAGTTTCCATATTCATTAAAGTTTAATTCTTTTTTTCCTTCATTAATATGGCCGTCCATAAAGAAACGAATAGGTTGTACGTAAGAATACCATGGATAGTTGGTGTTATTGCTGTGACAGTCATAGCAGGAAGTTCTTAAAGTGGTTTCAACATTCTTTGGCACTTTATATACTTCGGTGAAGTTTGATGAAAAATACTGCTCGAAACTGTTGTTACGAGCAGGTTGATAACATTGCATCAGCAAAAAAATAATTAATCCAAACCAAGCTATTTTTTTGATGCGCTTTTTCATTTAGTATGTTTTTTTAACTGAACCGCAAGTTAGCATTTTGCTACCTTGATATGGATTTTTGATTTCTTTGGTTTCACTTATCCAAATAGCACCTTTTCCATCGTCAGCCATAGGACAATAGTCTTGGTATAACTGTCTGTTTGAACCAAACGCTTTAATTAAATCGTTTATATCTTTACTCAATAAAACAAAATGTTCTCTTTGGTGTTCTAATTTTCCTGCATTAGCACCAATATGTTCAGCATGTTCTTGGGCATCATCTGCAATATCAAGATACTCTTTTTTCTGTTTTGCATTTAGCGTTTCTGTGTCAAATCTGTTAAGTGATGCCAATAATAATTTTCCATTCTCAGCAGCTCCTTTAGAATCATCTTTTGCTAATTTGTTTTTTAAATTTAGATAGCAAGTAATGATGTCGTTTGCATAATCTTTAGGGCTTACTGTAGCAACTGAATTTGTTACTTCAGTTTTTGCTACTGTATCAGTTGCTTTAGTTTCTTCTTGATTTTTAACAGGTTCTTTTTGTAGAACTGGCTCTGTTAATTCCATTCCACATTTAGGACATTTATCACCTTTTTTACCTGTTACTTCGGGGTGCATTGAACACGCATACAATTGAGAAATTGTCGCTGTTGTTTCAGTAGTTGTAGTTTCTGTTTGTTTGTTTTTTTGGTTGCAAGAAACTAATACGAATGCCATTACTATGGCAGAAATAATTATATTTTTCATTTTTTATTGTTTTTTAAATTAAACGAATTCAATTTTAAAATACCTTATTGACATTTTAATTTCTTCGTTAGAAATCTACTTGTAGTTATCAATATTAATTGTAATGGAAGGAAACCCGAATTTTTCTAACTCGGACTTCACTACCATTTTTGATCGGTCGCATACCATTTTTAGTATGCAACTTCAAGACTAAAGTTTTAAAACAATTCCATTTGGTTTAGCACCTACAGTAATTGTTTTTGTTACTGTGTGCGTCATAACATCAAGAACTGAAACCGTTCCTGCGGTTTGATTTGTAATGTAAGCGGTCATTCCGTTAAAAGCAATTGCATGGGCACCAGAACCAACAGTAACATTCCCACCAACCATGTACATTCCCATTGAATTATCCCATGTCCACCAATGTAATTTTCCATTTGTAGGATCGGTAACCCAAAGTTCGTTCATATCGTTTTGACGCATTGCCATGCCCGGCATAAATCCTAATGTAACTGTTTCTCCAACTGTCATTGTGTTTACGTCAATGATACTTATGCTTTGTCCAACTTCGTTATCGACATACATCTTATTATCTCCTCCTTGCCAAGCACCCACAGGTTCATTGCCCACAGGAATTGTTGCCATAACCGTTTTGTCTGTCATATTAATCGCTGATACTGTATTGTCTCCGCTATTGCAAACAAAGGCCATCATACCATCACTAGAAAATGAAACTTCAAGAGGCATCATACCGACATCGATAGTTTTTTTTAAAGCATAGGTTGAAGCATTGTAAACCAATACTTTCCCCATATCTTCCATTTGAGCTGCCCAAATTTCTGTCCCATCTGGAGAGTAAATAGCATTATGACACATAGCTGGCAAGTTCTGTGATTTTACCATTTCGCCTGTTACTGCATTTAGAACTAAAAATTGCCCTGGCATTCCAGCCATAATTCCGTCGTGACCATTACTTAAATCCATTCCCGGAACACCTATTGCAATTTTAGTTTTATCAGGGCTTAGGGCAACATGGTGAGGATAACCAATATCCGTTAGAGAAATAGTTTTAGTTACTTGATTTGTTGCTAAATTGATTACTGAAACAGAGTTTCCAGTACCATTAATAACATAAGCTGTTTTGTATGTAATAGCTGTATTTGTATTATTAGTGTTGTTACTAGAACATGACACTAATGCGATTGAGCCTAAGATTGTTGCTACTACTAAATTTAATTTTGAATGTATATTTTTCATTTTATTGACTTATTTTAAATATTGTTAGTTTATTGTAATTTTTCGATTTATTATTTTATCTTCAGTCCTAACCTGCACTAAGTATAAGCCTCGATATAAATTATTTGATTCAATTGTATCCTGATTTCCCTGAAGGTTTTTAAAGAAAATAGCTCTGCCTAACATGTCAAATACCATTACAGAGAGTAAATTGCTATCGGATTTAATAGTAATTGCTTTAGAAGCATTACTTGGATTAGGGTATATTTTTACTTCATCATCTTTTAGAAAAGTATCAACGGACATTGGGTTTGCATTTACAATAAATTGTCCCATCATTCCTAAATCTTCATGGCTTAAAATGTGACAATGGTACATGAATGGCATATTTGCATCTGCAAAATCTTTGTATTGAGTAATTAATTTTACACTCCCTCCGTTTGGTGGTACAGTAATTACATCCTTACGTCCTTGCATGTTTGGTGCTGGTGTAGCCCCGTTTACTTTCAAAACATAAAAATGGTTACCATGAATATGAAATGGATGAGGCATCATTGATTGATTAGTAATATTCCATACTTCTACATTATCTTGTTGAGTGGTAAAGTTGATTACACTCGGATTATAAATAACTCCATTCATTAAAAAATTAGTCATACTCATTGCAGGGTTTCCTGTGATAGCGATACTTCTTGAAGTAGCTCCAACCTCTGATAAGATGGTATTTGTTGTCAAAGTAGTTGGCACAGTTGTAACTGGATTTACTGTAGGAGCTCCAACATTTATTTGGAGTAGGTTAAAGTTTATATTGTCTAAAGGACCTAAAGTTCCTCCCATGCCACCTAGTGGTCCTCCGGGATACCCTGATGGTAATTGTGTTCCATTTTGTTTCAAATAAACTACACTTCCTTGTTGACCAGAAAAATTCACTAAAATTTCAGCTCTTTCTCCCGGGCTTAGTTGTAATCTTGTCATTGCAACAGGAGCGTTTAACAAACCATCGTCTGATGTAATTTGATTAAAAGTTCTATTATCATTAAAGCCAAATTCAAGAAAACGGTGGCTTGAAGCATTGAGTAACCGTAATCGTACTACTTGAGCAGGAAGATTAACCATAGCACCTGAAACTATACCATTTACCAAAATAGCATTGTCTAATTCATCATTAATTACAATTTCTTTTGTAGTAGTATTGAAGGTTTCGAATTGAAATACTAAAGGAATATCATCTACTCCATATGTTCTGGGTAATGTTAAAGCACTTTCGATATTATCTTGAACTATTATCAAGCCAGCGGCTCCTTTAATAGCTTGCTTCATTGTTGAGCCATGCAAATGAGGGTGATACCAATATGTAGCAGCATTATCCATGACTGTAAAACTAGGAGACCAAGTTGAACCAATAGCGATTGGATTGTGAGGGCTTCCATCATTCATAGGAGCTACATGTAGCCCATGCCAATGCGTTGTAGTACCTTCATCTAACATGTTCATTACATTAAAGGTTACTGCTTGTCCTTTTTGTAAAAGAATTGTAGGTCCTAAATAATTGCCATTATAGCCATTTGTAGCTGTATTGAAACCATTATAGAATTGTGTTGTACCATTTTGCAACATCAAATCAATGCTATTTCCTGAAATGATAGGAGGTATAGGTATCATCGTTTGGGCATTGGTGATCGTACTTGCGAGCATCAAAGCAATTATTGTTTTTATGTTTTTCATTTTTTGTACTAAAGATTACTTAATTGTTTCAATGGTTTTACCACAGCTTAACATCTGTGAGCCATAATAAGGATTTTTGATACTGTTTTCTTTACTTAACCAATTGGCATCCTGCATCGGACAATATTGGTAGTAAACAGCTTCGGTAGGTTTTGATGCTTTAAGTAGTTCATACATGTTTTTTGATACTGTTTTGAAAGCTTCTCGCTGCTTTTGAATGTCTTGTGTTTCAGCCATTTTTTTTATATCGGCAGTTAGGCCTTTTAGTATCTTCATCCAAACCATGTGAACCTCCATATTTAGCGTTTCCATTTTCACTCCATTGATTGCTGTAAGTAATTCTGTTGCTTTTGTTGAAGCTGTTGTACCATCTGTTTTTACCAGAGCATCTTTTATGGCAAAATAACTATCGAAAACTGGTGTAAGTTGATTTTCTAATACTGGAGCGTTATTAATCCTATCCATAGCTGCTTTATTTGCCCCAGAAATCGCATCTATTTTTACAGGTTTCCAAGGAACTTTTGCAATTCTATCATATTGGCAACAATGAGGTAAATTATTATAGGCAGAATCAGGAGCAAGGAATTTGTTACTATCGTAACCACTCAAAGCAATTCGTTTAAGAATTTCGTCTGAATTTGTTTTTTTAGCATCGTAAGTTATTGTTGCTGTTTTTGTATCAATGTCCCAATTAGTTTGGGCTACATTTTTTAAACTTCCTGCTTTTTCTATTGTTTTTTGGCACATTTCGCAGTTACCGTATATCTTAACGGTTTCGATTTTTGGGTTTTTAATTTTTGCGTGCCCAACTGTTAATGATAACAACATGGTAATTGCTATCATTATTTTATATAATGAGTTCATAGCATACTGATTTGTGAAACAAAACCATATTTAAGTATGGCGCGTTTCGTTGTTTTTAAAATAAAATATTGGAAAATTTGAAAGCAAGAAATTGCTCGTGATTTGACACACTTATGGCTGTCAAAAATTGGATTTAGCTTATATTAGGCGGTGTCCAAATGTAATAGAATCCAGTTGAGATATTAGATTCTTCAAAGGTAAAACTCTTTTTCTCGTTGGAAAAATCAAAGTTATTATTTGGAATTACTTCTGTAAATGAAGTCAAAATTATATTGAAAGCAGGAGCTATACAATTACAAGATGGATGTTTGCATTTACCACCACACTCTTTATGTTTACTAGAATGATTGTCATCATTGCAACAATCTTTCTCTTTCTTTTCCTTTTTCTCAATTTTGTCTTTACTACATGAACCACAGGCAAAAGAAATACTTGGTATCAGAAAGAAACCAATAGTTACAAACACTAGTATGTATATTTTTCTAATCATAAATTTGAAATACAAATATATAACATATATAAATTCTAGATGTTAAATTTAGTGAAAATGTTAATTTTTGATTTTTTTATAATTTTATTTTCTGAATTATAAACTCATTTAAAATTATCAATCAAGTTTAACTAGTATTGGAAACAGCTAATCAAATTAGATTAATGGATAATACAAAAAGCAAGCTTAACTGCTTTTTGAGTAGCAATTGCAATTGTCTTGCAATGTTTCTGATACTTATATAATGGTATTGCAATTATTGTTTGATATGAATACGCCCTATTTTAAGGGGATTACTAGGTATTGCAATTGTATTGCATACAATTGCAATGATTATTAGGTTTTATTGCAATGGTTTTTAAATCAAAATTTTATATTGTTTTATTGGTAGTTGGGTATGTTTTAAAAATCTTCGGTTTTATTTGACGGTACATATTTTTCTAAAAACATCTTCCAAATCATTATTGTAAATCCCTTCAACTTTTAATTGGTCGTCAGTTTTACTTTCTGTCATATCCCAAATTTTAGCATTGATTCCCAAACTTAATAGTTTGGGAATTTTATTTGCATTAATCAAACCAATTCGGAGTGTTCCCATTTTGTATAAAACAAATAAAACCTTTATTATAAAGGGTTTATTGTTTGATTTTAACTGATGTTAATGGAAGTTTTGTGGTGATTATTTCCGATACAGAAATAAATAACTCTTGATTTTAAAGGGGTTTAAAGTTATGAGGTACAAATATGGTACATTAAGTTTAATTATTAAAATAATGATGCTATCGTTTTTTTAAAATTGACACTTCTGTATCAATTTTAAACAGCCTTAAATCTACAACTGATATTTTTACTTTGATAAATTACTCATAAAATATTTTCTCTAAGTAAATACCCGTGTATAGAACCTCGTTCAATCATAAAATCAAGGATTGGAATAATTTTGTTTTTTAATATAATTTCTTCTTTGATTTTTTGTCTGTTAATGAAAATAAATTTTCTTAAATACTTCTCTAAATAATATAATGTATTGGATTCTAAATCGTCAAGATTTAAAGACTCGTTGTTTGAAACTATTGTATGAATCCAGTCAATACCTTCACTTTTAAAATTGGTTCCAATTGTATTTAATACTCTAGTGACAGAATACAGTACAGAAGGAATATGCCCCATTTCTTTTGAAGCGTTGGAATAAAGAGACAAATTTTCATTCTTTAAACTGTGCCATTCTTCAATTCCTTCACGCCACCAACGCCACGCTAATAGATAATTTATTATAATTTCTTTTAAATAGTAACCATGAGCATTCATACATAGCTCTTTAATTTTCGGATATAAATTATCCCAAATATGCCAAAACTGTTTATAATTTTTTATATCATCTTCAGCCGTTACTATTTCTTGGATAAAAGAGGCTGTTTCTTCTGTGGAAGAAAAAGAGTCAGCAAATGGTTTAAGAAATATATCAATTTCGCTAATTTCCCTCTGTAAAATGAAATTGGAAAATCTCTTAAAAATGTGTAGTCGTACTGTATAAATATTAGTATCGTCACCGAAATCATTTTTGTAACTTCTCCTATCTTTAAGTAGTGTTGAAGCCAATAAAGGCAATGATTTTGTGTAAATATCTAAATGAATTTTATCTTTAGTGTCAGAAGGTATTAATAAGTAGACTATTTCTAAATCATGAATATCCAGCGAATCAATATCTTTTATGTCAAACA
>Ga0208124_100113_pt1 | contig 49379 bp, 44 predicted proteins | sample LakWasM104_HOW12_2_FD_183922 | JGI IMG/M metagenome (GOLD analysis project Ga0208124, IMG submission 183922) | Freshwater sediment methanotrophic microbial communities from Lake Washington under simulated oxygen tension - Sediment Metagenome... | ecosystem: Environmental > Aquatic > Freshwater >...
TGCCGACCGGCGCGGCGCCCACCTGGTCAGCCGCCCCGACCTCGCCCATGCGGGCAGGGGCCCGGTGCGCGCCATGCGCCTGCTGGGCGCACCCCTGGCCGTGCTGCCCTGGGCGGCGTTTGTGTGCATCACCGCCGCGCCTACGGTATGGCGGTCGGTGCGGGGGCTGGAGAGCTTTCCTGAAACCGCCAACCCCGGCTACTTCGCCATCAAGCTGGCCTTGCTGCTGCTGGCCGTGCTGCTGGCCCTGCAAGCACTGGCCGACTTGTGGCGGGCCGTGCACACCCTGAGCACGCCCACTGGCGCACCGGCGGACCCTGCATGAGTCTCATCCCATGAACGCCATCGGCCTGTTGCTGCTGGTGCTGGCCCTGGTGCTGATGATGACCACCGGCTGGGCCACCTACGCCGTTTTGCTGGGCGTCAGCACCCTGGGCGCGGTGGCGGGCCTGGCGCTGGGCGCGTTTGATGGCGCCGTGCTGCGCAGCCTGCCGGAGCGCGTGGTGGGCCTGCTCGAACATGACCTGCTGCAAGCGCTGGTGCTGTACGCCGTGGTGGGTGCGCTGCTCAACCACCTGGCACTGGTCAACGGCCTGTACAGCGGGCTGCGCAAGCTGCTGGCGCGCGTGGTGGGGCAACGGGCCGCGCCCGATATGGCTGGCCTGGGCGTGGGCATGCTCATGGCGCCCATGAACGGATCGGTGGGGGCCAGCCTGGTGACCCTGTCGCACACCGCCGGGCAGGCCTGGGCCCACGAAGGCATGCCGCCTGCCCGCCGCACCGCCCTGGTCGCCGTGGCCAGCACGCTGGGCATCATCGTGCCGCCGTCGCTGGTGCTGTTGCTGCTGGGTGATGCCATGCTGCGCGCCCACACCGAGGGCCTGACCCTGGCCACGCAGCTGGGGCTGGCCAGCACCCGCGCGGGCACCCGCATCATCAATACCCAGGATGTGCTGCAGGCCGCCCTGGCGCCGGGCGCCTTGCTGCTGGTGCTGTGGATGGGCGTGACCTGGTGGCTGGCCCAGCGCCGCTCTGGCGGCATCGCAGATCAAAGGGCCGCATCGTCAGCACCTGCGCCCCTTTCTCGCAGCGAGCGCTGGACGCTGGGCGTGGTGCCCATGCTCATCGTGGCCCTGCTGGCACTGGTCACCACCGGCCGCGTGCGGGCGGTGGAGGCCGCCGCCACCGCCGGGGTGCTGCTGCTGGTGTGGGGCGTGGCGTCGCGCCAGCTCACGCTGCGGCGGCTGGCGCAGGTGCTGGACGACGCCATGGCGCTCACCGGTGCGCTGTTTGCGCTGCTGGTGGCCGCGGTCACGTTCTCGCTGGTGCTGCGCGCCTACGGCACCGATGTGCTGGTGGCCGAATGGATGCGTGCCCTGCAGGGCCAGCCCCTGCTGGCCATGGGGGTGGTGCTGGCCGTGCTGCTGGGCTCGGCGTTTGTGCTCGATGCGTTCGAGCTGATCTTTCTGATCATTCCCATCGTCATGCCCCCTTTGCTGGCACTGGTGGACGACGCGGCCTGGGTGGCCGCGCTCACCTTGCTGGTGCTGCAGGCGGGGTTCCTGCTGCCGCCGCTGGGCTACGCGCTGGTGCTGTCCCGCGCCCAGGTGGCGCCCCGGCCCGCCATGGGCGCGGTGGCGCGTGCACTGGCGCCCTACCTGCTCTGCCTGGCTGGCGTGATCGCCTTGGTGATGGCCGTGCCCGCCACCACGCAGTGGCTGCGCAGCACGCCCGCCACGCTGCCCGAGATGTCGATCCAGGGCGACGACCTGGATGCGCTGATGCGCGAGATGTCGCAACCCGAGGCGCCTGCCCCTGCACCCGCCGCCTCCGCAACACCTCCATAAAGCTATTATTTGAATAGCAACCAGGGCATGCTGCACTAGCGCATCCGCCCGAAAACACCTCAAACCCCGACAACCGGACCGCCCCGGTGCGCCATGGGACAATCTCGCCCCATGACACCGCAGCAGTACGTACAGCAAAAAGCCGTGGCCTCGGGCAGCAGCTTCTATTACGCCTTTCTCTTTCTGCCTGCCCCGCGCCGCGCGGCCATCACGGCGTTCTATGCGTTTTGCCGCGAAGTGGACGATGTGGTCGATGAAGTGAGCGACCCTGGCGTCGCCCGCACCAAGCTGGCCTGGTGGCAGGCCGAAGTGAGCAAGGCCTACGCGGGCCAGCCCACGCACCCCGTGATGCTGGCGCTGATGCCGCTGGCGGCCGACTACGGCATCGAACAGCGCCACCTGCAGGCCGTGATCGACGGCTGCCAGATGGACCTGGAGCAGACGCGCTACCTCGACTTTGCAGGCCTCCAGGGCTACTGCCACCTGGTGGCGGGCGTCGTGGGCGAAGTCGCGGCGCGCATCTTCGGCCAGACCGACCCGCGCACCACCGAATACGCCCACCGGCTGGGCCTGGCGTTCCAGCTCACCAACATCATCCGCGACGTGGGCGAAGACGCCATGCTGGGCCGCATTTACCTGCCGGTCAGCGAGCTGCAGCAGTTCGATGTGAAGGCGCACGAGATCTTGAAGCGCCAGTACTCCGACCGGTTCACCGCACTTATGCGTTTTCAGGCCGAGCGTGCGCACCGGCTGTACGACGAGGCCTTTGCAATGCTGCCCGACGCGGACCGCCGCACCCAAAAACCCGGCCTGATGATGGCCAGCATCTACCGCACCCTGCTGCGCGAGATCGAGCACGAAAACTTCCAGGTGCTGCACCAGCGCATCCGCCTCACGCCGCTGCGCAAGTTCTGGCTGGCCTGGAAGATGCAAGCCCTGGGCAGGATGTAGCCCGGCGTGGCACCGCAGAAAGTCGCCGTCATCGGGGCTGGCTGGGCCGGCATGGCTGCAGCCATCGCCCACCGGCAGGCCGGCCGCCAGGTCACCGTGTTCGAGGCCGCGCGCACGGTGGGCGGCCGCGCCCGCACCGTGCCGGGCGTGCTGCCCGATGGCACAGTGGCCACGCTGGACAACGGCCAGCACATCCTGATCGGTGCCTACACCGAGAGCCTGCGCCTGATGCGCCTGGTGGGCATGGACCCTGCCACCGCGCTGCTGCGCCTGCCGCTGACCCTGCAGTTTCCCGATGGCCAGGGCCTGCAACTGCCCGACCTGCCCCCGCCGCTGGATGCGCTGCTGGGCATCGCGCGCGCCAAAGGCTGGGGCTGGCAAGACAAGGTCGCCCTGCTGCGCACGGCCACGGCCTGGCAGCTGCGCGGCTTTCGCTGCGCGCCCCACACCTCGGTGGCAGACCTGTGTGCCCCGCTCACGCCCCGGCTGATGGCCGAGTTCATCGACCCGCTGTGCGTGTCGGCACTCAACACCCCCGCACGCGAGGCCAGCGGCCAGGTGTTTTTGCGGGTGCTGCAGGACAGCCTGTTCAGCGGACGCGGTGGCTCCAACCTGCTGCTGCCCCGCACCGACCTGGGCGCGCTGTTCCCCGAGGCTGCGGTGCGCTGGCTGGTGCAGCAAGGCGGCCAGGTGATCACCGGCCAACGCATCCAGCGGCTTGTGCCCCTGGCCAGCGGGCGCTGGCAATTGGTGGGGGCTGTGGGCGCCGTCGGTACAGCGCAGGGCGCCGAAGCAGCCGACTCCTTCGACCACATCACCCTGGCCTGCCCCTCGTGGGAGTCCGCGCGCCTGGTCGAGGGCCTTGCCAGCACGGCGGGCCTGGCCGCTGCCGCCCGCTGGAGCGCCACCGCCAGTGCCTTGCGGTTTGAGGCCATCACCACCGTTTACGCCCATGCCAGCGGCGCACAACTCCCCCTGCCCATGCTGGCGCTGCGCAACACGGCAGAGCACCCGGCGCAGTTCGTGTTCGACCGGGGCCAACTCGACGGCCAGCAGGGGTTGCTGGCCTTTGTGGTGAGCGCCAGCGATGGCGACCGGGCGCTCATCGAGCAACAGGTGCTGCAGCAAGCCGCTGCACAGCTGGGCCTGCCGGGCCTGCGCCCTGTGCAGACCGTGGTCGAAAAGCGCGCCACGTTTGCATGCACCCCCGGCCTGCGGCGGCCCGCCATGCAGGTGCTGCCGGGGCTGACGGCCTGCGGCGACTATGTCGAGGGCCCCTACCCGGCGACGCTGGAAGGCGCGGTGCTCAGCGGCACCGCCGTGGCGGCCTGCGCGGCAGCGGGCTGACACAACACCACCCGGGCCAGCAGACCACCCCCGGGTAACTACCAAGCCCGTTGACAGCATTCCGAAAGCACGACCCAGGCACCATGGCGCCACTCGCATGCCGCATGCGCCTTGTTCGCCTTTGGGCGCGCTGGCCTTTCGGCCTTTTGTTTTAACGGAGACACCCCCCATGCTTTCACACGAACACCCCGCCCTCTGGTCCCCCACCCGCCGCCATCTGCTGGGAGCCAGCGGCACACTGGCCCTGGGCGGCCTGCTGCCCGCTGGTGCCTCGGCCCAGGCAGCCTGGCCGTCCAAGTCGGTGCGGTTTGTGGTGCCGTTCGCGCCGGGCGGCAGCTCGGAGATCGTGGCCCGCTCCACCGCTGCCGAGTTGGGCAAGACGCTGGGCCAGAGCGTGTATGTGGACAACAAGCCGGGCGCCGCAGGCAACATCGCCATGGGTGAAGTGGCACGCTCTGACGACCAGCACACGCTGATCCTGGGCCACATCGGCACACTGGCCGTCAACCCCTTCATCTTCGACAAGCTGCCCTACGACGCCAACAAGGACTTCAAGCCCGTGAGCCTGCTGGCCAAGGTGCCCAGCCTGTACGTGGTGCACCCCGACGTGCCCGCCAAGAACCTCAAGGAGTTCATCGCCTACGCCAAGAAGAACCCGGCCAAGCTCAGCTATGGCTCGGCGGGCAACGGCAGCGCGGGCCACCTGGCGTTTGAATACCTCAAGATGACCGCCGATATCTTCATGCTGCACGTGCCCTACCGTGGCACCGGCCCCATGATGACCGACCTGCTCTCGGGCCGCCTTGATGCAGCCGCCGTGGGCGCCGCCGCCCTGCTGCCCTTCATCAAGGCCGGCAAGGTGCGCTGCATTGCCACCGGCTCGGCCAAGCGCCTGCCCCAGCTACCCGACGTGGCCACGGTGGCCGAACAGGGTTTTCCGGGCTTTGAGATGACGCAGTGGTACGGCATGCTGGCGCCCGCCAACCTGGCCCCGGCCAACCTCGACAAGCTGGCGGCCGAAACCGCCAAGGCCGTCAAGGCCCCCGGCTCGCTGGAGCGCCTGAACGCGGATGCTGCCGAGGCCATTGGCGGCACGCCCGCGCAGTTCGCGCAGTTCATTGCGTCCGAACAAGAGCGCTGGAAGAAAGTGCTGCTGCGCGCGAAGGTGAAGCCAGACTAACCCCCTGAGCCGCTTCGCGTCTTCCCCCTTTCTCTCGCCCCGCTGCGCGGGTCGGGAAGGGGGACGCAGCCAGTGCGGCGGGGCGACCCTTGCACGGCTGCCTGGCCCGGGCAGTGCGTGCTCGCAAGCTGACTGCTGGCGCTTGCGCGCCGTGACCGCTCCGCGTTGAATGGCTCAATGCTGAAGGCAAGCCCTGCGTCATCCGCACAAACGGTAGCATCCCTCCATGCGCATCCTTCTGGCCGAAGACGACCACAACCTGGGCACCTGGCTGAGCCGCGCGCTGGAGCATGCGGGCATCCAGGTCGAATGGGTGAACGATGGCCGCCTGGCCGACCGCGCGCTGCAGCAGCACGACAACTACGACGCACTGGTGCTGGACCTGGGCCTGCCCGGGCTGGACGGGCAGGCCGTGCTGCAACGCCTGCGCGACCGCGACCAACGCCTGCCCGCGTTGATCCTGACGGCACGTGATTCGCTGGACGAGCGCGTGCGCTCGCTCAACGCGGGGGCCGACGACTTTCTGGCCAAACCCTTTGAGCTGGCCGAGCTGGAGGCACGCCTGCACGCCCTGGTGCGCCGCGCGCGCGGCAACGAGCACCAGCGCCAGGCCTGCGGTGCGCTGGTGTACGACAGCGCCCGCAAGCAGTTCACCCTGCGCGGCGAGCCCCTGGCCCTGTCCCCGCGCGAACACGCCGTGCTGCGCGTGCTGGTGCAGCGCAGTGGTGAGCCGTTTTCCAAGCAGCAGATCCTGGACCGCGTGTTCACCGACGATGACGATGTGCACCCCGAAGCCGTCGAGGTGTTTGTGCACCGCCTGCGCAAGCGGCTGGATGGCAGCGGTGTGCGCATCACCACGCTGCGCGGCCTGGGCTATGCGCTGGAGGCAGACTGAACGATGGGCCTGACCGCACGACTGCGCCGCGCCAGCCTGTGGCGGCTGCTGGCCATGCTGCTGCTGCCGCTGCTGGCCCTGGTGACGGGCGTGGAGCTGTGGATGACCCGGCACGATGCGCTGGAGGCCGCCAACGCGGCCTACGACCGCTCGCTGCTCGGGGCACTCAAGTCCATCGACGCCAACATCTCCACCGCCTCGGGCGGCCTGTCGGCCGAGCTGCCGTACAGCATGCTGGAATTCTTTGAACTCACGGCCAGCGGCAATGTGTACTTTCGCGTGGCGTCGTCCGACGGGCTGGTGGAGCTGGGCAATGCCGACCTGCCCCTTCCTGCTGGCGCGCTGGAGCCCGGCGTACCGCGTTTTTATGACGCCACCTACTTTGGAGAGTCCGTGCGGCTGGCCGCCTACCGCCGCGCGCTGGACCGTGCGGAGCCGGCATCCACCGTGCTGGTGCAGGTGGCCGAAAGCACGCGGTCGCGCGAGGACTTCACAGCCCGCTTTGTACGCCGCGCGGTGCAGCGCGATGCGCTGGTTCTGGCCCTGATGGTGCTGGGCACTGCGGCACTGCTGGCTGTGGCGCTGCGCCCGCTGGCGCGGCTGGCGCGCGAGGTGCAGGCCCGCAGCGGCGACGACATGACCCCGCTCGCATCCAACGACCTGCCCGCTGACATCCGCCCGCTGGTGGACGCGGTCAACCAGCAGATGGCGCGCACGCAAGACCTGGTGGCGCAGCAGCGGCAATTTCTGGACGATGCTTCGCACCAGCTGCGCACCCACCTCACCACGCTGCAGATGCAGATCGACTACGCACGCCGCGAGGGCGACACCACGCAGGTGCAGCACACGCTGGCAGCCATCGGAGGCGAGATCGCCCGCGCCACGCGCAGCACCCAGCAACTGCTGGCGCTGGGCCGCAGCGACACAGCGGCGGTGGAGCTGACGCCCTTTGACCTGGCCGCGCTGCTGCGCACGGTGGCGCTGGAGCTGCTGCCCCAGGCGCGCGCCAAGCAGATCGACTTTGGCATCCACACGCCCTCCGCTGGCATCGAGGCCGTGGGCGACAGTGGCCTGCTGCGCGAGGCCCTGACCAATCTGGCAGCCAATGCCATCGCCTACACCCCCGCGCAGGGCACCGTCACCGTGTCGGCCGCGGGTGACAGCCTGGGCTGGAGCATCTGCGTGGAGGACAACGGCCCCGGTCTGCCCGCCGAGGAGCGCGACGCACTAGGCCAACGCTACCGGCGCGGCTCGCAGGCCACGGCGGGCGGCTCCGGCCTGGGGCTGGCCATTGCGCGGTCGATTGCCGAGCGGCACCGGGGCAGCCTGCGGCTGCAGGCGCGCGCCGAAGGGCCAGGGCTTCTGGCGATACTCTGGTGGCCCCGCGCCTGACGCAGCCCGCTGAACCACTGAAACTCCACACCCCATGCCGCAGCCCTTGCCCACCACGCACCGCCTGCTGACCGCGCCTTGCAGCCGCCGCCAGTTGCTGCAGACGCTCGCAGCCGCCGCCAGCGCTGGCGCGGGCCTGGCTCCCTTCCCGGCAGCGGCGGACGCATCCCGTGAACCGGCGGAGTGCATTGCGCCCTCACGCCCCGGCGGCGGCTTCGACCTGACCTGTGGTCTGGCCTCGCAAGCGCTGCAGGCCGTGCGCCCTGGCCGTAAGCCGCTGCGCACCCGTTACCTGCCCGGCGGTATTGGCGCGGTGGCGTTTGACCAGGTGGCCACGGGCCGCCTGGGGGGGCCGGGCACGCTGGTGGCGTTCTCCAGCGGCTCACTGCTCAACATGGCGCAGGGCCGCTTCGGCCCACACCCGGTGAGCGCCGTGCGCTGGATAGCGACGCTGGGCAACGACTACGGCGTGGTGGCTGTGCACCGCGACGCCCCCTACCAGCGCTTGCAGGACGTGGTCACCGCCTTGCAAAAAGATTCGGGCCGCGTGGTGTTTGGTGCCGGCGGCACGCTGGGCAGCCAGGACTGGGTCAAGGCCGCGCTGCTGGTGCGCGCAGCAGGGCAAGACCACAAGCGCATGCGTTTTGTGTCGTTTGAGGGCGGTGGCGAAGCGCTCAAGGCGCTGGGCGGCCGCCACATCGACATCTTCACCGGCGACGCGGCCGAGGCCACCCGGGCCGCTGCAGAAGGCCTGCCGGTGCGCATCCTCGCGGTGCTGGCACCCGCGCGGCTGCCCGGCACACTGGCCGCCCTGCCCACGGCACGCGAGCAGGGCATTGACCTGCAATGGACCACCGTACGCGGCCTCTACATGGCAGCCAGCGTGCCGGACGCGGCTGCCCACGCCTGGACGACCGCCCTGCAGGAAGCCCAGGCGGCACCCGGATACGGCGCCCTGTGCGCCCGCCATGGGCTGTACCCCTTTGCGCTCAGTGGCACGGCCCTGGACGACTATGTGCAACGCAGCCTGGCCGACTATCGCCGCCTGGCGCAGGATCTGGGGCTGCGGTCCTGGCCGCGTTGATCTGCGCTGCGCACCACCTCCTGAGCGATTGTTCCGCTGACCGTCCCTACGCGGGCAGGGCACCCACTCCTTGTAGTCCGGGCAACCCAGCAGGCCGGTCATCGGCAGGTAGCACTGCTGTGCGGCGCTCGGCCTCGGCGTCTCCCGCTGCGGGCAAGGAAGACTGCACCACATAGGCCGTCAGGGTGTTGCGCCACTCTTCGTTCGATGCATCCATGGCGTGTCGCATGCGCGCCAGCAGCCAGCCTGCTGCCCCGACCGTCAAGGCCAGCATAGCCAGAAGCCCATACACCAAGGACGCCGGGAAATGCCCTGCATTCAGCTGTTCCACACGGGCCAGCAATGCGAGCGTGGCCTGATGGTCTTGCTCGGCCTGCGCGCGCATGCGATCCACTTCCACCTGCAAGGCCTGCATGCGCGCCCCGGGGGATCCCGCGCCGTCCGGCGCGTTGACCTCCGCAGCCGAAGCCGCCACCGGCATCAATGTTGCGCCGCCGGACGGAGCCCCTTCGCCCGAAGCGGGCGGCGTGACCAGCGCCGTCAACGGCTCCATCACCAGCCGGGGCTTGGAAGGTCCAGGCGCAACAGATGCCGCTGCTGGAGCCACCGAGGCGGTGGACGATGCCGACGCCTGTGCGGGGGGCGCTGCTGCGGCCTCAGGCGCCATGCTGGGCGCGGTGCTGGCTGGCTCCTGAGGCGCCGTCTGCGCAGTGCTGGTCGCGGAAGCCACTGCCGCTGTGTCAGCGGACCGGCTGCGCGCAACGGGAGCCCCGGCAGACTTTGCGGCCAGTTTCGTGCCCTTGCGCTCTACCCGGCTGGCGGCCGACGCCTTGCGCGGCCGCGAGGGGCCCATTGCGGGTACAGACGACGCTTCTCCGGCAGCCACCCCAGCCGCCCGTGAGGGGGAGGCATCCGCCAACGGCACCTCCCAGGGAATCGCCACTGGCTTCAGCCCGGCCGCAACGGTGGCGGGAAGATCGGCCAGAAAGGTGTATTCGCGCGTCACCCGGCCCGTGCAATGCACGGAGACCTGGGCTGTCAGCACCGGCTCGTCGGCCAAGTGGGAGGACTGCACCCGCAGCACCGGGTTGCGCTCTTGGTCGCCCGGCCGCACGCTCAACTGGACACGGCCCGCCGGCACAGCCACATCGCCGGACACCAGCCGCACTTGCGGGCACAAGGCGTCTACCGACATGCCAGGGTCCAGCTGGACTTCGAAGCCCAGGTCGATGGGCTGCCCCAGCCACACCTTGCCTTGCGGCGCGCCCAGGGACAGGGCTTCCGCCGCCTCGGCCAGCAGCCCCAGCAGGGCGACGATCAGGGAGTTACGCAGCATCACAACCACCTCCTGCCATTGCAATTAGTTTCTACAGGAAACAAAACACAACGAAAAGAAATGAATGCGCAGGTCTCAGTGCCAGACCCCGGACAGATCGCGGTTGGGTGCGCCTGGCGTTGAGCAACGGGCCGTGTGGCCCGCTACCGCTCCAGCCACCACTGAATCACCACCTTGGCCAGGAAACCCAGAAAACCCACGCCAAGGCCCAGGAAGAGCACGAAGGTGCCAAAGCGTCCGGCCTTCGATTCCCACGCGAGCTGCCCGATGATGAACAGCATGTAGGCGATGAACGCCCCCACCCCGTAGGTGAGGAAGAAGCCCGAGATCTGCGCCTCGGTAAATCCAAAAATCACGATGTCCCTCCAGGCCGACGCACAGGGGCCGCCGGTACAGCAGGGGCCACCAGGTCACGCTCGGGCAGGCTGGATGCATCCACCAGGTCGCGGTACGCGTGCCAGCTGGCGTGGCCCAGCATGGGCATCACAGCGATCAGGCCCAGCAGCAGGGAGCCCAGGCCCAGCAAGGTAAAGCCCAGGATGATCGCGGCCCAGAACGCCATCGGCAGCGGGTTGGTGATGACCGCCTGCCAGCCGGTGAGCACCGCCTGCAGCAGCGTGGCGCGGCGGTCCAGCAGCAGGGGCATGGCCACCACGCTGGACGCAAAAATGGGCGCGGCCATCAGGCTGCCCAGCGCCAGCCAGATTTCAAACAACCAGCCGTCACGCGCCATGACCACGTGGCGCAGAAAGTCGAGCGGCGTCTCGATGGGCACGGGCGCCAGCAGCGTGATGAGCGCCGCAGATGTCATGACCCAGCCCGAGGCGGCCAGCGCCAGCAGGGCCCCGAACTGCAGCATGCACCAGTAGTCGCTGCCCCATTTGTTCACATGGCTGTTCTGCCAGTTGAGCCAGGTCTTGAGCACCACGCCCAGGTTGGCGGCTTCGCCACGCTCCAGCGCGCGGCTCAGCGCATACAGGCTGGTGGCCAGCACCGGCGCCACCACCAGAAAGCCCGACAGAGCCCCCGCCAGCAGCCAGAAGCGGTGGTGTGCCACTGCAAAGATGGCGGCCCCAAACAGTGTGAGCGCCAGGCCATGCGCAAAACTGATCCAGCCCGCCCGTGCCATGTCGCGCCAGGCCAGCACCAGCCAGGTCATGGGCTGCATCACGCCGATGGTGCGGATGGCGGGCAACGGGGGGGGAGTACGGGGCATGGTGGGAGGGGTCGCTGAGCGACGATGGAGTGTGACTTGATCGGGCAGCGGCTTCAACCGCCGCGCGCCCAAACCTTGACCTGAGGCAAGAAACCGAACCCAGCGAAACCGGTCAGGCCAACAGCCGGCACAGCGCGGTAAGGCTGTCCACCGTGGCATGGGGCGGTGTGTCGTCGTGCGGCCAGGAGTGGTTGGCACTGTTGATCCACACCGCCTGCATGCCTGCATTCAGTGCGCCCTGCGCATCCAGCGTGGCGTCGTCGCCCACGTGCAGCACCTCGTGGGGCAACACATCCACGGCCGTGGCGGCCGCATGGAAGATGCGCACATCGGGTTTGGCGATGCCAAAGTCCGACGCGCTGATGCTGTGGCGAAAGTAGTGGCCGATGCCGATGCGGTGAATATCGGCATTGCCGTTGGACACCGCCACCACCGGGTAGCGCGCTGACAAGAAAGCCAGCGTGTCGTGCGCATCGTCAAACAGCTCCACCCGCTGGCGCTCGGCAAAGAACAAATCAAACGCCGGTTCGGCCAGCGCGGGCTCGTCACCGGCCTGCGTCAGCGCCAGCCGGATGGACTCGCGCCGCAGCGCGCTCAGGTCGCCCTTCAGGTCGGGGCGCAGGGTCACCATCTGGTTGCGGATGGCGCGCAGCGCCTCGGTGTCCGAGAAGAGTGCCGCCGTGGCAGGCGCGTGGTGGGTCAGCCAGTCCAGCAGCACACTCTCAGCCCGCGTGATGGTGGGCCAGATGGGCCAGAGCGTGTCGTCCAGATCGATGGAGATCGCACGGATGCGGGAGGTGTCCAGAGAGGGATTTGGCACAGGGCGCACCTGAAGGATGAAGGCGAAAAAAGAGACCCGGCGATGCACCAGGGCGAGGGCCGCAAAGCATACCGCAGGCCCTAGGGACCCTCTGCACAAATCAGCGCGCCGTGTGCATCAGCGGGCTCGGGCGGTCTGCCGCGTTGCAAATACTCGCAATAGCTACGGCTATTGCTGCGTTTTGCGCCTTGCAGCCCCTCCCGATCCGCTGCGCCCACTTGGCCAGCGAGATTCGTGCAGAGGGTCCCCGGGGATGCAGCGCGTTCAGTCTGTGGATAAAGCGCCCGCAGGCCCCAACGAAGATCCGCGCACCACCAACAGGCCCGGCAGCAGGCTCTCGCGTGCAGGGCCTTCCAGGCCGTTGATGCGCTCCAGCAGGCACTGCGCCGCGCGTTGCCCGATGGCATCGGTGGGCTGTGCCACGGCGCTCAGGCCGGGCCGGATCAGCGACGCCCATTCAGGGTCGTCAAAGCCCACAAAGCCCAGCTGTTGTCCAAAAGTCCACCCCATGCGCGAGACGGCTGCAGCCACCCGCAGCGTGACCACCGAATTGCCCGCCACCACCGCGCAGCGCTCGCCGGGCCGGGCCTGCCGCAGCAGATCGGTGAGTGCCTGGTCCAGCACCTCATCGCCCTGCTCCGCCGCCAGCTCCAGCACCGCGCCGCGCACCGCCGAGCGCTTGGAGGACACCAGCGCACGGAAGGCCTCCGTGCGCTCGATGCGGGAGCTCACGCCCAACAAGGGCTGGGTGATGTAGAGCAGGCGCTGCCAGCCTTGCTGCTGCAGGTGGGCACAGGCTTCGCGCATGGCGCCGTGGTTGTCCAGCGAGACGAAGTCTGCCGCCAGCCCGGCGTGGCGCCGGTCCACCAGCACGGCGGGCTTGCCGTGCAAGGTGTTCACATCCGCCTGTCCTTCACCCTGCCCCAGCGTGTTGAGGATGAAACCGTCCACCTGGTAGCTGGCCAGCGCATCGATGGCCGCGCGCTCGCGTTCGCGGTCGTTGCCCAGGTTGAACAGCATGACCAGGTAGCCAGCGTCCTGGCAGGCTTTCTCGGCGCCCCGCAACACGGCCACCGAATAGGGGTTGGTGATGTCGGCCACCACCAGGCCAATGAGCCGCGAGCGGCCATGGCTCAGCGCCTGGGCCATGGGGCTGGGCACATAGGCCAGCTTGGCGATGGCCGCCTCGACCCGCGCTGCAATGTCGGGGCTGAGCAGGCGTTCACGGTGGTTGAAGTAGCGCGACACCGTGGCCTTGGACACACCGGCCTCGGCCGCCACATCGGCGATGGTGGGGCGGACGCGCGGCGTGGCGGAGGGTGCGGGTGTCGGCGGGCTCATGCGGGTACGGGGTTGTACACGGCGGCGGGCCGTTCGCCCGCCAGGGCCTGCAGCAGGTTGGTGGTGGCCAGCGCCGCCATGGCATGGCGCGTGTCGTGCGTGGCCGAGCCGATGTGCGGCAGCGGGGTCACGCGTGGGTGGGTGCGCAGGGGCGACGCCAGCGGCAGCGGCTCGGTGGCAAACACATCGAGCCCCGCTGCACGCAGGGGGCCATGGTCCAATGCGCGCAACAGGTCTTGTTCCACCACGGTGGCACCCCGGCCGCCGTTGATGAAGATGGCGCCGGGCTTCATGGCCGCAAACAGCTCGGCATTGACCATGCCCCGTGTGCTGTCCGACAAGGGCAGCATGGCCACCACAAAGTCCGACTGCGCCAGCAACGCGGGCAGCGGCGTGTGGATGGCCTTGCCCTGCAACTCAGGGGCCTGGGTCGCCAAGTCCACCGGGCGGCGGGCGTGGTACATCACGGGCATGCCAAACCCCAGTGCGGCGCGGCGCGCCACGGCCTGGCCAATGCGGCCAAATCCGAGCAGGCCCAGCGTCTTGCCATGCACATCGCTGCCAAACAGGTCTTCTCCAATATTCTTTGTCCACCGGCCCTCGCGCACCAGCTGCGACAGCTCCACCAGCCTGCGGCTGGTGGCCATGAGGAGGGCAAACACCGAGTCTGCCACCGTTTCGTCGAGCACTCCGGGGGTGTGGCACAGCATGATGCCGCGCGCCTGCAGCACGTCCAGCGCGTAGTTGTCCACGCCCACCGAAATGCTGGACACCACCTGCAGCCAGGGCGCACGCGCCAGCACGGCAGCATCGATGGGAAAGCTGGAGCCGATGAGCCCGTGCGCCTGCGCCAGCGCTGCGTCAAACCGCGCGCGCTCGTCGGGCTTGCGCGGGTCGGCCACTGTCACGTCGTGCACGGCTGTCAACCGCGCGAGCTGGTCGAGCGGCAGCTCGCGAAACACCAGCACCTGTTTGCGCGCTGGGCTTGTGCTGCCGTTTGCTGAAGGTAGCGCCAGGCTCACAGGCCCGCCTCCTGCAGCTGGGCGCGGGTGGGCAGCCCCTCGGTGTCGCCCAGCACCTGCACGGCGCGGGCACCAATCCAGGCGCCACGGCGCACGGCGGCGGGCACCGGCAGGCCTTCCAGCAAGGCGCTGATCACGCCCACCGCAAAGCCGTCGCCCGCGCCCACGGTGTCCACCACCTGGGCCACGGGCACGCCGGGCACGCGGCCGGTGCCGGCCACGTCGCTGTCGTAGTACGCGCCCTCGGGCCCGAGCTTGACCACCACCAGCTTGGCGCCCCGCTCACGGTAGAACCGCGCCACACCCTCAGGGGTGGTTTCTCCGGTCAAAAACACGCCCTCTTCCATGCCCGGCAGCACCCAGTCGGCATAGGTGGCCAGGGTGTTGATCCAGTGGCGCATGGTCTCGGGCGACGACCACAGCGTGGGGCGCAGGTTGGGGTCGAACGAGATGGTGCGGCCTGCAGCACGCATCACCTCCAGCGTGCGGATGGCGGCCTGCAGGCTGGTGTCGGAGATGGCGGCAAAAACGCCCGTGGCATGCAGGTGGCGTGCAGACCGAAGCCAGGGCTCGTCCACATCGGCGGGGCCCATCTGGCTGGCGGCGGAGCCCTTGCGGTGGTATTCGACCTGCGGGTCGCGGCCATCGATCACGCGCTCCTTGAACTGGAAGCCCGTGCGCTGCATGGCATCACACACCACGTGCGAGCAATCGATGCCTTCGCCCTGCATGGCGGCCAGCAGCGCGCGGCCCATGGAGTCGGTGCCCAGGCGGCTGGCCCAGCCCACCTTCAGGCCCAGGCGCGCCAGGCCAATGGCCACATTGGTCTCGGCCCCGGCTGTGCGCTTGTGAAAGCCGGTGGCGTTCTCCAGCGGACCGGGCTCGTTGGCCACCAGCAGCAGCATGGCCTCGCCAAACAGTGCCACGTCAAAAGCCGGGGTGGTCATGCAGCCTCCCGTGCGGCGCGGATGAAGGCCACTTGCTCGCGCGTGACCGCCACCAGGTCGTCACCCACCAGCGGGTATTCAATGGCATGCGGCACATCGGCTGGCAAGGCACGCAACACGGCGCGCCAGGGCGCCACCGATTCGGCCAGTGGCACCGCCACCCACTTGGCGGGCAGGCGCTGCACGCCCTTGCAGTGCACATAGCGCACATAGGGTGCCAGGGCCTGCGCGGCCTGCAGCGGGCATTCGCCCTGCCAGTGCCAGTTGCCCATGTCAAAGGTCATGCCCAGGCCGAGCCCCGCCTGTGCCTGGGCTGCAAAAAATGCCTGCATGGCGGCCAGCGTGCCGGCGGTGGCGGTCTGGTCGTTCTCGATCACCAGCTCCACCTGCGGGGCGGCCTGCAGCAGGGCCTGGAGGCGTTGCAGCGAGGCATGCGATGTCGGCAGGGTTGCGCCAAAGCCACCAATCGACATCTTCAGGCGCGGTGCACGCAGCACCTGGGCGGCCTGCACGCCGCGCGCCAGGGCTGCTTCATCCAGCTCGCCCTGCGCGGTCCACAAGCCTTCGGGGCTGGAGTACACCGCTGCCCGGCCTGCCAGTGCGGGCAGCTCGGTGGCTGCGTCGCGCAGCAGCTCGCCACGCACCTCCACGCCGTCCGCGCCCGCTTGCTGGGCCAGTTCGGTGCACCACAGCTGGCCGTGGCGTCCGGTTTCGGCCGCGCCGAAGGAGGACAGGGAAATCAATACCTTCATGTGTTTCTTTCAGGCCGCGCCCCCACGGGGCAAAGGCCATCAACCGCACGACCTGCCAGGTCTCAATGTGCGTGGTGGGAAGTCAGGATCTGGCCCAGGAACTGCCGCGTCTTGTCGTGCTGCGGCTGGCCGAAGAACTGCTGGGGCGGCGCCTGCTCCAGGATCTTGCCGTCGGCCATGAAGATCACGCGGTCGGCCACGCTGCGGGCAAAGCCCATTTCGTGCGTCACGCACAGCATGGTCATGCCGTCTTCGGCCAGGCTGATCATGGTGTCCAGCACCTCCTTGACCATCTCGGGGTCGAGCGCCGATGTGGGCTCGTCAAACAGCATCACCTTGGGCGCCATGCACAGCGCCCGCGCAATGGCCACGCGCTGCTGCTGCCCGCCCGACAACTGGCTGGGGTGCTTGTGCGCCTGCTCGGGAATGCGCACGCGGGTCAGGTACTTCATGGCCACTTCTTCGGCCTGGGCCTTGCTCATGCCGCGTGAACGCATGGGGGCCAGCGTGCAGTTTTCCAGAATGGTCAGGTGCGGGAACAGGTTGAACTGCTGGAACACCATGCCCACTTCGGCACGCACGGCGTCCACATTCTTGCCGCCTGCGGTCAGGTCGATGCCATCGACCTCGATGCGGCCCTTTTGCACCGTCTCCAGCCGGTTGATGCAGCGAATCAGCGTGGACTTGCCCGAACCCGATGGCCCGCAGATCACGATGCGCTCCCCTTGCCGCACCGACAGGTTGATGTCGGTGAGCACCTGGAAGCTGTCGTACCACTTGTTGACCCCTTCCATGCGGATGATCGGCGGTGTGCCGGGGGCGGTCGTGACTGCGTCGCTCATCAATGGCTCCTTATCGTTCAGGCAGGCTTACTGCAGCTTGGGCAGGTCAGCGCCCAGCCACTTCTGGTACAGCTTGTTCAGCTCGCCATTGGCAGTGTTGCGTGCCACAAAGTCGTTCACGGCCTTGGTCAGCTCGTCCTGGCCGGGGCGCAGGGCGATGCCCATGGCCTGCTGCAGCAGGTTGAACTTGTTCTCGAACGTGTTGGCGGGCACGCGCTTGGCGATCTGCGCCGCCACCGTGACCGAGCAGCCAATCGCATCGACCTGGCCCGAGATCAGCGCCTGCATGGCCGACGCGTCGTCGTCAAAGCGGCGGATTTCGGTGCCCTCGGGCGCGGCCTTGGTCACGGCCACGTCCTGGGTGCTGGCACGGGCCACGCCCACGCGCACGGTTTTCAGATCGGCAGCGCTCTTGATGTTGGCGCCGGTCTTGCCGTACAGCACGATGGTCGCGGCCGCGTAGGGCTGCGAGAACTGCACCTGCTTGGAGCGCTCGGGCGTGATGGCGAGCGAGGCCACCAGCACATCAACCTTGTTGGTCAGCAAAAACGGGATGCGGTTGGGGCCGGTGACGGGCACGATGTTGGCCTTCACGCCCAGGTCTTTGGCCAGCAGCTTGGCCACGTCGGCGTCATAGCCGTCGGGCTGGTTTTGTGCGTTGGTGGTGCCGTAGGGCGGAAAGTCCACCAGCATGCCGATGGTGATCTCGCCCTTCTTCTTGATGTCGGCCACAGACTGTGCCGAGGCCAGCGGCGCAAACGCGGTGAGGGCGGCACCCAGGCCCAAGGCGGCCAAAGCGGCGGTAGCGGTGCGGCGTTGCAAAGAAAAAGTCATCGCATGTCTCCTGGTGGTTGGTGTGAACGAGAACAGAAAGAAAAAAGAGGGTTGCGGCGCGTGGGTCAGCGCGCCAGAGCACGGGCGCGCTTGCGCTCCATGCGTGCGGCCAGCAGCGACAGCGGCCAGCAGATCACGAAGTACAGCGCGGCCACGGTGGTGAACACATGCAGCGGCTGAAACGTGGCGTTGTTGATGATCTGCCCCGCCCGCGTGATCTCCGTGAAGCCGATGATGGCGGCCAGCGACGTGCCCTTGATGATCTGCACCATGTAGCCCACCGTGGGCGGTAGTGCAATCTTGAAAGCCTGGGGCAGCACCACAAACCGCATGCGGGCCACGTACTTGAGGTTCAGCGCCTGGGCGGCTTCCCACTGGCCGCGTGGCACCGCCTCGATGCACCCGCGCCAGATTTCAGCCAGAAAGGCCGCGCTGTTGAGCACCAGCGCCACGCCCGCTGCCACCCAGGGGTTGATGTCAAACCCCAGCACCGGCGCGCCAAAAAAGATTAGGAACAGCTGCAGCAGCAGCGGCGTGCCCTGGAACACCTGGATGAACACGCGCGCCGCATTGCGCGCCGCCGCATTCTCTGAGGTGCGCGACAGCGCCACCACCAGCCCCAGCAGCGCACCGCCGACGAAGGCAATGGCCGACAGCGCCAGCGTCCACTGCGCGGCCTGCACGATGAATAAAAACTCGGAGAGTCCGAAGGTACGCATGGTCGGTCTCCTTAGCGACGGTCGGGGTAGTTAAGGACGCGCTGATAGATCAGCTTGAACAGCGCCGAGAACGAAAGCGCCAGCGCCAGGTAGATGGCCGTCACCACGATGTAGATCTCAAAACTGCGGAAGGTCTGCGACTGCAGGTTGGCCGCCACCGAGGTCAGGTCGTCTGCCGAGATCACCGACACCACGGCCGAGCTGAGCATCAGCAGGATGAACTGGCTGGTGAGCGCCGGGTAGATGGCCTTGAGCGCTGGCTTGAGGATCACAAACCGAAAGATCTCCCACGGCTTGAGGTTGAGCGCCTTGCCCGCCTCGATCTGCCCCTTGGGGATGGACTCAATGCCCGCCCGCACGATCTCGGCCGCATAGGCCCCCAGGTTCACCACCATGGCGGTGAGCGCCGCGGTGTAGGGCGACCAGCGCAGGCCGATGGATGGCAGCGCAAAGAAGAAGAAAAACAGCTGCACCAGAAACGGCGTGTTGCGGATGACCTCGATGTACGCGTTGATCAAAAACCGCAGCCAGCCCGGCCCGCCGGTCTTGCCCCAGGCGCAAAAGATGGCCACCACCAGCCCCAGCAAAGTGGCGGTGAGCGACAGCTGCACGGTGATCCACGTGCCCTTGAGCAGCAAGGGCCACGCGGCAAACACGGCATCGAACTGGAACTGGTAATTCACGGTGGACAGTCGTTATTCCAAAGTGGCGCCAGTTTATGAAACCGGTTTCATAATCACATCAGGGAATACCCGATGCACCCCGAAAAGGGGCTGCAAACGCATCAAGACGGCATGCCCGGTGCTGATCTCACAGGCGGTGGTGTGCCGCGCCGCAAATAGGCTCCCAGCCCGCACTGGCTCGGCGCGTGGGTGAAAATGCCGCATGCCTTCCTTCCACCCCGAACCCCCTTTCACCCACGGCCAGGCCGACCGCACTGCCGTGCTGCTGTGCAACCTGGGCACGCCCGACGAACCCACGGCCCCGGCCGTGCGCCGGTATCTGGCGCAGTTTCTGGGTGACCACCGCGTGGTGGAGATCCCCAAGCTGCTGTGGATGCCCATCCTGCACGGCATCATCCTGCGCACCCGCCCGGCCAAGTCGGCCGCCAAATACGCCAGCATCTGGACGCCCGAGGGCTCGCCCCTGGCGCACTGGACAGCCAAGCAGGCCACGCTGCTGCGCGGCTGGCTGGGCGAGGCAGGCCACGCGGTGCTGGTGCGCCACGCCATGCGCTACGGCAACCCCTCCATCGCCAGCCAGCTCGATGCCCTCAAGGCCGATGGCGCCACGCGCATCCTCATCCTGCCGCTGTACCCGCAATACTCCGCCACCACCACGGCCAGCGTGTTTGACGCGGTCTACACCTGGGCCGCCGCCACGCGCAACGTGCCCGAGCTGCGGTTTGTGAACCACTACCACGACGCCCCCGGCTACATCGACGCCCTGGCCCGCACCATCGAGACGCACTGGAAGCACCACGGCCAGCCCGACCAGCTGGTGATGAGCTTTCATGGTGTGCCCGAGCGCACGCTGCACCTGGGCGACCCCTACCACTGCGAGGCCCGCAAGACCGGCCGCCTGCTGGCAGAGCGCCTGGGCCTGCGCGAGGAGCGCTACCGCATCACCTTCCAGTCGCGCTTTGGCAAGGCCAAGTGGCTGGAGCCCTACACCCAGCCCACCATCGAGGCGCTGGGCAAAGCAGGCACGCGGCGGGTGGACGTGGTGTGCCCCGGCTTCACCAGCGACTGCCTGGAGACGCTGGAAGAAATCAACATGGAAGTACGCGAGGCCTTCTTGCACGCGGGCGGCAAGGAGTTTCACTACATCCCCTGCCTGAACGACAACCACCACTGGATCACTGCGCTGAGCCGCGTGGCCCAACAGCACCTGGCGGGCTGGCCCACCGAGGCCCCCACCGCCGCCGCGCTGGCCGATGCGCGCAGCCACGCGCTGGCCGGTGGTGCACCTGCCGGGGTATGCCCGGTGGCGCACTGATGCGCATGCCCATGCCATTACGCATGCGAACGCAAAAGCGAATGGCACGGAGCGGCCTGCGCGCCCATGGTCAATCACTACATTATTGATAGCACCCAGGGCATATTGCACTAGCGCATCTGCCCGTTTTGGCTCATATTTTGGTCGCCAGGTGCTGCACGGCTGCCTGCCACGCACTCCGCACCGCCCCTTCCCACACCCACATCAATGCCCGCTTTTGCCCTTGCCCCCCACCAGTTGCGTCTGACCATTGACCCCGCCACGCTGGGCTTTGCCAGCACCGCCGAGCTGCAAGACCTGCCCCTGCCCTGGATCGGGCAGGAGCGTGCCCAGGCCGCTGCGCAATTTGGTCTGGCGATGCAGCAGCCGGACTACCACCTGTTTGTGCTGGGCGAAGTGGGCAGCGGGCGGGCGTCGCTGCTGCGCCAGGCCATGCAGGCCGAGGCCGCAAAACGCGCGGTGCCGCCCGACCTGTGCTACCTGCACCACTTTGACCAGCCCGACCGCCCCCGCGCGCTGCGCCTGCCCGCAGGCGAGGGCCGCCTGCTGCGCCAGGGTCTGGCCGACATGGCACGCAGCCTGCAGGCCGAGATCCCCAAGCGCCTGACCAGCCCCGACTTCAAGGCCGAGGCCGAGCGCATCGAGAAGACCTGGCAAACGCAAGAGAGCGAAGCCTTTGCAGCGCTGGACGCATTTGCCGAGGCCCGCCAGTTCCGCCTGAGCCGCGAGGCCGGGCACATGGTGTTCACCCTCACCGGCCCCAAGGGCCAGCCGCTGACCGAAGGCGAGGCGCGCGCCCTGCCCCGCGAGCGCCGCGCCGAAATCGACGCCGCAGAGCTGGAGCTGCGCGCAGAGATCGCCAAATTTCTCGAAGCCACCCGCCCGCTGGAGCGCACGCGCGACGACGCCCTGGCCGCCCTGCGCCGCCAGACCATCAAGCCCCTGGTGGAGCACGCCCTGCACGGCATCCGCCAGGGCCTGCGCAAGCAGATCAAGGACGCCGTCAAGCTCACGCAGTGGCTGGACCAGGTGGAACGCGCCGTGCTGGACCACATCGACCTGTTCGAGCCAGGTGACGCTGAACAAGGCCAGGACGCCGAAGACGACCGCAAGGACGCGCTGGACGACCTGCTGGCCCGCTGCCAGGTGAACGTGGTGGTGGACAACCACGGCCGCACCAGCGCCCCGGTGGTGGTGGAAGACAACCCCACGGCCCGCACCCTGTTTGGCAGCATCGAACACGGCGCAGACGCCGACACCGTGCAGGCCGACCACGCCAGCATCCAGGCTGGCAGCCTGCTCAAGGCGCATGGCGGCTTCATCCTGCTGCACCTGCACGACCTGGCCGCCGAAGAAGGCCTGTGGCCGCGCCTGCGCCGCTTTCTGCGCTGCGGGCGCCTGCAGATCGAAGACGGCAGCGGTGGCGGCGGCCCCGCACATGCACCCGGCGGCGCCGTGGCACTGCAGCCCGAGCCGGTGGACGTGGATGTGAAGATCGTGCTGATCGGATCGGTGGAGGAGTACTACGCCCTGCAAGAGGCCGACCCCGACGCCGCGCGCCGCTTTCGTGTGAAGGTGGACTTCTCAGACCGGTTCATCGCCACCCCCGGCACCCACCAGTCCTCGGCCATCCTGGTCGCGCATTGCTGCAAAAAGCGCGGCCTGCCCCACTTTGCCGCCGACGCCGTGGCCCTGCTGCTGGAGCAATCGCACCGCGAGGCCGACGACCAAGGCCGCCAAAGCGCCCGCTTTGCCCACACCGAAGCACTCGCCATCGAAAGCGCCGCGCTGTGCCAGGCCCGCGCAGGCACCCTGGTGCAAGCCGCCGACGTGCAAGCCGCCCTGGCCGCCCGCACCCTGCGCCACAACCAGCCCGAAGAAGAACTGCACGAATCCATCACCGAAGGCGAGCGCCTGATCACGCTGCAGGGCTCCATCACCGGCCAGATCAACGCCATGACGCAGATCGACCTGGGCGACTACCGCTTTGGCTTTCCGGTACGCATCACCGCGCGCACCTTCGCCGGGCAAGAGGGCCTGCTCAACATCGAGCGCGAGGTCGATATGTCCGGCCCCATCCACGACAAGGGCGTGCTCATCCTGCACAGCTACCTCACCGCCCTGTTCAGCCATGTAGCGCCCCTGGCGCTCAATGCATCCATCGTGTTCGAGCAGGAATACAGCGGCGTGGAAGGCGACTCGGCCTCGTGCGCCGAGCTGTACGCGCTGCTGTCCAGCCTGTCAGGCCTGCCCCTGCGCCAGGGCATTGCGGTGACGGGCGCATTGAACCAACACGGCGAAGTGCTGCCCGTGGGCGGCATCAACGAAAAGATCGAAGGCTGGTTCCAGGCCTGCCAGGCTGCGGGCCTGGACGGCACCCAAGGCGTGCTGATCCCCGCCCGCAACCAGCGCCACCTGATGCTGGACCGCAGCGTGCTGGACGCGGTGGAGCGCGGGCTGTTCCACGTCTACACCATGGGGCATGTGAGCGAAGGGATTGCGCTGCTGACGGGCGAGGCATCGGGCATGAGCCCGGCGGAGTTGCTGCAGGCCCAGGCGGATGACCTGGCCGGAGGCGCGGCCACGGTGGAAGACACGGTGATGCAGCGGGCGGAGATGACGCTGCGGGCGTATCGGAGGGCCTGCCAGGTGGCGGGGGCAGCGCGCAGGGGGCGCGCCGTTCGGAGACGCTAGGGATGCCTCCCCATTGTCTTGACGCCATCTCTGGAGTGATCGGCAGCCCAATGGGCTTTGAGCTCAGACTGCCAGTCGTTCCATTAGCGCAGAGCGGTCCGCTTGATTCGCGCCACCATCGAGTACTACCGAGCCGCGCTCTAGCATATAGAAACGGTTGACCAAGCCGATGGCACGATGGACGTTCTGCTCCACAAGGACGATGGGAATCCCCTCGCTCGCCAAGTTGCCAATCAAGGTGAACAACTCATCCACAATCATGGGCGCCAGACCCTCCGTGGGCTCATCGATGAGCAGCAGCTTTGGCTCACCAACGAGCACCCGCGCAATAGCAAGCATCTGTTGTTCGCCGCCCGACAAGGTGGTCCCCATCTGACGCCGACGCTCCGCAAGGCGCGGAAACCGCTGGTAGATTTCCTCCATTCGCCTGCGCGCGTCCAAGCGGCTGCGCGACGGGCACTGCATCTGACCCAGATGCAGATTTTCTTCAACGGTCAGACCAGGAAAGATGCGCCTGTCCTCAGGCACAAGGCCAATGCCTCGGCGGCAGATTTGGTCTGCGCCGACGCCGTTAATTGATTCGCCGTTAAAGATGACATCTCCACTAGAGGGCGAGACCCAGCCGGCAATCGTCTTGATCACCGTGGTTTTACCCACCCCGTTGCGGCCAAACAGGCCAACCACTTCACCATGGCCCACCTGCAGGTCTATACCTTGCAAAACGTGGCTCAGCCCATAATGGGTGTGAACGCCTTTGAGTTCCAACATCAGAGCTTCTCCCCGAAGTAGGCGGCCTGAACCGCAGGATTGGCACGCACCTGTGCCGGAGTGCCCTCGGCGAGCTTCTGACCCTGGTGCATCACCACCACAAAGTCTGACAACTGCATCACCAGGTCCACGTCGTGCTCGACCAGCAAAATGGAAAGACCATGGTTGTGGGAGAGCCCCCGAATCAGTGATTCGGTCTCGCGGGTGTCGCCGTGGCTCATTCCCTGGGTTGGTTCGTCGAGGAGCAGCATGCGCGGGCGTGATGCCAGAGAAACCGCAATTTCCAGTCGACGTTGCTCTCCATGCGACAGATAGCCAGCGAGCTCATCTGCCTTGTTACGAAGGTCGAACTGCCCAAGGAGTTCGTCCACGCGCGCAGCAGCAGTCTGGCTGCGGGCCAGTGGGCGAAACAGGCCGCGCCCCTGCTCAAGGAACTGCGCTGCCAGGCGCAGGTTCTCGCGTACCGGAAGCTCAAAGAACAGATTGGTAATCTGGAACGAGCGGGACAGGCCGTATCTGAGAAGTTGGTGGGGCGCACGGCCCGTCACATCCTCCCCATCGAAACGCACCGACCCCGAAGAGGGACGTATGGCTCCGCTGATGAGGTTGAACAGGCTGCTTTTGCCAGCCCCGTTGGGGCCAATCACGGCCGTGATTTTTCCCGGCTGAGCCTCAAAGCTCACATCTTGAACTGCCTTGAGGGCGCCGAACTGAACGCTGATGCCTTTGACCGACAGAATGGGGTTCATCAACGGTTCTCCTTCTGGTTGCGTCGAGCATCTAGCCAGCGTTGTAGGGCGGGTGTCGCGTAACCGATGAGGCCGCGCGGCATGAGAATCACCACCAACACGAACAACACGCCGATGACGATGTGGTGATGCGTGGTGAAGGAGCCCACCACGGAGCGCAGGCCAGTGAGGATGGCAGACCCATAGAGCGGGCCGATAAGTGTGCCGGTGCCACCGACGATGACGTTGATCACCGCGTTGCCAGAAACCTGGAAGAACATCAGTTCAGGCGAGACGAAGCCGCGCAGCATGGGATAGAGCGCACCACTGCAACCGGCAATGCACGCGGCTGCAACGAAAGCCCCCAGCTTGTAACGCCAGGGGTCCTCACCAAGAAAGGAGACTCGGTGCTCGTTGGTTCGGATGGCGTCGAGCTGGCGACCCACAGGTGTGTCCATGAGATAGCGCAACACCAGGTAGAGCGCACCTATGAAGGCGAGCACCACCAGGAAGAAGCCCGATGGCGTGGCCGAGTTGACGCCCCACATGATGTTGGCCGAGGGCACGCCGATGATGCCGTCTGAGGCACCGAGCTCGCGGGTGTTGTAGACCACTTTGGACAGAACCTGGGCGAGGCCGAAGCTGATGAGTGCGAAGTAGACACCCTTGGCGCGAATGGCAATCAGCCCACCAATCAGACCGGCCACAGCACTGAAAGCCAGGGTGACGCCCAAAGCCAGCCAGAACGAATCGCTCCAGTTCTTGAGCACCAACGCAGAGACGTATGCCCCTAGCCCAAAGAACAGCGCTTGTCCCAACGGCAGCAGGCCAACCCTGCCCAGCAGAAGGTCCACGGACAGGGCCAGACCTCCAAAAATCAGCGCTTCCGTTGCCAGGCGCAGGTAGAAGACGTCCCCCAGGGCCAGCGCGATGCCACCAAACAGCAGCGCACCGGCGAAGAACAGGATGGCAAGCCAGGTGGCAGCAGAGCGGCGCGGCCGCTCGCTGCTCGCCGTGGCCAAAGCGCCGCCACGTGGGCCAATCGTCGAAGAAGATGCTGGTGTGCTCATTTCAGGCGCTCCCAAGTTTTCCGAACAAGCCTTGCGGGCGCCACATCAACACGAGGACCATGATGCCGAACAGCAGGGGGTCGCTCCACACCGGGGAGATGTAAAGGCTGGAGATGGACTGCACCTGCGTGAGCAACAGGCCTGCCAGCAAAGCACCCTTGATGGAACCCATGCCGCCGATGATGACCACGCTGAAGGCGATCAGGACGAAGTCCTTGCCCATGGTCGGAAACACCGAGTAGATGGGGGCCAGCAAAACGCCAGCGATACCAGCCAGGGCCACCCCAAAGGCAAAGGTGCCCGCGTAGACGAGCTGTACCGGAACACCCAGCGAGGCGCTCATGTTCCGGTCATATGCGGCCGCGCGAACGATCGCACCCAGCGAGGTGCGAAAGACCAGCAGCCACACCCCAGCGATGAGCGCCCCCCCGAACAGCATGACAAACAGACGGTAGTTGGGAAAGAACAATCCCAGCATCTCGGTGGCGCCGCTGATGGGCGCCTCCAGGCGAAGGGGGTTGGCGCCGAACGCAATCTTGAGCGCGTCTTCCAGCACCACCGCCACGCCGAAGGTAAGGAGCAGGGTCAGCGTGTGACGGTCCTTGCTGTGAAACACCCGCTGGATTAGTCCTCTCTCGGTGACGAAGCCCAACACCGCCATCAGCAGCGGCGTCAGGACCAAAGCCCACCAGAACGACATGCCCGTCGCCAACAAGGCGACGGCAAGGTAGGCTCCTATGGCGTAGAACTCGCCATGGGCCATGTTGATGACATCCAGCAGACCGAAGATGATGGTCAGGCCCAATGCCATCAACACCACGGCCACGCCAATGGACAGGCCGTTAATCATCTGTGGTGCCAGTACGAACTGCAGCCATTCCATAGCGTTGCTCATGGTGTTGGACTCGGTCGTGGCTTCAGAATCGCGTGCAGACGTCGGCGCCGATGGCCGCGTCGGCCTTGACCTGGCCCACCAGCTCGAACTTGCCGTTGGTCACACGCATCGCGTACATGTCCTGCATGGCCTGGTGGTCACCGGCACGCATGGTCTTTGTGCCTTGAGGGGTGCTCCACTGCAGCCCACGCATGGCGGCCCGCACCTTGTCGGTGTCGGTGCTGCCTGCCTTCTCGACCGCTGCCTTGTAGAAGAACAACACGCCATAGCTGTCGGCGCCGTAGAGGTCCGGTGCGCTCTTGTTGGCGGCTTCGAAGTCGGCTACAAACTTGCGGTTCTCGGCGCTGTCGATGCTCGTTGCATAGCCCACGCCGGTCACAAAGCCGTCCGCGTTCTTGCCGATGGCGGGCAGGTTTTGCGAGGTCACGGTGCCGGAGGCCCCAACCACCTGAACGTTGCGGTTGATTCCGAACTCAGCCATCTGGGAGAACAGGCGCACCGTGTCGTTACCTGCAACCGAGGTGTAAATCACGGCAGGACGCGACGAACGCATCTGACCGAAGAACGGGGAGTAGTCCTTGTTGTCCAGCGGAGCAAACACCTCGCCCACGGATTTTGCGCCCTTGGCTTCGGCAGCAGATTTGAATGCCGCCACCGTGCTACGGCCCATTTCGTAGTCGGGTCCGAGATAAAAGACGTTGGCATTGGGCCGTGTGCGAGCTATCCAGTCGGCCAGTGCAGCAGACTGCATACCTGCCCGTGCGTTCACGCGGAACACATTGGGTGAACACTTGTCACCAGTGATCGAGTCGGCGAATGAAACGGTGGTTGCAATGAGGCGGTTGTTGCGCTCTGCTACCTGACCCACAGCAAGGGTGGCGCCGCTATTGACCGTGCCGGTCAGGAAGTCGACCTTGTTGACCTGGAAGAGCTTCTCTGCCTTTTGCACAGCAACAGCCGGGTTGGCTTCTTCGTCTTCATAGATCAGCTCTAGCTGTCGACCGGCCACTCCGCCGGCGGCGTTGATTTGGCGCGCGGCAAGGTCCAGGCCCCATCTCACCTGCTGGCCAATGCCTGCATAGGTACCGGACAGTGGGGTCACGACACCGATGCGGATGGGCTGATTCTGCGCAGCAGCGCTGCTTGCAATACAGGCAATCGCCAGGGCGATGGCAGTGTTTCTGGTTTTCACGTATGTCTCCTCGTTGGGTTATTGGTGGTCAAGCGGCAGGGGGAAGCTGGGGAACGAATTCAGGAAACTCAGGTGCCCGTGAAGCGCGCACGACGCTTGTCATGGAATGCTTCGACACCTTCTCTGAAGTCGTCAGAGCTACGCAGGCGCGAATAGCAGTGGCCTTCCAGTTCGATGGCAATCGACAGGGGCGAGTCCTCGGTGTCGTTGAGCAGCTTCTTTGCAGTGCGTTGGGCAAGTGGGGAGAAACCACGCAGCTCGTCGACCAGTGCGTCGGTTGCTGCTTCCAGCTCCGCATCGGGCACACACTCGGTCGCTACACCCCAGTCGTAGGCCTGCGGGCCCGTGAAGCGACGACTGCGCATCACGATGTCCTTCGTGCGCGTGATACCAACCATCTTCTGCAGACGTGCAGAGCCGCCGGAGCCAGGAATCTGGCCCAACTTTTGCTCGGGCAGCGCATACAGCGTGGTGGGTGTTACGAGACGGAAGTCGCACGCCAGGGAGAGTTCAAAGCCCACACCAAAGCAGTAGCCACGGGCAGCGGTCACGACAGGCTTGCTGCAGCGGGCGGGTGCTGCAACGTTCCATGCGAGCTTGCTAACGTGCTCGGGAGAGGCCTCCAGGAAGCCCTTGATGTTGCCGCCGCTGGAGAAGTGCTCTCCTTCCGAGCGAAGGACGATAACGCGCACGCTGTCGTTGGCATCCAGCGCTTCAAATGTGATGCGCAGCTGCTCTCGCTGTGTCATGGAGATCACGTTGAACGGGGGACGGCACAGAACGATGTCAGCGCGTTCACGCGATGGGTCTATCTCCACGCGGTAGCCGTCCAGGGTGGAGCTCAGGGTGAGCGCAGGATGGTTGAGGTCATTGAGTTGCATGATTTCCTTTACGACTGGTTGAAGAGGGTTTGAAGAAGTGAATGGATTGATGGACGCGCATCAAGCGGGTGGCACCTGAGGCAGCGGAGGTCGCGCTGCTTCAAATTCGCCTGCTACCAACTTGCGGCGCAGGACCTTTCCGACAGGGGATTTGGGGATTTCGCGAACGAATACGTACTCGCGAGGGCGCTTGAAGTTCACGAGGTCAGAAGCGCGGCAGTGGGCATCCAGGGCATCAGCCCCCACGGCGTCATGGGTCTTCACGAACGCCACCACCCGCTGCCCCCATCGCTCGTCCTTCAGGCCAGCTACTGCCACCTCATCGACACTGGGGTGCAAAGAGAGCACCGACTCGATGTCCACGGGTGAGATGTTTTCGCCGCCGCTGATGATCATGTCGTCGACGCGACCGGTCACGAAGAGGTCACCCTCTGCGTCGAGGTAACCCGTGTCGCCCGTGAAGTACCAGCCGTCACGCAGGCTCCGCGCGTTCGCTTCGGGGCGCTTGTGATAACCCTCGAACGCTTCGTCGCTGAGGAGCTCGGCCACAATCTGGCCTTCTTCGAGAGGCGCTGCCAAGTCTTCCGGGCTCTTGGCATCGAGCTTGATGACACGCAGTCGTGTGTTGATGCCTGCCCGTCCCGCAGAGCCGGGCTTACCCACGGCGTCCTGATTGATTGAGAATGTGTAGATCTCGCTGCTGCCGTAGTGGTTGACGAAGAGTTCGGGCTGGAACGCTTGCTGAAGCCGCAGCAGCAGCGCATCGTGCATGGGAGCACCGGCAAAGCCCAGCTTGCGCACCGAGTGGGTGTCAGTTCGCTTGAACTCTGGGTGCGCAAGGAGGTCGTGGTACAGCGTGGGCACGAGGTACAGATGACTCACCCGCTCCGATTCGATGGCTCTCAGCGCCGTGGCGGCATCAAATCGGGGCATGCAGACAAAGCGCCCATCGACAAGGGCCATCGTCAGCAGAGAACGCACGCCCATGGTGTGGTACAGCGGCATCACGCCAAGGGTGCGTTCGCCGTACGCGTAGCGGTTTTGAGCCACATGGGCGAGTGCCGCCACCCTCTCTGTACGCTGGCGCCGTGGGACGCCTTTGGGCGCGCCCGTTGTTCCCGACGTGTAGAGCATCAAGGAGAGGTCTTCGGCGCGGGCCAAAGGTGTGGGGTCTCGGTGTTCTTTGAGCAAGTCATCAAAGCGGGGCGCCTCACTACGCACGGTGCCCACGGCTATGCGCGTGACGGTCTTGCCGAGAACGGAGCTCTCCAGCGACTCTTCCGACGCAGCCTCGAACACCAGAAGACGTGCCTCGGAGTCACGCAGCACGTAGTCAACCTCCTCGGGCTTGGCGCGCCAGTTCAGTGGCGTCATCACGAGGCCAGAGAACTGACAGGCCCAGTGCAAGGTGGCCGCTTCGTACCGGTTTTGCAGCACACTGAGGACATGGTCCCCATGACGCAATCCCAGGGCTGCCAGGCCACGCTGGACGCCGCCGATGGCGCGGGCCCACTCACCCCAGGTGAGCCGAACTGAGCCGTCGACAAGTGCTGTCGTGTTGGCAGAGCGGTCAACGCTCTGCAAAAAGGTTCTTCCAAGGTCAAGCACGGGACACCTCCAGGACGGCGTTTACGATGGGGGTGTATCCCGTGCAGCGGCAAATGTGGCCGCTGAGCATGTCGCGTACTTCATGCTCACTGGGTTGGTGGCCAGCGTCGTGCTGACGCTTCAACCAATCTGCGCTGGACATCAGAATTCCTGCGGTGCAAAAGCCGCACTGCAGCGCGTGGTGTCGCTTGAACGCAGCCTTGAGGCGAACGAGGTAATCATCTTGGTTCTCCGAGTCTTCGACCGTGTCAACACGACGACCTTCGACTTGCACCGCAAGCGTCAGGCAGGAGCGGCTTGCCACGCCATCGATCCGGACCGTGCAGGCGCCACAGACCCCGTGCTCGCATCCCACGTGCGTGCCTGTTGCGCCCAGTTCGTGGCGTAGAAAATCACTCAGCAGGGTTCGAGGTTGTGCGCGGCCCGAGCGGCTCCGCCCATTCAGGGTGAGCTGCACCAGGTGCAAACCTCCCTTGTCGAGAATTGGGGTATTCATGTTTGTCTCCGTGCTTGCTGGATGGCCTGGACAGCCAGGCGACGTAACAGATGGCGCCGCGTCGCTGCTGGGGTGGCCGGGTCGTCGCGCACATCAAGAGACCAGGCGAGCTCGTTCAACGCCTTGTCAAGTGCATCGCCCTCAAGTTGAGGAATGACTTCGGCGTGAGGTCTGTCACCAAGCCCTCCCACGGTCACTCGCAGTTCTTTTGCATCTGACACCACAGCCACTGCGCAAAGGGCGAAGTCACCATGGCGGCGCGAGTGTTCGGCAAAGCCAAACCCTTGCCCGCCCGCCGGACGCGGAAAGCTCACCGCTTCAATCAGTTCATTGTTGGCGCGGGCGGTGCTCAGTAGCCCGGTGAAGAACTCGGAGGCAGGCACGTCGCGACGTCCACGAGAGCTGAGCAGATGGACAACCCCCTTGAGTGCGAGCAGGCACAGTGGCAGCTCGGCCGATGGGTCTGCGTGAGCAATCGAGCCACAGACCGTTCCCCGATTTCGAATCTGAAAGTGGGAAATGTAGGGAAAGGCCAGCTTCAACAGCGGGGGGACATCCGGGTGGGCCTGAAGCTGCGCCTGGGTCACTGCCGCACCGACCCTCACTTCCCTGGAGCGGACCTCAATCATCGAGAGGGATTCGCAGCGCGAGATGTCAATCAGCAAAGAGGGCTGCGCAAGCCGCATGTTCAGCACAGCCATCAGCGACTGTCCGCCAGCAAGAATCCGGGCACCTTCGCCGAAACGTTCCAGAAGTTTCGCTGCAGCTTCAGCGCTGTCGGCACGGACATAGTCGAAGAGTGGTGGTTTCATTTCGTGACTCCCAGGCGAATCAGCAGGCGACGCCACCATGAGACGTTTGCATCACCCGCGCCCGAAGCCTGGCGACCCAGCGACTCGAAGAGTTGAGCGACGATGACTCTGGCGGCGCTCTCAAGCATCCGGCTGCCCACCATGGCGACCTTTCCACCGACTTGCGCTCTGTAGTCGTAGTGCAGAAGGGTGCCTGTGGGTGTTGCTTCCAGTCGAACCAGGCCATCCCCCGCACCTGTGCCAAGGCTTGAGCTGCCACTGCCTGCCAAACGCAGGCTGTGCGGCGGTTGGATGTCCGACAGCTTGATGAGGGCCTCGTACCTGGCTTTGATGAGTCCAATGCCGACGGTCACGTCTGCGCGATATCGACCCTCCCCGTCGGTCTTCAATTCGTGGCAGCCAGGAATGACCTTAGCAAGTGCAACCGGGTCCAGCAGCACCGCGAACACACGCTCAGGCGTGGCGGCAATTTCCACCGTGCCCTGAGCGGACAGCGATAACCCCTCGCCAGCTGCAGCGGGTGCTGGCGCCGCTTTGCGAGCCAGCGGATTCGTCGACTCTGGGTCAGGCGTTTGAAGGTGCTCAAGAACACGAGCAGGTGTCAGCGGAAGCCTCACATCCTCCACATCGCCCAAGGGCCGCAGCGCGTCGCTGAATGCGTTGGCAATGCAAACGGGCGTGCTCATGTTGTTGCCTTCGCCCAAACCTTTGGCGCCTAATGGGGTAAAAGGGCTTGGCGTCTCCAGGTGGACGATGACCGGGTCAGGCGTCTCGCAGGCCGTTGGCATCAGGTAGTCGGCCAGCGTCCCGCTCTGAAAACTGCCGTCTGCACCGTAGCGGAACTCTTCGAGCAACGCAGCACCCAGCCCCTGCGTGAAGGCACCACGGATCTGGCCGTCGGCCAGTGCCGGATTCAGGAGTCGGCCGGCGTCGTGCGCAGTGATGTAGCGGTCGACCACGACAGCACCCGTATTGGGATCGATTTCGAGTCCGCAGACGTCGAAGACGAATCCATAGGCGGCAGAGGTGTTGACACGGTCCTGCGCGTCAGGAGCACGCAGGGTTTCCGGCGTCCAGAACGCGGTCTCCCGCAGACCAGGCTCCACGCCATAAGGCAGTAGCCCCGGTGCCCAGTGCGGGCTGGCGGCAATGCGGGTGAACGGCTGCCTCTGCGATGGCTGCTCACGATTGAAGACCTGTCCGCCTTCGAAGCACACATCTCCAGCGGGACATCCCCAGCCTGCCGCCGCAATGCGAGAGACCTTGTCGCGAAGGCGTTGAGCTGCCAGATGCACGGTTCCGGCAACGGCGCCTGCAAAGCGGCTGCTGTAGTTGCCTGCAGCCACACTCCAGGCATCCTTGGCGGTGTCAAACTCGACATTAACCACCACCTGTGACGGCTCGAGACCAAACACGTCGGCCACCACCTGAGCGCACACCGTCATGTGGCCTTGGCCTGCAGGGGCGGACGCGATGGTAACGTTTATCCCGCCCAGCAGGTCGATGGCGACCGTGGCACTGGCAATCGCGCCGTTCTTCGGGCCTGCCTTGGCCCGCTGCTCGGGCGTGAGAACAGTGCTGATGTAGCCCATGTTGGACACCGATGGCTCGACGATGGCCGCCACTCCAATCCCGTACAGCTTTCCCGCCGCACGGGCGGCTGCTTGTCGCTCTCGCAGCTGATGAACATCCGCTTCGGCAATGGCCATCATCGCAAGGCGTGTGTAGTCACCCGAGTCAAGCACCGCGCCTGCAGCAGCGGTGTAGGGAAAGGCATCGGATGGCACGAAGTTGCGAAGGCGCAGTTCGACCGGGTCGATGGCGAGCGCCACCGCGACGCGGTCCATCAGTCGCTCCAAGGCGTAGTACACCTGGGGCCCACCAAAGCCGCGAACGAGCCCAGTGGGTGTTTTGTTTGTGACGACAACGCGGTTTCGCACGGACAGGTTGTCGATGGCATACGGACCCGTGAGCGCTCCGTGCATACGATAGAACGTGGCGGGCTCAGGCGCACGCAGATAGGCCCCGACCTCGTCGGCCTGGTCGTACCGGAGCGCCAGGATCCGCCCCTCTGGCGTCACCGCGGCTTCAATGTGGGTCAGCCGTGCGGTGGCGGAGGTTGCCGCACTCAAATGTTCAAGCCGGTCTTCCACCCATTTCACCGGTGCGCCGGCCTTGCGGGATGCCAGGCACATCATGACGACGTAGGGGAAAACAGCCTGCTTTACGCCGAAGCTACCGCCCGAGTCGCGCGGTACGCGGTGGCGCAGCTTGTTGCCCGCCACCTTCAACGCCATCGCCATGACCGCATGCAAGGAGAACGGTCCCATGAAATTGGAGAGGACGTCATAGCCCTCATCGCCCGGCAGGTGCTCGGCGATGACAACACCACACTCCATCGGAGCGCATGTGTTTCTAGGGTAATGAACCGTGGTGCCGACGGTGCGAACACCAGGCGCGTTGAACGCCGACTCTGGGTCGCCATATCGGAACGCCCTGTCCGAGACGACGTTGGAGCCCACGGCTTCATGCAGCACCGTAGACGCCTCCGAGAGCGCTTGTTCAATCTCCAAGACCACGGGCAGTGGCTCATACTCGACTTGAACGAGGTCTAGCGCATCTTCAGCGATGTAGCGGTCTTCTGCCACCACCACGGCGACCGGCTCGCCGACGTGACGCACACGGTCCACGGCGAGAACCCAGTGCTGCATGGGTTGCTTCACTCCCACCACGAAAGGCTGTGCCCACGCCTTGACATCCTCTCCGGTCAAAACTGCGCGCACGCCAGGAAGTGCCAGAGCCTTGGTTGCGTCGACCCTAAGCAGCCGTGCATGGGGGTGAGGAGAGCGTAGAACCGCAGCCTCGAGCGTGCCGGGGCGAACGCCGATGTCATCTGCGAAAGCGCCTCTGCCGTTCAACAGTGCGTCATCTTCCAGGCGCTCGATACGCTGACCAACCCAGGCCCGGCGGGCCGCCTCTGCGAGTGAAGGGTCTGCATGCAATTTTGTCTCCTGAGCTGTCTGGCAGCTGCTTTTTTTCTACAGCGCCAGTGTCAGGAAACGAGACGGCTCAGCGTTATCGCTTGAGTCCACCCATTGATCCGCCAGTCGGGTAACTATCCAAATAGTCTGGTGACTTTTCGATAGAACCTAAATTTCTTCCACGCGCCGGTCGGAGGGGGGATCGAAAAGATTCACTTTGCGACGGTAGTCGGTGGGTGTGATGCCCAGGTGGGAGCGGAAGAAGCGCGAAAAATGGCTGGGCGCAGAAAAGCCCAACTCGTGAGACACGTCTCCAACGGCATCCTGCGTCTTCGTCAGCCGTTGAATTGCTGCTTCAAAGCGCAAGACGTTGGCGTAGACCAGAGGGGTGACTTGCGTATCGCGCTGAAAGAGCGTGAAAAAGTGTGCCCGCGACAGACCTGTCGAAGTCGCCAGCATGTCCACATCAAGCTCTCGCGCAACGTCCTGACGCATGATTGCAATTGCCCGGCGTACGCGCGGATCCATGGCGACGGGCGGCCGACTCTTCAGCAAGGTGGAGAGGTCACGCCAGCCGGTATAGCTCTCCACCACGGCAATGATGAGGTTGAACAAAAGGTCTTCGAGCCGAGAAGGCGAAACCTCGTCGTCCCACCAAAGCTCCAGGACGAACTCCTCCACCATCTTGCGGGTTGCGGGACTTAAGCGTACGCAGCGCTGCGGAAAAAATCGTGGATGGGCTGAAAGAGCAAGTGAGCGCTGCAGATCTGCGAGCCAGCCTGGCTCGATGTAGAGCGCCAGTATCAGCGTGTGCGCATCGGTCGGCGCGACATGCTCGTAAGCGTGTGGCTCCCAAGCGTTGACCAGAACGGCCAACTCGTCCGTGATAGGCGCACGTTCCCCCCGGACAATAAAGGCGCTGTCAGCCCCTCCTGCCTTGATGAGAATATGGCAATGATGATGGGCGTGCGCGACCAGCGGGGCGTCCATGTCAAGAAGGGCGACCCGTCCGAAGCGGCCTTGAAAAATCTTTATCGCAGAGGACAAGTTCGAACTCCTGCAGATTAAACAATACCCGGAGTTCTATCCCTTGGAAAGTGTCGGGGAGTTACTGAGGCCTGCAATTCAGCAAAACTCTGTTCGGAGCGCTGGCGTGCGGACCCATGTAACGGTGAGCGCCATTAACAGTGGCGATTAATTTTCCGGAGCCTGATGGAGACCTATTAGGAGTCTGCGCGGCAGGTGCGTGCGCAGTACACGACAGAGTTCAATCACGCGGCCGTTCGGCAGGTCCGCTCCGGTTAGGCGATTGTGGTGATGGCCAAGGTACTGGGCATTCCTAAAGCCAGCCTGGGCAACTGGGTACGTGTGTCAGCCAAGGGAGAATTGGACGGTGCGGGCTGTAGGGACAAGAGCATCAGGCGCTCGCCCGAGCAGATGAAGATACTCCAATTGCGTGCTAAGAATGCTCGCCTTCGCATGGAGCGCGACATCGCAAAAAAGCCGCGGCGTACTTCACGCAGGACACGCTGCGAGGTACGACTGGAGTCACCAGATGAGAAAACTGTACCCGGTGACGCAGAGCATCACGGCGATACCTCGGGTTTCCGTGATGATGTGACGCTTGCTGCCCAGCTTGACCCAATCCATCGGTTTGGGGTCGGTGTACAGTCCTCCGGGCGGGGCTGAGTACCCTGGCTCCGAATATGCTGAATCGGATGAAGTCCAGCTTCTCGACCTGCGCAGTGCATCGAGCAGCTTCCGTCAGGTGAAACTCGTGCCACACACCTGCTGCGTGCCAATCGCGCAGTCGCCGCCAGCAGGTCATGCCGCTGTCAAAGCCCAGTTCCTGCGGCAACAGTGCTGCGCTGACCTCATTGTTTTTGTTACGCGCCATGCAGCGTCAAACGCCGATCAGGTGTTTGACGGTGACATGGTTTTGTTAGCGGCTACGAACGCTGGACTGAGTCCTTCGCCACGAGCAGCCTGGGCCATGCCTTGATCCCCACCGGTCAATCGAGGGGTAGCACCGCGCAGGGCCGTGTGACACCCATCCTGCAGCGTGACCTGATGGGGTCAAGGCCGGGTTGTCATGCAGGCAGTTTGGCTGCAAGCAGTTCGACCTTCTCGATATTGGGCGGAGAACTCAGCAAGGTCGCGGCGTTGGCCATCAAGGCCGCGGCGATCTGGCCGTTCAGATGTGCCTGGCGACCTGCCTCATCGGCGAAGGCATCGAACACACCGAATGTCGAAGGGCCAAACTTCAATGCGAACCAGGCAGTGGTGCCGGACTCGGCGTTGGCGAGCGGCAGTGCGCTGGCCAGGAAGTCGGCAAGCGCAGCCTCCTGGCCGGGTTTAGCTTCGAGGCGAACAAACAAGGCGAGCTTGGTCATGCTGTATTCCTTTGGGTAAATGGAAAAGTGGATGAAGGGATCGACGAGACTGCAGTCTAGGGCCTCATGACAAACATCTCAAGTGGCAATAATGACAACATTGGTATCATTGTTGCCATGAAACTCCACCTCCTTATTTGTGATGGCGTGTTTGATCTGGGGCTTGCGGCGCTCACTGACACAATAGGCTTGGCCAATGCGATGGCGGGCTCGCTGCCACAGGCTCCCGGGCACATAGAGCTCACGCTGGTGGGTGTGCGGCGTCGCATCCGAACTGCGCAAGGCTTGACGGTGCCCGTGGTCACTGCGCGTGGTGTGCCCGAACCTGACGTCGTGCTCGTGCCCGCGTTTGGCGACAAGATGCCTGACACGCTCTCGGCTCGGCTCACACGCCCCGATGTGCCCGATGCGGTCGCGGCTCTACAGCAGTGGTCCACCGCTGGCGCGCACCTTGGTGCCGCTTGCTCCGGTAGTTTCTTGCTTGCAGAGAGTGGCCTGCTTGATGGGCATCGTGCGACGACGTCATGGTGGCTGGGGCCGATGTTTCGGCAGCGCTATCCGAACGTCACGCTGGACGAGTCACGCATGATCGTGAACTCGACACGCTTCACCACCGCGGGTGCCGCTTTGGCCCACGTCGACTTGGCCTTGCGCATCATCCGCGGGCGCAGTCCGGCGCTGGCGGCCCTGGTGGCACGCTATCTGCTGGTCGAGACACGCAGTTCGCAAGCCGAGTTCGTGATTCCCGACCACCTTGCGCATGCCGACCCGATGGTAGAGCGCTTCGAGTGCTGGGCCAGACGTCGGCTCGCGCAAGGTTTCTCGCTGGCCGAGGCGGCCAGCGCCGCGGGCACAAGCGAGCGCACCTTGGCGCGGCGGCTGCAAAGCGTTTTGGGCAAGACACCCCTGTCGTATTTCCAGGACTTGCGCGTGGAGCATGCCGTCCATCTCTTGCGCACCGGGAGCGCCAGCGTCGATCAGGTCGCCGCACAGGTCGGATACTCGGATGGAGTGACCCTGCGCACCCTGTTGCGCCGCAAGCTGGGCCGGGGGGTCAGGGAGTTGCGACGCGGTGGATGACCAAAGGCGTTTGGTGCCAGCACGGCCGTAGACCGCCGCGAAACTGTCGGTAGCAAAGCCTTCCCAACCCGTGTCCACTACATCGTGCGTTGGGTGCAAAAGCACCAGCCGTGCCAAAGCCGTCTTCAGTGACCTTACGAATGTCTGAGTATTGGGAAACTGTTACCTTCACCACTGCTTTCTGTTCAGTAACCAGTAACCAGTAACCAGTAACCAGTAACCAGTAACCTGGATTCTCATTCGGATGCTATTCAATCCACTTCAAGTAGGTTCTCTCACCCTGCCCAACCGCATCCTTCTGGCACCACTGACACGCGCCCGCGCCGACGCTGGCCACATGCCCAACGCGCTGATGGCCGAGTACTACAGCCAGCGTGCCACCGGCGGCCTGCTGATTTCCGAATGCACCATGGTGGCGCCCGGTACATCGGCCTTCGTCAATGAGCCTGGCATCTACAACGACGCGCAGATTGCAGCCTGGAGGCAGGTGGCCGACGCGGTGCACGCCAAGGGCGGACGCATCTTCATGCAGATCTGGCACGCTGGCCGCGCAGCCTACCCTGGCGCTGCCGATGGCGCCCCCATTGTCTCCAGCAGCGCCATCGCCATTGAGGGTGAGATCCACACGCCCCAAGGCAAGGTGCCGCACGCGGTGCCCCGCGCCCTGACCGCCCAAGAGATTCCCGGCATCGTGGCTGCGTTTGCTCAAGGCGCACGCAACGCCATTGCCGCCGGCTTTGATGGTGTGGAAGTACACGGCGCCAACGGCTACCTGATTGACCAGTTTCTGCGCGACACGCCCAACCAGCGCACCGATGCTTACGGCGGATCGCTGGAAAACCGTGCACGTTTGCTGTTCGAGGTACTCACTGCCGTGACCCAGGCGATCGGTTCCGAACGTGTGGGTCTGCGCCTATCGCCCCTCAACAGCTTCAACAGCATGAAGGACAGCTACCCGCTGGCCCTCATCGGCTTCCTGGCCGATAGGCTCAATGCCTTCAAGCTGGCCTACCTGCATGTGATGCGCGCCGATTTCTTCGGCGTGCAGAAGGCCGATGTCATGCCCGTGGCGCGTGAAAAGTTCAAGGGTGTGCTGGTGGGCAATATGGGTTACAGCGCTGATGAGGCAGAGGCAGCGATTGCCGAAGGTAAGCTTGACGCTGTGGCCTTTGGCACCGCCTTCCTGGCTAACCCGGACCTGCCCGCACGCATCAGGGCCAAGGCACCGCTGAACGCGCCTGACTCCAACACGTTCTACACAGGTGGCGCCAAGGGCTATACAAACTATCCGACACTGCAGGTCGCGTAAATCACCGCCCCAACAGATCGAAGAAACGAGCCGCTTTATACCCAAGGCTCTGCCCTTCGATCTTGCGAAGCTGTGAATCGATGGCGTCTACCGAGTGTTGTGCGCCATCACGATTTTTAATGGATAAGTTGCCTCGGTTTGCTTCGCCGCCCGCCGAACTCGTACGACGTACATCGTTTCCGGTTCAAACAGTACCGAGGCCGCACTATCCTCCCATCCTGATGTGACGGTTAGGCCGCGAACGGCTGGCCGCCGCTACTTACCGGCGGCTCAAGATGCAAACGTGATCTTCTGCTTTGGGTCGGGAGCAGCCAGACATTACCCCCTGGTTACTTGCCCAACACCTGCCTATTTCACAGGGATCGGGTACCGACTACGCCAGACCCGTATGCGCCCGCAGCCACGCCACAACATCCTCCGTCACCTCATCCCGATTCGTCTCATTCAAGATCTCATGCCGCGCGGCCGGGTACAGCTTGACCGCCACATCGGCCACACCGGCATCGCGATACCGCTGCCCCAGTTGCTCCAACAACACCCCGCCCGCGGCCAGCGGGTCTGCGTCGCCGGATGCGATGAGGATGGGCAGGTCGCTGCGGATGCGCGCGAGTTGTGCGGGGTCAGCCAGGCGGGGTGCGGGGGCGAAGAGAGAGGGGATCACGTCGGGCGGCACCTCCCAGCCGCACCACGGGTCGGCCACGTAGGCATCGACCTCGGCAGCGTCGCGCGACAGCCATTCGTAACCGGTGCGTTGCTCAAAGCCTGCGTTGAATGCGGCGAGCCCAGCGGGCGCGTCAGAGGGTGCGTTGGCCATGGCGGCGGCGAACAGGTCGAGGGCGGTGGAGCCTGACAGGATGACGCCGGACCAGGTGGCTGAATGGTCGAGGATGGCCGCCTGCGCTGCGAACGAGCCCATGGAGTGGCCGAACAGAAAGAGCGGGAGCTGCTGCGGCCCATGCTGTGCACGCAGCAGTGCGCCGAACTGGGCCACATCGGCAATGAGACCGCCGAAGCCTGCGCTGCCAAGGTCACCCAGCTTGCCACCTGCTGTGCGCCCGTGGCCGCGATGGTCTACGGCGTGGACGATGAAGCCTGCGGCGATGAGGGCCCGCGCAAAGCGGTCGTAGCGCTCGCCATGCTCGGCAAGACCGTGGGAGATTTGCACGACGCCCACTGGTTGGCCCGGGGTTTCGGCCCAGGTGTAGGTGGTGACCCGGGTGCCGTCGGCGTTGGACTGGAAGGAGGAGGTGGTGGTGCTCATCGGGTCATTCTGGCACGCAGTTTGATCGCCACCCCACGATGAAATTGCCACTGGCGTGGCCGCCACCGCTTTCAGCGAGGCGCGCGGGCTGCCTGCAGTGCGGCGCGAATCGCGCTGACCACGGCCTCGGGCTTCTCCAGCGGAATGCCGTGGCCGCTGTCCACCCACACCTGGGTAGAGCCGGGGTACAGGTGGGCGAAGTCGGCGCGCTTTTGGCGCACGTCTTCGGCCAGCGCAGATGAAGCCCCCGGGGTTTGCAGTGCGCTGAGCACAAACACGGGCACCGATGGGTCCACCGGCAGGCTGGCAACGCGCTGCCCGGTGGCGTCCAGCGCTGCCAGCTCTTGTTTGACCACGTCAGAGGTGCCCAGGCGGAAGGCCACTTTCAGCCAGGTCGGCCACAGGTCGGGGTTGCCCGCGCCTCGCATCTGCTCGGGGTGGGTGGAGTCCACCAGCACCAGCGCGGCCACCTCGGCGGGGTATTGGCGCGCATACAGCTGCATGTACAGGCCGCCCAGCGAGTGGCCGACCAGCACGTAGGGCGGCGGCAGCTGGCGGGCCCGGAGCAAGGCCCGCAGCTCTTGCACCACCTGCGCCCCATCGCGCGGCTGGGGCGACGCATCGCTGCGGCCATAGCCCGCGCGGTGGTAGGCCAGCGCGCGGGTTTCTGCCACGGTGTCGGGCCAGACCTTGGCCCACCAGTCCAGCCGGGCGCCCAGCCCGTTCTCAAACACCACCACGGGTGTGCCCTGCCCCGCCTGCACGTATTCGACCGTGCGCCCGTCCACCGTGTCGGTGGTGGCGCCGGGCAAGCTGGCGCAACCGCTCAAGCAGACTGCCAGCAGCAGGCTGGCCCAGTGCCATCGCATCATGGTGCAAGGCCCGTTGCAGACAGGGGTGCGGCCCGCAGGCCAAAGCGGTACGGTGCCATTCAGCAACGCCCTGCCGTGCGCAGCAGTGCATTGCATTCCTTGGCCGCACCGCGGCCCTGTGGCTGGGCGGCTGCTGCCGGTGCCTGGGCGCCGCCGTTGCCCGCGCTGCCCACCATGGCGGTGCAGATGGCGTCGGAATGGGGTGTCTGGCCGAAGGTCATGGCCTTCTGAAAGCCCGTTACTCCGTACACGTAGCACCGGTAGCTGGCGCCGTCGCGGGTGTTGACGGTGTAGTTGATGCGGCCGCCGGTTTCCTCTTGCCGGTCGGTGATGGTGAACTGGCCTGCCGTGCGGCCAATGGCTTGCCCCGTACGCTGCTCCAGGCCCGCCTGGTCGAGGGTGGACGCGCAGCCGGTGAGGAATGCCACGGCTGCGACGAGGCCAGCGGCGGATGTGAGAGACAGGGGGTGGTTGCGATGGTTCATGGTGTGGGTGGTAGTGATGGGAGGTGGTGGGGGAGCGGGCGAGGCCGTGTGGGCAATCAGGTAGGTGATGACGGCGGGGCCGCCGCAGGGCGAATGTCAGGGCGCCCTTCTGCAGTCCATGGGATAAGCGCAGGGGACCGCTAGCGCATGCGTAGGCAAAGCTCCGCCCGGCGGCCTTGCAAAGCCGCCAGCCTGTGTGCAGGGGGTGGGTAAAACTCAGCCCGGCTTGCGGGCCACGATGAAGGCGCGAATGTCCTTGCCGCGCGTGCCGTGCCGCTCGGTGCAGACGATTTGCAGGCCCTGCTGCACCATGGCCGAGCGCAGCCGCTGCTCGTCAAAGCACAGCACCGGCGGGGCCTTGCCAATGGCGCGCATCAGGGGCACGGCCAGGTAGGGGATCAGCGGGTTCATCTCGGCAACGCAAGCGGTCTTGGAGATCAGCAAACCACCCGGGCGCAGCACCTTTGCCAGCTGCCTGAGCGCGTCGTCCAGGTCGGTCATCAGGTGCAGCACGTTGAAGGCCAGCACTGCGTCGTACACCTCGGGCCCCGGGGCCATGGCCTCGGCGTCGGCCACAGCAAAACGCAAGGCGGGCGACGGCTGCGCGGCCAGCCGCTGGTGGGCGATGGCGATCATCTGCGACGACACATCGGTGGCCAGCAGGCTGCGGGTGAAGGGCGCCAGGCGCAGTGCCGTGCTGCCGGTGCCGCAGCCAATCTCCAGCACGTCATGCTGGGGCGACAGCAGGCCCTGCACGCGCTGCAGCGTGGCCTCGTACCCAGCGAGGTCGGCAATGGGGTCGGTGGCGTACTTGGGTGCAATGCGGTCCCAGAACCGTGCCTTGGCGGACGCAGCCGACGGGTTGGCGGCGGAGGGCAATGCGCGGGAGGCGGGAGCAATGGCAGAAGACGACATGGTGTGCAGACCGGGTGAAGTGCTGAAGCAGCGAAGTACAGAGGTGCAATGAGCAACACACAGATGCTATCCATGCATTGAAGCGCAGGAAACTGCGATAAATTGCAGTGAAGATATACGTTTACGCATGGATAACCTCGACTGGAACCAACTGAAGGCGTTCTTGCAAACGGCGCAGACCGGCTCGCTGTCGGCCGCCGCACGCAAGCTGGGCCTGACCCAGCCCACCCTGAGCCGGCAGGTGGCCGCCATTGAGCAGCAGATGGGCGTGACCCTGTTTGAGCGCGTGGGCAAAGCCATGGTGCTCACGCCCACCGGCTTGGATCTGCTGGAACATGCCCGCGCCATGGGCACTGCGGCAGAGGCCCTGGGCCTGGCTGCCAGCGGGCGGTCGCAAGCAGTGGGGGGCGTGGTGTCGGTGTCGGCCACCGACGTAGTGGCGACGCACTTGCTGCCGCCCATCCTGCAACGCCTGCGAGCGCAGGCGCCCGGCATTGCCGTGGAAGTGATCTCGTCCAACGCGCTGAGCGACCTGCAACGCCGCGAGGCCGACATTGCCATCCGCCACGTGCAGCCCGAGCAGCCCGAACTGATCGCCCGCCTGGTGCGCGAGGCCCGGGCGTGCTTTTACGCATCGGAGAGCTGGGTGCAGACCCACGGCCACCCGCGCAGCGCGGAGGACGCGGTGAATGCGGAGTTTGTGGGTTCAGACCGCGCTGGCCGGTACCTTGCCTACCTGCGTCACTACGGCTTGAACCTGAGCGAAGACAACTTCACCTGCTACGCAGACCACACCGTGACCCACTGGGCGCTGGTGCGCCAGGGCATGGGCATCGGCGCCATGATGGACGAGATCGCCCGCGAAACGCCGGGCATCGTCCGCGTGCTGGACGATGTGGCGCCGGTGCGCTTTCCCGTCTGGCTGGTGTCGCACCGCGAGCTGCGCACATCACGGCGGATTCGGGTGGTGTTTGAGGCGCTGGCCGAGGGGCTGGCGGTAGACCGCTGAACGCCCGCACCGACGCCTGTGGAGGGCGAGCATGGCAACGGAGAAAGGGCCACCGCAGCGCAAGGTGAAGGCGGGCGCACTACCCTCGCAACAACGCCAGCACCCTGATGAACATGACGACACCGCACGCCGTGAACCCGCCACACGCCTCACTTGACGCTGCTACCGTGGGCGAGATCATCCAGATGGCGCTGAGCGACCACGTGAGCTTTGCGCAGATCCGCGCCGCCCACGGCCTGCACCACGATGAAGTCAAGGCACTGATGCGCACCCACCTGGCGCCGGGCAGCTACAGGGCGTGGCGCAAGCGGGTGAGAAAGTTTGGGGAGCGGCGGGAGAACTACAAGTAGGTGATGAGCAAGCGCCGCTCGCCACGTTTTCAGCACGTGTTCAGCACCCGTTCAGCCTGGCACCGGCAACATGGCGGCAAGGGTCAAGGCGGCATGTGACCCCCGACCCTTCTCCACCTATTGCCGCAGCAGGAAACACCATGAACACCGACCTCAAGAACTTTGTGCTCCCCATCGCCCGGGCCGTATCCGCCACGCTGTTTTTTGTGTTGAGCGTGGCCTTTGTCTCAGTGCCTTACAGCCTGGAGCAGGACCCCAGCGATGCGCAGCAGCTGACGCACCCCACAGCCCCGCGTCATATGACCTGAGCCTGGGTGCCTGCGCAACCCACAGGGGCCTGAACAAGCCCCATCAATCGGGCAAATCCAGCCGGGCCCAGGCGGCCATCACCTCCGGCTGCTTCTTGATCCAGTCGGCCGACATCATGTTGGCACCCCAGTGGTGGATGCGCGCCACGCCCTCCCCCATGTTCCACAGGTGCCGCAACTGCACAAAGAGCGGCAAGGCGGCGAGGTCGGCATCGGTGACGTGGCCGCCGCCTGCGCTGTAGCCAGCCAGGTACTGCTGCCAACGATGGAGCAAGGCTTCGTCAGGCTCCATGGGGGCTTTGCGCGGCAGGTTCGACCACAGCCACACACACAGGTCATAGGCCAGGAACCCCGGCCCGGCGTCGTCAAAGTCGAAGAAGGCGGCCCGGCGCACTCCCTCGGCATCGGTGTACACATGGTTGTTGAACCCATGCGTGTCGCCGTGGCACATCACGCGGGTCAAGGTGTCTTCAACATCCGCCAACTGGCCCAGCAGGCGATGGGTCAGTTCACGGTAGACATCCAGAACGGATGGGGCCAGCTCGGGATGGGCGGCAAGGTAGTCCAGCGTGCGGCCTGCCAGATGGTGGCCGTCCAGCACGTACAGGCTTACGGGGCCGGTGTAGCTTTGCGCGGCGCTGTGAATCTGGGCCAGCGTGGCGCCGGTCAGGTGCAGGTCTTCGGGGGTATCGGGCACTGCGCCATCGCAGTGACGGAAGAGGACCAGCACTCGAGGGCCCTCCGGGAACGACAGGGTCACGCTGGTCGTGCCGTTCGCAGCCAACACCGGAGAGGCCACACCCACGCCCTGCGCTTCCAGATGCGCCAGCAGTGCGACCTCAAAATCCACATTGAACGGACCGCGCGGTCGGATGGCGCAGAGCCTTGCCACGTAACGGCTGCCGCCCGCTGTTCGCACAGCGTAGTTGTCATTGAGGTTGCGGCGGATCAGGTAGCACTGCTGCACGGACAGGCCGTAGTGGCGCTCTACCCACTGCGCCACAGACGCGGCTGCGGCCGTGGTGTGGGAGGCAACCAGTGTTGTGTCGGGCGATGGGGTTGAATGCATGCGGCATTCTGCATGCAGCAATACGGCGGTCGCGCACGGACAGTGGCACATGGCGTGCCTTTGAGCAAAAGGCCTACCAGCGCTTACTGCTGGTACGCAAGCAGTATCAAAACCATAGCACCGCGCGGCACGCTTACCAGGGGAGTGGCGCGCCACTGTAGGCGTAGAAGCTGCCCGTCTCCTCGGGCGCGATCCCATCCAGCACCCGCAGCATGTCGCCCGCCGCATCCGCCGCCGGGCGGCCTATTTCTGCGCCATTGAAAGGGGCCGACAACGCTGAGTTGACGGTGCCTGGGTGCAGCGCCACCAGCACGGCCTGCGGGTGGGTGCGGGCCACTTCGATGGACGCCGTTTTGACCAGCATGTTGAGCGCGGCCTTGCTGGCGCGGTAGCTGTACCAGCCGCCCAGGCGGTTGTCGCCAATGCTGCCCACCTTGGCCGAGAGCACGGCCAGCAAGCCGCGCCCCTGCTTGGGTAACAGCGGTGCAAAGTGGGCCAGCACCAGCGCGGGGCCGAAGGTGTTGGTGCGGAAGGTGGCTTCCATCTGCGCGTAGTTCAACTGGCCCAGGCGCCTTTCAGGCATGCCATGGGGGCCGTGCAGCATGCCAGCGGCGTGGATGATGCAGTGCCACGGCCCCTGGGCCTTGAGCTGGTGGGCGGCGGCGGCGATGGTAGCTTCGTCGTCCAAATCGACCGCCAGATGGGTGTGGCGGCCCAGTCCCACGGCCAAGGCGCAGCGCGGATCGGCCTGCAGGTGGGCGAGGAAGGCACTGCCGATGGCGCCGGTGGAGCCGATGACCAGGGCGCGGTAGCCATCAGGCAGCGACTGCAAAGAAGTGAACGGCGTTGCGGTGGGTTGTGCTTGAGACATGGCGCGGTCCTGCGGTGAGGGTGTCGTGGGGTGGTTCGGCAAGCGGGCTACAGCGCATCCAGCCGCGTGCGCAGGCTGGTCGCATGCTCACGCAACGCATCCAGCTGCGGGCCCTGCATCTTTTGCAACTGGCGGAACACCATGCCCAAGCGGAAGTTGTTGCCCAGCGTGCCCTCGTTGCGCGCGAAGAAGTCCCAATACAGCGCGTTGTATGGGCACGCCCGCTCACCCACCTTTTGCTTTTTGTCGTAGTGGCAGCCGCTGCAGTAGTCGCTCATGCGGTCGATGTAGGCGGCGCTACTCACATAGGGTTTGGTGGCCAGCAGGCCGCCGTCGGCAAACTGGCTCATGCCCACGGTGTTGGGCACTTCCACCCATTCAAAGGCATCGATATACACGCCCAGGTACCAGCGGTGCACGGCAGCGGGGTCGAGCCCCGCCAGCAGCGCAAAGTTGCCGATGACCATGAGGCGCTGGATGTGGTGGGCATACGCCTGCTCCAGCGACTGGCCCACGGCGTGCTGCATGCAGCGCATGCGGGTGTTGGCCGTCCAGAACCACTCCGGCAGCGGCGTGCTGTGGCCCAGGGCGTTGCGCTCGTCGTAGCCGGGCATGTGGGCCCAGTAGATGCCGCGGACATATTCGCGCCAGCCGAGGATCTGGCGGACAAAGCCCTCCACCGCAGGCAGGGGCGCGGCGCCTGCGTGGTAGGCGGCAGCGGCGCGTTGCACCACCTCTTGCGGGCGCAGCATTTTGGTGTTGAGGGCAAAGGACAGCAGGGAGTGAAAGAGCCTGCTGCTCTTTGTGCTCATGGCGTCTTCATACGCGCCAAAGTGCGGCAGCGTGGTGGTGATGAAGTACTCCAGCCACGCCATTGCCTCGGCCCTGTTGAGGGGCCAGCGCAGTGCATGGGCCTGCGGGTTGCCAAAGCTTTGCACGCCTGCGGCCTGGATGGTGGCCCACAGGGCGCTGTGGTCGTGCGTGGGGCGCGCGTCGGGCGGCAGCGCGGGTGTGCCGGGCCAGGGCTTGCGGTTGTCGTGGTCGTAGTTCCACTGCCCACCTTCGGGCTCACCCGCTGCGTCGATCAGTACGCTATGGCGCTGGCGCATGCGGCGGTAGAAGTGCTCCATGAGCCACTGTTTGCGGCCTTGGAACACCTCGGCCATTTCGGTGCGGGTGGTGTAGAAGTGCTCGCTGCTGACGGCCTGCACGGCAAAGGCTTGCTCTGCACCCCAGGTGCGCAGTTGCTCGTCCAGCCGCCATTCGTCGGGGTGCTGGTATTGCAGCGTGTGCGCACCGTAGTGGGCCATGAGGGCGGCCAGGTTGTCGGGCATCGACTGGCGGTTGCTGGCGTCGTCAATCGCCACGTAGCGCACGCGGTGCCCGGCCTCGCGCAGGTGGCGGGTCAGGTCGCGCATGGCGGCAAAAATGGCGAGGATTTTTTGCGCGTGGTGCAGCACGTAGTCGGTCTCTTGCCGCACTTCCATCAGCACGTAGACCACGCCGTCGTCCAGCGTGGCAAACCATGAATGCTCGGGGTTGAGCTGGTCGCCCAGCAGCAGACGCAGGGTGTGGGTGCGCTGTAGGGTGGAGGGTTGTGGCGTGGTCATGCCGTGCCCCACATGCGGCGGTAGCTGCCGTCGGCGTCGTGGTCTTGCGCCTGCTTGATGGGGTTGAAGCGCCGCCCCCCGCGCGGGTCGGTGCCGCGCCCGGCGATGTAGAGCCAGTTGGCCTGGTTGCTGTACACGTCGTAGTCCACCAATTGCGATTCAAACCACGCCGCGCCCGCGCGCCAGTCACCCCGCAGGTCGTAGATGAGGTAGCTGGCCACCACCTGGCGCAGGCGGTTGCTGAGGTAGCCTGTGGCAGCCAGCTCGCGCATGGCGGCATCGACAAGGGGCTGGCCCGTATCGCCCCGGCACCAGCGATCAAAACCGCGCGGGTTGTGCGGGGCGGGCGGCAGTTCTGACAGGCCGCGCGCCCGGTACAGCGCTGCACCGTATTGCAGGTGCAGCAGCCGGAAGTAATCGCGCCACAGCAGCTCAAACCACAACCAGTAGGTGCCGTCATTGGCGCCGTGGTCGCGCTCGAAATTTTTCAGATCGGCATCAATCTGGCGCGGAGACAGCGCGCCCGTAGCCAACCAGGGCGAGAACTTGCTGGAGTAATCCAGCCCCGTGAGCCCGTTGCGCGTGGCCTTGTAGCTGTGGGGCAGCTTGCGGGCCAGGTACTGCGCCAGGTGGGCCAGTGCGGCGGCCTCGCTGCCATCACAGGCAGGCGTGCCGTAGGGGAAGGAAGAGCGGGCATCGCTGCCCTGCGGCGGCGCGGGTTGCAGGATGGCTGCGGTGCCCTGCTCTGCCCCCACGGCCTGCAGCACGTGCGCGGGCACATCGGGTGGCGGGAGCAATTTGGTCGGTAGCGGCAATGGTGCGGCGGGGGTAATGCCCGCGCGCTCTACCTTCTGGCGAAAGCTGGTGAACACACCGGGCAACTGGTCCACGGGCCACGGCATGCGCGCCGGGGGCAGCAAGCTGCTGTGCCACACAGCGCGCACCTGCAGACCTGCTGCGCGCAGTGCGGCCACCTCGGCCTGTTCGTAGGGGGCGGCAATGTCTTCACACACCACGGTGGTGGCACCCACGGCCTGGGCCAGTTGCAGCAAGGCGGTGGCAGGCGGGGCCTGGCAGATGAGCAGTGGGTTGCCCAGTGTGCTCATCTGCCCTTGCAGCCCGCGCAGTGCGGCGGCGGTGAAGGCCCGGCGGTGCGCCCCCACGCGGGCAAAGCCCCAGGGTGTGGATTCATCAGGCGC
>Ga0208124_100114_pt1 | contig 48649 bp, 37 predicted proteins | sample LakWasM104_HOW12_2_FD_183922 | JGI IMG/M metagenome (GOLD analysis project Ga0208124, IMG submission 183922) | Freshwater sediment methanotrophic microbial communities from Lake Washington under simulated oxygen tension - Sediment Metagenome... | ecosystem: Environmental > Aquatic > Freshwater >...
AACTCAAAGTGACCAAATGACAATGGCGTCCACGCTAACAAGTCAAAAATATGGCTAAATAGTCGCACCGCAATTTTAGGCATTGCAATCTGTAAGGCGCGTGTTTTATTGGTTTGTACGCGCAACTTTGTTAAGTATTGCTCAATAGCAAAAATTTCATTCCCACCAAGCTCTATTACTTTTGGTAAGGTATCAAACTCCATTTGACATAGATTTGCTATAGCCTCACCCAAATCGGCTACTTGCAATGGCGCAATCAAACCCTTTGACTTCATCACAAGCTGCACAGGCCATGTTGCCACTCTTCTGAACCATTTAGCACCGTATCCACCAGTACCGTCTAATAATGACGGGCGAACTAAAATCGCTTGCGCACCGCTACTTAAAATTCCTTGTTCACCTACAAATTTAGAACGTATAAATCGGCTTTTTGCGGTATCTGTTAAACCTATCACTGAAATTTGAATTAATCGAACATTGAGCTTGGCACAAGCCTGCGCTAACGCTGTAGGGGCTAAATTATGCACCTTGTTATAAGTTTCAGCGTTTGATTGAAGGTTTCTTTCACGCAAAATTCCTACAGAGTTCACGACAATATCGATGCCTTTCAATATCGGCAGCCAATCATCCACAAGCAACATTTCTTGCATGCGTAAGCTCACCATATCAACTTGTGTAGTTGGATTTCGGCTACCTATCAATACTTGAACGCCTTGTTGCTTAAGTTTTTTAACAATGCTACTTCCTATAAAACCGTTACCTCCTAACACTAATACTTTCATTTTCATTCACCTTATAAAATACAAATCTATTATTTCTTTAATTTCTGTATTGACAGAAATATATGACGGATGAGATACTGTGTCAAATAGTATTTTTACAGGAGTTTAAAATGAATGCAGAAGCCAATATTGAATCAAGTGAGAAAATACAATTAAGCGAGCTGGGCAACCAATTTATTTTGCATTGGGGTGAAATGGGCGCTCGCTGGGGCATCAACCGCACCGTGTCGCAAATCCATGCATTTCTATACTTTATTGGCAAACCTGCAAATGCAGAACAAATTGCCGACACCTTACAAGTAGCGCGCTCCAATGTAAGCAATAGCCTAAAAGAGTTGCAAAACTGGCACCTAGTTCGTATTACACACATGATGGGCGATAGGCGCGATTACTTTGAAACCTCGCTAGATATTTGGGAGTTATTTCGCACGGTGATCACCGAACGTAAAGCACGTGAGTTTGATCCAACCGTACAGTTTTTAGAACGATATTTGTCAGAAAATACTTTTAATAACAATGAATTGGAAGCTAAAAAGCGCGTTCAAGATATGTTGGAGCTAATGAAAACATTATCAATTTGGGGCGATGAAATGATTAAACTCAAACCTGAAACACTGACAAAAATCATGAAATACGGCGCAAAAATTCAAATGTTAATACGCGGTAACAATACATAAAACATTGCTTAAGGGAAAATAAAATGACACAAAACATACAATTTCCACTCACTATTTATTACGATGCATCTTGCCCACTTTGTGCCAGCGAAATGCACACCATTAAAGAAACTGATTTTGAGAATAAGTTAATCCTAGTCGACTGCTCAAACCAAGCATTCAATGAACCAACGTTTTGCCCAAGCACTAAAGAGGCAATGATGGAGCGCATTCACGCGCAAGATGCTGCAGGCAATTGGATTAAAGGAGTAGATGTATTTGCAGCCGCTTATGGCGCTGGTGGATTTAGCAGCTTAGCCAAAATTTGGGGAAGTAAAACACTTAGACCCATACTTAGCCGCGCCTACCCATTGATTGCGGATAATCGTCATTGGTTGTCAAAAACACCGCTCCCCTATTTATTAAATGGTGTTTTACGGTTCTGCGCACCTTCACGCTAAGTAACTGTCGGTAAGCAAAAATGCTACAATTCAGTTTTTTAACTTGTAGCATTTCTTCTGAAAACTTTTAACTTTTGAAAAAAATCGTCATTTTTGGTGTGGGTTTGATTGGTGGCTCTTTTGCGCTAGCGCTTAAAAAAGCCAGCGCAACTCATATTACAGGCATTGGCCGCAGTCAAGAGAGTCTGCAAGAAGCCCTTAATCTAGGCGTGATTGATGCATTTTCTGATACGCTAGAAGTCAACATCCATGCAGCACTTCAAGATGCGGACTTGGTAATGATTGCCGCACCAGTCGCACAAACAGCCAGCATCTTACAAAGCATCAAACCGCATTTAAGCAGCGATACCGTCATTACTGATGCAGGCAGCACAAAGAGTGATGTTTTAGCGTGCGCAAAAGAAGTATTAGGCGAACAAATCAATCAGTTTGTCGGCGGTCACCCAATCGCTGGCGCAGAGAAAAGCGGCGTAACAGCCGCAATGGCAAATTTATATCTAGGCAAAAACGTTGTTTTAACGCCTACCGCAGAAACCAACAAAGATGCCATAGCTAGAGTCGCTGAATTTTGGCGCGTATGTGGCGCTAATGTCAGTGAAATGCCTGCCGAAACACATGACAGTATTTTTGCAGCAGTGAGTCATTTGCCACATTTACTGGCATTTGCTTTAGTCGATGACATAGCCTCTCGCCCTAATGCCGCTCAGCTATTTAGCTTCGCCGCCAGCGGCTTTAGAGACTTTACTCGCATTGCAGGCAGCCATCCCGAAATGTGGCGCGACATCAGTTTAGCGAATAAAACGGCGTTATTAAGTGAGCTAGAAGCTTACCAAAACGAGCTATCTCAACTCAAACAATTACTCACTAACGAAGATGGCGCTGGTTTACAAGCACTCTTTGACCGCGCAAGCACCGCTCGAAATGCTTGGGCTAGAAATAGACAATAAAGATATAAAAATGGAACAACTTACTTTAAAACCCGCTGACAAAGCTTCAGGTAGCATTACGTTGCCCGGCAGCAAAAGCATCTCAAACCGCACACTTTTACTCGCAGCTTTAAGTAGCGGCTACACGCAAATACGCAACTTATTGGTGTCTGACGACACAGACCGCATGATTGAAGCCCTAATTAAACTGGGCTTAAATATAAATAACCTAGGTCAATTGAATTCATCCAATAATGTATTTGAGTTAGTTGGAAATAATGCTGAATTTTCAATCAAAGATGCCGACTTATTTCTGGGTAATGCAGGCACTGCATTTCGACCACTTACCGCAGCTTTAGCTTTTTCAAATGGGCATTATCATTTGCACGGCGTACCACGTATGCACGAGCGCCCAATTGGCGATTTAGTCGATGCCCTGCGCCAAGCGGGCGCAAATATTGAATACTTAGGTAACGATGGCTTTCCTCCATTAAAAATATCTCCTGCAAAACTAGATTTAAGCCAGCCAATTAAAATTCGTGGTGATGTTTCAAGTCAATTCTTAACTGCACTGCTAATGGCTTTACCACTTACAAAACAACAAGCAACCATTGAAGTCGTTGGCGAGCTCATTTCAAAACCCTATATCGAAATTACACTTAACTTAATGGCGCGCTTTGGTGTAAATGTGCAACGTGTAGGTTGGCAAAAATTCACCGTTGTAGCTGATAGCCGCTACCAAAGCCCTACTTTGGTTGAAGTTGAAGGCGACGCTTCAAGTGCCTCATACTTTCTGGCTGCAGGTGCAATTGGTGGTTATGTTGAGGTATATGGGATTGGCAAAGATAGCATTCAAGGTGACGTGAGATTTTCAGAGGCCCTAGAATTGATGGGCGCCGACATTTTCTATTATTCTAGGGGTGATGTAGCCCATGAACCTAGCCATATTGGAGCTCGCCGACCAGTTACTGGAAAACTTAAAGCTATCGACCTTGATTGCAACCACATCCCCGACGCAGCCATGACGTTAGCCATCCTAGCTCTATTTGCCGAAGGCACTACAATCTTACGCAACATCGCCAGCTGGCGTGTAAAAGAAACTGACCGCATCGCTGCGATGGCAACTGAACTACGCAAAGTCGGTGCAATTGTAGAAGAAGGCGCAGATTACATCAAAATCACGCCACCTGCTCAACTTACACCAAATGCTGTCATTGATACCTACGACGACCACCGCATGGCAATGTGCTTCTCACTTGTTTCACTGGGTGGCGTGCCAATTACGATTAATGACCCAAAGTGCGTCAATAAAACATTCCCCGATTACTTTGCGCAATTTGCAAGTATCGTTAAATGAGCGCTATACAATGAGTATCGTAAAGTAAATGAATCATTTCCCTGTCATCGCTATTGATGGACCCTCTGCCTCAGGTAAAGGTACAGTAGCGCAACTCGTCGCTGATAAGCTAGGCTTTCATTACTTAGACTCTGGTGCGCTATACCGAATCGTTGCTTTTGCAGCGCGGCAAAACAATATTGCTTGGAATGACGCCTTAGCCGTTACTGCATGCGCTAAAACACTCAAGATTGAATTTATCAATGAGCAAGTGTTACTCAATAATCAAGATGTTTCCAACGAGATACGAACAGAAGAAATCGGCAAAGGCGCATCGCAAGTTGCAGTACATGCGCCATTACGTGCAGCTTTAGTAGATATGCAACATAGTTTTTGCAAAGCACCTGGCTTGGTTGCGGACGGGCGAGACATGGGAACGGTAATATTTCCAGAAGCAGAATTGAAAGTGTTTCTTACTGCAAGCACTGAAACTCGCGCCCTGCGCCGCTATAAACAACTACTAGGTAAGAATCAACCAGCCAATTATGAAAACATACTGCAAGACTTAACTGAACGTGATGCTAGAGATAAAGGTCGCGCAAGCGCTCCATTACTCATGGCTGACGATGCGATTTTGCTTGAAACAGATCATGTAGGTATTTCGGACGCAGTGGACTATATTTTGCAAAAATACCAAATTGTGCCAAATACTTAAGTTTTTATACGGTTTTTATTAGAAATTTACTAATAAATTTAACGAATAGTCTTTTATTTTTCAATGTTTTAGTTATAATTCTATTCTTTGCAATTTTAAAGAATTTTTCGTCTGCGTTTTACATTGATTCGCAGGTTTTTTTAATCACCCCACTGCTAGGTGGGATTATTTTTTAGGTAATTTTATTTAATGGCTTCTACTTCTAAATCTACTGCTTCACCGATGGAATCTTTTGCTGCGCTTTTTGAAGAAAGCTTAGCTCACCAAGAAATGCGTTCTGGTGAAGTGATTACAGCTGAGGTTATCTCAGTTGACCAAGATCACGTAATTGTTAATGCTGGTCTAAAATCAGAAAGCGTTATCGCTGCTGAAGAATTCAAAAACGCTCAAGGCGAAATCGAAGTTCAAGTTGGTGACTTCGTAAAAGTGTTGATCGAAAAATTGGAAGATGGTTTCGGTTCTACATTGCTTTCACGCGAAAAAGCAAAACGCATGGAAACATGGTTAGATTTAGAAGACGCCATGAACGAAGGCCGCATCATTAAAGGTTTCGTAAGCGGTAAAGTTAAAGGCGGTTTACGCGTTTCTGTAAACGGCATCATGGCATTCTTGCCAGGTTCATTGGTTGATGTACGTCCTGTAAAAGACACTACTCCTTTTGAAAACAAAGAATGTGACCTAAAAGTAATCAAAATCGATCGTAAACGTAACAACATCGTTGTTTCACGTCGTGCGGTAATGGAAGTTAGCGCTGGTGCAGACCGTGATGCGTTAATGGGTACATTGGCTGAAGGCGCAGTGGTTAAAGGTATTGTTAAAAATATTACAGACTACGGTGCATTCGTTGATTTAGGCGGCATTGATGGTTTACTACACATTACTGACTTAGCATGGCGTCGTGTAAAACACCCATCTGAAGTATTAACAGTGGGTGAAGAAGTTGAAGCAAAAATCTTGAAATTCGATCAAGAAAAAAACCGTGTTTCACTAGGTATCAAACAATTGGGCGACGACCCATGGGTTGCATTAACTCGTCGTTACCCAGTTTCAACACGTCTATTCGGTAAAGTTTCAAACTTGACTGACTACGGTGCATTCGTTGAAATCGAACCAGGTATCGAAGGTTTAGTTCACGTTTCAGAAATGGATTGGACTAACAAAAACATTCACCCAGGCAAAATCGCTCAATTAGGTGACGAAGTTGAAGTAATGATTCTTGAAATCGACGAAGCTCGTCGTCGTCTATCATTAGGTATGAAACAATGTAAAGCTAACCCATGGGATGATTTCTCTGCAACGCATCACAAAGGTGATATCGTTTCAGGTCAAATCAAATCCATTACTGACTTTGGCGTGTTCATTGGTTTGCCAGGCGGTATCGATGGTTTAGTTCACTTGTCAGACCTATCATGGTCACAAACTGGCGAAGAAGCTATCCGCAACTTCAAAAAAGGTGACGAGCTACAAGCAGTTATCTTGGCTATTGATGTAGAAAAAGAGCGTATTTCATTAGGTGTTAAACAACTTTCTGCTGATCCTTCAGGCGCTACTGCTTCAACTGAAGAAAAAACAGATGCTAAACCTAAAGCTAAATCTGCAAAAGCTAAAGATGCTGCACCACAAGTACCAAATGACGCAGCTTCTGCTGGTACAACCAACCTTGGTGCTTTATTAAAAGCTAAATTAGACAGCAAGAAATAAACTAAATAGTTAAGATAAAGGCACATAAAGCATGACTAAATCTGAACTAATCACCTTGCTTGCTGAGCGCTTTCCGCAGTTAGTAGTAAAAGATGCGGAACTTTCAGTGAAGGCGATTTTAGATGCAATGTCCGATAACCTCGCTACCGGCGAGCGCATCGAGATACGTGGCTTTGGTAGCTTTAGCTTAAATTATCGTCCACCACGTTTAGGTCGTAACCCTAAAACTGGCAGCAAAGTGCAGGTACCTGAAAAACACGTACCTCACTTTAAGGCTGGTAAAGAGTTACGTGAACGTGTGGACTTGGGTTAAATACCTAGCTTAAGCATCTGAATTAACTTCTAGTTTAAAGTATTAGTGTTTAAATAAAAAAACGGCAGCCTTTAGCTGCCGTTTTTTTATTGCCCATCAATTTTACTTCTACCCGTAAACAGCTTTAGTTAAAGCAAACTATATTCAATTATTTAAGCTAAAATTACACCTATGCAAAAAAGGTGCAAACCAAGCAGCATGAATCAATCAAACATCTTATATAACCAAGCACGAGTAAAAGCGAACCCTCATGGAATTTGAATTTTGGTGGTTATTAGCACTTCCCCTGTTTTTTAGCTTAGGTTGGCTAGCTGCTCGCGTAGACTTGAAACAACTACTTGCTGAATCTACCGCGTTACCTGCCGCCTACTTTAAAGGCTTAAATTTTCTTATTACCAATCAACACGATAAAGCCATCGAAGCTTTTTCTGAGGCTGTTCAAGCGAATACAGACTCATTAGAGCTGCACTTTGCCTTAGGAAGTCTGTTTAGAAAACGCGGTGAAGTCGACCGTGCAATTCATTTGCATTTAAGCTTGTTAGATAAAAAGGATCTAGAACCTCAACAGAAATTGGCCGTTACTGCTGAGCTTGCCCAAGATTACTTAAAAGCTGGCCTACTGGACCGCGCAGAAGAGCTATTTGAGTCACTCGATGATGACAGGTACCGCCAACCTGCCCTACGTGCTTTACTAGAAATTTATGTGAGAGAACGCGAATGGGAACGTGCAATCAAAGCCGCAACTGAGCTTGAACGCTTATCTGGTGTTCCATTCCGCGTTGAGGTTGCTCATTATTATTGCGAAATGGCGGTTAAATCCAAATTAGCAAATGACTTGCACACCGCCAGGTTCGAACTAGAACAAGCGCTAAATGCGAATAAAAACTGTGTGCGAGCGAATGTATTATTAGGCGATATGGAAGCCGAAGCCGATGCTCACAAAGAGGCCATTTCAACTTGGCGTAGAATCGAATTTCAGCAGCCAGAATATTTAGGCTTAATTGCACCTAAACTTCTGAATAGCTACCGCGCACTTAATCAAACCGCTGACGGTTTAGCGCTACTACAAACCTATTTGCAAAACTATAAATTAGCTTCATTGATTAATGTATTGTACGAAGCTACCTTAGCTGAAAAAGGGCCTGAAAGCGCAGCCATACTTGCACGCACCGAGTTAATTAAGATGCCTAGCTTAAGCGTTCTAGATCAACTGTTACAAGCTAGAACCATTGCTTTAAAGCAACATACCAACAGTTCAGAAAATACTACATTTAACGACATTCAGCTGATGCAGCAAACTGTGCGCCATGCCATAGGCAACAAAACTGCTTACCATTGCGTGCAATGCGGTTTTAAAGCTAAATATCACCACTGGCAATGCCCAGCATGCAACGCATGGGAAGCACTGCCAGCAGAACCAACAACCATTTAATGCAAAACTGACCCATGAATAACGACCCTAAAATTATCGTTGCGCTTGACTACCAAGACGCGGCAAGCGCACTCAAACTAGTCGAACAACTAGATCCATCACTTTGTCGATTAAAGGTCGGTAAAGAGTTATTTACTGCAGCAGGTCCACAATTTGTGGAGCAATTAACTCGCTCAAATTTTGGCGTATTTTTAGACTTAAAGTTTCATGACATTCCCAACACGGTAGCCAAAGCATGTACCGCAGCTAGCAATTTAGGTGTTTGGATGCTCAATGTGCATGCCAGCGGCGGGCTAGAAATGATGCAAGCTGCCCAGCAAGCCATTCTAGAAACTGAATCCAAGCCACTACTGATAGCAGTTACAGTTTTAACCAGCATGAACCAAACCAGCTTAAATCAAGTCGGCATACATACTGATTTAACTACTCACGTCATGAATCTAGCAACATTAACTCAGCAAGCTGGTTTAGATGGTGTTGTTTGTTCTGCACTAGAAGCGCAAATGTTACGTACCAAGTTAGGCGCTGAATTCTGCCTAGTAACCCCCGGCATACGCCCAGCTAACGTCAACCAAGACGACCAGTCACGCGTTGTTACGCCAGCAGATGCACTAAAGAATGGGGCTAGCTACTTAGTCATAGGTCGCCCAATTACTAAGGCTGAAGACCCTCGCAAAGCGTTAGAAGCAATTCATCAGGAATGTAACTTGGCTTTGTAAGCTTGGTGTAAGCATGACTGTGGCATGATATATTTTGTATTGTAACTATTTGTATCATTGATAGCTTTTAAGTTATGATTGACCAAGTAATTCAATTTTTTTGAGTAATACTTTTTATTATTAGTTTTAACCGTGCTTTTCAAACCTTGGAGAATCAAAAATGAAAAAAATATTATTAGCATTAGTTACCTTTTTAAGCTTCAGCCTTAGTGCGATGGCTGGTGTAAATATTAATACCGCCACTCAAGCTGAACTTGAAAGCCTAGATGGCATTGGCCCAGTAAAAGCGCAAGCCATTATTGATTATCGCAAAAAAAATGGTGGATTCAAATCTGTTGATGAACTTGAAAAAGTTAATGGCGTTGGTCCAGTTACATTACAAAGTGTTCGTAAAGATATTTCTGTAAGTGGGGCAACTACTGCTGTTGCAAAACCAGCTGACACAAAAGCCGCACCAACTAAAGATGCAAAACCAGTGAAAGAAATGGCAAAGGCAACCCCAGCTGCTCCAGCCGCAACGGTTAAAGTTGATGACAAAGCAGCAGCTAAAAAAGCAGAAAAAGATGTAAAAGATGTAAAAGCTGAGAAGCCTGCTAAAGCTGATGACAAAGCAGTTAAAACAGATGATAAAGAAGCTGCAAAAAAAGCAAAGGCTGATGCTAAAGCAGCAAAAGATGCTGAAAAAGAAGCGGCTAAAAAAGCTAAAGCTGACGAAAAAGCGGCTAAAAAAGCAGCCGCAGATGAGAAGAAAGCAGCTAAAAAAGCTGAAGCTGATAAAAAAGCAGCGGATGCAAAAGCAAAAGCTAAGTAGCTTTCAAGACGACTTAAGTACCCAAGAAAAAGCCCCGAAATTCGGGGCTTTTTATTATCTTACATTTTTATTAATCATCATGATGCTTATTATGTCCATAAGCATGACCTTTACGATGTTTATGATGCTTTTTATACTGACGATCATGCTGAGTTGATGCACTTCCTGGCTCAGTAATCACTTTACCTACTGCTGCACCACCAGCACCGCCAAGACCCGCACCAACAACTGCGCCAGTACCACTACCGCTAACTTTACGACCTACATAAGCGCCACCAGCACCGCCAGCCGCACCGCCAACAATAGCACCAGTTTGACCTTCACCTTTAGTAGTCACTCCGGCTCCAACACCGCCACCTACAGCGCCACCCACAACTTCGCCTGTGCTACCACCAACAACGCCTCCAAGCGCAGTACCTACTGCAGCGCCTAAACCGCCACCAACTGCTGTTTTAGCTGTACTGTCTGCAGCCATCGCTTGACCTGATAATAACAAAACTACCAATAAAGGTATTTTAATAAATTTCACTTGTACTCCTCCAGTTATTTAAACAAAACGCTTACTTACACCAACAAATCACAGCAAAATACTCACTAAAAAATCTGTAGGTGCTTATATTTGTGCGCATAGATTCCCACAAAATTAATACCGACAATTACTTAACGCGCATACCCAGCTGAGCGCCTACATCTGGACTCAAAATAAATGGACCGCCATTTTCATCGCTTGCCGCTAATACCATGCCCTCACTCATGCCGAACTTCATTTTGCGCGGCGCTAAGTTTGCCACCATCACAGTCAAGCGCCCAACCAAAGTTGCTGGATCATAAGCAGATTTAATGCCGGCAAACACTTGGCGTGGTTTATCTTCGCCTATATCAAGCGATAACTTCAACAGCTTTTCGGCACCCTCTACGTGTTCAGCATTGACGATTTTAGCGATACGCAAATCTACTTTAGTGAAGTCATCTATGCTGATGTATTCAGCTTCAGGTAAGGCTGCCACTGGCGCGGTCTTGCTTGCCGCAGGCTCACTTACTTGTGGCGTGGCGATTAGGTTTTCTTTATTGGCTTCGGTCATAGCTTCAATCAGTTTAGGGTCTACACGTGTAATTAAGTGTTCATAAGCGCTAATGCTATGTGCTGGCAGTAATGATGAACTTATAGTTTCCCAAATGAGCGGCTCGATATTAAGAAAACGTTCAATCTCGTATGCTAGTTTTGGCAGGACTGGCTTTAGATACAAAGTGAGCAAGCGGAACATCTCAAGCGCATCTGAACACACTTGCTGCAAAGCTTCATCTTGTCCTTCTTGCTTTGCAATGACCCATGGTGCTTTGTCTGCGACAAAGCCATTCGCTATATCAGCTAAACGCATAATTTCACGTAAAGCTTTACCATATTCACGAGCTTCATAACTTTCAGCGATAGTCTGTGCGGACGCCTTAATTTCAGCAACGACAGTATTATTGGCAGTCGGATTTAATTTCCCATCAAAACGCTTATTGATGAAGCCAGCCGTACGACTCGCAATATTAATGTACTTACCAACTAAGTCACTGTTCACACGTGCAACGAAGTCATCTAAGCTCAAATCAATATCTTCCATCGTGCTGTTGATTTTTGCCGCGTAGTAATAACGCAAGTATTCTGGATTCTTAATATGGTCTAAGTAGCTTCGAGCAGTAATAAATGTACCGCGTGACTTACTCATCTTCTCGCCATTCACGGTTAAAAAGCCGTGAGCGAAAATTTGCGTAGGTTTACGGTGTCCGCTGAACTCTAGCGTTGCAGGCCAGAACAATGCGTGAAAATACAGAATATCTTTACCAATAAAATGATAAAGCTCGGTTTTACTGTCTTTAGACCAATACTCATCGAAATCCAGACCTTTGGTTTGGCAAAGGTTTTTGAAGCTCGCCATATAGCCTATAGGCGCGTCTAACCATACATAGAAGTATTTACCTGGCGCATCTGGAATTTCAAAGCCGAAATATGGCGCATCACGGGAGATATCCCAGTCATTTAAACCGTTTTCAAACCACTCGCCCATTTTGTTCGCCGCTTCACCTTGCAGCGTACCTGAACGTGTCCAATCTTTTAAAAACTGTTCACATTCTGAAAGTTTGAAAAAGTAATGTTCTGTTTCTTTGCGAATTGGGGCTGCGCCTGAAACAGCTGAATACGCATTAATCAATTCAGTTGGGTTATAAGTTGCGCCACACACCTCGCACGAATCGCCATACTGATCTTTGGCATGACATTTTGGGCACTCGCCTTTAATAAAGCGGTCTGGCAAGAACATGTTTTTAACTGGATCGTAAAACTGTTCTATGATTTTTGTGGCAATTTTGCCGTTGGCTTTTAATTTTCTATAAATACTTTGCGACAGCTCTTTATTTTCAGGCGCATTGGTTGAGTAGTAATTATCAAACTCAACCAAGAACTCACTAAAGTCTGCGGTATGTTCTTTATGAACACCCTCAATCAAGGCTTCTGGCGTGATGCCTTCTTTTTCTGCACGAAGCATAATCGGTGTGCCATGGGTATCATCGGCACACACATAATGCACGGTATGCCCTTGCATTTTTTGAAAACGTACCCAAATATCAGTTTGGATATACTCCACCAAATGTCCAAGGTGAATGCTGCCATTGGCGTACGGAAGTGCTGAAGTTACAAGAATTTTACGAGGGGTATTTGCAGTTGCCATGAGATAAATGGATCTATTAAGCTAAATCGCTATTCTAGCAAATGACGCGGGCTTCACCCAGCGCTGATTAGCGATTTTATTGATCAAAACATACCTTAGACTTATCTAATCAAGCAGACATTCAATCAAACTATCAGTTAAAATACCTTATCTTTTTACTCAAGTTATTAACCCTAACTCTACAATCAGGAATTTACGCAATGGCAATTTCAGAATTACTTATCCAAAGCACCTTAAAAGTTTGCATAGACCCAAATACTGGCAAAGATTTTATTAGCAGCAAATCTGCTAAAAATATCCAAATCAATGGTAATGATGTCAGTGTAGACATTGTGCTTGGTTACCCAGCAAAGTCAGTGATAGCAGACGTGCAAGCACTGGTAAGTAATGCACTCAAAGCTTTACCTGATGTTGGTAATGTGAATGTAAACATTGGTAGCCGCATCGTTGCGCATAAGGCTCAGCAGGGTGTGACATTATTACCTAACGTAAAAAACATCATTGCTGTGGCTTCTGGTAAAGGTGGCGTAGGTAAATCAACCACTTCCGTTAACTTGGCCTTGGCATTGGCTGCAGAAGGTGCAACCGTTGGTTTGCTAGATGCAGATATCTACGGCCCAAGTCAGCCGCAAATGCTAGGTATTAGCGGTCGCCCTGAAAGTAAAGACGGCAAAACGATGGACCCGATGGAGGCGCATGGCATACAAGCCATGTCGATTGGCTTTTTGATTGATGCAGATACACCTATGGTGTGGCGGGGCCCAATGGTAACAGGTGCATTAGAGCAGCTGTTACGTGAAACAAAATGGCGTGATTTAGATTACCTTATTGTCGATTTACCACCAGGCACTGGCGACATTCAACTAACGCTTGCACAAAAAATCCCTGTCACTGGTGCGATTATCGTCACCACCCCGCAAGATATAGCACTATTAGACGCGCGCAAAGGTTTGAAGATGTTTGAAAAAGTCGGCATCCCAATTTTAGGTATTGTCGAAAACATGAGCACGCACATCTGCTCAAGCTGCGGTCACGAAGAACATATTTTTGGCGCAGGCGGCGGCGCTTTAATGTGCAAAGATTACAACGTAGATTTGTTAGGCAGTTTACCCTTAGACATCACGATTCGCGAGCAAGCTGATAGCGGAAAACCTACAGTAGTCGCCACACCAGATTCTAAAATCGCCAATATCTACAAAGAGATTGCGCGTAAAGCCGCGATTAAAATTGCGAATACTAGCTTAGATCACAGCGGGAAGTTTCCGAATATTGTGATTCAAAATACTTAAGTTTAAACACTTAAGACTGACTCTCAGTAAAGATGCAATCGTGAATAGTTTGACTACTCACGATTGCGCATAAAGTCAGCCACTCCATATAATTGGTTGGCTAACTTCTTCATAAGGTCATCTTCAAAGTTTAATTGATGCATGGCTTTAATCATGCAATACATCCATTGATCGCGCGCTGATTCATCCACAGGAAATGGCATATGTCGCGCACGTAACATGGGGTGACCGTAGCGCTCAATATACAGCTGTGGGCCGCCAGTCCATCCAGTAAGAAACATAAAGAGCTTCTCACGTGCGGAAGTCAAATCAGGCTGATGCATCGCACGAAGAGAAACGACTTTAGGATCGCTATCCATAATATCGTAAAAAGTTTCTACTAAATGACGGATACTTTCAGTGCCATTCGTTTCTCCGCCCAGCAGCTCAAAAAACGTACTTTTATTGCTACCTACTTCATCGATTTTATCTAACATTTGAATTCAGTCAGCCTATATTACTTTAGTTGCTACTTTAGGTTTAACTAGACTAGCAGCCAATTTTGCACGCCCTCTTGCCTCATTAGTATCTTTGCCTGTAGCGAGCGCCACACCCATACGTCTTTTAACAAAAGATTCTGGTTTACCGAATAGGCGAATATCGCTACTAGGTACAGCTAATGCAGCTTCAACGCTATCAAAAACCAGATTGTTAGTTTCGTGTTGACCATAAATAACGGCGCTAGCTGCGGCATCACGTAAACTCACATCTACAGGTAAACCTAAAATAGCACGTGCATGCAGGTCAAACTCGCTAAAGCGTTGGCTGGCCATGGTGACCATGCCAGTGTCATGCGGACGCGGACTGACTTCGCTAAACCAAACACTATCGCCTTTAATAAATAACTCTACGCCAAACAACCCAAGACCGCCCAAGCTGTCTGTCACGGCCTTTGCAATGCGTTTAGACTCTTGCAATGCTCCTGCTGTCATAGCCTGCGGTTGCCAGCTTTCAACGTAGTCGCCCTTTTCTTGCACATGACCAATAGGTTCGCAGAAGTAAGTTTGAGTTTCACCCGCTGCATTTTTTGCGCGTACCGTCAGCAAGGTAATTTCATAATCAAAATCAATTTGCCCCTCAACAATCACCACACCTTGATTCACACGACCACCTGAAGCTGCATAATCCCATGCGGTTTTCACTTCGCTCGCATTGGTAATACGTGACTGACCTTTGCCAGAAGATGACATGGTCGGTTTGATAAAGCATGGGTAGCCAATGCCAGCGTCAATCGCGGCTTGTAACTCAGCTTCACTTCTAGCGAAGGCATAAGGTGAAGTTGGCAAACCAAGCTCTTCCGCAGCTAATCTGCGTATGCCTTCACGGTTCATCGTAAGTTGCACCGCTTTAACAGTTGGGATTACAGTCGCAATACCAGAAGATTCAATATCAGCAAGTGTGTTGGTATTCAGCGCTTCAATTTCAGGCACGATTAAATGCGGCTTTTCTTGGGCGATTAAGCCACGCAAAGCTTTATCATCAGTCATGTCGATGGTATAAGCACGGTGTGCCACTTGATGACCAGGCGCATTTTTATAGCGATCAACGGCAATCACTTCTACACCTAATCGCTGCAATGCAATAATCACTTCTTTACCTAGTTCACCGCTACCGAGCAACATAACGCGCGTGGCATTGGGGCTTAATGGTGTTCCAATTTGCATGACATTTTTCCAGTTTTGATTTGCTCAAATCATACCACGCAGCGGCTTTGCCGTCATTTGGGAATGTGACGTTATGGATAAATCTTATTGGGAAATTACTGAAAAATCTTTTGAAAGTTTACCAAAAAATAACTTAACCATTAGTAAAGTTACTCTTCTGTTTTAATGTTTAATTGATGTTTTTCTAAGCGATAACGCATCGTCATACGAGTAATTCCAAGCTTACGCGCCGCTCTAGATACGTTGTTATCTGACTCAGCCATGACTTTTAATAAAACAGCTCTCTCAACCTCATCCAAAGTAGCTTGCGAATTAAGCATGGTGTTTGCCGCATGCTGATTAGCATCCAGCAACAGTCGATTCATGGGAAGCGCCAAATCAAGCTCTGTGATATGGCCTTGCTGTGACAACAACATGGCGCGACTTACCTGATGGCGAAGTTCGCGCACATTACCTGGCCAGTCGTAGCTTTTAATCATAGCAATGGCATCTGTAGAAAATACTGGTGCTGCTAGACCATAGCGCCTTGAAGTCTGTGTGGCAAAGTGTTTAGCCAGCATTAGAATATCAGCAGCTCTTTCACGCAGCGGCGGCATGCCAATACTCATGACGTTTAAGCGGTAGTATAAATCTTGTCTAAAGCTACCTGTAAGCGACATTTCGTGCAAATCGCGATTAGTCGCGGCAATAAAGCGTGCAGGTACAGCTCGCTCTTTGGTTGAACCGATTCTGCGCACCATTCTACGCTCTAGCACATTGAGCAACTTGGCTTGCAGCGCCAAAGGAAGCTCACCAATTTCATCTAAAAAAAGTGTGCCATCTTCTGCGGCTTCAATCAAACCCGGACGGGTAGCGGATGCGCCAGTAAAAGCGCCCTTCTCATGCCCAAACAACTCGCTTTCCATTAAGTCTGGTGGCAAAGATGCACAGTCAATGTGCACAAATGGCTTATCGTTATTTTGACCTTTGACCTGACAAGATAAATGTAAAAGGCGCGCAGCAACATCTTTACCAGTGCCTGTTTCACCACTGATGAGCACTGTAGGTGGCACGGTATCAACAGCGACTAATTGAGCAATGCGCTGAATTTGTAATTTCACGCTTTGCATAGCATGGCTATCACCCAACAGCTCAACACCATCAATCGCATGTGCGTTGCGTTGACGTGAATAGTCCAAACTATTATTTTGAATCGCTGAAGCTTCAGCCTTTTGAACTGATAACAACAACTCCTCTAAATCAATCGGCTTTTTAAGGTAGTCGATTGCACCTTGTTTGATTGCATTAACCGCATCGCTGATCTCGCCGTGCGCTGTCATTACAATCACTGCAACATTTTTAGCCACTAAATCTGATAGCAAGTCTAAACCATTGCCATCAGGCAAGCGCATATCCAGCAATACGATGTCTGGCGAAAACTGTTTAAAAATGGTGCGCGCATCCTGCAAACTCTCAACATGCGCACACTCATAACCAGCTTTCTGCAATCGACGCATCACCGCCCTAGCGAATAACACCTCGTCTTCCACAATCAGTAATTTAGATTGCTGCTTTAACATAACAGAAGCTTGACTGGAGATAAGATGAGCTAATTGCAATTAAACGACCTCAATTAATCTACATCAACCGCTGATGGGCTTGATTTTGGTTTACCAAAGTCATAACGCACACCGACCCATCCAGCGCGAGGAGCGCCTGGTGCTAAAAATGTTTCATTAGCGCCGCTGCCTGAGGCAAAAGCGCCATTTGCATCAAACCCATTTTGACCTAGCAAAGCACTGGTAGAGTATTCACGATCAAACACATTGTTTACCTTAGCAAATAATTGCCAGCCAGTATTCGGCAGTGTGTAACGCGTATCTAGATTCAACACGCCGTAACCGCCGATTTTACCCGAGCCAAAGAAGTTAACGTCATCAGCCTGGTGTTGGTTATTTTCATTACCACGTGCATATTGGTCTGAGAAGAACACTGCACTAGCACCAATTGTCCAAGTAGGTAAGGCACGCCATTCACCACGAAGCTTCAACTGATGTTTTGGAATACCGGGAATGTTGTCACCTGGGTTAACTGTCATTACGCCACCAACATTAGATGAGTTAACATCGCTCACAATATCAAAAGTGCTTTCATAGGTAGCTTTGATATAGCTGTAACCAGCAGACCAATGGAAATCTCCAGCATCTCCGTTTAAACCTAAATCAATACCTTGACGACGAGTCTTGCCGACATTACTAAAGTACCCAGCGCCTGAAGTGCTTGATGCGATAAATTGCAAATCATCATAGTTAGTTGCACGGTATGCAGACAAACTCCACTTAGCTATATCACTAAATTTACCACGTACACCACCTTCAAATGTTTTAGCGACCACTTGTTTAAGTGGAGGATCGCCAGCCATCGCATTAGGTAAATTACATGGAACTAGTGCATCAGCACAGCCCAATTCAATCACTGAAGGTGCACGATTACCTTCGTTATAGCCTCCGTAAACATTTAACTCAGGCGCTACACTGTAAGTTAAACCCACAGCAGGATTAAAACGACTATAGGTATCTGAACCAGTTAATGAACCCGTACCTGCTCCTCCCACTGGGACCAACAAATCATCATTTTTAATACGAGTATTGTTGTAACGACCAGAAGCCGTTAATGCTAACTTTGGCGTTGCATTGTAAGTATCTGTAGCAAATACGCTCCATGTGCGACTACGGCCTTTTAGAGAAACGTCTAGCTCTTCATCATCAAGCGTACCGCCCACACCACGGGCGTCACTAAATGTACTAAACTCTTGACTTGTTTGATTAAAGTTAATGCGAGATAAATCTGCGCTCACACCCCCTGTTAGCTGATTCTTATCAGTTACCCAAGTCAGCTGTGTACCAAGCCCATAGCCTTTTTGATTAACACGTCCTTGGTTGATGACTCCCTCGTTAGTATCCGTGACACCATCAAAATCATCATTCAAGTCACCATTGTAAGAACTCGTACGATTTTTTCTGTAATACGCGTTAGTCGTTAACAAAAACTCATTAGATAACCACGTGCTTACTTTTGCATTAACAAAAATCAACTTATTTTTAGTGATATCGGGTTTGGTATAAATTGAATCGTAACCAAAAGTTTTTAATAGACTTTGAGCCTGATAGCCATTACCGGTCAGCTCATTATCTGCACCAGTAAAGCTAATATCAACGTCTGTTTTGTCATTACTCCAACCAAGCTTACCAAAACCTTGCAACACATCAGATGGTGAACTATCGCGCCAACCACTTTCTTCAAATTTATTACCTGCAAAGAAATAACTTAGGCCATTGTCCAGCTTGCCTCCATATTCACCTTCAATCGCCCAACGACCCCATGAACCGCCCGACACTTGTACGCCGCCTCCTGGGTTATGTTCGCCACTTTTGGTTTGTACTGAAACTGCACCACCTAAGGTATTTAAACCAAATAATGGATTAGAGCCAGGCATCAATGCAATGCTAGAGATTGCATTTTGTGGAATCAAATCCCAGTTAACTGTATCACCAAATGGTTCATTCACGCGAACGCCATCTTGGTAAACTGACAAGCCCTGAGGCGTGCCAACTAAAGGTGATGCAGTAAAACCACGGAAGTTAACATCTGGTTGGTATGGGTTATTTTGAGCTTCATTAATATTCACACCCACCATATTTTGACTCATATAATCAGCAATACTCAAACCTTGCTGATTTTGAATATCTTTGCCTTTTGCAACCTGAACATTCGAAGGTACTTGGTCAATAGGCACGCCAAGACTTGATAATGGCGTAACGCCAACTACTTCAACTTTGCCAAGCTCTATCGTCTCAGCTTTATTTTCAGCCATCACCATTTGAGGCATTGCATAAGCAGCTAGAATTGCGACCAATATTAGTTTTGGTTTCATGTTTTTTTGTTGTAACGAAATTTGCATGTTATCCCCTAGGTTAGATGTATTTCAACGCATTTAATAAGCAAAACACATTCCTAGAATTAAATTTAAAAAAATATTCAATAGAATCAATTAGTAAAGATTAATACCGACATAGATTAAAAATTGTACACATAAAATGTGGTTGTATACAGCCAATTTATGGCTACTATCAACCAATTTATGGCTGCATACAACCAAATCCATTAAATACTATTGAGTAGCTGTCTTGCAGGAACATTCAGAAACCCGCGTAAGCCCAGCCAAGCTGCCACTGGAATAATGAACGCAGCAATCAGCGTAATGCCAAACGCAAGCGTTGCATTAAACTGAAACGGAATATTTAATATTTGAGCGCTGATGAAATACGCCAACAGGTTGGCTGCAATAGTTGCAATTAATGCGGACACCAAACCAATACAAGCAAACTCTGCCACATAGGTAATGCTCACTTGACGGCGAGATGCGCCAAATACTCGCATGAGCGTGGCTTCTGCGATACGTTCTTCGCGTGTAGCGATTAAAGCAGCGTAAAGCACGGCTAAGCCTGCAAGTAAACTAAAAGCGAACACATACTCGATAGTACTGCTCATTTTTTGCATAATGCCACGTACTTGCTGCATGAGCGCTGCAACATCAATCACTGTCAGATTTGGATAGCTTCTTATCAGTTGATTCATCGCCCCATCTGCGCCTATTGGCAGATGAAAGCTACTAATGTAATTTGCAGAATAATTATCAAGTACACCGGGGGGTGTCACTGCAAAAAAGTTCGCACGCATCGTGTCCCAATCCACTTTTCTAAGACTAGTGACAGTGAGCATGAGAGGGTCACCTGCAACATCAAACAGAAGCTTATCGCCTAATTGAATACCTAATGTCTTTGCCAAATCTTGCTCTATCGATAAATAAGGCTTGCCGTATTCATTTGGCGTCCACCAGCGTCCAGACAGTAATTGATTATCACTTTGCATCTGCGCAGCCCAAGACAAATTAAACTCACGCTCGGCAAGGTGTTTGGCACGCTCATCTTGCCATTGTGTTGTGCTAATGTCTTTACCATTCTTGCTAATCAAACGACCACGCACCATAGGAAAAATGCTACCGCCTTTGATTTCCTGCTTCTCAAAAAACTGCTTAACGCCATTGATCTGGCTAGGCTGAATGTTAATAATGAAGCGATTAGGTGCATCAATCGGCAATGATGCCTGCCAGTTGCGAATTAAATCGCCACGAATCAAGGCAAGCAACATCAGCACCATCAAACCCATGCTAAAACCTATCATTTGCACGGTAGATAAGCCAAAGCGCCGTTTAAGCCCTAGCACGCCAAGCTTCATATCGTTCAACACCTGACTCTTTGGTGACAACATGAATAAGCGATTCGCCACAGTGACCAGCACATAAGATAAGCCAACAATCGCCACACACAGCAACACTAAAGCCACTATAGTTGAAGCAGCTAATTTAACATCACGCGCTTGCCAAAAAACCATCGCGCACATCACTAACGCCGCAGGTAAAAATTTAGCTTGGGCTGAAATTGGCTGAGCAAGCGTTTCGCGTCTTAAGATATTCATTGCAGTAAGGTTTCGCATTTGCCAAGCATGCGGCAATACCACTGCAAACATCATGGCAATACTGGCTGCCAAGCCGATAAAGACTGGGGTGCTAGAAGCCGGTGGTAGCGTCTCTAAAAACAAGCTACCCGCTAATTTAGCCAAGCCAAACTGCGCAATGAATCCTAGTAAAACGCCAAGTAAGGCACTAAAAAATGCGATCAAAATAGTTTGTATGGCTAATACTTGCAACACCGTACTTTTTGAGGCGCCAAAACAACGCATCAAGGCAAAAGTATCTAAGCTTTGTTTGATGTAGGGCAAGCTGGAAAGTAGCATGGCGACCATCGCTAAAATCACGCTGACCATGGCGGATAGGCCTAAAAACTGCTGCGCCTTATCTAAGGCCGATTTGATTTCAGGGCGAGCGTTTCGCACATCTTGTATCTTCTCACCACGGCTTAATAATGGTTTGGTTTGTACATAATATTGGTTAATTTTTTGTGGACTAGCAGCAAGAAGCAACTGATACTTCACGCGACTGCCATATTGAATTAACTTGGTAGAAGGCAAATCTGCGGCATTCATCATCAGGCGCGGAGCAAAGCCAAACATATCACCGCCACGGGATGGCTCACGTACTAATATTGCACCAACGTGCAATTTACGCTCACCCACTTCAACCACATCACCGACTTTGATATTAAGTAAATTTGCCAGTCTTGGCTCCACCCAAACTGCGCCAGATTTAGGAGCATTTTTGACCACTTTTCCTTGATCAAATGTATTCTTACCTAAAGTTAAATCACCTCTCAGTGGAAAAGCCTGCTCAACCGCCTTGATTTCAGCCAGTTGGCTAGATTCACCAAACACCACCATACTAGAAAACTCATAGGTTTTTGCGGTAGCTAAGCCTTGCTTCTCAGCGCGATTCAGCAAAGCATCAGGAATAGCATGATCAGCAATCACAGCGAGATCGCCACCAAGCAATAAGCCACCTTGCTGATTTAATGCTGTTTCTACACGTTGCGTGAAAAACCCAATCGCCGAAATGGCGGTTACTGCTAACACTAGTGAAAAAACCAGTACGCGTAACGCGCCAGAGTGCCACAAACTGAGCGTTTGTGTCCAAGCTAATCTAACACTTAAACTCATGCTATAACCAAACCTGTTTGCTCAGTCAACACACCATTTTCAAGTTTTAGCTGACGCTGACATCGGTTTGCCAAATGCACATCATGTGTCACTAAAACCAAAGTGGTGCCTGCTTCCATATTCATTTTGAACAACAACTCAATGATGATCTGCCCCGTAGCTTTATCTAGATTACCTGTAGGTTCATCTGCAAACAAAATAGCAGGCTGAGTAGCGAATGCACGAGCAATCGCTACGCGCTGCTGCTCGCCACCTGAAAGCTGCTTCGGGTAATGTTCCACACGTGCGCTCAAACCCACTTTATCCAGCGCTTCTAGGCTCAATTCTTTTGCATTTGGCTGACTTTTCAGTTGCAATGGCAACATGACGTTTTCTAAAGCAGTCAGTGAAGGTAGCAACTGAAATGACTGGAATATAAATCCCATGCTTTTAGCGCGCACCGCCGCCCGGCCATCTTCATCTAAACTGCTAAATGCATTGTTTTGAATTTGAACGCTACCGCTGCTTGGTATGTCCAACCCTGCAAGCAAGCTCAAGAGTGTGGATTTTCCCGAGCCTGAGCTACCAATAATGGCGATTTGCTCGCCTTGTAAAATAGATAAATTTAAATCCCGTAAAACCTGAATATGGTTATCATGACTGATAAATTCGTAAGTTAAATTTTGTGCTTGGATTATTGTCGTTTGGCTTATTTTTGTTTGCATGACAGGAGATTGTTGCATCAATGTTTTTCCACTTATTATTAATTCTTAAACAGTTAAATTCTAAACTTAAATGCTCAAAACTACTGCAATCTAAATTATGGTTACGGGAGTTACTTTGCATTAGTCTACTTGGTTTCAGTTTCGTTGCATGCATTTCACATGCAAAAGCGGCAAATCCTAAAATACTAGTTTATGGGGATAGCCTGTCCGCCGCATACGGCGTTGCAAAATCACAAGGCTGGGTGGCATTTTTACAAAAGAAGCTTGCAGATCAGCATTTTCAATACGATGTCATTAATGCAAGTATTAGCGGAGAAACCACCAGCGGTGGCTTAACCAGACTTGCAACGACGTTAGCAAGAACAAAACCTAACATCATCATTTTAGAACTGGGTGCTAACGATGGTTTACGTGGTTTACCAGTGAATGAGATGTCAGCTAACCTCAATACTATGATTACACAAAGCAAGAAAGCCAATGTAAAAGTGTTATTAGTCGGTATGAAAATACCTCCGAACTATGGCCCTAAGTACACCGATTCTTTCAGTAACACCTACCCACAATTAAGCCAACAACATAAAGTGTCACTGGTGCCATTTATGCTAGAAAATATTGCTGCCAAACCAAAGTTAATTCAGGATGATGGTCTGCACCCTAATGTGTTGGGACAACCGATGATGCTTGATAACATTTGGCCAAAGTTACAACCATTACTTAAACGATGATTTCGTTATTACACCCATTAGCGATGGGCAAATGACGAACTAAAATAAGAGTTAGGCGCGAGAGTAATCAGCCGCTTTTGCTATTAACTCTTGAGTTGGCCGCTGCCCAGTGTAAAGTACAAACTGTTCCACCGCTTGTAACGTCATCACCTCGGCACCTGTAATCACAGACTTGCCTAAACCGCGAGCTAGATTTATCAGTGGCGTTTCCGCAGGTAAGGCAACTACATCAAACACCACTTGCGCGGCCTCAACCGCTTCATGACTAAAGGCAAGGTCATTGGCTTCAGTACCTCCAGCCATGCCAATAGGCGTAACATTCACCAAAATCTGAGGCTTTAAATTACGCAAATCGGGCTGCCATTGAACACCACATAGCTCAGCGAGTGAACGCCCAGCGGCTTCATTACGCGCCAGAATATTGCCTTGCTTAAAGCCTGCGTCTCGCATAGCAATTGCAACAGCTTTGGCCATCCCGCCGCTGCCCTGAACCACATAACTCATATCCCTTGAAACATCGTGACTATCAAGCAGACTTCGCACTGCAGCATAGTCTGTATTGTAGGCACGGAGCCAACCATCATCATTGACAATGGTATTGACTGAACCAATCGCCGTGGCAGATGGCATAAGCTCGTCCAACAGCTCGATGACTGACTCTTTGAAAGGCATAGATATAGCACAGCCGCGAATATTCATTCCGCGAACACCTGCAATGGCATCTTTCAGACTCGCCGTACTAAATGCTTTATACACATAATTTAAACCCATCTCACGATAGAGATAATTATGAAACCTTGTTCCGACATTCCCTGGCCTAGCTGATAGGGACATACATAGCTTTGTATCGCGGTTAATATAATCAAACATGACTTATCTCTCTAAATGACTACGCTTAGTGCGCTGCATCTCCCACTAAATTTGCCTTATTGATCTGGCAATATATGCCCAAAATACATCTGACTAAGCCGAAATTAGATATCTTGCCAAACAATATCTAAGCCTAGCTCATTCTCAGTGGCCTGTAACTCATGTGCGATACCAATATTTGGCACTAATGCTAAGGTGTCGTGCCAATAAATTAGTGGCAAATGCTCGCGCTGCCAAGGCGGAATATTCGCGTCTTGCAGTAGATGCTTGAGCGTTCGAGTAGGTCTGAGTACGTCTGGCTTAAAACGCTCACCACCATCTCGGTTGGTGATCCGCAGCTTAGTCATACCATGTTTTAGCGCCAAACCTGAACCTACCACTTGTTTGAAATGTAGCTTGCCGCCGTTCGGTAAGCTTAAATGCGGCTCACCATTCCAAGTCATATCAAAAGATTCGGCAAGGCGCTCTGCACATAAGTAAGCGCGTTGTTGATAGCGCTTTAAACTTAAATTTTGCAGCTGGATATTGATATTTGCATCTGGTTTAGCATTGAATAATTGCTGAATAATTTCAGTCAAATGTTCAGATGTTGGCATGGCGAGTTGGTTCTGTGAGAACCACCAGCGTAGTAGATTTTTAGCACGTGCTAGGTCTAAGTCTATTAAACCTTGTAAACATAGACTGTTGTTTTGCAATAAACTATCTGCGTCAATTCTAGCTAAAGTATCGAGTAAATTATTCGCTTCAGCTAAATGCGAGGCTGTTCGTGCTAAGACTGATTTTACTGACGGATAACGAATCGCTAACACTGGCATTACATCATGCCGTACAAAATTGCGCTCGTATTGTGTATTGTCGTTGCTCTCATCATCGCACCATGGAATATGGTGCTGTTCTGCATATTCTTGCAGCGCTTGACGCGACACATCAAGTAAGGGACGCATTAAGCGCCTGGATTCATCTATTGCTGCCATAGAAGCCAAGCCTTTCACACCAGCGCCTCTAAATAATTGTAAAAGTAGTGTTTCGGCTTGGTCATCTTGGTGATGTGCGGTCACAACGAAATTTGGAGCAATTCCATTTTCCTTAGAATCAAACAAAGCTTCATAGCGCAACTGTCTGGCAGCAGCTTCTATGCCCTGCTTAGCATTTAGATCGAGCTGAACACGCACGATTTCAAGCGGCACATTCAAAAGCTGACATTGTTGCATGCAGAAATCTGCCCAAGCATCGGCATTGGGACTCAAGCCATGATGCACATGCATGGCATGTAATTGGAAAGGGATAATTTGTTTGGCCGCAGCAAGTAAATGCAGTAACACAGATGAATCTAAACCGCCACTTAATGCCAACAGAATAGACTGATTGGGATTTAAGTGACGACTTAAAAAGTGATTGAGTTGTGAAAGTAAAGGATGGGTTACAAGACCTGTAACCTTCTTGCTATTTTTCAGCGACTTCTTTGTATTTGCCATAGCCCATTAAGCGCTCATAACGGCTAACCAGTAAAGTTTTAATTGATTTAGGCTTTAGTTTGGCAAGCTCTTCTTTTAGTGCAAGGCGTAAAGTTTCCATCACCACTTCTGGTGCACGATGTGAGCCGCCTAGTGGTTCTGGCACGATACGGTCTATCAAACCTAATGTTTTAAGGCGCGGCGCTGTAATAGCCAGAGACTCTGCAGCAACTGAAGCTTTATCTGCACTCTTGTACAGAATTGAAGCACAACCTTCAGGTGAAATAACAGAGTAAGTACCGTATTGCAGCATCAACAGTTGGTCAACAACACCCAATGCCAACGCACCACCAGAGCCGCCTTCGCCAATAATCACGCCGATGATAGGCGTTTCGAGCTCAGCCATCACATAAAGATTACGCGCAATCGCTTCTGATTGACCGCGCTCTTCTGCGCCAATGCCAGGATAGGCGCCAGGTGTATCAATCAAAGTAATAATAGGAATATGGAATTTCTCAGCCAAGCGGAATAAACGCAAGGCTTTACGATAACCTTCTGGGCGTGGCATACCGAAGTTACGGTATTGGCGCTCTTTAACATCGCGACCTTTTTGGTGACCAATCACCATCACTGGCTGACCTTCAAACCTTGCCAATCCACCTACAATCGCAGGATCGTCAGCATAGGCTCTATCACCATGCAACTCTTCAAAGTCAGTAAATATGGCCTTGATATAGTCTAAAGTGTAAGGACGTTGCGGATGACGTGCCAACTGCGAAATTTGCCAAGCAGTTAAATTGCCATAAATATCTTCAGATAGTTTTTTATTTTTCTTTTCTAATGCAATAAGCTCTTTAGAAATATCCAAAGCGTCATTGTCATCATGCGCTGACTGTAAGCCTTCAATTCTGGCTTCAAGTTCTGCGATAGGTTGTTCAAAATCTAAATAACTTATTTTCATGCGATTAGCTTTTTCTCAAAAATCATTAGTTTAATTATATAGGATTTTTACGTTTTCACGACTCAACCACGCAGTTAAACCTGCAATCAGCTCATCATGCAAATCCACTCGCCAGTCATTGCCTAGCATTAACTCCACTTTACTGGTTTTATTGTGATACTCAATCTTAACCGCACAACCACGCACTTCATCAGAGGAATTTTTACAATAAGGCTTCAGTAAGGCTTTTAGCTTGACGGCATCAGCCTGACCATTACAAGATATTTTCAAAAAGCTGGCTTTGCTATTTCTCAAGGTAGGTAAATCGAAAATCTTTCTGGCGTTAACTCTTACACCACCAGAAAACTCATCATTTCTTACAGTACCCTCTATGATGATAAGTTGATCATCTTTCAACAAAGCTTGTTGCTGATTGAGCAGCTCACTACCCACCACCACTTCTAATCGTGTAGTGCCATCATCCAAGCCAACGATGGCCATTTTGCCGCGACCAGTCATGCGAATACGCACACCTGAAACGATACCTGCCAATAGCTGTGGTTGCTCTTTGGGTGCTAAATTTGCTAACGTGGTTGAAATGAACTGACTTAAATCTTTTTGGTATGCCCAATAAGGATGTCCACTGAAATAAAACCCTAATGCCGCTTTCTCTTCTTGCAGACGCTGCTGCTCTGTCCAATCTGGCACGGTAGGCAAAATATTTGCCGCTTTATCTGCCACTTCCCCAAACAAACTATTTTGGTTACTATTGGCGCTATTCTGCTCAGCAGCGGCCATGGCCATGGCAACACCTGCTAATAGTGCATTACGGCTTGGCGAAAGCTTATCAAATGCACCTGCGCGAATTAACGACTCAACTACACGGCGATTCACTTTGCGCAAATCGAGTCGATTACAAAAGTCAAACAAGTCTTTAAATGGTCCCTCTTTGCGACGCGCTTGCAAAATCACTTCAATCGCAGCTTGCCCTGTACCTTTGACGGCACCTAAACCATACAACACTTGGTTTTTGCTAATCGGTGTAAATTTATACTCACTTTGATTCACATCTGGCGACAATATTTCCACCTGATTTGGCGCACAATCTTCATAGAAAATACGCACACTGTCCGTATTGTTCATATCCGCAGACATCGTGGATGCCAAAAATGCCGCTGGATAATGTGCTTTCAAATACGCGGTTTGATAAGCCACCAACGCGTAGGCCGCAGCGTGAGACTTATTAAAACCATAACCAGCAAACTTCTCTAACAAGTCAAACAATTCCATCGCTTGCCGCTCGGTCATGTTGTTTTTGGTAGCGCCCTCGACAAAGGTCTTACGCTGCGCATCCATTTCCTCAACTTTTTTCTTACCCATCGCACGGCGAAGTAAATCGGCGCCGCCGAGACTGTAGCCAGCGACCACTTGGGCAATCTGCATCACCTGCTCTTGGTACACGGCAATACCGTATGTTTCTTTTAAGATAGGCTCAGTGAGTGGATGTGGATATTCCACGCGCTGCTTACCGTGTTTGCGTCGACAGAAATCTGGAATCAAATCCATAGGACCTGGGCGATACAATGCGACCAGCGCGATAATATCCTCAAAGCAATCGGGCAATGCTTGTTTAAGCATGTCCTTCATACCCTTGGACTCTAACTGAAACACTGCTGTGGTATTGGCGGTTTTTAGCAACTGGAAGGTTGGTTTATCGTTAAGCGGCAATGTTTCGAATGATAATGGCGCTAAGCCCTCAGTCGCACGCTGTTTATTCGCGTTGACCAAAGCTAACTCCAATATAGTCAGCGTACGTAAACCCAAAAAGTCGAACTTAACTAACCCTACTGCCTCAACATCATCTTTATCGTATTGACTGACTAAACTTGCGCCATCTGCCTGACAATAAACAGGTGAGAAATCAGAAATCTTACCTGGTGAAATCAGCACACCACCCGCGTGCATACCAATATTACGCACCAAGCCTTCAAGCCGCAATGCGAGCTCTAGTAGCTCTTTCAGCTCCTCTTCATTTTCGCGACGCTCTGCTAATTGGGGCTCTTTCACCAAGGCGTCAGATAAAGTAATACCTAACTCAAGTGGAATGAGTTTGCTGATGCCATCAACAAAATAGAATGGCAAATCTAGCACTCGACCCACATCGCGAATCACGGCCTTTGCCGCCATGGTACCGAAAGTAGCGATTTGTGAAACCGCGTCTAAGCCGTATTTTTGCTTCACGTAATCAATGACGCGATCTCGCCCTTCTTGGCAGAAGTCAATATCGAAGTCGGGCATTGAGACGCGGTCTGGATTTAGAAAACGCTCAAACAACAAATTGTATTCCAGCGGGTCTAAATCAGTAATTTTCAAACTGTATGCAACAACAGAGCCTGCACCAGAACCACGTCCAGGACCTACTGGCACGCCATTAGCTTTAGCCCACTGAATAAAGTCTGCCACAATCAAAAAGTAACCCGCGAACCCCATCTGATTGATGACTTTAGTTTCAAAGTCTAAACGTGCATCGTAATCAGGCTTTTTCGCAGCACGTACTTCTTCATTTGGGTAAAGTACTTCTAGGCGTTGAAGCAAGCCTCTGCGCGCTTCTGCGATTAAATAGTCATTAAGACTTTCATTGTTAGGTGTTGGGAAATTAGGTAAGTAATTCTTACCTAAAGTCAGCATTAAATTGCAGCGCTTAGCAATTTCAACGCTATTGGTCAGCGCTTCCGGAATATCTTCAAAAAGCGCGGCTATATCTGCTTGAGGTTTAAAGTATTGCTCAGTAGTAAAATTTTTAGGGCGGCGTGTATCTGCTAATACATAGCCTTCAGAAATACAGGTGCGTGCCTCATGCGCTCTAAAGTCATCAGGCGTGATAAATTGTATGGGGTGCGTTGCAACAATAGGTAAATTAAGACTATGCGCGATTGAACGTACCTGCTGAATGTAATGCTCTTGTTGGTGCTGCAACGCGTTGTTTTCTGGCGTGCTGTTTTCTGCAGCACTCGCAGTGCGCTGCACTTCTAAGTAAAACCGGTCAGGAAATAGGTTTTCCCAAGATTGAGCGAGCTTGGTCGCTAGTGCTAGATTGTCTTGCGTGCATGCCTGACCAACATCGCCAGCGATTGCACCAGAGAGCATTATAAGGCCTTCTGTACCGCACTCAACAAACCATTCACGCTTAAATTCTGCACGTCCACGATATTGATTACTCAAATAGGCGCGACTGAGTAGCTGACATAACAACAAATAACCGGCATGTGACTGACATAACAAAAGTAAACGTGTTGGCTGATCTCGATTAGCCGTATTTTCCAGCCAAATATCGCAACCTAAAATAGGCTTAATACCCTTGCCGCGGGCGGCTTTATAGAACTTAATTGCACCAAATAAATTGCTTAAGTCAGTTAATGCCAAAGCAGGCATTTTATCGTTTAATGCCTGCTTCACATAGTCGTCAATACGCACAATGCCATCGACAATGGAGTACTCACTATGGCAACGCAAATGTACGAATGTGGGCTTTTTGATATCTGTTTGACTAGTTTGCAACATAAGGTAAATTTTACCTTATTGGGGGAGTTTTAGAGAGTAAAACTTAGTGGGATTTGTGACAAAAAGTTGCCGCTATCTGCATTATTATTCTTGACAATAATGCAGATAGTTTTTATTTTTTAAGTAAAGCGTTTACCTGCTCAATGAGTTCATCGTCTTGCACTGGTTTACCCAAGAAGGCATCCACACCAAGCTCTTTAGCAACATTACGATGTTTTTCAGCAGTACGTGAGCTAATCACGATTAATGGTACATTCGCGGTTTTATCGTTATCTCGTACATGGCGTGAGAACTCAAAACCATCCATACGAGGCATCTCAATATCCGTCAAAATAATATCGGGCGTAATGAGTTGCAGCTTTTGAATCGCATCCATACCATCATTGGCAGTAACTACTTCAAAGTCTTCACGCTCAAGTACGCGAGAAAGCACTTTACGCATTGTGAGTGAATCATCTACAACTAATGCCACTTTTTTCACCGCTTCAGCAACAGGCGCAAACGTTGTGACTTTAATGGCACCAATTGAAAGGGCTTCGCGGTTAGCCAGTTGCACTGGGTTAATCACTAATACAATCACGCCATCGCCTAATACAGTGGCGCCAATCATACCTGGCACACGTGCTAGCTGCGTGCCTATCTGCTTCATCACAACTTCTTGGTTGCCGATAATTTCATCTACGTGCAATGCAGTACGATACGTACCGCTGCGTAACAAGACAACAGGCGTGTAAGCATGTTGTTGCGCTACATGGTCAACATCACCAATGAGCTTAGATAAATAATGTAAAGGATAATCACGACCAGCCCAGTTCACATTGCGCGCTTGGTATGCGCTCAGCAAGTCGCCCTGCTTGAGCTTTTGCACCTGCTCCACCATCACAGATGGGATGGCAAACATTTTGTTACCTACGCGCGCCATAATTACTTGCGCAACAGAAAGCGTGACTGGCAAGTAAACATTGAACATCGCGCCCATACCAGTGACGTTACTTACATCAATACGACCACTTAAAGCAGCAATATCACTACGTACCGCATCTAAACCAACGCCACGACCCGCAATTTGTGAAACGCTGTCAGCGGTTGAGAACCCTGGTTCAAATATGACCGCCATTAACGCTTGGTCTGACACTTCTTGACCAGCACTTAACAACCCTCTTTCAATGGCTTTTTGTTTTACTTTGGCAAGATTAATACCAGAGCCGTCATCGGTCACAATTAGTGTGATTTCATCATTTTCTAGGCTTACTTTTAATTTGATTTGACCTGCTTCTGGTTTACCGAGCTTCTTGCGCTCTTCTGTAGACTCAAGACCATGCGCAACAGCGTTGCGAAGCAAATGCTCTAAAGGTGCGCCCATCTTATCTAGCACACCACGATCCAGCTCGATGTTCTCACCTTCAATGACCATTTCAACGCGTTTATTCAACTCTCTTGCTGTTTGTCGAACGATACGCTGCAAACGTTCCGATATCGTGGCGAATGGCAACATACGTACGCCCATCAAACCTTGCTGCAACTCACGGTTCATACGGTTTTGCTGTTGCAAAGCCGCATCAGTCTGATCTAGGTTCAGCACCAAGCCATGTTGAATTGTCGCAACGTCGTTGACGCTCTCGGCCATCATACGTGTGAGTTCTTGCAGGCGTGTAAATCGGTCGAACTCTAGTGGATCGAATGTCTCATTAGCTTCTTGCAACAAGCTCATACGAGACTGCATCTGCGTTTCAGCTTCAATTTCCAGCTCACGTAAGTAAGCACGCATTCTGCTGATACTATCGGTTAAATCTGACGAAGACTGCTTGAAGCTTTGCATTTCTCGATCCATTCGAGAACGCATAATCGAAACTTCACCAGCCTCATTAATCAATCGATCGAGCACGTCAGCACGCATACGTAAGAATTGTGATTTACGTTCGACTGAGCGCGTTGGTGTAGTGACGGTTGCGGCTACATCTTCATCTTGAGCTGAAACCTTCACGCCGCCAGTAATATCTTCCAGCATATAGCCAATATGGTCAAACTCGACAAACATTTCATCAAAGTCATCGGCGGTGGCTTTATGACGCAGTGCGTGAATCACGCGATCTTCCATTTTGTGTACGCTGTCACCGATATTGCTTTGTCCTGCCATACGCGCACTACCTTTTAAGGTATGCAAAGCACGTTGTAATGAATCTGGATATTCGGCCTCATGTGGATTTGCTCGCCAGCCACGTAAATCTCTGCCAACTTGTGGCACTAATTCACGCGCTTCTTCAACAAACAAACCTAGCAACTCTTGGTCTACAGCCAACTCTTTAAGGTGATTAGCTGGAATATCAGCTAACACTGCATCATTCACTAATGATGGAATAGCCTCAGTGTGTTGCTGTAGCTCCAGTATGGCTTCAGCGATTTCGTTTTCATTGATCACTGGTGCAACAGCAGATTCAATGGGTTTTTCATCAAGCAGGATTGCTTCTTGGGGTAGAGTTTCTTTAGCTTTACGTTTTTTAGCTGATTTACCAATAGCTTCTGCTTGGTGCTCAAGTACGGCAGCTTCAGCTTGTTGGGTGGCAACTGCTTGCATTGCCGCGGTTGATTCACTTAACGCAATAATCAATGCGCGTGTTGATTTCGGATTTTTAAGCGCTTTTGCTTTTTCCAAGCCATCTGCCAAAGCTTTAACTACATTGCCATACAAAGCGATATGCTGCTCAGTCCAAACTCCAGCATGCTCATCTAACCAATGCTCTAAACCGCGCGCCAAATCACCCGTTGGATTAAAGCCAGCCGTGAGCGCATTACTGCCCAAGGTATGCGCCGCTCGACAACTATCATCTGTAGGTAACTCAGTTGAATTGACTACCAATGCTTTTTGCGCTGCAATCAAGGTTTCTAAATGCTGCTGCGCTTCAGCTAAGAATATATTAAAGAACGCTTTGCTTAATGTTCTTGTACCGCCGATGAGCACTTCCTCTTTTTGCGGTTTTGGTTTATGCGCAGCTAAATCATGCTCAAGCTCTGATTCAAGCTCAGTAGCGCGTTGTTGGAATGGAATAGGATCTAATGTAACCACTTGGTTCTTTTGTAGTTCCGCTACCCAACCAGCAAATTCCGCACTGACATTCTCAATAAACGCCAATTGCTTAACTGTAGGAAACGCTTTGCGCTCCATCACCAAATTGAGTAATTTTTCAACCGCCCAAGCCACATCACTCATGCCGACCAAGCCCACCGTGCGACCGCTACCTTTAAGTGTGTGGTAAGCACGACGCACTTCTACCAAGGCTTCGCTTTCAGTTGGGTTGACACGTAAAGCTTGTAGATGTTGCGCCAGACTTGCTAAAACCTCTTCAGCTTCAGTTAAGAATATATCTTGAAGCTCCTCATCAATTGCTTTGTCTGTTACTGCTTCATATGCCTTAGCCTCTGAATCCACTACAGCGATTTCAGTCGCTACATTAGCAGTTTCTATAATTTCAACGATGTCAGTTGCAGGCGCTTCATTTTCGACTAGCTCATTGTTATCAACCAAGGTATTAAACGCTTTTGCACCTTGTTCTAAACGTATTAAAGCGCCAGATAATGCGGATTCAGACTCGGCTCTAATATTGGGTAGCTCCTCTGCGTACAGCCCTAACATACTCAAGCTTTCAGCCACCAACTCGAATTGTAAGTTACGGCTATCATCGTCAGAATGAACTTTAAAATGCTCAACATAGATTGATGCAAGTTGTGCGATTGATTTCGGTACTGGCATCTCCAGCATATCGAATGCTGCGGTCACTTGCTGCAAAGGTTTTGTGGTTTCGTCTAAGACAGCCACATTTGCAGGGTTTCTGAAGTAGGTATCAAAGGCTTTTTCAGCATGTTGCAATTCAGTAATGATTTGTTTCGCAACAGCTTCGGTCACATTCGCATCTAAATGTTCACTCGCGAAAGCATCCACGGCTGGTGCAAGCGCTTTGCCTTTAATAATGGATTGTAAACGCGATGTCTGCGTGGTGATTTTTTGATCGGCCTCAGCATCAAGCTGTTGGTAATATTCGCCTATGTATTCAAGCAAATTAAGCGATGCTGCCACCTCAATAAATGCACTTTCATTGATTTTAGCTTTATCTTCTTGCAGCGCTTTTACCGTTGCCTGAATTGCGTTGATAAGCTTAAGTACTTTTTGGTTATTCAGGCTTAACAACACCATGGACAGATGATTAAGCTTATCGGCAAAGCTGTCAAAATCCACAACAGAATTACTAGCGCTAACACTCGCCCATAAATCTTTTAGTGCGGGTAAATCTGCATTGAGTTGAGCCAAGGCAGCTCGTTCTGCAGCAGTTGCAGCCGTCGCACCATGTCGGTCACTGGCCGGTAAGAAATCATCTAACTCAAACAATTCTTTTACACGCACGATTTCATTAGTACTGCTATCACTAACGGCCACGTAATAAAGCAAGTTACGCAACAGCTGAGATGGTGCTTTCAAATCGCCTAGAGACATATTGCGTAGCTGCTGGTCTATCCTACTGCATAGCTTTCTTGCTCCAGCCTGCTCGGCTACGGGACCTTGCGCTAAAGCGTCAGTAAATGCAGTTGCTGTCCACCAGAGTGTTTTTAAAGCATTTTTTTGCTGAACCTGCTGCACATTCGATATCGCCAAGCGCATCTGATTGAGCGAATTGGCATCTTTGCTACGAAGCCAATCAAGCAGCGCTTTTTGGAAAACTGGGCGCTGTTCGGAGACGAAAATTGGAATTGCCGACTCTTCAATCGGGTTGCTAGGTAGATCTTTGGGGGCGCTATAGCTAGTATCTGGATAAAACAAATCACTAATATCTAATGACTCACCTTGTAGTTCAACGAGGGGGTTTAAGCTTTCATAAAGCCTAGTGGGCGTATCCTGCATACCATTTAGCAAGTCTTGCAAATATCTAGAAAGTGCATCTACGCCTTGCATTAGAGCAGTCATCACCGGCTGACTGACAGGTATCTGCAGCTTTTCTAACTTACTGGTGAGCTTTTCAATTTCAGAACAATAACGCTTACATCCTTCAAGACCTACCATATCTAAAGCGCCGCTCACTTGGTATAAATGTGCGGTTGTAAAACGCAAAGTCGCTACTTCGCTAGGCTTGTCCATTACTACAATGAAACTGTCTTGCACTTTTTTAAGTGACTGATCTATCTCATCTTTTACCCAAGACAACGGGCCAATATCAAATGCTTCAGCCATTATTTGCCCCGATTTTAATTTGCGTTATTCTCATGGAGTTTATTGATATTCCATTGCTCTATATTGCACAGCCAAGTAGATACGTACTTTTTATAAAGACCGTAACGCCTAAAGTTTAAAACCAGCTACAGAAGAACGTAACTCTTCAGCAAGTGATGTCAACTGACCCACAGAATCAGCAGTCAATTGCGTACCTTCTGTCGTTTGTGTCGTAATCTCTTGAATCAACTGCATGTTGTTTGCAACCGTTGTGGCTGATTCAGTTTGCGCATTCGTTGCAGCAGAAATTGACTGAATCAATCGAGCCAAGTTATTGGTAACCGTTTCAATTTCTGTCAGTGCCTGACCAGCAGCATCGGCAACTCGCGCACCCTCAACCACACCCTCGGTACTCTTCTCCATCGCGACAACAGCACCATGCGTATCTGTTTGAATGGTTTTCACAATTGCACTAATCTGTTTAGTCGCTTCAGATGAACGTTCCGCCAAACGCTGAACCTCTTCCGCAACCACCGTAAAGCCTCGTCCCGCTTCACCAGCAGATGCTGCTTGAATCGCCGCGTTCAACGCCAAAATATTAGTTTGTTCAGTAATATCAGAAATCAACTCCACGATTTCACTAATCTCTTGTGAGCTTTCACCCAAACGTTTAATACGTTTTGAAGTTTCCTGAATTTGTGTACGAATTTCGTTCATTCCAGAAATTGTATTCTGTACCGCTTGAGACCCTTGCGAAGCTGCCTCTAAGGAGCGCTGTGCCACCTGTGAAGCCTGTGCCGCGTTGCTAGAAACTTGTAGAATAGAACGCGTCATATCAGTAACCGCGTCAGTTGTTTGCATAATTTGGTCTGATTGCGTTTCTGCAGCACTCAATAATTGAGATGATGTGCCCTGCGCAACTGAAGTCGCAGAAGTCACCTGCTCCGTCGCGCGGTTAATCTCCGTCACCAAATCTCGCAAGCTATCAATCGTGTAGTTAATAGAGTCGGCAATCGCACCAGTAATACTATCCCGCACTTGCGCTTTAACCGTTAAGTCACCATCCGCCAAATCACCCATTTCATCAAGCAGCTGTAAAACGGCCGCTTGGTTATCCTGACCTTCTTTAGCGAGCTGATTAGTCAAGCCAGATGATTGCTCTACTTGCTTCTTACCGAAAAAGTACATCAATAGCACGATAACCAAACCGATTAGTAGCAATAAGAACAACACTAATTTAATAAAGCTACTTTGTGATTCAACTAGGGCATTATTTTCGCTTTGCACTTCATTAATAAACGTATTACCAGTTTGCTGCGCCACCTCAAAAGCCGCGGTTAAATCTGACAACGGCGCTGATGCAGCCACTGTACCTAATGGTAGAGATGGAATAAATCGCGTATGTGCCACTTGGAAGAAGTTTTCACCAGCTTTAATCGTCGCAGCTAAAGAACCTTGTAACTTTTCATTTTTAATATTTTTTTGCCAGTATGCAGCACGCTCTTTAAATAAAGTTTCAAATTTCGCAGCATTAGCAATCGCCTTATCGCGCTTCTCATTATTAAAATTCGTTGAAGCTACATACGCTTGATTATAGAACGCGAACGCATCCACCGGATAAAGTGGCGGGGGTAGCGCATCTGCCGTCAAATCTTGATACTGTTTCAGGCTATTAAAAACTGGGCCGTTCACGCGAACTTGGTTAACCACCCAAAAGCTCAAAGCAGCAAACAATATAAAAGCGACGATTTGAAGATATAACTGCCTAAAGCTACCACTCATACCAGCAGCACTAGACGCATCAGAACCAGCGCTTTTATTTTTTAGGTTATTAAAGAAATTACCTATTTGTAAAGGCAGATTTTTTACTACCGCAAGATTTAATGCCATTTTGAACCCCAGTTCACAGAATCATTCTGCTTTATAAAAATAATCATCATGCTTTAAATATTTACTAATTTACTGCTAGCTTATAGTGGGTTGAATAAATGCTTTATCCTGAACCAGTGCTTCGACATTTAGCTCAAACCATTCATTTTTATCAACGTCTTCATATGAGTTTTCACTCAAGAACACTTCTTTATTTTTATTGTTCTTACTCGCGGGCTTGAGCTTCATCGCCTCAACACTACGCAATCCCACCAAGCTATCTATCACTACCGCCACCTGCGTCGTCACTTCTGAGTTGATGAGCACAATGCGGTTATTGATAGATTTTGGGGTTGGCGGTAATCCCATAAATTGCGCTAAATCGGTAATGTTATACAAGTTACCACGCACGTTAGCTACCCCTAAAAACCACGGTAGCGTTAATGGGACATGCTGCATTGGTGGTACAGGTAAAACCTCGCTAACCTCATGCAAATTAATCAACACTCTTTTTGAACCTACAATAACACCCAAACGAGAGGTAGAGACAGCACCGCCTTTTGCGGTTGCTTCTTTAAGTCGCAAAAGAATTGCTTCTTGAAATTCTCGTAGGCTGGAGGTTTTGGCCATAATTAATGTGTCAACTTAATAATAAAACTGCTTTTATTCTAAAGTTTTAATTAAAGATAACAAATCAGCACTCACCACAGGCTTAGTCACACAAGCTTTGGCACCCATCTTTAAAGCCCAAGCTAGATCAGTCGCCTGCGATTTTCCTGTACAAAGAATCACTGGAATATGTGCAGTCGCAGATTCTTTAGTCAGTGTTCGTGTCACCTGAAAACCAGTTAAGCCCGGCATCACCACATCACACAAAATTAAATCCGGGTGTTTTGCAGCTACTTTAGCTAAACACTCCTCACCACTTTCTGCACCAATCACGGTGTAGCCAGCAGTTTCTAATAACTCAGTTAAGAAGAATCGATCAGTTGCTGAATCATCTACTACTAAAATTGTTTCAATTGCCATAATTTATTCTGCCTCTTTTGGGTTAGCTTTACTGATTGCAGCGTAAGTTTGCACCGCATCTAACAATGTTTCTTGTGTGAAAGGTTTGGTTAAGTATTGATCAGAACCTACCATACGACCGCGTGCGCGATCAAATAAGCCATCTTTACTTGAAAGCATAATGACAGGGGTACTTTTGTAACGGGCGTTTCTTTTAATGAGCGAACAGGTTTGGTAGCCATCGAGCCTAGGCATCATGATGTCTACAAAAATAATATCTGGGTGTTCGTTTGAAATTTTGGCTAAAGCATCAAATCCATCTTCCGCCAAAATGACTGAGCAACCTGAATTTTTAAGGAATATTTCAGCACTACGACGTATCGTATTACTGTCATCAATCACCATGACTTTGATTGCAGACAGCTGCTCTAAAGTCAGTTTCTGTTGCAACTCCTTACCTTGCTCTTCTTGACTTGGCTTTTTTTGGCTCACCAGCAAGCTCCCTTATTTGTGCGCAATACTAAAGTTATTCTGTTCAATTGCGCTGATTATTTCTCATTGTATCTACAGAATCATCTAATAAGCAATAGGTTTAACAAACATATGCAATATATTAACTTATATAGGTATTATCAAGTTTGCATAAAAATAGAGATATATAATAAAATTATTACAATTACCCATATGGGTAGCATATAATAATTTGTTAACAATTGTTACAAATTATAACAACTATATTAAAAGTACCATAACTGATAATTAAAGCTTGATGTTTAGGGCTAAAACTTAAGGGATGAGAATGATAGTAAAACAAGAGTCTTTGACCGCTAAAATGACATTAAAAGATCTGCCTGCAGCCTCACCTCTGCCCATGGCAAATCTGGTATTGGTGTTTGGCTCAGTGAAACGCTTTGGCGACTCCAAGTTGGAGAGCATATTAAAAGCGCGCTATCCTGCAGCACAAATTATTGGCTGCTCTACTTCTGGCGAAATTTCAGCAGATGGTGTTTTTGATGATAGCTTGCAAATTACTGCAGTGCTGTGGGAAAAAACCATACAGCGTGTGACTCATACCAAAATGACTAACATGCAAAGCTCTTATGAAACAGCTGTTGATTTAGCGCGCCAATTAAAATCTGACGATTTAAAAGCCGTGCTAGTTTACTCCGATGGATTAAACGTGAATGGCTCTGAACTTTTAGAAGGTTTTAAAAGTGTGCTTGGCGACGTTCCTCTTATGGGCGGCATGGCTGGCGATGGCTTTAATTTCAGCCAAACAGTACAAATCTTTAACGAGACCATTTCAAATGGTTTAGTCATTGCCGTTGGCTTGTATGGCAAAAATTTAGTAGCTGCTGCAGGCGTAGGCAGAGGCTGGAAGCCATATGGCCCACCACGCAAAGTAACTAGATCAGAAAAGAACGTGGTTTTAGAGCTTGATGGCAAACCTGCCCTACCTCTCTACAATATGTATATAGGTGCACAAACTGCAAAAGGCTTACCAGGCAGTGGTTTAAAATTCCCATTTGCCATCATTGAAGAAGGCAAACGTGATATTGAGAAAATTCGCACACTGTTAGCCATTGATAGCGCTAAAAATAGCCTCACTTTTGCGGGTAACGTAGATGAAGGTGAAACCGTGCGTTTCTGCCAAGCAACTCATGACAGGTTAGTTGAAGGTGCTGGTGATGCGGCGCACCTAGTTACCAACCAAACCAGCACAAATCAAACAGGTCTAGCAATTTGTGTTAGCTGTGTTGGTCGCAAAGGCGTGATGGCAGAATTAGTGGTTGACGAAGTCAAACTGGTTAAACAAATTCTAGGCGCACAAACTGCAATCACGGGCTTTTATTCTTACGGTGAATTTGCACCACGTCCAGATACCAGTGATAGCGTATTGCATAACCAAACCATGACGATTGGTTATTTAAGTGAAGATTTATTTGCTTAATTTCAGCATTTACCGATAGCAAAAGACCTTATTAAAACAAGGGATTATGCGTGCAATAATTATCAGACGCTCAGTGCAAACTGGGCGTTTTTGTTTTATGATATCGGGTCTAGCATTTCTATTCAAAACCCATAAAAAGAGGAAAATCATTATGACAAATACAGTCACTTTAAAAGGCGGCCCCGTTGCAATCGGCGGTAACTTTCTACAAAAAGGCCAAACAGCGCCAGATTTTCAACTTGCTGATGCTAAACGCAATTTAGTTGGACTAGATGCATTCACTGGTAAACGTAAAGTGCTAAACATATTCCCAAGTATTGACACTCCAACTTGCGCAACATCAGTACGTACTTTCAACCAAAAAGCGAGTGGTATGAATAACACTGTTGTATTGTGCATTTCTGCTGACTTACCATTCGCACAAAGTCGTTTCTGTGGTGCTGAAGGCATTGAAAACGTAGTTAACTTGTCAACATTCCGTGACACAGCTAAATTTGCAAAAGATTACGGCGTGCAAATTTTAGATAGCAGCCTAGCAGGCTTAACAACACGTGCAGTTGTAGTGTTAGATGAAAACAATAATGTTTTGCATAGTGAATTAGTAGCAGAAATTGCTGATGAACCAAACTATGATGCCGCATTAGCTAGCTTGTAATTACTAGCAATTAAATACTAAAAAAGTATTTAATCACCTGCCCTGCAAGCCTTTATTGATAAGGCTTGCAGGGCAGAATCGTTTTATAAGTCTTATAAATATTCCGTGTATCTAGCGTTGCTGCCTCGTGCTTTTTCCACTGGGTACTTTTTTGCGTTCAGTTCAATTTTGGCATTCGTAGCTTCTATCAAATCAATTTTCAACACTTCAGCAATACGTAATAAATAAACAAAAGTATCGGCCAGTTCGTGGCTTACTGCCTCACGTTTTTCAGGTGTTAACTGCTGACTTTCTTGCGGCGTATCCCATTGAAACTGTTCAACTAATTCCGCAGCCTCAACAATCATCGCCATCGCAAGATTCTTTGGTGTATGAAACTGTGCCCAATCACGCTCTTGCACAAAAGCATCAATACGCGCTCTTAAATCGTTTATTGAATCAGCCATGGTATAAATACTCTCTATGACGTTATAACTAAGTAAAACTATTTACGGTTGCTGCCAGCCACCATCTTAATTTCAAACAATCGACACTCTAATGAACCGTTGAATAATGGTGTACGCTTACTTGGTGTCAAACGCATGAGCTTAGGCATGGTTAAATCGTTGGTTAAGAAATAAGTATTCCAGCCTGCAAATTTACGTTTTAACACTTCACCTATTTTAGGATAAAGCAGTGCCAAGTCGTCGCCTTCGCCAATACGCACGCCGTATGGAGGGTTTGCCACCATCACACCATTATCAGCTGGCGGGACAACTGCAATCATATCAACATGCGATAACTGCACCGCCTCTAACAAGCCTGCATCTTCAAGATTTTGCTTACTGATACGCACCGCGCGCAAATCAATATCTGAGCCATAAATCTTTTGAAAAGTCACTTTTTTCACTTTGCTTAAAGCTTGGTTTTTAATCTTATTCCAAACCTCTGGCACAAAAGTATTCAGTTTTTCAAAACCAAAACTTCTTTTGTAGCCTGGCGCCATGTCTAGCGCAATCATCGCAGCTTCTAGTAAAAAGGTACCGCTACCGCACATTGGGTCTAACAGAGGCTGCCCGACTTGCCATCCGGACAACTTTAAAATACCTGCCGCCAAGTTCTCACGCAAAGGCGCTTCAATACTTGCGCCGCGATTACCGCGTTGATACAAAGCTGCGCCAGAGGTATCCAAATAAAACTGATATTCATCCGCCGCCAAGTATGCATGAATACGCACTGCTGGCGTTTTAGTATCAATATAAGGACGACTTCCTACGGCCATTCTAAACTTGTCACACACCGCATCTTTGATTTTTAAAGTTGCAAACTCTAGGCTTTTCAAAGGGCATTTCACGCCAGTTACTTTCACCATAAAGTCATTTTTCACATCAAACCATTGTGGCCAATTAAGTTTATATGCGCCCTCAAACAAATCCTCTTCATTCAAGTATTTACCACGCGCCACTTGCCACAAAATACGTGTGGCAATGCGTGAGTGCAGGTTTGCCGCATAACACACCGCCCAGTCGCCATCAAAACTCACGCCGCCGTCAGTCAGTTTGATGGATTTGGCTTTAACTTCTTGTAACTCATCTGCAAGCAATTGCTCTAAACCACGTGGGCAAGTTGCGAAATAACGATTGGGTATCATAATAAATATTCTTAAATTTAAGTGTTTAAATACTGCAAGATTATTTGCAGCTTGTTAGCTGTTACTAAGCTTATGGTAATGCTTAATTGCTACTGGCATTGCCTCTGAGCATCAACCTTTTTTGGTACACCTGATTATCATTGCATAGTTTATCGATGAAATCAGAAAACTCTATTTGATGTTGCACTTCAAGCGCTTTAGCACGCTCTTGCAGACTAACTACATTCAAGTTGCTAGGCGCTTTATTAAAGCCAAACACGACGATATTACCGGGTTTACCAGTGCGCATCATCAGCACTTTCTGCTCAAAACTTTGCTCTATACGCTGCAAATAAATATCAAAATTCTTATCGCTGCCCCACAAATTGATTACAAATATACCGTCACTTTTTAAAGTCGCAGAGCATTGGTCAAAGAAGTCTTGGCTGCAAAAATCTGGCGGAATACCGTTGCTATCAAACGCATCAATCAGCAATACATCAGTGGCGTGGATATGCTCAGCCAAATACTGCAAGCCGTCTCCCTCAATCACGTCAAAATAGTCATCATTTTCTGGCACAGAAAATTGATTACGTGCCATTTGAATGACTTTAGGATTGATCTCGACAATCGTACTTTTAATACCTTGGCAATGCTTATGCACATACTTTGCGACTGATCCGCCACCTAAGCCTATGGTGAGCATATCTTTAACATTATTTCTAAACAGCAAAAAGCACATAATGCCACGTGTATAGGTAAGCTCCAGTGCAAATGGATCGCGTATGCGCATCGCACTTTGTATAGTGACTGAGCCTAAATGCAGTGAGCGCACGCCATCGGTTTCACTCACATAAACCGTTTCGTCTGCCGCGCTAGTATTGGTGAAGTTGCGCATTAAATGTTTAGCGACACGAAACATTAAGCAGCCTCAACTTCAACCGTATCATCTGGAGTAGCTTCGCTATTATTTAAATCAGGAGTATTCATATCGAGAGTAGCTGAGTCTAAACTATCCAAAGCTTCGATATCTGTATCATCAAAATCCACAGGCGCAGCGGCCTCTTCCAGCACTTTTACAAATTTAGTACGCAGATCCAACATCAGCGTATCGACTTCTTGTACTTGCAAACTCACACGCGTGCCGGGCTTAAGTTCAGGCAAACCGTAAACCTTAGTCATGTAAGGCATATGATCTAAACGCACTAAGTTCTCGCGCCAAACGGTCGCGTGAATCTCTTGCTTGTTTTCTTCTAAAAAGCCTTCCTGAATCAAATACTGTAAGCACCAATATCGCTCCATACGCGTTTGGAACTCGCTGTAGGCCTTGTAAGTTAACTCAAAGTTGCGCATATGTGTAGTGAGCGCATCACTGTTCTGCGGATAAACAGGCTGATTGTTTTGCACAACGCTGATGATTTGGCGTTGATTAATTAAGTCTACCGCACGTCGCAAAGGTGACGTGCTCCAAGCATACTGCGCTACACCTAAGCCTTGATGCGGCTCAGCTTTGGTAGTCATATACACTCTACCGCCCATTTGTGCGCGATACAAACCCGGCACTTCATGTGAAGCAAGCAACGCGCCCCACTGATTGTTAGCCTCTATCATTAACTCGGCCACTAGCTTATCCATAGGTGACCCACGGTGGCGACCAACGATGCTCACTTTGTCATCTGTTACATAAAAGTTATAGTCAACTTGCGGTGGCTTTGTTGGGTCGTACTTACCACGAGATTTTTCTAAACAAACTGCCAAGTTAAATAGATACAATAACTTAGACCAATACTGATGTCCGCTATCGGCTTCTAATGTACTTTCATTAAAGAATGGCTCTAATGTATCGTGGCGCAGATTTTCAGCCACTTTAATCAACTCAACTTTGCTATCACGTTGAATAATTTCTAGCGCGTCGTTCACATGCAAGTACAAAGATAAAACTGGTTTAATTTGTCCAGCATCTAAACTAAATGGTCGAATTGCCGTTTCTGGCAGCATGGTAATTTTATTGCCGGGCATGTACACGGTAGATAAACGCTGCATCACCTCTTTATCCAGCGTGCCATCAACAGCAATACCTAAGGCGGGCGCAGCAATATGAATACCAACGCGAGTGATACCATCAACTAATTGTTTAATTGAAAATGCATCGTCAATTTCAGTTGTGGTGCTGTCATCAATACTAAAGGCTTCAGCATCAGCCAATGGCAAATCAAAAGTTATATCACTAGCAATCTCTGCTATTTGTTCAGTGGTGAAATCTGTACCTTTAGCAAAATATTCACGTAAAAAAGCACCCAAGTGATAGTCGTGAACAGATGGAATCGCGCCGCAGATATGCATTAACTTGAGGTGGCTTAAATGCAACGCACTCGCTGCAGCATCTAATGTTTTGTATTCGAACGCATTTTTATCTGGCTCATAAAGCAACATGTCGCGCTTCTGCATGAGCTCTTCGGGCATTTTGTGAGATTTTAAATCTTCTACAAAAGCTGCCATTTTTTCTGCTAATAAGCGCTTTTTTTCAAGTCCAGCAAGTGCAGCTTTAAGTATTTCAGCTGGCGCAGCTTTATAACGCCCTTTACCTTTACGATTAAAATACACTGGTGCACTATGCAGTTTAATCGCAATCGCCGCAGCCTCAACTGGTGTCGGTTTGCGACCATAATAATCAGCGGAAAACTCTTCGAAACCAAACTCAATTTCGCCACAGCACTCCCATAGAAAATCTAACTCTAGCGTTTCAGCTTCAGTATTAGCCGCTTCCATAAAGCCAGCTAAAGGCGTTTCAAAACGCATCAATACATTACTGGCTTTCACTTTGGTGCGCTTGCCACTGACGGATTCCACCTGCAAAGCGCCTTGCGTTTCGGTCATGATGGAGGCAATTTTAAAACTGCCGTCTTCTTCAAAAAATACGTTCATAAATGCTTATATGCGTTGTTCTAACTAAATTATTGACATTTTACCTTGTATTAGTGAATTCGCTTTATGTATTAGCTAATTCGCTTTGTTGCATTTAAAATAGTGACATGGATAAACGCATACCCGTCACATTACTCACTGGCTTTTTAGGCAGTGGTAAAACTACATTATTGAATAAACTACTGCATCACCCTGATATGCGCGATACCGCGATTATCATCAATGAATTAGGTGACGCAGGCTTAGACCAGATTTTTGCCAACAGTAATTTAGCGCAAAATATTGAAAACGAGCATATTGCCGATAACACTGTATTGCTTAGCTCAGGCTGTTTGTGCTGCACTCTTAAAAACGAATTAGCTGACACCATGCGCGACTTGTTTTTTAAGCGCGCCTTACAAGCCATTCCACAGTTTAATCGGCTGATTATCGAAACTACAGGCATGGCAGACCCAGGTCCAATACTTGCTAACTTAATGAATGAACCTGTGATTGAGTCAGTGTATCGCTTAGATGCGGTGGTTGTGACCATTGACAGTGTTTACGGCTTGCAACAAATTGAAGAAAATACCGAAGCCTTAAAGCAAGCCGCCGTGGCGGATGTATTAGTGCTAACTAAAACAGATTTAGCTAGCGCTGAACAAATCAACGCACTTAAAGAAAAACTGATCACTATTAATCCCGGGGCGACACAACACAAAATAGCACATGGCGAGCTGGACCCCGCTTTTATAGTGGATGTAGGTTTATTTGACTTAGCGACTAAACAACCAGAACCTCAACGCTGGCTGCGCGCGCCAATTAAACTAGCGCAACCTAAAGGCACATTGCCACAGAGAGTCCATCATGATGACATTACCAGTTTCACTGTCATCATGCCCAGCCCGCTTAACTGGTCGCAACTCAAACCGCATTTATTATCTTTTTGCCAAAAATATGGTAAAAATTTATTACGCCTGAAAGGTATTATCCATGCGGCTGACCAGCCTGCGCCACTAGCCATTCATGCCGTGCACTTTACCCCTTACCCACCCACATTGCTTGAAGGATGGACAGAAGAAGAACCATTGTCACGAATTGTAATTATTGGCAAAGACTTGAATGAACTGGAAATTAGAAAAGCATTAATGCAGTTTTAGCCTAAAGACTGCGTCGCTCAAAACATTAAAGCCCACTCAAACTTTTAACATGTGTCATCACGCAACGCCCTAAAGCATGCAAAGCATACCCGCCTTCAAGTGCAGAAACAATCCGATTACTCGCATGACGTTTAGCTACATCTTTTAACGCTTCTGTTACCCATAAATAGTCTTTTTCATGTAACTGTATGTCGCTCATATCGTCTTCCCAGTGTGCGTCGAAACCCGCTGAAATAAAGAGTAACTGTGGTTGAAAGCGTTCTAGTGCGGGTAGCCAGTGCGCTATAACAGCTTCGCGGAACTTCTCACCTGTGCTGCCTGCCGCAAGCGGTATGTTAATCATATGCTCGTTACCGCTATCGGCGCCGCAATATGGATAATAAGGATGCTGAAAGGTTGAGCACATCATCACGCGCGGGTCATCATGAAAAATGTCCTCGGTGCCGTCGCCGTGATGCACGTCAAAATCAGCAATAGCAATACGCTCTAAGCCATGATGCTCAAGTGCATATGCAGCCGCCACCGCCACATTGTTAAAAATGCAGAACCCTGATGCACCACCTCGTTTGGCATGGTGACCTGGTGGGCGAATATTGCAAAATGCATTATTAACCTTACCAGCCATGACTAAATCAACACCTTCAACTACTGCACCAGTGGCGTATAAAGCTGCGTCTAAGGTGTATGGATTCATCATTGTGTCGCCATCAAGGTCTATTAAACCTGAATCTGGCGACTGGCTAAACACCCAATCGATATATTCTTCGCTATGCGCCAAGGCCAGTATCGCTTTGCTGATTTTTGGCGCTTCATAATGATCAAGGTAATCAAACAAGCCTGATGCAATCAGCTGATCTTGAATTGCGTGAATACGCGCTGGACATTCGGGGTGGTCTGGACCCATGTCATGTTTAAGAAACTCTGGATGCGTAATGTAAGCGGTATGCATCACTTATAAATCTATATACACATTTTTAATGCTGCTATCGTCAGGGTTGACCGTCGCAGTAAAACCCAAGCGCTTCATCAGTTTTAACATGCTAGCGTTATTTTTGAGCACTTCACCTTCAATACGGCTTAAGCCTTTGGTGCGGGCAATGTCCATTAAGGCTGTCATCAATTTGTGTCCTAAACCTGTGCCGCGCATGCTATCAGCGACGACTAAGGCAAACTCACAGCTTTCACCATCTGGGTTAATAGCATAGCGCGTGACGCCTAGCTCGATTTCCTTATCGTTTTCATTTCTTACCGCAATTAGCGCCATCTCACGACTGTAATCGATTTGCGTAAAGCGTACTAACAATGTCTCACTGAGCTGCTCTACACTTTTCATAAACCTAAAGTAGCGCGCCTCTTCAGATAGATTTTTCACGAAATCTTGCACTAGCCACACGTCTTCTGGACGTATGGGACGTATCACCACGTCGGTGCCATCGGCAAGCTGCCAGTTGGTGACTAAGTGAGTCGGGTAAGGGTATATCGCCATATGTGCATAACGGTCTGCGCTTGCTGGGCGTACTTCCACCATAATTCGAGCGTCGGCGGCTAAAACGCCATTTTCATCTAGTATCAATGGATTGATGTCCATTTCCATCAACATTGGCAGCTCGCACACCATTTCTGAAACGCGTAGCATCACGCTTTCAAGCGCCTCCATGTTGACTGGTGGCATATTTCTGAATGTACCTAGCATTTTTGCCACGTGCGTATTATTAATCAGGTCTTTCACCAAAAAGTTATTCAATGGCGGAAGCGCTACCGAGCGGTCAGCAATAATCTCAACGGTTGTACCGCCTGCGCCAAAGGTAATAATTGGGCCAAATACAGGGTCGT
>Ga0208124_100116_pt1 | contig 48036 bp, 41 predicted proteins | sample LakWasM104_HOW12_2_FD_183922 | JGI IMG/M metagenome (GOLD analysis project Ga0208124, IMG submission 183922) | Freshwater sediment methanotrophic microbial communities from Lake Washington under simulated oxygen tension - Sediment Metagenome... | ecosystem: Environmental > Aquatic > Freshwater >...
GTCAACCTCGACGCACATGGCCACCCTGACTACGCCTTCTACCGTGAAGGCGTGGCAGACCGTGCCGTGTCTGCCGCAGGTCTGGGCGATAGCTGCGCCGTGCTGCCCGCGCTGCAGTTGGTGTGCACCGGCGCGCTGGCGCTCGACGCGCGTGACACTGCCATCTACCTGCCGTGGCTGGCCGCCCAGCGCGCCGCAGGCCGCTGTGTGGTGGTCGATGCCAATCTGCGCCCCTCCGTCATGCCCGACCTGGCGGCCTACCGCACCACGGTGCACGCCGCGCTGGCCCATGCCCACATCATCAAGGCCAGCGACGAAGACCTGGAGCATCTGGCTGTGCCTGGTGTGGATGCCCTGGCCCGCGCACAGCACCTGCTGGCCGCCAACCCACAGGCCCATCTGCTGGCGCTCACGCTGGGTGCGGAAGGCGCCTGGCTGCTGCACCGTAACGGCGCACAGCGTTTTGCCAAAGAGGCCCAGTCGCTGCCAGTGGTGGACACCGTGGGCGCGGGCGACAGCTTTCTGGCAGGGCTGCTGGCGCATTTGCTGCGGCAGGCGCAGGCCGCGGGTGGTACGAGCTTAGTGCGGTTTGTCGAAACGCTGGCGGCCGATGCCTGCCAGCAGGCGCTGTGCCATGCGCTGGCCAGCGCCAGTTTGTGCGTGATGGAGCAAGGCTGCGTGCCGCCGGGCTGGGAGGCTGCCCGCGCATGGAGCCAGCAGCATCCCGCAGCCCAAGACCCGCGCTGACACGGGGGTTGCGCCCGCACCCTTGAGGCGGGCCGTCTATGATCCAACGTCGCCGATTCGCTGGGGATGCCAATGACTGATCTTGTGGTTGCGGTGCTGTGGTCAGCCGTCGATGTGCTGCTGATATTCACTGGCGCATTGGTGGTACGTGTGCTCAGCCTGGGCCGCTGGCGCACTGAGCATGTGCGCCACCAGGAAGCCCGCATGTTTGCTCCCGCCGGGGCGTTGTCGTTTCGGCGCGATGGTCAACGCGTGGTGACGGCGACCGGGGTGTACATCGCTGGATCCGCGTTTTATGCCGTGCTAGCGGTGTTGCTGGTTGGTCTGTCGCGGGCCGCATCGGCATGACGCCCGCCGACGCTGCCGCCGAAACCCTTTGCATCATGCCTGTGGGGGCAGATGTGGCAGAAGCCGCCTGCACGGTCACCCGCCAGTCCATCACCCAGTGCTGCGTGCTCGACCATGCCAACGACGCCGCCATCCTGACAGCCTGGCTGGCCAACAAGACACCCGAGAACCTGGCCGTGTGGATGGCTGCGCCGGGCGCTGCAGCATGGGGGGCATACCGAGGCGACACGATGGTGGGCTTTGCGCTGCTGGCGCGGCCCACGCTGGCGCTTTGCTATGTGGTGCCAGAGGCCTTGCACCAAGGGGTGGGGCGGGGCCTGCTGCAGCGCGTCGAGGCCCATGCACGCGAGGTGGGGCTCGCAGCTTTGGGGTTGGAGAGCACACGCACTGCGGAGGCCTTTTATCGCCGCCATGGCTATGTGCCGCATGGAGCAGTGCAAACCTGGGCGGGGCTACAGGCACAGCCAATGCGCAAGGTGTTGTGACTTCACCTTTTCTGCCGTGGCGTCGCCCTTCGTGTCACGGATGAGAGAGCGAATTTTTAGTAAAAATGGCCTCTGGCGCCCAATTTATATACGCTGAAAGCTCTTATTTTTATAGCAATTGGTGCTCCCAGCCTTGCCGCAGCTCACACGTCGGTACGCACCCGGTGGCCCTGGTTGTCATTCATTTCCAGAATCCACCACTGCGCCCCTGTGTTCTTGTCGATGAAGCGCATGTGCGAAGCGATGTTGGCCAGCGTGGGGCTGTCGAGGCGGAGCAGGCGCTGCACATAGTCCACCAGGTCGTCGGCCGCGTGGGTGAACTCAAAACCATCGTGGTCGAACTCGAACACCTGGCCGGCGCACTCGCCATCGGTCGCCATCAGGATGTAGTTGCCCGAATGGGGTGTCTCGCCAATCACTTGGCAGTGCTCGATCCAGTCGGGCAGGATCTCTTCGCGTTCTTCGTCGCTCAGGTGTTCCGTCCAGCCCTCAAACGCCTCTTGCAGCGTGGGCCATTCAGCGGGTGGGGCGATGTAGCGGGCGGCGTCGCCCGAGTCGGCATCGTGGTACAGCAGCACGCCGCCGAAAGTGGCGTAGAAAGCGGCGAGCTGGCCCACACCGGGCAGGGGGGCATCCAGCGCAGTGGGGGGCTGGATGTGGTGCTGAAAATTCACCGTTTTGGTCTCTTGCGGCTTGTTGATGCGCTCGCAGAGGAAGGTGCCGGTGTGTTCGGCAATGGCGCGGTGCAGGTCGGGCAGGGTCATCGCAGGTCCTTGGGGCGGCGGTCAGAGTTCTTGGGCGTACACGATGAAGCCATGGTGCTTGGCCAGCTTGTCGTACAGCTGGCGCCCGGCGGTGTTGGTCTCGTGGGTTTGCCAGTACACGCGGGAAGATCGGGCGGCGCGCGCTGCGCCGTACACCGCTTCGATCAGCGCCCGTCCCAAGCCCCGGCCGCGCGCGGCTTCGCGGGTGAACAGGTCGCTGAGGTAGCACACGGGCTCGATGCGCGTCATGCTGCGGTGAAACAGATAGTGCGTGAGGCCCAGGAGTTCGCCGCTGGCATCGTCCTGCGCCACCAGGCAGAACATGGGCTCTGCCGCGTCATGAAACCGCTGCCAGGTGGCTTGCGTGATGTGCTCCGGCAGCGCGGTGGCGCCAAAGCGGCCATAGAACGCGTTGTAGCCATCCCAGAGCGGTCGCCAGGCGGCGTAGTCTTCGGGTTGAACCGGGCGCACAGTCACGGCAGCGGTCATGGGTCAGCTTTCTGTGGGTTTACTGCAGCACGCGCTTCGGGTTCATGATGCCCTGCGGGTCCAGCGCCTGCTTGATGGCGCGCATCATGCCAAGCGCCACGGGCGACTGGTACTTGGCGAGCTTGTCGGCCTTGAGTTCGCCGATGCCATGCTCGGCCGAGAACGAGCCGCCAAACTCGGCCACGGCCTCGTACACCAGGTGGTTCACATGCGCCTCGTGCTCGCGCAGGAAGGCCTTGGGGTCGCCTTCTGCCGGTGCCTGCACGTTGTAGTGCAGGTTGCCGTCGCCCAGGTGGCCGAAGTTGACCAGGCGCACGCCGGGGATCTCGCGCTGCAGCACCGCGTCGGTGTGGGCCACAAAGGCGGGGATGCGCGAGATCTGCACCGAGATGTCGTGCTTGATGTTCAGGCCCTCTTCGGCCTGGGCGAGCGGAATGCTCTCGCGAATGTGCCACAGCTGGTGCGCCTGCGTGAGGTTCTCGGCCACCACGGCGTCGGTCACGCAGCCCATTTCAAACGCGGTCTCCAGCAGCGATTCAAACCGTGCACGCGCGTGTTCTTCGGATTCGCTGTCGGAGTTTTCGAGCAGCACGCACCAGGGCGCGTTGTCGTCGCCCAGGAAGGGTACGCGCAGCTGCGGCATGTGTTTGCCCACCAGGCTCAGCGCAAACTGGCCCATCACCTCAAAGCCCGTGAGGCCCGCGCCCAGCTGTTTGTGCGCCTGGCCCAGCAGCGCCACGGCGTGTTCCATGGATGGCACGGCGGCCCAGGCGGTGAGGCGTGCGGCGGGCTCGGGGTAGAGCTTCATCGTCGCGGCGGTGATGATGCCCAGCGTGCCTTCGCTGCCGATGAACAGGTCGCGCAGGTCGTAGCCAGTGTTGTCCTTGCGCAGGCCCTTGAGGCCATCCCACACCTCGCCCTGGGCGGTGACGACTTCCAGGCCCAGGCAAAGGTCGCGCGCATTGCCGTACCGCACCACCTGCGTGCCGCCTGCGTTGGTGCCCAGGTTGCCGCCAATGGTGCAGCTGCCCTCGGCAGCGAGGCTCAGAGGGAAGAGCACGCCGGCCTTCTCGGCCACGTCCTGCAGGTTCTGCAGGATGCAGCCCGCTTCTACCGTCATGGTCAGGTTGTCGGTGTCCACGCTGCGCACCGCGTTCATGCGCGTGAGGCTCAGCACGATCTGTGTGCCGCTGTCATCGGGCGTCGAGCCCACGGCCAGACCGGTGTTGCCGCCTTGCGGAACGATCGCGGTGCCCGCTGCCGCACAGGCCTTGACCACATCGGCCACCTCTTGCGTATTGGCAGGGCGCACCACGGCCAGGGCCTTGCCGCGCACGCGGCGGCGCCAGTCCTGTTCCCAGGCGGTGAGGTCGCCTTCGTTGAGTACATGGGCGGGGCCGACGATGGTGCGCAGGGTGTCGAGCAAGGTGGTCATGGGTGAAGCGACGGGTTCAGTGGGTTGATCGGATTGCGGAGGGCTGCGCCATGGATATCAGGGGGCGGGTGGCGCAGCGCTGGCTTCTGCCGCAGCGGCGGCTGCCTTGGCGTTGCGCTGGCGCACGCGCACATGCAGCGTGCAAGCGGTGAACAGCACGAGGCACAAGGCCACTTCGCCCCAGGCCAGCCATTGCGATGGGGGCTTGTCGCCCCAGCCGCGCACCACGCCTTCGGTGAAGTACAGCCAGATCACCAGGCTGACCCAGCGGTAGGTGTACATGCGGTTTTTCAGGATGCCTGCCAGCGGGATGCACAGCGGCAGGGCCTTGATCGCCAGCCAGGTGCCGCCTGGGCGCAAGGGGGCCAGCACCAGTTCCCAGGCCAGGCACAGAACAATCAGGGCGAGCAGGCTGCCGGTGGCTACCCAGCGTGTGGCGGCAACGCCGTTGTCGGACGGTGTGAGAGGGGAGGCAGGGGCGGTGGGAGAGTCGGTCATTGGGGTGGCATCATATCGGCCATGCCTTTTTCCATACAGACAGTAGCGTCGCGCACCGAGGCGTTGATCAATGAGCTGTCGCACTTCCCATGGAAGACCACGGCCCAGACACTGCGTGAGCGCTTTCGTGAGGACCACCTGGGCCTCACGGCCAGCAGCCTCACCTTCACCACCATCCTGGCGCTGGTGCCGTTTTTCACCGTGGCGCTGGCGGTGTTCACCGCATTTCCCATCTTCGGCAAGCTGCAGGATGCGCTCCAGGGCTGGCTGGTCAGCAGCCTGGTGCCCGACAGCATCTCGCGGCAGGTGTTGGGCTACCTCACGCAGTTTGCGGCCAAGGCCAGCAGCCTCGGCGTGGCGGGGTTCAGCATCCTGCTGGCCACGGCGCTGGCACTGATCCTGACCATCGACCGCACGCTCAACGACATCTGGCGCGTGCAGCGCCTGCGGCCGCTGGGCCAGCGGGTGCTGATCTACTGGGCGGCCATCACGCTCGGCCCGTTGCTGATGGGCGCGAGCCTGGCCCTCACTTCGTATGTGATGTCGGCCTCGGGCGGGCTGGTCAAGCGCCTGCCGGACGGCGTGCAGTTGCTGTTCGATTCGATCCAGTTTGTGGTGCTGGCGGGCGGCATGGCGTCGCTGTACCACTATGTGCCCAACACGCCGGTGAAATGGCGGCACGCCTGGACGGGCGGCTTTTTTGTCGCGGTGTGCATCGAGCTGGCCAAGAAGGTGCTGGCGGTGTACTTGGGCAAGGTGCCCACCTACTCGGTGGTGTACGGCGCGTTTGCCACGCTGCCCATCTTGCTGGTCTGGATCTATGTGGCCTGGGTCATCGTGCTGCTGGGTGCTGTGGTGACCGCGTACCTGCCCAGCCTGCTGGCGGGGGTGGCGCGGCGCGGCACGGTGGCGGGCTGGACGTTCCAGCTGGCGGTGGAGGTGCTGCAGGCGCTGCACCGTGCGCGCCAGCAGCCCATCAAGGGCCTGCGCCCCAGCCAGCTGGCCCAGTTGCTGCGGGTCGATGGATTGCAGCTGGAGCCCGTGCTGGAAGCCCTGACCGCGCTGGACTGGGTTGGACAGGTGGCCGATGCTGCGGTGAGTGCGGCCGACGTGCCCGAGTCCCGCTATGTGCTGCTGGCCGACCCGGAAAGCACCTTGCTTGCGCCCCTGGTGCAGCGCTTGCTGCTGCAGCGGGTGGACAGCCTGGGCCCGCTGTGGACCAACGCGAAGCTGGAAACCTTGCGCATGGCCGATGTGCTGCAGGCGCGTTGACCGGGGTGGACTGCCGCCTTCAAGTAGCAGTCAATTGCTATATAAGTAATAGCTGCTAAGGCATGTTGCACTAGCGCTTCCAGCCTCTGGCGCTCCAAGTCATCTCACAGGGGCACTTTACCCGTCCAGATGTCCTTGTACATGACCCAGTCGCCCATGAAGCTGTACAGCGGGCGCTTGAAGCTCGCGGGCTTGTTCTTTTCAAAGCCGAAGTGCCCCACCCAGGCAAAGCCGTAGCCGCAGAGCAGGCCGTACAGCAGGTACTGGGGCTTGCCCGTGGCCACCAGCATGGCCAGGCAGACCAGCGTGAGGGAGGAGCCCACAAAATGCAGGCGGCGGCATGTGCGGTTGCTGTGCTCGCTCAGGTAGAACGGGTAGAAGTCCGCGAAGCGCTTGAAGGCCCGAGGGTCCGTGCTGGGCGCTGGTTGCGGGGTGGCAGTCTGGGTGGTCATGGCGTTGTCTCCGGGCGGCGTTGGGGCTCTGCCCGCGTTATACGCCGTGACCCCGGTGCGCACCAGCGGGGCAGTGCGGGTGTGGTGTCGCCAACGGGTCTGCCGCTTTGAACAGGTTCTGAAAGCCCCGGCGGGCCTGCCAGCGCGCCGGGGTTTGGGAGTCACCGGGCCAGGAAGTCCCGGATGGCGGCCAGTGTCTCTTCAGGCGCCTCGGTCATCTGGTTGTGCCCCACGGGCAGATGGGCGATCTGCACCTGCTTGCCCGCCGCCTGGGCGGCCTTGACGAGTCCCTGTGCGGCCTTGGGCGCCGTCATCTGGTCCTGGCTGCCCAGCGCAAACAGCACGGGGCAGGTCAGTTGCGCCATGGCCGCTTCGCCACCGGCATAGCTGTCACAGGCCACAAATCCCCGGTGGAACACGTTGACTGCCGTGTTGCTGCGCAGCACCTTGCGCCCCAGCGCCATGCCTGCACCAAACACCCAGGTGCCCGGGCCCAGGGCCGACGGGGGCGCAGACAGGGTGCTGCGGGAAAACACATTGACCATGCGCATCGCCTTCTCCGGGTCGGTCTGCGAGGCCTCGATGAGCGCGGGCGACACTTTCATCGGGAAGGCCGTGCCCACCAGCACCAGGTGGCTGATGCGGTCCTTCAGGCGCGCAGCGGCTTCCATGGCGATGAGGGAACCCCAGCTGTGGCCCACCAGTGCCGCGCGCTGCACGCCTGCTGCATCGAGCAGCGCGCCGATGAAGTCCGCCCCTTGCTCCACCGTAGCAGGGGCATCGCCGCCACTGCGGCAGTGGCCGGGCAGGTCGATGGCCAGCACGTTCCAGCCGTGGTTGGCCATGTAGCGGCTTTGCAGGGCCCACACGCTGTGGTCGTTAAGCACGCCGTGGATGAACACCACGGTAGGCTTGGCGGCGTCGAATGCCTTGCCGCCGGTGTAGCAGTAGGTGGCGGCGCCATTGACTTGGATGTGCATGGTCAGGCCCCCGCTTTCTCAGCGGCTTTCAGCGCGCGCTTGAGGTCGTCGATGAGGTCGTCGGCGTCTTCGAGGCCGATGGACAGGCGGATCGTGCCTTGGCTGATGCCCGCGCCCGCCAGCGCCTCGTCGCTCATGCGGAAGTGTGTGGTGCTGGCCGGGTGGATCACCAGGCTGCGGCAGTCGCCCACGTTGGCTAGGTGGCTGAAGACCTTGAGGGTTTCGATGAACTTCTTGCCCTGCTCGCGGTTGCCCTTGAGGTCAAAGCTGAACACCGAGCCCGCGCCGCGTGGCAGCAGCTTTTGCGCCAAGGCATGGCTGGGGTGCGAGTCGAGCAAGGGGTGGCCCACGCGCGACACAAACGGCTGCGCGGCTAGAAACTCCACCACCTTCTCGGTGTTGCGCATGTGCTGCGCCATGCGCAGCGGCAGGGTCTCGATGCCTTGCAGAATGAGCCAGGCGGTGTGCGGGCTCATGCAGGCGCCAAAGTCGCGTAGGCCCTCGCGCCGCGCGCGCAGCAGAAAGGCGCCCACGGTGCTCTCTTCAGTGAACACCATGTTGTGGAAGCCGTCGTAGGGCTGCGTCAGCTCGGCAAACTTGCCGGCCGATTTGGGGCCGTCCCAGTCAAAGCTGCCGCCATCCACCACGATGCCGCCCACCACGGTGCCGTGGCCCGACAGGAACTTGGTGGCCGAGTGGTAGACCAGATCCGCGCCATGCTCGAACGGCTTGATGAGCCAGGGCGAGGTGAGGGTGGAGTCCACCAGCAGCGGTACGCCCGCCTCGTGCGCGATGGCGGAGACGGTGGGGATGTCCAGCACATCCAGGCCGGGGTTGCCCACGGTCTCGCCAAAGAACAGCTTGGTGTTGGGGCGCACCGCAGCGCGCCAGCCGTCGATGTCGCCGGGCTTGACGAAGGTGGTCTCAATGCCGAAGCGCGACAGCGTGTAGTGCAGCAGATTCTGCGATCCGCCATACAGCGCCGTGCTCGCCACGATGTGGCTGCCCGCGCCCATCAGCGTGGCAATCGCCAGGTGCAGTGCGGCCTGACCGCTGGCGGTGGCAATGGCACCCACGCCGCCTTCCAGGGCGGCCACGCGCTGCTCTAGCACCGCGTTGGTGGGGTTGCTGATGCGGCTGTACACATGGCCGCCGCGCTCCAGGTTGAAGAGGGACGCCGCGTGGTCGCTCGACTCGAAGACGAACGAGGTGGTCAGGTGGATGGGCACGGCGCGCGCGCCAGTGGCGGGGTCGGGGCTGGCGCCTGCGTGCAGCGCCAGCGTGTCAAAGCCGGGGTCGGAGTAACCGGGCATCTGTGTGTCTCCCATGTTGTCAATGCAGGCGGGCATTGTGGGCTATATTTGCTGACAAACAGCCTGCAGCACCTGGGCAGCCCCCGCCGGTGTGCTGGTCGCTGCGGGCCCACACCTACTCTTTCCGATTCTTCCCGATCCCCCGGAGACTCCGCACCATGAAAGTCAGCGACATCCTTCGCGTCAAAGGCAACACCCTGTACACCGCATCGCCGGACGAGCCGCTGGCGGGTGCCGTGAGCCTGATGGCCGAGCGCGACATCGGCTCGCTGGTGGTGATGGAGCACGGCGATCTGGTGGGCATGCTCACCTTCCGCGAAGTGATCCAGGCGCTGGTCAAGAACGGCGGCAGCGTGGGCACGATGCTGGTGCGCACGGCCATGGACGATGCGCCCCTGACCTGCACACTCGAAACCGACATGGACGAAGTGCGCCGCATGATGCTGGACCGCCACGCGCGCTACATGCCCGTGATGGACCGCCGCATGTTGATGGGCGTGATCAGCTTCTATGACGTGGCCAAGGCCGTGGTGGACAGCCAGAACTTTGAGAACAAGATGCTCAAGGCCTACATCCGCGACTGGCCGGAAGAAGAACCCCGTACCTGAGGTTGTGGGCGGGGCGCGAGGCCCACGCCCCGGCGTGACGGCACAGATGTGCCTCTCGCCAAGTCAGCGATAGGGGCGAGGCGCCTGGGCGCAGAGCCAGGCCTCGATCTCATCGGGTGGTAGCGGCTTGCCGAATAGGTAGCCCTGCATGACCGGGCAGCCGTGAGCCTGCAGCCACTGCTGCTGGCCGGTGGTCTCCACCCCCTCGGCCACCACCACCATGCCCAGGCTGTGCGCAATGCTCAGCACCGACACCGTGAGGGCGCGCGCCGTGGCGCTGGTGGTGAGGTCCTGCACAAAAGCCATGTCGAGCTTGAGCTCGCTGATGGGCAAGCGGTGCAGGTAGCTCAGGCTGGAATAGCCGGTGCCGAAGTCATCCAGCGACAGCTTGAAGCCCTGGTGGTGCAGGGCCTCGATGTTCTGCAGCGTGACGGGTCGCGCATCCATCATCACACTCTCCGTGATCTCCAGCAGCACATCGCTGGCGCGCAGGCCATGGCGCTGCAGCGCATCGCTGATCTCATGAGCAAACTCCGGCCGGTGGAAGCTGCGGCCCGACAGGTTGATGGCCACGCAGGGCACGTCGTGGCCTGCAGCGCGCCAGGCCGCCAGCTGGCGGCAGGCTTCGTCCAGCAGCCACAGGGTCAGCTCATGGATCAGCCCGGCGTCCTCGGCCACGGGGATGAACTGCGACGGCGGCACCATGCCCCACTGCGGGTGGTTCCAGCGCGCCAGAGCCTCCACACCGTGCAAGGTGCCGGGGGAACTGCTGAGAACCTGCGGCTGGTAGTGCAGGGTGAGGCTGCGGTCGGACAGCGCCTGCTGCAGCGCGCGCTCCAGCGAGGCGCGCTCCTGGGCACGGCGGTTCATCTCGGCGCTGAACAGCTGCAGGCTGTGGCGATGGTCGCTTTTGGCCTGGTGCATGGCCTGGTCGGCATGGCGCAGCAGGGTGTCGATGGTGTCTCCATCATTCGGAAACATCGCAATGCCGATGCTCGCGTGGGGCACATGGGTCTGCCCGAAGATGTCCAGCGGCTGGGCAATGTCGTGCAGCACGCGGTGGGCGCTTTGTACAGCCTGTTCGGTGGTGCATTCGGAGAGCAGCAGCACAAATTCGTCGCCCGACAGGCGCGCGATCAGGTCGCGCGCGCGCAGGCCTTGTGTGAGGCGCTGGGCCACCTCGCTCAGCAGCGCATCGCCTGCGGCGTGCCCCTGGGTGTCGTTGACCTGCTTGAACCGGTCCAGGTCGAGGAACAGCAGGGCGCCTGTGTGGCGCCCCCGCTGCAGGTCGGCCAGTGCGCGCTCCCCGCTGCTGCGAAAGAGAGCGCGGTTGGGCAGCCCGGTCAGCACGTCAAAAAACGCGAGCTGATGGATGCGCTCGTGCGTGCTGTTGCGTTCGATGGCCAGTGCGCACAGGTGCAGGCACACATCCACCAGGCGGCGGTGCAGTGCATCGGGTGCGCGGGGCTCGCGAAAATAAAACGCAAAGGTGCCGATCGGCTGGCCCCGGTGGTCGCGAATGGGACTGGACCAGCAGGCGCGCAAACCGCTGTCGGCAAACAGGTCGCGGTAGTCGTCCCAGAGTGGGTCTGTGGCCATGTCGGTGACCACCACGGGCGCGTTGCGGAAGGCAGCGGTGCCACACGACCCGGCCGTGGGGCCAATCGCCAGTTCGTCCAGCGCATGACTGATGGTGGGTGGCAGGCTGGGCGCCGCCAGCGGGTGCAGCCGACCCTGGGCATCCACCGCCAGGATGGTGGCGGTGACCTCGGGCGCGATGCGTTCGACCTCGCGGCAGACCAGGGCCATCAGCTCGGGCAGGGGCAACTCGTTGACCATGCCCTCCAGCACATGCGTCTGCAGGACCTCGTGCATCTTGGTGAGCGTGATGTCGGTCAGGATCGAAATGCTGCCCCCCGGTCCGCCGGAGCTTTCGTCGGACGCATTGATCACCAGGGACACCCAGCGAGGCTGCCCCGCCTTGCTGTAAAGCAGGGTGTCCGTGCGAAAACTGCCTTTGGTCAGCACATTGCCCCGGATGCTTTCGAGCAGGTCCGGATCGGAGTGGGGGCCGAGCAAGACCTCGCTCAGGTGCCTGCCCAGCACCTCGGCGGGCTGGTAGCCAAACAACCGCGTGAATCCTTCATTGATATACACCACACGCTTGGAGCTGTTGGTCATCACCACCGCGTTGTCGCTGGCGTCCAGTGCGCGGCGAAGGGGGGCGTCTGCCAGGGCGGCAGTCAGAAGGGTGCGGGAAGGTGATATCGGACCCGGAGAGGGCGGTGCGAGGGCGGGCATGGAGATCCCAAAAATCGATGTTTACATGCTAACAAGCGTCCAGAACCCTGCCAAGCAGGATATGTCATGCCTGTGCAAGGGCGCCACGTATCGGGCGTTTGGTGCCTCGTGGGTGCGGTGACGTAGCAGCTGTGGGGGAGTGCACCTCAGCAAACCGGTGTGGCCGTGCGTCGGGCACCCGGGGCTCTGGGATAATCCCGCCCCATGAGCGGCAACACCATCGGTACCCTATTCGCAGTCACCAACTTTGGTGAATCCCACGGCCCGGCCATTGGCTGCGTGATTGACGGCTGCCCGCCCGGCATGCCGCTCACCGAGGCTGACATCCAGGCCGACCTGGACCGGCGCCGCCCTGGCACCAGCCGCCACGTCACGCAGCGCAACGAGCCCGACGCGGTGGAGATCCTCTCTGGCGTGTACGAGGGCAAGACCACCGGCACCCCCATCGCCCTGTTGATCCGCAACACCGACCAGCGCAGCAAGGACTACAGCAACATCGCCGAGAGCTTTCGCCCCGGCCATGCCGACTACACCTACTGGCACAAGTACGGCATCCGCGATCCGCGTGGCGGTGGCCGGTCTTCCGCCCGCCTGACGGCCCCCACCGTGGCCGCCGGCGCCGTGGCCAAGAAGTGGCTGGCCCAGCAGTACGGCGCGCAGTTTCGTGCCTGCATGACGCAGCTGGGCGAGCTGCCCATCCCTTTCGAGAGCTGGGACCACGTGCGCAGCAACCCTTTCTTTGCCCCCGTGGCCGACGTGGCGCAGTACGAGGATTACATGGACGCCCTGCGCAAGGCCGGCGATTCCTGTGGCGCCCGCATCCGCGTGCAGGCCACGGGCGTGCCCGTGGGGCTGGGCGAGCCGCTGTACGACAAGCTGGACGCCGACATCGCCCACGCCATGATGGGCCTGAACGCGGTGAAGGGCGTGGAGATTGGCGCCGGGTTTGCCAGCGTGGCCCACCGGGGCACGATGCATGGCGATTCGATGACGCCCCAGGGTTTCCGCACCAACAACGCCGGCGGCGTGCTGGGTGGCATCAGTACCGGGCAGGACCTGGAAGTGAGCATCGCCATCAAGCCCACCAGTTCCATCATCAGCCCGCGCGAGTCCATTGACATCCACGGCCAGAGCACCGAGGTCATCACCAAGGGCCGCCACGACCCCTGCGTGGGCATTCGCGCCGCGCCGATTGCCGAGGCGCTGCTGGCGCTGGTGGTGATGGAGCACGCCCTGCGTCACCGTGCCCAATGCGGCGATGTGGTGCCGCCTGTGCCGCCGATCCAGGCCTCGTTTCTGTAACACCAACTCCCACCGTCCCTGGGGCGGTGCCTCTGTATGAGCAACCGCTTGTTCCGGGCCTTTCTCCGCAGGGCGCTGGCCGCCTTGGCGGTGCCGCTGTGGCTGGCTGGCTGTAGCGGCATTGCGTCCACCGCCCCTGCGGCGGGTAGCGCGCCGGCCCACATCGACATCACCCTCATCGGCTTCAACGACCTGCACGGCAACCTGGAGCCGCCCCACATGGCGCATCGGGTGCAGGGGCCCACAGGCCCGGTGCTGGCACCTGCCGGGGGCATGGCGTATTTCGCCAGCGCCATGGCTGCCCTCAAGGCCCAGTCGCCGCACCATGCGGTGGTGTCGGCGGGTGACATGGTGGGCGCCTCGCCGCTGGTGTCGTCGCTGTTCCTGGACGAGCCCACCATCGAGGCCGTCAACCGCATGCAGATCGACTTCAACGCGGTCGGCAACCACGAGTTTGACCGGGGCTGGCGAGAGCTACTGCGGCTGCAGAACGGTGGCTGCGAGAAATTCACATCGCGCGAGCCTTGCCGCATCAGCAAACCTTTTGAAGGCGCCCAATTTGGCCTGCTGGCGGCCAACACGGTGCGTGAAGACGGGCGCACCCTGCTGCCCGCCACAGGGCTCAAGCGGTTTACCGAAGGCGGTGTCACCGTCACCATGGGGTTTATCGGCCTCACGCTGCAAGCCACACCGACCATGGTCAGCCCGTCCGGGGTCGCTGGGCTGCGTTTTGAGGACGAGGCGGCCACGGCCAACGCGCTGATCCCTCAGCTCAAGGCCCAAGGCGCCGATGTGATTGTGGTGGCCATCCATGAAGGCGGGGGCACCGCGGCGGGCGTGCAGGAGACCAGCTGCGCAGGTCTGTCGGGCGACATCGTGCCCATCCTGGAGCGCCTGGACCCGGCCGTGGATGTGGTGGTCTCGGGCCACACGCACCAGGCCTATGTGTGCGACTACAGCCGCGTGAACCCGGCCAAGCCCTTTTTGCTGACCAGCGCAGGCCAGTACGGCACGCTGCTCACCGACATCCAGCTGCGCGTGGATACGCAGACCCGCCGTGTGGTGAGCAAGACGGCGCGCAATGTGGTGGTGCAGGGCGAGGCCTTCACGGGAGCCCAGGGGCCGGTGCCGCTGACCACGGCCGTGCCGACGTTCCCTGCGGATCCCGGCGTGCAAAAAATCATCGACACCTACCGCGCTGCCGCCATTCCGCTGGCCCAGCGTCCAGTGGGGCAGGCCCAAGGGGCCATGCGCCGCCAGCCCAACGCGGCGCTGGAGAGCGTGCTGGGCAATCTGGTGGCGGACGCCCAGCTGCTGGCCACACGAGCGCCTGCGGATGGTGGTGCGCAGCTGTCCTTCATGAACCCGGGCGGCCTGCGCGCTGACCTGGTGCCGGATGAGCAAGGGCTGGTGCGTTACGGCCAGCTGTATGCGGTGCAGCCTTTTGGCAACCAGCTGGTGATCAAGACCTTCACGGGTGCGCAGATCCGCGCGGTGCTGGAGCAGCAGTTCGCCAGCGGGGGCAACACGGTGCAGCGGCCCCGGGTGTTGTCGGTGTCCAGCGGGTTCAGTTACCGCTACGACCTGAGCCAGCCCGCCGGGGCGCGCATCAGCCACATGGTGCTGAATGGTGCGCCGGTGACAGACATGCAGTCCGTGCGTGTGGTGATGAGCAGCTTTCTGGACAGCGGTGGTGACAACTTCACGGTGCTGACGCAAGGCCAGGACCGGCGCGTGGGTGAGCTGGACCTGGATGCGCTGGAGGCGTACTTCCGGCTGCAGAGCCCGGTGGCACCACCCGCTACCCACCGCATCACCCGCGTTGCGCCTGCCGCGCGCTGAGGAGCACCAAAGGCGTTGGGTGCCCGCTGGGTGGGGGAGTCCGCCGCTTAGTCGTCTGTGCGGCGCAGCGCTCCCAGCCATTGCAGTGGGTTGAAGCCGGTGACCAGCCCGGTCGCCACCAGCACCAGCGCACCGCCCCAGAGCATGCCCGGCCCCAGTGCCTCGCCCAGAAAGATATGACCCCAGGCCACGCCGAACAGCGGGATCATGAAGGCGGAACTCATGGCGGCCACGGGCGAGACATGTTTGAGGACCCGCAGGTTGAGCCAGTAGGCGAGCCCCGAGGTCACGATGCCCATCACGGCTACGGCGGCCAGCGCCTCGGGAGTGAAACGTGCGGTGGGCAATGTCCAGGCCGCCCCGGGCAGCAGCAGAACCAGGGCAGCGGCGTGGATGCCGGCCGCGATCGACAGCGGTGACATGCGGGTGGTCGCCCGCTTCATCCAGGTGAGAGACAGGCCATAGCACGCCGCAGCGGTCACGCACGCGCCTGCCGCAAGCAGTACCGCCGAGGTGGGCGCCACAGGCCCCAGCTGCACGATCAGCGCGACCCCTGCAAAGCCGCAGAGGCAGCCCGCCCATTTGCGCGTGCTCAGCGTGTCTTCCTTCATCCAGGCGGCGGCGATCACGCCAAACGGCACGGCCATGGTGTTGAGCAGAGAGCTGTAGCCCGCAGGCAGGTGCAGTGCCGCCCAGGCGTACAGCAGAAAAGGCGCTGCCACCGTCAGCGCACCCAGCCCCAGCAGTTCCCGCCAGTGGCGCCAGGGCCAGGGCTCACCCACCCAGCGCATGATGCCGATCAGCGTGAGAGTGGCCAGCCCAATGCGCAGCGCGGCCATCACATTCGGACCCAGTACCGGGCTGGCGATGCGGATGAACAAAAAGGAAGCGCCCCACAGGGCAGACAGCAGCACCAGCTGCAGGAAGTGGCGGGTTTTCACCGCGCGCATTGTCAGGCACCTGCGCAGTGCTTGCCGGAGTGTTAGATGGCAGTTTTGATGCAAAAAACTGCTTGAAGCGTCAGTCCATCATGCTGCGATAGCTATCAAATTAGTAGCAATTGCAGAGTAGCTTGCGCGACACACGCGCAGGGCCATGGCAGAACCTGGGAGTGCGCAATGTGTGCCAACGGTGCCGCGCTCTGCATTGGCCAGACGAGGTAGCAGGGGCGGGGGCTGCTCCAGGGCGGTCATCCGCGTGACGGCCACCCTGGAGCGCGATTGGCTACTTGCGCACCTCATCCACCATGGCGCGAAAGTCGTCGATGTCTTCAAAGCTGCGGTACACGCTGGCAAAGCGGATGTAAGCCACCTTGTCGAGCTTCTTGAGCTCGCGCATCACCAGCTCGCCAATGCGGCTGGAGATCACTTCGCGCTGGCCCAGGTTGAGCAGCTTTTCTTCGATGCGCTCGATGGCGCTGTCGATCTGGTCGGTGCTGACCGGGCGCTTGCGCAACGCCAGGTTGAAAGAGCCCAGCAGCTTGCTGCGGTCGTATTCAATGCGCCGACCGTCTTTTTTGACGATGGCCGGGAAGTTCACTTCCGGCCGCTCGTAGGTGGTGAAGCGCTTGTCGCACGCGCCGCACTGGCGGCGGCGGCGGATGAAGACCCCATCCTCAGACACCCGCGTTTCAACAACTTGCGTTTCGAGGTGGCTGCAGAAGGGGCACTTCATGGGCGCTGAGGACCGGCTTGTTGCTTAACGGTAGACCGGGAAACGAGCGGTCAGGGCGTTGACCTTGGCACGCACGGCGGCGATGTTGGCTTCGTCGCGGGGGTTGTCCAGCACATCGGCAATCAGGTTGGCCGTGATGCGGGCTTCTTCTTCCTTGAAGCCACGCGTGGTCATGGCGGGGGTGCCAATGCGCACGCCGCTGGTCACCATCGGCTTTTCAGGGTCGTTGGGGATCGCGTTCTTGTTGATGGTCATGTGGGCGGCGCCCAGCACGGCCTCGGCTTCCTTGCCGGTAATGCCCTTGGCGCGCAGGTCCACCAGCATCACGTGGCTTTGCGTGCCGCCGGACACGATGCGCAGGCCGCGTGCGGTCAGCGTCTCAGCCACGACCTTGGCGTTCTTGGCCACTTGCTCCTGGTAGGCCTTGAACTCGGGCTGCAGCGCTTCCTTGAAGGCTACGGCCTTGGCAGCGATCACGTGCATCAGCGGGCCGCCTTGCAGGCCGGGGAAGATGGCGCTGTTGATGGCCTTCTCGTGCTGTGCCTTCATCAGGATGATGCCGCCACGCGGGCCGCGCAGGCTCTTGTGCGTAGTGGATGTGACCACGTCGGCGTGGGGCACGGGGTTGGGGTACACACCGGCGGCAATCAGGCCGGCGTAGTGGGCCATGTCCACCATGAAGATCGCGCCCACGTCCTTGGCCACCTTGGCAAAACGTGCGAAGTCAATGTGCAGGCTGTAGGCCGAGGCACCGGCGATGATCAGCTTGGGCTTGGTCTCGTGCGCCTTTTTCTCCATCGCTTCGTAGTCGATGGCTTCTTTGGCATCCAGGCCATAGGACACCACGTTGAACCACTTGCCCGACATGTTCAGCGGCATGCCATGTGTCAGGTGGCCGCCTTCGGCCAGGCTCATGCCCATGATGGTGTCGCCGGGCTTCAGGAAGGCCAGGAACACGGCCTCGTTGGCCGATGCGCCGCAGTGGGGCTGCACGTTGGCGGCTTCTGCGCCGAACAGCTGCTTGACCCGGTCGATGGCCAGTTGCTCGGCCACGTCCACATGCTCGCAGCCACCGTAGTAGCGCTTGCCTGGGTAGCCTTCTGCGTATTTGTTGGTCAGCTGGGTGCCCTGGGCCCACATCACGGCGGGGGAAGCGTAGTTCTCGCTGGCGATCAGCTCGATGTGGTGCTCTTGGCGGGCGTTTTCGGCCTGGATGGCGGCAAACAGCTCGGGGTCGGTTTGTTCGACAAGAATTTTGCGGTCGTACATGATTGGCAGTCCTATGAACTTGTGTCCCTTGAAACAAGGGCTGCCCAGGCGAACGGCTGAACGCATGGGGCAGGGCCCCTGCGGCACGCTTCCCAGTGGTTCACAAGAAGTAGGTTCTTGCTGGTTTCCACGTCAGCGGCAACATCCAGTGGCTGGATGCTGCGCCTATCGCCAGTCGCGTACCCCGTTAGTGTAGCCGACACGGCGCCAGTGCTGCACCGTCCGAACCGCTGTGCGCCAGGGTTGTTACCTGGGTGCCGGGAGCCTGCAGGGTTACAGGCCAGGTGTCAGCAAAGCCACCTTGTCGCTGGCTGCTGCAGGGGCTGTGGTGCGGGGCACCGCTGCGGGGATGCTCTGCACGGGAGCCTGGGTAGACAAGGAGGGTGGAGGATTGAAAGGCACTGCGCGACCGCCGGCCACCTGGCGCAGGCGCAAATGTTCCGCCATCACCTTGGCGGCATAGCCTCCGTCGTCGGCCATGTTGCCTGCACCCACATAAAAGCGCAGGCCGCCTTCGAGCGAGCCAGCGCGAGCAATGCATTCCTGCAGCACCTTCACACCGACCCGCAGGTTGCTCACCGGGTCAAAGGCTGCAAAGTGACCGCCAAAGTTCTGGTACTTGTCAGTGTGCACGCGGGTCATCACCTGCATGAGCCCTTGTGCGCCCACGGCGCTTTCGGCAAATGGGTTGAAGCTCGACTCAATGGCCATGATGGCCAGGATCAGGGTGGGGTCGATCTTTGCGCGGGTGCCAATCTCGTAGGCCTCGGCCACCAAAGCGCTCAGGGGCTCAGGCGCCACGCGGTACTTTTTGCTGAGCCAGAAGGCCACGGCTGCCTGCTCTTTGGGCAGGTCCTTGGGGTTCACCGCCGTAGCGCGCTCGCTGGCTTCTGGCTCTATGGGCATGCCCAGCATTTCAACCTGGCGGGCTTGCAGCCAGTTCATCAGTTGCTCTTCACCAGCCTGGCGCAGATCGGGCCGTGCAGTGAGGGCAATGACGACAAAGGCAACGGCCAAGCCGATGAGGGCGAAGCTGTTGTGGGTGATTTCAAGAAAACCTTCGGTCACGTCGGCCGCGAAGGTTCGCACGCCGGAGACTATTTTTCCTGACGCTGTCATAGCTCTTCCTTTCTGAAGCGGGCCAGTGGAGCGGGGCAGTCGCAGTGGACTGTGCTTTGCTGGCAGATCGCCTGGATTGGTACGCCATCAAGTCCGGGCTGCACGTCTGTGGAGTGCTTGGCGCCCTGGGTTGACTTAGCCGGGTTCGGCAGCGATTGGGGTTTGTAACTAGCCCTGTTTTTGGGGCTGGCGGATTCTAGAAGCTCACTAAATGCATAGTCAATACTAACAAAACTATTTTTAAGACATAAAAATTATGAAAAACATGTGAAAAATCACAGTTTTTGTGGGGTGAGGGGCTGTTCAGCGCTGTGGGTGGGCCGGTGGTGGCTGACATCACCATGTCAAATTCAATCGGGCTTTTCTCCGCCATTGAGAATCCGATTTGAGTTGGCCGAGTGAGTTTGATAAGGTGGAGGCGCCTGTAGATTTCAGGCATCGCCAGACGAAGCGAAGTCTCCCTCCGAGGGCATTCAGTGCCAAGGTGCAGCAGATGCCGCTTCCATGGCAACCCCTGGAGGCAATACCTTGCCTCCTCGCCATGCGGACCTTTCTCTCCGCATCGCGACCGATGGCAAAGACCGTTGTGTCAGCCGTCAAGCCCGGCGGGCAGGCCCTTCAGGCACTGCTCGTCGGGCTTTCTTATTGGTGCTTCGCCTTGTGGGTGGGCGGCGCTGTCTTATATATAGATAATGGGGGCTGTTCCCTAGAGCGGCGACCCTTCGCCCGGAGTGTCGCGCGGCGTTCTCGCAGAGGTCCATCGGCGGGGCGGCCTGCCTCGCAAAGCCTTGTGCCAGATCACTTGGCTGGTGTGGACGATGCTCCCCGCCATGGCTTGCTGGCCCAATCCGGTGAAAATAGCCCTTTTGTTGCCCTGGCGTGCGCATGGTGCGGTCGCTCGGGCACGGCCCCAGGCCCTGCGCCAGGGACGCCTTCGTAATCCATTGGATCCATGTTTCCATTTTTTTCCCGCAGCAAAATGTCCGACGCACCTGAAGTGAATCCGGCCCCGGCCAAAACCCACGAGCCGCACCCGCTCGATGCGCTGACCGGCGGCGCTTTTTCTGCCGCTACGTCGGGTGAGCGCGCTTCCCGCATCCGTGACTGGCTGGCCACGCACCCAGCGTCTGAGCAGCTGCAGGAGGTGTTCAAGGAGTTGAGCGGACGTGACAAGGGCGCAGCCCGCGCCGTGCGCGAACGTCTGGACGAAATCCGCCGTGCCAAGGGGCAGGAGGCTATTGCGGCCGAATGGGCGGACAAGGCCCAGGCATTGCTGGCGGCCCCCAAGCTCAATATTGCAGATGCCCTGGCCTGGCAGCGGGATGCCGCCAAGGCGGGTGCGCCTCTGTCGCGCGAGCCGCTGTCGCTGCTCAAGGTGCAGCTGGCGGACCGTGTGAAGGTCATTGAAGACCTGCAGCACCGCGTGCAGGTGCAGCGCGAGGCCGCTGTGCTGCTGGCGCAGCGCATTGAAGTGCTCTCCACCAAACCCTGGCGTGATGCCCATGCTGCGCTGGAGCTGCTGCGTGCCGATGTGGCGCGCTGGCAGGAGCAGGCCCAGGAGCTCACGGGCGATGCGAGCTGGGCGAGCGTCGAAGCGCGGTTTCCCCCTTTGCTGGATGCCTCTCGCACCCAGTTGCTGGTGGTGTGGGAGGCTTTTCAGCCCGCAGTCGCCCAGGCGGCTGCAGCGGCAGAAGATGTCTCCGCGCCCCTGCCTCCCGTGCCGGTTTGGGCGGACGAATTGCGCGCTGCCCGTGGCCTGCCCACGGAGGCCGCCGCCGCTGCGGCTGCTTCAGCAGCGGCCAGCAAGCCAGCCCGCGTCGCCAAACCCAAGGTGGCGCCAGAGGTGATCGAAAAGGCGCACCAACTGGTGCGCGATGCGCTGGCGACGCTCGAAAAAGAAACCGCTGAAGGCCATGGCAAGGCCAGCGCTGGCGCAGCGGCTGCGCTGCGCGCCGTGCTCAAGGTGCATGGCAAACACATTGACAATGCCCTGGAGCAGCAGGTGCACACGGCGCTGGTGGCTGCCGGTGAGCTGGAAGGCTGGCAACGCTGGAGTGCCGACCAGGTGCGTGAAGACCTGGTGGCCAAGGCCGAAGCGCTGCTCAACCGCCCCGAGGGTCAGGCCCTGGGTGGCCGCAAGATGCAGGAGACCCTGCGCAATCTGAGAGACCAGTGGAAGCAGGCAGACCAGGGTGGTGCGCCTAACCACGCCCTGTGGAAGAAATTTGATGAAGCCTGCAACGCGGCGCACAAGGTGGTCGAGGCCTGGCTGGACAAGATCCGCACTGAAGCGGCCGAGCACAAGGCTCAGCGCCTGGCGCTGATTGAAGAGGTCAAGGCCTGGGCGCAAGAACACGCTGCATCGGGCGACTGGAAGGCCATCAACCGCTCGCTGTATCAGTTCGGCGACCGCTGGCGCGAAGGCGGGCATGTGGGCGAGAAGATTTTTGCAGAGCTGCAGCCCCTGTGGAAACAGGCCATTGCCCTGGCCGCAGCACCCCTGGAGGCTGCACAGAAGGAAAGTCTGGCGCGTCGTCACGCGATGATCGACGAGGCCACAGCCTTGGGCGCGGCACCCGCTTTGCGCATCGATGCCGTCAAGGCGTTGCAACAGCGCTGGCAGGCGGAGGCACAGACCGTGCCGCTGGACCGCAAGCACGAGCAAAAGCTGTGGGACGCTTTCCGCAAGCCCATTGATGAAGCGTTCAACCGCAAGTCGGCGGATCGTGACCGTGCTGTCACCGAGTTGAGTGCGCGGGACCGCGTCGTTCTGGACGCCTCCAAGGCTCTGGAGGCTGCCAACGCCACGGGTGATGCGCAGCAGATCCGTGCTGCCATGCAGGCGCTGGAGGCTGCATTGCGCGGCCAGGCCCAGGCGGCTGAAGCGGTCGCCACGGCCAACAAGGATGCCCAGTCGCATGCTGAAGCGCAGGCAAATGCTGCTCCTGCTGCTCCAGCTGCTACTGAAATTGGAGCGGAGGCCTCTGCCGAGGCTGCGGAAGGTGGTGACACCGCTGCAGCCGCGCCCGCGCCAGCACCCGCAGCCCCCAAGCCTGCTGCACGACCTGTTGTGGCCGTGCGTGGGGATGACCGCCCTGGGATGAAGAAAGACGCTCCGGTGGCCCCCGGCCGTGGTGCGCGACCGGGTGACCGCCGCGATGGTCGTCCGGGCGACCGTGACGGTGCCCGCGGCCCACGCAGTGATGGCCGCATGGGCGATCGCGCTGACCGGGGAGGCCGTTTTGGTGATCGTCCAGCCTTCGAGGACCGTGGCCCTCGCTTGGGGGACACGGCATTCCGTGCTCAGCGCGAGGCGATGGAGCACGCGCAGCTGGCTCTGAAGAAGTTGGCTGCACAGGCCCACGGCGAAGCCTTGACCCAGCTGTTGACCGCATGGGAAAAGCGCGATGCTGCGCTGGTCCCCGGCACGCAAGATTTGGGTTCGGGTGTGACGGCGTCGGTGCGCAGTGCCTGGACACAGGCATTGTCGGCTGCGCCCAAGGGCGATGCGGCAGAAGCGCTGCTGCGCCTTGAAATGGCGGCCGAGGCCCCAACGCCTGCCGAGCACATTGCCGCGCGGCGCATGTTGCAACTGCAGTTGCTGACGCGCCGCAACGACCCTGCGCCCACCCAGACCTGGGGTCAGGATGTGGCGCGCGTGCTGGCGAGCAATAGCGATGCGGCGAACGCACGCCGTTTGCAGAACGTGCTCAAGACGCTGCTGCGCAAGTAGTTGAAGGGCTGGGGCGCGCGCTGCGGCGCGTGTACCCTCAGGGCAGCAGACAGAACGAAAAACGAGACCGCTGGCGGTCTCGTTTTTTTCTTTGCTTTGATGGTTTGAAAACAAAAAAGCCGTTGCGGATGCAACGGCTTTTTATATGTTTGGTGCCCAGGAGAGGACTCGAACCTCCACGATGTTACTCGCTAGTACCTGAAACTAGTGCGTCTACCAATTCCGCCACCTGGGCTTTCAGATCAGCCTCGAATTATAGGACAAGAAATTCGGGCTTCTGAAGAGTTTTCAAAAAAATGTGCCATCGGCTCAAAAATCTTTGGCCGCAGCAGGGCATCCAAAATATCTCAGCAAATAAAAAAGCCGCTGGGTGTACAGCGGCTTCGATATTTTGAAAACCATCGCTGGTTCTCGTTAAACTTGGTGCCCAGGAGAGGACTCGAACCTCCACGATGTTACTCGCTAGTACCTGAAACTAGTGCGTCTACCAATTCCGCCACCTGGGCATTTCAGGAAAGACTAAGATTGTATAACAAAAAATCCACCCCCGGCACGCAGCCAGCCACACATTTGTCGCAAGAGATCGAAGGCAGCGTGCAAGGGCACCGTGATGGACACGGTTTCGTCATCCGCGACGATGGCGAAGGCGACATCTATATTCCCCCGAACGAAATGCGCGCAGTCCTGCACAAGGACCGTGTGCGCGTGCGCATCGTGCGCCAGGACCGCCGTGGCCGTCCCGAAGGCCGCGTTGTGGAAATCATCGAACGTCCACCCCAGCCCATCATCGGCCGACTGCTGCAGGAAAGTGGTGTGTGGCTCGTGGCTCCCGAAGACAAGCGCTATGGCCAGGATGTACTGATCCCCAAGGGCGCCACGGGCGCCGCGAAGCCCGGGCAGGTCGTGGTGGTTGAGCTGACAGAACCTCCGGCCCTGTTCGGCCAGCCTGTGGGGCGTATCACCGAAGTGCTCGGCGAAGTGGACGACCCTGGCATGGAGATTGAGATCGCGGTGCGCAAGTACGGCGTGCCACACGAGTTCTCTGCCGAGTGTCTCGCCCAGGCCAAGGAGCTGCCCGACAAGGTGCGCGCGCAGGACAAGAAACGCCGCGTGGACCTGACCGATGTGCCATTGGTCACCATCGACGGCGAAGACGCGCGCGACTTCGACGATGCCGTGTACTGCGAGCCCGCCAAGGTCGGCCGCAGCAAGGGCTGGCGTCTGCTGGTGGCGATTGCCGACGTGAGCCACTATGTGGAAACGGGCAGCGCCATCGACATCGATGCCTACGACCGTGCTACCAGCGTGTACTTTCCGCGCCGCGTGATCCCCATGCTGCCCGAGAAGCTCAGCAACGGGCTCTGCTCGCTCAACCCCGAGGTGGAGCGCCTGTGCATGGTCTGCGACATGCTGGTCACCGCCAAGGGCGAGGTGCACGCATACCAGTTCTATCCGGCTGTGATGTTCAGCCACGCGCGCTTCACGTACACAGAGGTCGCCGCCATCCTGGCCAATACGCGCGGCCCGGAAGCCAGCAAGCGCAAGGACCGCGTCAAGGACCTGCTCAACCTGCATGACGTATATCGTGCGCTGCTCATCGCGCGCCAGGCGCGCGGCGCAGTGGACTTCGAGACCACCGAGACGCAAATTGTGTGTGACGAAAACGGCCGCATCGAAAAGATCGTGCCGCGCACCCGCAACGACGCGCACAAGCTCATCGAGGAGGCCATGCTGGCCGCCAACGTGTGCAGCGCCGACTTCATTGCACAGGGTGGCCAGCCGGGCCTGTTCCGCGTGCACGAAGGCCCCACGCCCGAGAAGCAGGAGATCCTGCGCAACTACCTCAAGGCCATGGCCGTGGGCATGACGATTGGCGACGACCCCAAGCCGGGCGACTTCCAGGCGATTGCTACGGCGACCAAGGATCGGCCCGACGCACAGCAGATCCACACCATGCTGCTGCGCTCCATGCAGCAGGCCATCTACACGCCCATCAACAGCGGCCACTTCGGCCTGGCGTTCGATGCCTACACCCATTTCACCAGCCCCATTCGTCGGTATCCCGACTTGCTGGTGCACCGGGTCATCAAGGCCATCCTGAGCAAGACGAAGTACGCGCTGCCGTCCTTGCCCACACCCGGCGAAGCCCATGCCAAGCTGGCCAAACGGCTGGCGGCCCGCGTGGCCGCACCTGGCACCAAGCCACGCAAGGATGTGAAACCGCCCAGCCGCGACACCCAGGCCTGGGAGGCAGCCGGTCTGCACTGCAGTGCCAACGAGCGCCGCGCCGACGAGGCCAGCCGCGATGTGGAAGCCTGGCTCAAGTGCAAGTACATGCGCGAGCACCTCGGCGAGGAATACAGTGGCGTGGTCAGTGCTGCGACGAGCTTCGGCATCTTCGTGACGCTGGACGCGATGTACGTCGAGGGGCTGGTGCACATCACCGAATTGGGCGGCGAATACTTCAAGTTCGACGAGGCGCGCCAGGAGCTGCGCGGCGAGCGCACCGGCATCCGCTACGCCATCGGCGCGCGGGTGCGGGTGCAGGTGAGCCGTGTGGATCTGGACGGACGCAAGATCGACTTCCGCCTGGTGCGCGAAGGCGAGGAGCTGCTGGGCCGCGCGCTCAAGGACAAGGGTATGGGTACCGAGGGGGCTGGTGGTGGCGCCCGCAAGGCGGGTGGTCGGTCCGGCGGACGCAAGGCCGACAAGGCCGCAGGTCCATCTGCCACCGAGCAGGCAGGCCTGACCCGCGAGCGGGCCGCGCGTTCGCCGATCCAGTCGCTCAAAGCATCGGTCAAGAAGGCGGTGGCGGGTAAGTCCAGCAAAGGCAAAGCGCGCAAGCCACGCCGGGGCTGAGGTCGTCGAGCTGGTGGACCAAGGCCCTCCAGTTCGCCTCACCATTGCTATTTAATTGATAGCTGCAAGCGCATATAAAACATGCGCTTGCGGCTATTTTTTATTGAAATGTGCATGCTTGGCGGCTTGAGGGGCGCTCGATTGCTCCAGAAAGCGCGCATACCGTTGTGCCGTGTCGGCGGGGGCTTCCATCATGGGCAGGTGCCCAATGCCGGGCAGCGCGGCGATGTGTGCCTGCGGAAGCAGCTTCTGCACCGTCTGAAGGCCGCTTCGGTCGAACACGCGGTCGCCGTCGCCCCACAGGACCAGGGTGGGGTGCTGCTGCAGGTGGCCCAGGTGTTGTTCCAGCAGATAACGGTCTTTCAGCTGCGCGTCCCACAGGCGGGCGTTGGATGCAGCGTTGCGCAGCGCGTCCTGCTCGGAGGCATGCAGGATGGGGTAGGGCAGGAAGGGGCGCTTTTCAAACACCAACTCCATCATCGCTTTGAAAGCGGTGGCATCGTGGGCCACCAGCGGGCGTTGCCCGGCGTCGATGAGGCGGTCCATGGTGCTGGGCTGGGGCGAGCGTATGCCGTGGGGCGCGCCGATGAAGGCCACGCTGGCTACGCGCTCAGGGTACCGCAGGGCAAAGAGCGCTGCGATCGTGCCACCCATTGAGTTGCCAGCCAGATGCACTTGCGCCAAGCCGAGTGCATCCAGAAACGCGGCGAGGCGCGTCACGTGGGCCGCATAGTCGTAGGCTTGATCATCGCGCCGCGTGCTTTCGCCAAAGCCCGCGATATCTGGGGCAATCACCCGGTACTGGCCGGTGAGGGGGCGCGCAAAATCGACCCAATGGTCCTTCTCCGCAAATATGCCGTGCAGCAGAACAATGGGCGTTCCAGCATCTGCTCCACTGCGGGGGGGAAGCGCGGGGTTTGGGGGCGTGCCGTTGTCCAGGTAGTGGATGGTGTGCATCGCCGCGTTGGTGGTTTTTTCTTCCAGGCCAGACAGATGGCGATTGGCCCTGAGCAGGGGCTCTTTGAACAGTGAAGGGGCCCCGTAGTAGAGGCCGGCTGTGCCCAGTACCAGTGCCGTTGCAACAGAAATAGCGATGCGTTTCAAGAAGCGTTCTCCAGGGATGTGGCTGCGTACACGTCAGGGGCCCTGCTTGCACACCGGCAGGCCCCCTGGCAGGAGAGGCAAGGCTACGGAGATCTCTGTAAAAAAACTTGTAGGTTTGGGCTATGCCGGCACGCAACACACTGACCCTGGGCACTGACCGCGCGCTCTACGTCGGAGAGATCCCGGCCACGGGCTGGCACTGCCATGCGTCGCCGGTGCTGCTGATGGGGCTCTCGGGCCGGTTTGCGGTGCGCTGGGGGGCAGGGTGTGTGGAGACTTGCCACAGCGCGTTGGTCGATGCCGCAGTGGAGCACCTGTTCGACCCCTGTGGTGAAGTGGTGGCGCTGGTGTATCTGGAGCCAGATTCGGCGCAGGCGCGCGGCCTGCGGGGGCTGTTCGGGCAAGAGGGGGGTGTGGTGGTGGACGTCGCAGTCCCTGTGGGCGCGCGCAGTGCCATGGAGGGTTATCTGCATCAGTTCGACCTGCCCGCCTTGCTGCGGTGCCCGCTCGATAGCGAGGTGGCGCCGCTCGACCCACGCGTCGTCCGCAGCCTGCATGTGCTGCGCCATCCGCAGGCTGGGCGGGTGGCACGGGGTGACCTGGCCTTGGGCGTCCAGCTTTCAGCATCGCGTTTCAACCACCTGTTTCGCGCCGAGATGGGCGTGAGCTTGCGCACCTATCGGGTCTGGTCCCAGGTGCGGTTGGCGATGGCGGGGCTGGCGGTCAGCCCGCGCCTGACCGACGCGGCGCTACATGGCGAGTTTTCTGATTCGGCACACTTCAGCCGCATGTTCCGGCAGACCTTTGGCATGACACCGTCGAGCGTGCTCAAGCCGCTCAAGAAGGTGACCTTGCTGGCCTGAGGCTCAGCTTCCGCCCACGCGCCGCGCCAGTGCGCTGGCCGTCAGCGCCTGGCGCGCTGGCCAATCATCAGCCGCCTGGCCATGCTGGTACACCGCTTCACTCGCCGCGCGCAAGGCGCTGGCACCGGCGGCCAGGTGGGCGCCCACCATGCCTGCCAGCACATCGCCCGTGCCCGCCGTGGCCAGCCGCGCATTGCCCGTGGGGTTGATGGCCGGGACGCGGTCGGGTGCAGCAACCACGGTGCCCGAACCCTTGAGCACGGCCACGCAGTTGAACTGGTTGGCCAATTGCTGCGCGGCATCCAACCGGTGGGCCTGGACCTCGGCCGTGGTCAGGCCCAGCAGGCGCGCAGCCTCCAGCGGGTGCGGTGTGAGCACCGTGGGTTGCCCGTGCTGTCCGCGTGCCACCACCAGCGCGTGCAGTGCGGCCTGGGTGGCGATGGTGTTGAGCGCGTCGGCATCCAGCACCAGTCGGGCCGCGCGGGTGATGACTTCGGGCAGCACGCGTGTGATGGCCTGCCCGCCACCACAGCCGCAGACCACGGTGAGCTGTTCGAGCGCGAGGGCGTCAAAGCGGCGGAACATCAACTCGGGCTGCTGCAGGTCCAGTTGCAGATGCCCATCGTCCAGTAGGGCCACCAGCACCCGGCCCGTGCCGCTGTGCAGGGCCGCCGATGCCGCGAGCAGTGCGGCGCCCGCCATGCCCATACCGCGTGTTGCCCAACCTTCGCCACCCACCACGGCCACATCGCCATAGCTGCCCTTGTGGCTGGCGTGGGCGCGGGGGGCGGGCAGGGCGGGGCCGGAGAGCCAGGCGTTGGGCGGCTCGTGCCCGGGTTCTACGCCCAGATCATCCAGCCAGACCTGGCCTGCTGCGTCCCGCCCGGCGGCGGTGAACAGGCCGGGCTTGAGGGTGAGCAGACTCAGGGTGTGGCGTGGCGGGGGCGCTTGGTGGTGCAGGTGGTAGTGCTGGTGGGTTGGGGTGTCGGGCGCAAGGCCTGCTGCAAACTGGCCGGTGTCCGCGTCCAGCCCGCTGGGCAGGTCCACGGCCAGCACGGGGGCCGGGCTGCGGTGCAGGGCTTGCAGACAGGCCTGGAGCCTTGCGTCGGGCGCGCGTGCGGGGCTGTGGGGTGACGAAGAGACGCCAATGCCCAGCAGCGCATCAATGCACAGGTCGTTGGCCCCCAGATCGTCGGGGGCAGTGTCTGCCCAGGATACGCCCGCATCCCGTGCGCGCTGCCAGGAGGCCCTGGCATCCGCCGGGGCCGTATCGGGCTGGCCCAGCCAGGTCACGACCACTCTGCGGCCACTGCGCTGCAGGTGCATGGCAGCCTCCAGCCCGTCACCCCCGTTGTTGCCGGGGCCGCAGGCAATCCACACGGTGCGTGCGTGGGGTGCGAGCGCCTGGGCCAGTTGCGCGACGGCCAGGCCGGCGCGCTGCATGAGCGCGTGCGGAGGCAGGGCGGCTGCCGCCGCTTTTTCCAGGCGGCGTGTGGCGGCCGTGTTGAACAGGGGATAAGGCTGGTGGGCGGTGATGCGGTGCATGGGCTGCAGGGGGCAAGGGCTGCTGCCAGCGGCAGCGCGCTTGCCATTGTGCGCCGACGCCCCGTGGGGGCAAAGCGCGGAAGGTTCAGAACCGCCGCATGCCCAGCCCGTCCAGCGACACCTCGGGTTCCCGCTGCGCGATCAGGTCGGCCAGTGCCCGCGCGCTGCCGCAGGCCAGGGCCCAGCCGCCAGCGCCATGGCCGGTGTTGAGCCACAGGCCCGGCACGCCGCTGGCGCCCACCACCGGGGCACCGTCTGGCAGCATGGTGCGGGCACCGCGCCAGATCTGCAGGTTGGATGAGAGCTGCGCGCCCCCGGGGAACCAGTCGTTCAGCGTGCGGTACAGGCGCTGCAGTGTGGGGGGGTGGTGCTCGGCATCGGCCCCGGCCAGTTCAGCGCCACCGGCAATGCGCACGCGCTGGCCCAGGCGGGTGATGGAGATTTGCTGGCCCGCATCGACCACGCTGGCGCGCGGGGCGTGGGTGGATTCGCGCAGCGGGGCACTCACGGAGTAGCCATACACGGCCGCCATGGGCAGGCCCAGGCCCAGTGCGGGCAGCAGCGTGGCCGATGCCATGCCGGCGCACAGCACCACGGCATCAAAGCGGCGCAGGTCTGTTTCGCCCTGCAGCACCACGCCGGTGGGGCTGGTGCCGACGCGGTCCACCCGGGTGTTGAACACAAACTGCACCCCCGCACCCTGGATGCCCTGGCGCAGCAGCTGCGCGAACAGCCGGCAGTTGCCTGCGTGCGCATCGGGCAGGTGGATGGCGCCTGTCAGCGGCGCCTCGGGCGACAGGCCGGGCTCGATCTGGCGCGCCGCATCGGCGTCGATCTCGCGCAGGGCCACGCCGCTGTCGCGCAGCACTTGCAGTGCGGGCTGCAGGCGGGTGCGGTCTTCTTCGGTGCGCAGCAGCACCAGTCGGCCGTCGCTGGCTTCAAAGTCCAGCTCGTGCTGGTTCGCAATGGCCTGCAGTCGAGCTTGGCTGTATTGCGCCAGGCGTTCGACCGCGGCGGCCGGGGCGCTGTGGCTGCGCGCCATGCTGCGCCAGCGCCGCAGCCAGGCCCAGTTGGCGCGGGTCAGGCCGCCAGCCAGCCGCAGGGTGGCCTGTGTCCCCATCAGCCGCAGCGGCTGGCCGAAGCCCGGCAGCGCCCAGGGGCTGAGCAGGTGGGGCGCCAGCAGCCCGGCGGTGGCAAAGCTGGCCTCTTCGGCGGCCGCACTGCGTTGTTCAAACACCGTGACTTCGTGGCCGTCGCTGGCCAGTTCGTACGCGGTGGTGACGCCGACAATGCCGGCGCCCACGATGGCAATCTTCATGAATTTGGGTGTTTTTGGCTTGTAGCGCTAGTGAATCATGCGCTGGTAGCTATTATTTTTGTAGTGTTTGCTCGATCTGCAGGCTGATGTTGAGCACCGTGTCATCCCTGAGCGCCCCGTGCCAGACCATCAGCCCGACCGGGAGTTCCCCTTGCACGTGGCAGGGGAGCGACAGCGCACAGCCGTCCAGCAGATTGACCACACTGGTGTTGCGCAGCAGCAGGTTGTTGACGCGGAAGAACTCGGCATCGCGGGTGGCGTCCCGGGCCTTGTCCGCACCATCTGCAGGAGCGACATCGGACAGCGGTGGCGCCAGGATGGGCACGGTGGGGGACAGCAGGGCGTCGTACGGCTCCATGTCGGCGATCATGCGTGCAATCCATTGCTGGCGCGCCTGCAGCAGGTCGATGTATTCCCAGGCCATCAGCGTGGCGCCTTTTTCGATGCGCATGCGCACCCGGGGGTCGTAGCGGTCGCCTGCGCGCTGCAGCAGCTCGCGGTGCCAGGCGTAGGCTTCTGGGGCGGCAAAGCCGTAGGCGGGCTGCTCCAGCACGGCGGGCAATGCGATGGTGTCGATCTGTGCGCCCGCCTGGCGCAAGGCTTCCACGCTGCGCTCAAAGGCGCGCGCCACGGGGGCGTCCAGCCCGTCCAGGAAGAGGGTGGACGGCACTGCCAGCCGGTACTGGGACAGCGGCTCCAGGCTGCGCGTCACCCGCCGGGAGGCCAGCACCTCGTGCGCCACGATGGCGTCGCGCACGGTGCGCGTCATGGCGCAGGCAGTGTCCAGGGTGGTGGACAGCGGCACGGCGCCTGCGGTAGGCACCAGCCGGGCCGTGTTCTTGAAACCCACAATGCCATTGAGCGCTGCGGGAATGCGGATGGAGCCACCGGTGTCCGATCCCAGCCCGATGAACGCCGCGCCAGTGGCCACCGATACCCCGGCGCCGGACGAAGACCCGCCGGGCACGCGGGGCGCGCCGGGCAGGGCGCCAAAGCGGGCATCCCAGGCAGCAGGCGTGCCGTAGTGGGGGTTGACGCCCACGCCAGAGAACGCGAACTCCACCATGTTGGTGCGGCCGATCAGGCTGGCGCCCGCTGCGCGCAGGCGGGCCACGGCCGGGCAGTCCTCGGCTGCTGCGGGAGCGTCTGCGAGCGCGGTAGAGCCCGCCGGGGTGGGTTGGCCGGCCACGTCAAACAAGTCCTTCACCGACACCGCCAGCCCGGCCAGGGGCAACTGGGCCGCACCCGGCTGCACCGCCGTGGTGCGTGCCTCGTCAAAGAGCGTGCGCACAAAGCTGTGGGTGTTGGATGCGGCCTGGGCGGCGTCGATGCAGCGCTCCAGCTCGGCGGGCGCGGTGGTGGCGCCGTCCCGCAGTTGCTCACGGGTGGCGATCAGGTCAGGGAGCATGGGTGTGCTAGAATCTTTGGGTTTTGCTGGGAGCAGTAGCGCAGTGGTGCAAGGTTTGCACAACCGGCGTGGCCGCTGCGGCAAGACCAATCGCAAAGCAGCCCTGTCAAGGTGTTGCAGTGTTCGTGAGGATCACGGCACTGCAAATATTGGGGCTGATTTTAGACCTAACCTTTGGAGTATTTTTATGTCCGTTACCATGCGCGAAATGCTGGAAGCCGGTGTCCACTTCGGTCACCAAACCCGCTTCTGGAACCCCAAGATGGCCCCCTACATCTTCGGCCATCGCAACAAGATTCACATCATCAACCTGGAAAAGTCGCTGCCACTGTTCCAGGAAGCCCAAAAGTTCGCCAAGCAACTGGCTGCCAACCGCGGCACGATCCTGATGGTCGGCACGAAGCGCCAAGCCCGTGAAATCCTGGCCACCGAAGCGCAACGCGCTGGTGTGCCTTTCGTGGACCAGCGCTGGCTGGGCGGCATGCTGACGAACTTCAAGACCGTGAAGACCTCGATCAAGCGCCTCAAGGACATGAAGGCTCAGCAAGAAGCTGGCCTCGAGAACCTGAGCAAGAAGGAGCAACTGACGTTCTCCCGCGAAATCGAAAAGCTCGAAAAGGACATCGGCGGCATCCAGGACATGGCTGCTCTGCCCGACGCCATCTTCATCATCGACGTGGGTTTCCACAAGATCGCCGTGGCCGAAGCCAAGAAGCTGGGCATCCCGCTGATCGGTGTGGTTGATACCAACCACTCGCCCGAAGGCATCGACTACGTGATCCCTGGTAACGACGACTCGGCCAAGGCTGTCACGCTGTACGCCCGTGGCATCGCTGATGCGATCATCGAAGGCCGTGCCAACGCCGTGAATGAAGTCGTGAAGGCTGCAACCGCCGAGAGCACCGACGAATTCGTGGAAGTGCAAGAAGCCGCTGCCTGATAGCCCGGCTGCGCGATCCGTCGCGAACAAAAGCGGGGCCCCTGGTGAGCCCCCTTTTTTTTAGCCCGAATCTGAACTGACTGAACTGAATACTGAAGGAATAAAGATGGCTGCAATTACCGCAAGCATGGTGGCTGAACTGCGTGGCAAGACCGACGCCCCCATGATGGAATGCAAGAAGGCGCTGACCGAAGCCGACGGCGACATGGCCAAGGCAGAAGAGCTGCTGCGCGTCAAGCTGGGCACCAAGGCTGGCAAGGCCGCATCGCGCGTGACTGCTGAAGGCGTGGTCGCCAGCTACATCGACGGCACCACGGGTGCTCTGGTCGAAGTCAACAGCGAAACCGACTTCGTTTCCAAGAACGACAGCTTCATTGCCATGGCCAACGCCGCTGCCAAGCTGGTGGCACTGCACAACCCCGCCACGGTGGAAGCCCTGGGTGCCCTGCCCTACGAGCAAGACAGCTTCGGCCCCACGCTGGAAGATGTGCGCAAGGGTCTGATCGGCAAGATCGGCGAAAACATGTCGTTCCGCCGCTTCAAGCGCTTCAGCGGCTCCAACCTGGCAGCCTACCTGCACGGCTCGCGCATCGGCGTGGTCGTCGAGTTCGACGGTGACGCTACCGCCGCCAAGGACGTTGCCATGCACGTGGCCGCCATGAAGCCCGTGGCCCTGACCAGCGCCGACGTGCCTGCCGACCTGATCGCCAAGGAGCGCTCGGTCGCCGAAGGCAAGGCTGACGAAGCCAACAAGGAACTCGTGGCTGCCGGCAAGCCTGCACAAAGCGCTGAAATCACGGCCAAGCGCATCGACGGCGCGGTGCAGAAGTACCTCAAGGAAGTCTCTCTGGCCGACCAGGTCTTCGTGAAGGCTGCCGACGGCAAGCAAACCGTGGCCCAGATGCTCAAGGCTGCCAACACCAACGTGAAGGGCTTTACCCTGTACGTGGTGGGCGAAGGCATCGAGAAGAAGGTGGACGACTTTGCTGCCGAAGTGGCTGCCCAGGTGGCTGCTGCCAAGGCTGCTGCCTGATCGTTCCCTGTAACCACCCCACCAAAGCCTCGTACCACTTACTGGAGAAATTTCCCATGTCCAACGCTGCACCAGCCCACAAGCGCATTTTGCTCAAGCTGTCTGGTGAGGCGTTGATGGGGGATGATGCCTTCGGTATCAACCGCGCCACCATCGTGCGCATGGTCGAGGAGATCGCCGAAGTGACCCGCCTGGGTGTCCAGGTGGCCGTGGTGATCGGTGGGGGCAATATTTTCCGTGGTGTCGCCGGGGGCTCGGTCGGGATGGACCGTGCCACCGCCGACTACATGGGCATGCTGGCCACCGTGATGAACGCCCTGGCCCTGGCTGACGCCATGGACAAGCAGGGCCTGGTGGCCCGTGTGATGTCCGCCATTGCCATTGAGCAGGTGGTCGAGCCCTATGTGCGCCCCAAGGCGCTGCAGTATCTTGAAGAGGGCAAGGTCGTGGTCTTCGCGGCCGGTACGGGCAACCCGTTTTTCACCACCGACACAGCAGCTGCCCTGCGTGGCGCGGAAATTGGCGCCGAACTGGTGCTCAAGGCCACCAAGGTGGACGGCGTTTATACTGCCGACCCCCAGAAGGATCCCACGGCGACGCGCTACACCAAGCTCAGCTTTGACGAGGCCATGTCCCGCAATCTGGGCATCATGGACGCGACTGCCTTCGCCCTGTGCCGTGACCAGAAGCTGCCCGTGAAGGTGTTCTCCATCATCAAACACGGCGCCTTGAAGCGCGTGGTGATGGGCGAAGACGAAGGTACGCTGGTTTACGCTTGATCACGATGGAAAGGCCTGCATTGCATGCAGGTCGGCCCGAGGAGAAAACATGACGATTGCCGACATCAAGAAGACTGCTGAAACCAAGATGGACCAGTCCATCACCGCGTTCAAGAACAACCTGCAGAAGATTCGCACCGGTCGTGCCAATCCGGCCCTGCTCGATACGGTGCAGGTCGAGTATTACGGCTCCCTGGTTCCACTGAGCCAGGTGGCCAACGTGGCGCTGATCGATTCGCGCACCATCAGCGTGCAGCCCTGGGAAAAGGGCATGGGCGCCAAGATTGAAAAGGCTATTCGCGAAAGCGACCTGGGCTTGAACCCGGCTTCCATGGGCGACCTGATCCGCGTGCCCATGCCCCCCATGAGCGAAGAGCGCCGCAAGGAAATGACGAAGCTCGCGCGCAACGAGGGCGAGAGCGCCAAGATCGCCGTGCGCAACCTGCGCCGCGATGCCAACGAATCCGTCAAAAAACTGGTCAAGGACAAGCTGGCGTCCGAAGACGACCAGAAGCGCGCCGAAACGGAAGTGCAAAAATTCACCGACAAGCACATCGCCGAGATCGACGCGCTGGTGGCCGCCAAAGAGCAGGAAATCATGGCGGTTTGAGCCCCCAGGGCTTGAACATTCCCATGTCTGTATCTCCGGTGGTGCCACACCACATTGCCATCGTCATGGATGGCAACGGCCGCTGGGCTACGCGTCGCTTTCTGCCGCGTCTGGCCGGCCACAAGCAAGGGGTTGACTCACTTCGCCGCTGCGCACGCGCTTGCGTGCAGCGCGGCGTTGGTGTGCTCACGGTGTTTGCGTTCTCTTCCGAAAACTGGAACCGCCCCGCCGACGAGGTCTCCGGCCTCATGGAGCTGCTGGCGATGGCGCTGGCGCGCGAGGTGCCCCAGCTCAAGAAAGACGGCGTGCGTCTTCATTTTGTGGGCGAACGTGGCAGCCTTTCGCCCAAGGTGCGAGACGGCCTGGGTCAGGCAGAAGCCGCCACGGCGGACAACACCCGCCTGGTGCTCAACGTGTGCTTCAACTACGGAGGCCGCTGGGACATCGCGCAGGCGGCGGCATCGCTAGCTGCCCGTGGCGAGCCCATCACCGAGGCCAGCCTGCACAATGCGATGGGATTGGCCCACGTGCCCGACCCCGACCTCGTGATCCGCACCGGGGGAGAAATGCGGATCAGCAACTTTTTGCTCTGGCAATCGGCATACTCCGAGTTCTTCTTCAGCGACCGACTGTGGCCCGATTTCGATGAGTCCGCCCTGGACGAGGCCATCGACGCCTTCAGCCGCCGCGAGCGCCGTTTTGGCAAAACCTCTGAACAGATTCTGTCCGCGCATCCTGATCCGATGCCGGGTTGAGAACCTGAACAGGTTCTGAAAGCCCCCATGCTTCAACAGCGCGTCATCACAGCCCTTGTTCTGCTGGCCATCTTGTTGCCCGCGCTTTTCTACGCCAACACCATACCGTTCACGCTGGTCGTGCTGGTTCTGATGGCTGCCGGGGCTTGGGAATGGGGTCGTCTGAGCGGCTTTGGCCAAGCAGGTTCCGTGGCGGTGGGTGTGGCCTGTGTGGCCTTGTGCGCCGGGTCGTGGGCGCTGGGCTGGGTCGATCGCCCGTTGACTGCCCTGTGGGTTATGGGCGGCGGGCTGTGGGTCCTGGCGGCTGCCTGGCTGCTCAAGGCCGGAGTGCCCGGCTGGCCCCGCATACCAGCCGGTGTGCGTCTCGTGGCTGGCGTGCTTGCCTTGTGGCTCGCGTGGCTGGCCGTGGTGCAGGCCCGCAATGTGGGCATCAATTTTTTGCTGTCGGTGCTGCTGCTGGTGTGGGTGGCCGACATCTTTGCCTACTTTGCGGGGCGCGCATTCGGATTGCGGTTTACCAAGGGCAAGCTGGCGCCCTCGATCAGTCCCGGCAAGAGCTGGGAAGGTGTGTGGGGCGGCCTGGCAGGGGTGATGGTGATGGCTTTTGTTTGGGCGGCAGCGGATGCCCACTGGCAGGCGTCGGTGCCCAGTTTTTACAGCCGCATGGCGCAGCAGGGCTGGTGGTTGCTGGTGATTGCGGCGTTGTTCATGGTGGCCATGAGCGTGTCGGGTGACCTGGTGGAGTCGCTCATCAAGCGCAGCGCCGGAGTCAAGGACAGCAGTGGCCTTTTGCCCGGACACGGCGGCGTGCTTGACCGCGTGGATGCCTTGCTGCCCACACTGCCCCTGGCCATGATGCTCACGAGCCTGACGACCCCATGATGAAACAACGACTCACCGTTCTCGGCTCCACCGGCTCCATTGGGACCAGCACGCTAGATGTGGTGGCACGCCACCCGGAGCGCTTCGAGGTGTTTGCCCTCAGCGCTGCGACGCAAGTGGATCTGCTGCTGCAACAATGCGCGCAGTTTCGCCCTCGCTACGCGGTGATGGCCAGCGCATCCCATGCGGCGAAGCTGGCAGAAAAATTGCAGGCCAATAGCCTCCCGACACAAGTGATAAAAGCGCAAGATGCTCTTGAAATCATAGCGTCTCATGATGAGGTCGACGCCGTAATGGCGGCTATCGTGGGGGCTGCCGGTCTGGCTCCGTGTCTGGCTGCGGCGCGCGCGGGCAAACGATTGCTGTTGGCCAACAAGGAGGCCCTGGTGGTGGGTGGCGGGCTGTTCATGCAGACCGTGCGCGACGGCGGTGCCACGTTGCTGCCCATCGACAGCGAACACTCTGCGATCTTCCAGTGCCTGCCAGAAGACCCTGCCACCTGGTCTGACCGGGTGGACAGCATCCTGCTCACAGCCTCAGGCGGTCCCTTCCGCCAGCGGGATCCGGCCACGTTGGCGCAGATCACCCCTGACCAGGCCTGCGCGCACCCCAACTTCTCGATGGGACGCAAGATTTCCGTGGATTCGGCCACGATGATGAACAAGGCCTTGGAGGTCATTGAGGCGCGTTGGCTGTTTGATCTGCACCCGGACCAGATCAAGGTGGTCATCCACCCGCAGCAGATCATCCACTCCATGGTGCAGTTCAAGGATGCTTCCATCCTGGCGCAGTTGGGGACGCCCGACATGCGCGTGCCGATTGCCTGCGGCCTGTCCTGGCCCGAGCGCATTACCAGCGGGGCCAGCAAGCTGGATTTCTCGACCCTGAGCGCCCTCGCGTTTGAAGACGCGGACGCCATTCGCTTCCCGGGCCTGCACCTGTCCTGGCAGGCGCTGAAGGCGGCCGAGGGGACCACTGCCGTACTGAATGCGGCCAACGAGGTGGCGGTGGGCGCCTTTTTGTCGGGTCGGCTGCGTTTTGACCATATTCATGCGGTCAACCTTGCAACTTTGGATGCAGTTTCGCCCTCCAAGCCCGATTCGCTCGCCGCGTTGCTGGATCTGGATACCCAGGCCCGCCATGCGGCTGAACATGTGGCGGGCCGTCTGGCTGCCTGACTGCCGGCCCACTCAGGAACCATCCATCCATGCTGCTTACTATCGCTGCCTTCATCGTCGCCCTCGGTCTTTTGATCGCAGTGCACGAATACGGGCACTACCGCGTGGCGGTGGCCTGTGGGGTCAAGGTATTGCGGTTCTCTGTGGGTTTCGGCAAGCCGCTACTGCGCTGGCAGCCCCAGGGGTCTCCCACGGAGTTTGTGCTGGGAGCCTTCCCATTGGGGGGCTATGTGCGCATGCTGGACGAGCGCGAGGCACCCGTTGCCGCAGAGGAGCGGCATCTGGCCTTCAACACCCAGCCCCTGCGCTCGCGAGCAGCCATCGTTGCGGCTGGGCCCATCGCCAATTTGTTGTTGGCAGTGCTGCTGTATTCGGTGGTGAACTGGAATGGTGTCGAGGAACCCCGGGCCATTCTGGCAAGCCCGGTCGCAGGCTCTGTCGCACACAGTGCCGGGTTGCGGGGCGGTGAACTGGTAGAGCGCGCCGCATTGGGTGCAGAAGATCTGGAGCCAGTTCGTTCGTTTGAAGACCTGCGGTGGCTGCTTACCCGTGGTGCGCTTGAGGGGCTGAACGTGCGTCTTGACGTCCAGTCCGCCCATGGTGCGGGCCATCGTGAGGTCGTGCTCGACATGTCCCGGATCGACAGCCGTGAGGCTGATGCCCAGCTGTTTCGCAAGGTCGGCATCTTGGGACCTTGGACCCGCCCTGTGTTGGGCGAGGTCATGGCGCAAAGCGCGGCTGAGCGCTCTGGCCTGCGCCAAGGTGATGTGGTGCTCAAGGTGGGGCAGACCGATGTGGTGGACGGCCAGCAATTGCGCGAGTTGATCCGGCAGTCGGTGCGGGGCAACGAGCCATTGGCGCAGCCATGGCGCGTTGAGCGCGGTGGTCAGGTGATGACACTGGATGTGTTGCCCGAGGCTGTGACCGAACCCGCTAATACGGTGGGGCGCATTGGCGCCTATGTGGGAGCTGCACCAGAATTCGTCACGGTGGACTACGGGCTGGTTGAGGGTCTGTGGGGTGGTGTGGTGAAGACCTGGGATGTGTCGCTGCTGACCCTGCGCATGATGGGCCGCATGGTGATCGGCGAGGCGTCGCTCAAGAACCTCAGTGGCCCCTTGACCATTGCCGACTACGCAGGCCGCTCAGCCAGCATGGGGCTGACGCAGTACCTCATCTTTCTGGCCCTGATCAGTGTGAGTCTAGGGGTGCTGAACCTGCTTCCGCTGCCAGTCTTGGACGGTGGGCACCTGATGTATTATCTTTGGGAGGGTGTCACGGGCAGGGGTGTGTCGGACGCATGGATGGAGCGATTGCAGCGTGGAGGCGTTGCTGTCCTGCTTGTCATGATGTCCATAGCTCTGTTCAACGATATCACCCGGCTCTTTGGCTAACACTTTTGCCGCGCTTGCCCTGCAACTGCGGCTCCCGCTTCATTCATGAAAAAACACATCAATCGCCTGGGCGTGCGTACCGCATCGGCCGTTGCAGCCATGATTTTTGCCGCCAATGCGGCATGGGCTCTGGAGCCATTCAAGGTGCAGGACATTCGCGTGGAGGGCTTGCAGCGTGTGGAGCCGGGTACCGTGTTTGCATCCATGCCCCTGCGGGTGGGTGACGACTACAACGACGAAAAAGGCGCCGCAGCAATTCGTGCGCTGTTCGGTCTGGGTCTCTTCAAGGATGTGCGACTGGAGGCCAGCGGCAACGTTCTGGTGGTGGTGGTCGAAGAGCGCCCCACTGTCGCCGACGTGGACTTTGCCGGTGCCCGTGAATTCGACAAAGATGCGCTCAAAAAAGCCATGCGCGAAGTGGGCCTGACGGAAGGGCGTCCTTATGACAAGGCGCTCACCGACCGCGCCGAACAAGAGCTCAAGCGCCAGTACATCAACAAGAGCCTGTATGGCGCCGAGGTGGTGACCACGGTCACGCCCATCGAGCGCAACCGCGTGAACCTGACCTTCACGATCACGGAAGGTGAGCCCGCACGCATCAAGGAAGTGCGCATCGTGGGCAACAAGGCGTTCAGTGAATCGACGCTCAAGGGCCTGTTCGACCAGGACACGGGGGGCTGGCTGAGCTGGTACACCAAGTCCGATCGCTACTCGCGCACCAAGCTCAACGCCGACCTTGAAACCCTGCGCTCGTATTACCTGCAGCGCGGCTACCTGGAGTTCCGTGTGGACTCGACGCAGGTCGCCATCTCGCCGGACAAGCAGGACATCTCCATCACTGTCAATGTGACGGAAGGCGAACGGTATGTGGTGTCGGGCGTGAAACTCGAAGGCAACTATCTGGACCGCGAGGACGAGTTCAAGTCGCTGGTGACCATTCGCCCCGGTGAGCCCTACAACGCGGACCAGGTGACTGAGACCACCAAGGCGTTTTCCGAGTACTTTGCCCGCTTTGGTTTTGCATTTGCCCGCGTGGAGGCTGTGCCCGAAATTGATCGCGAGAACAATCGCGTCAATTTTGTGCTGCAAGCCGAACCGGCACGCCGCGCCTACGTGCGCCGTATCAACGTCAGTGGCAACAACCGCACGCGTGACGAAGTCATTCGCCGTGAGTTCCGCCAGTACGAAGCCTCCTGGTACGACGGCGACAAGATCCGCCTGTCCCGCGACCGCGTGGACCGTCTCGGCTTCTTCACGGAAGTGAACGTGGAAACCCAGGAAGTGCCCGGCTCGCCCGACCAGGTCGATCTGGTGATCAACGTGGCAGAAAAGCCCACCGGCTCGTTGCAACTCGGTGTGGGTTTTTCCAGCGCCGAAAAAGCGTCTCTCTCGTTCGGTATCAAGCAGGAAAACATCTTTGGCTCGGGCAACTACCTGGGCATCGACGTCAACACGAGCAAGTACCGGCGCACACTGGTGTTCAGCACCACCAACCCGTACTTCACGCCCGAAGGCATCTCGCGTACTCTCGATGTGTACTACCGCACCGACAAGCCCTATGAAGACCAGGGGGGCAATTACCAGCTGGTCACCACTGGGACCTCCGTGCGTTTTGGTGTGCCTTTCAGTGAGACCGACACGGTGTTCTTTGGCGGTGGGCTGGAGCAGACCCGCATCAAGCCCGGCACGAACATCCCGGCCACTTACCTGTTTTACGCAGACAAGTTCGGCTACAGCAGCACCTCGATTCCATTGACTGTGGGTTGGTCCCGTGACGACCGGGACAGCGCCTTGGCGCCCAACTCCGGCCGGTACCAGCGCCTCAATTCCGAATGGTCTGTGGCGGGCGATGCACGCTACGTGCGGGCCAACTACCAGTACCAGCAATACATCCCCCTCAACAAGCGCTTCACCATTGCGTTCAATGGCGAGGCCGGTTACGGCAAGGGCTTGAACGGCCGTCCGTTCCCTGTGTTCAAGAACTTCTACTCGGGCGGTCTGGGCTCGGTGCGTGGTTTCGACCAGGGCACCCTGGGACCGCGTGATGTGACCGGGGCCTCATTGGGTGGGTCCAAGAAGATCACGCTGAACACCGAGCTGATTGCTCCGTTCCCCGGTGCTGGCAATGACCGGACCCTGCGTGTGTTCACGTTCCTGGACGTGGGCAATGTGTACGGCGAGAACGACAAAGTTACCTTCAGTGACATGCGTGCCTCCGTGGGCTTGGGTCTGAGCTGGATTTCGCCACTCGGCCCCTTGCGTTTGGCGTTTGCGCAGCCAGTGCGCAAGTTCGCCGGCGATAGAATCCAGAAACTGCAATTCCAGATTGGAACGTCTTTCTAATGAAATCCTTTTCTCGCCATCTCTCCGTGGCCTTGCTGCTCGGCACCGTTGCCATCGCAGCCCCTGCACAAGCGCAAGAGTTCAAAGCCGGTTTCGTCAACACTGATCGCATCTTCCGAGAAGCCACCACAGCCAAGGCTGCGCAGGCCAAGCTGGAGCAGGAGTTCTCCCGTCGCGAGAAAGAACTGGTGGATCTGGGCAACACCCTGAAGACTGCCAGCGACAAGTTTGAGCGTGAAGCACCCACCATGGCGGAGAGCCAACGCACCGCGCGCCAGCGCCAGCTGGTGGACCAGGACCGCGACTTCCAGCGCAAGCGCCGTGAATTCCAGGAAGACTTGAGCGCCCGCAAGAACGAAGAGCTGTCGCAAGTGCTGGAACGCGCCAACAAGGTGGTCAAGCAGGTGGCCGAGGCCGAAAAATACGACGTGATCCTGCAAGAGGCCGTCTACATCAATCCCAAGCACGACATCACCGACAAGGTGATCAAGGCCCTGAATGCCGCTGCTGCTGCCAAGTAAGCCGCTGCGCAAGACAGGTGGCGCGTGAGCAGTTTGCTTCTCGGGCACATTGTTGATGCGCTCGGTGGTTCGCTGGAAGGGGGTGCGCGGGAAACCGTCATTGCCCGCATTGCGCCACTGGAGGTTGCGGGTCCGGGAGACCTCAGTTTCCTGAGCAATCCCCGCTACCAACAGCAACTGGCCGCCTCCCGGGCGGCCTGTGTCATTGTGGCGCCTGCCATGCGCGACGCAGCACTGGCGCGGGGGGCCTGCATCGTGGCCGACAACCCCTACGTGTACTTCGCCCGCGCTACCCAGTTGTGGCGGCAGCGCAATACGCCCGCGCGGTCGTCCGGTGTGCACCCCAGCGCAGTGGTTGATCCCTCGGCGCAGGTCCACCCCTCGGCCACCATCGGTCCGCTGTGCGTGATTGAGCGGGGCGCCTCGGTGGGCGCAGATACCGTGCTCAAGTCGCGCGTCACCGTGGGCGAGGGCTGCAGCATCGGCGCGCGTTGCATCGTCCATGCGGGCGTGGTCATTGGCGCTGATGGTTTCGGTTTTGCGCCTGAGAACGGGCAGTGGGTCAAGATCGAGCAACTGGGTGCCGTGCGCATTGGAGATGACGTCGAGATTGGGGCCAACACCTGCATCGACCGGGGTGCGCTGCAGGACACGGTGATCGAAGACGGCGTGAAGCTCGACAACCTGATCCAGATCGGGCACAACGTGCGTATCGGCAAGCACTCGGCCATGGCTGGGTGTGTAGGCGTGGCGGGCAGCGCCACCATCGGGGCGCATTGCACGGTGGGCGGTGGTGCCATCGTGTTGGGGCACCTGGAGCTGGCTGACAACGTGCACATCTCGGCCGCGACGGTGGTCACCCGCTCTCTCACCCGGCCTGGCCAGTACACCGGCATGTTCCCCATCGACGACAATGCGCGCTGGGAAAAAAACGCTGCCACACTCAAACAATTGCACAGCCTGCGCGAGCGCATCAAGGCGCTGGAGCTGGCCCTCAAGGCAGCATGAACGGAAGAACAACTCGATGATGGATATTCACGCAATTCTCAAACAACTGCCCCACCGCTACCCGTTTTTGCTGGTGGACAAGGTGATCGAGTTAGAGAGCAACACCCGCATCAAGGCCATCAAGAACGTCACGTTCAACGAGCCCTATTTCATGGGGCATTTCCCTGGCCGTCCGGTGATGCCGGGTGTGTTGATCCTGGAAGCACTGGCCCAAGCTGCGGGCTTGCTGGCGTTCGATGCCATGGGCAAGGTGCCCGATGAGAACAACATTTACTACTTTGTCGGCATTGATGGCGCGCGGTTCAAGCGCCCCGTGGAGCCCGGTGACCAGCTGGTCCTGACCATCACCATCGACCGCGTGCGCGGTGGCATCTGGAAGTTCAAGGGCGTCGCGAGCGTGGGCGAAGAGGTGGCCTGCGAGGCCGAACTCATGTGCACCATGCGCAACGTCGGTTGACCGGTTCAGACCTGTTGGATCGTGAGCAATATTCACTCCACAGCCATTGTTGCGCACGGCGCCCGCCTGGACCCTACGGTCACGGTGGGGCCTTACACGGTCATTGGCGAACACGTGACCATTGGTGCGGGTACCACGGTCGGCGCGCACTGCGTGATCGATGGGCACACCACGATTGGTGTTGACAATCGCATCTTCCAGTTCAACTCCATCGGCGCCATCCCGCAGGACAAGAAGTACGCGGGCGAGCCGACCGAACTGGTCATCGGCGACCGTAACACCATCCGCGAGTTCTGCACACTGAACCTGGGCGTGCCCCAGGCGGGTGGCATTACCACCGTGGGCCATGACAACTGGATCATGGCGTACACCCACATCGCCCACGATTGCCATGTGGGCAACCACACCACACTGGCCAACAACACCACGTTGGCAGGTCATGTGCACCTGGGCGATTGGGTGACGGTGGGCGGGCTCACCGGCATTCACCAGTTCGTCAAGATTGGTGCCCACGCGATGGTGGGCTTTGCCAGCGCCGTGTCGCAAGACGTGCCGCCTTTCATGCTGGTGGATGGCAACCCCTTGGCCGTGCGCGGCTACAACGTGGTGGGGCTGCGCCGCCGTGGCTTTTCGGCCGAACGCATTGCGGCGGTCAAGCAGATGCACAAGCTAATCTATCGCCAGGGCCTCACGCTGGAGGCCGCGCGCGCCGCCATTGCAGAGCTGGCGGAGTCCGCGCCGCAGGCCGGCGACGACGCGGCGATGATGGAGCGGTTCCTGGCCGACGCCACGCGCGGCATTGCGCGCTGAGGGCTTGGCGATGGCAGATTCCCCCCGCGTCGCCATGGTGGCGGGCGAGACGTCGGGCGACTTGCTGGCGGGCTTGCTCATCGATGGCATGCAGGCGCATTGGCCCGGGCTGCAATCCAGCGGCATTGGCGGGCCGCAGATGGCGCGCCGCGGTTTTACTGCCTGGTGGCCCAGCGACAAGCTGGCAGTTCACGGCTACAGCATGGAGGTGCTGCGCCGGCTGCGCGAGTTGCTGGGCATTCGCAAACAACTGCGCGAGCGCCTGCTCAAGGACCGCCCCGACGTGTTCATCGGTGTGGATGCGCCCGATTTCAACCTGGGCCTGGAGGCCGATTTACGCGCTGCGGGCATCAAGACCGTGCATTTTGTGTGCCCGTCCATCTGGGCCTGGCGTGCGGATCGCGTCGACAAGATCCGCCGCAGCGCGGACCATGTGCTGTGCATCTTCCCGTTTGAGCCAGAGCTGCTCGCGCAGCACGGCATTGCCGCCACCTACGTAGGTCACCCGCTGGCGGGTGTGATCCCCATGGTGCCCGACCGTGCGGCCGCGCGTGCGCAATTGGGTCTGAAGGATGAGGACGAAGTCCTGGCCATCCTGCCTGGGAGCCGCTCCTCCGAGATCCAGTACATTGCCCGGCCATTCTTTGAGGCTGCAGCGCTAGTACTTAAAGCGCGACCAGCTATTAAATTGATAGTGCCTGCAGTGCCCGCACTGCGTGATCGCATCGAGCAGTTGGCGCGCGCGTGCGGTCTGGGCGATGCCTTGCAAATCACCACGGGCCAGTCGCACACGGTGCTCGCAGCGTGTGATGCCACGTTGATTGCCAGCGGCACCGCGACGCTGGAGGCCGCGCTCTTCAAGCGGCCCATGGTCATCGGCTACCACATGCACCCGCTCAGCTGGTGGCTTATGCGCCGCAAGCAGTTGCAACCCTGGGTAGGCCTGCCCAACATCCTGTGCCGCGAGTTTGTGGTGCCAGAGCTGATCCAGGACGCCGCTACGCCCCAGGCGCTTTGCGCAGCCGCGCTGGACTGGTTGGACGCAAAGCGCCAAGATCCCCCAAAAATTGCAGCCCTGGAGCAGCGCTTTACGGCGCTGCACGAGAGCCTGCTGCGCAACACCCCCCAACTGGCTGCCGATGCGATCCAGAAAATCCTCGCTCCCGTTGCCTGAGCAGGCCTGCCTGCCCTGGCACCCGCCCGGCCTCGTGGCTGGCGTGGATGAGGCTGGCCGTGGCCCCCTGGCCGGGCCGGTGGTGGCGGCGGCCGTGATCCTGGACGACCTGCACCCCATTGCTGGCCTGGCCGATTCCAAGAAACTCACGGCCGCGCGGCGTGAGAAGCTCTACGACGAGATCCGCGCCAAGGCCCTGTGCTGCAGCATTGCCGAGGCCAGCGTGGAAGAAATTGACCAGCTCAACATCCTGCAGGCCACGCTGCTGGCCATGCGCCGTGCCGTCATGGGGCTGCGGCTCAAACCGGCCATGGTGCTGGTGGACGGCAACCGGCTGCCCGTGCTGGACGTTCCTGCGGAGGCCATCGTCAAGGGCGATGCGCTGGTGCCGGCCATCTCGGCGGCCTCCATCCTCGCCAAGGTGCACCGCGACCGCTGGTGCGCGCAGGTGCATGACGAGTTTCCGCAGTACGGCTTTGCCGGCCACAAGGGGTACGGTACGGCCGTGCACATGGCCGCCTTGCGCGAACACGGTGCCTGCATTTACCACCGGCGCTCGTTTGCGCCGGTGGCCCAGAACCTGCGCGCCGGATCCTGACCGCGCGCTGAAAATTTGCCATGACCTCCTCGTCCGTGACCGCCATCCATTCCCGCGATAACACCTTCGTCAAGGATTTGCGCCGTTTGGCCCAGGACACGACGGCGTACCGCAAGCAGGGCCGTGTCTGGCTTGAAGGCGATCATTTGTGCCGCGCTGCGCTCGCACGGGGGCTGCGGGCATCGGTGGCGGTGTTTTCGGAGTCTTTTTGGCCGCAAGCGCAGGTGCAATATGCTGGTGCAGCTACAAAATTCATAGTCCTTGCCGATGCACTTTTTGCGGACGTGAGCGGACTGGAGTCGCCCGCCTCGATGGGCTTTATCCTGGACTTGCCCGCACCGGCTTCACTCCAGCCCAATGCGCCCACCGTGGTGCTGGACAGGGTGCAGGACGCGGGCAATGTGGGTTCCATCCTGCGCAGCGCCTCGGCGTTCGGATTCCGCCAGGTGGCCGCCATCAAGGGAAGTGCCGCGCTGTGGTCGCCCAAGGTCTTGCGGGCTGGCATGGGGGCGCATTTCGCACTCGACCTGATCGAGGGGCTGGCGCTGGACGACCTCGCGGTCCTGCAGGTGCCGCTGCTGGTCACCAGCTCCCACGCGGGCGACTTCTTGCACCGCGCCGCCTTGCCCTGGCCCTGCGCCTGGGTGATGGGCCACGAAGGGCAGGGCGTCAGCCCGGCTCTGGAAGATAGGGCTTCTTTGCGCATCCGCATTGCCCAACCCGGTGGCGAGGAATCGCTGAATGTGGCGGCGGCTGCGGCCATCTGCCTGCACGCGAGCGGAGCAGGGCGCTGACGCTGTCTGCGCCCGCATCGGTGCTGTGGGCGTCCAAGGCGAGCTTGGGGCTCGCAGGTCATAGACGCTGGTATCAGGGTTATGCAAGGCGTGCATTGCGGAGGTGTCAGCGACGGAGGGTATAATCGGGAGCTTTTCTCGCAACAGCGTCGCCCGACCGCACCCAAAGCAACAACCCATCTGAGAGCAGCCATTGGCACCATCGCGCTTCGAGTGTGCGAGTGGTCTGCAGGCGCCGGGCGACCGTAACCATCCGGAGAACCCAGTGCTTTTGTCTCTCAAGGGAAACTTCCCGCCCGCCATCCTGGCGCTCGCAGACGGCACGGTCTTTATCGGTAACTCGATCGGTGCCACCGGCACCACGGTCGGTGAAGTGGTGTTCAACACCGCCATCACCGGCTACCAGGAAATCCTCACCGACCCCAGCTACTGCCAGCAGATCGTCACCCTGACGTATCCGCACATCGGCAATTACGGCGTCAATGCGGAAGACATCGAAGCCGACAAGGTCCATGCTGCAGGCCTGATCATCAAAGACCTGCCCCTTCTGGCCAGCAACTTCCGATCCACCGAAACGCTTTCGCAGTACCTCGTGCGCGAGAAGACGGTGGCCATTGCCAACATCGACACCCGCAAACTCACCCGCCTGCTGCGCGACAAGGGTGCGCAGAACGGCGCCATCCTGGGCCTGGCGGCTGGTGAGGCTGTGACGCAGGCGCGCATCGACGAAGCCCTGGCGGCTGCCAAGGCCGCGCCCAGCATGAAGGGCCTGGACCTCGCCCAGGTGGTGACCACCCCATCGACCTACACCTGGGACCAGACCGAGTGGAAGCTGGGCGAAGGCTATGGCACACAGGCTGCCCCGCGCTTCCACGTGGTGGCATATGACTTCGGCGTCAAGAAGAACATCCTGCGCATGCTGGCCGAACGTGGCTGCAAGCTCACCGTGGTGCCCGCCAAGACGCCCGCGGCCGACGTGCTGGCCATGAAGCCGGATGGTGTGTTCCTGTCCAACGGCCCCGGCGACCCAGA
>Ga0208124_100117_pt1 | contig 48014 bp, 39 predicted proteins | sample LakWasM104_HOW12_2_FD_183922 | JGI IMG/M metagenome (GOLD analysis project Ga0208124, IMG submission 183922) | Freshwater sediment methanotrophic microbial communities from Lake Washington under simulated oxygen tension - Sediment Metagenome... | ecosystem: Environmental > Aquatic > Freshwater >...
GCAGCTTCGTGGGCAGCGAAATCGCCAAGAGCGACCGCCCCGAGCTGACCGCTGCCAAGATCATCGTCTCCGGTGGTCGTGCGCTGGGCAGCAAGGAAAAGTTCGACGAAGTCATGACACCCCTGGCCGACAAGCTGGGCGCCGCCCTGGGTGCCAGCCGCGCGGCGGTGGACGCGGGCTACGCGCCCAACGACTGGCAAGTGGGGCAGACGGGCAAGATCGTGGCGCCGCAGCTGTACATCGCGGCCGGTATCTCGGGTGCTATCCAGCACTTGGCGGGTATGAAGGACTCCAAGGTGATCGTGGCGATCAACAAGGACCCTGAGGCACCGATCTTCAGCGTGGCCGACTACGGGCTGGAAGCGGATCTGTTCACGGCCGTGCCTGAACTGGTCAAGGCCGTCTGAGCCCCGCAGATCACAGGCACACCCCATTCGATGGGATCTGAGTGCTATAAAAAAAATATAGCTTTTAGCGCTTGTTCGACGAGCGCTGAGGCTGCTTTTTATACCTATAAATCAGCAGGAGACAAAACCATGACCACATTCCTTTCCCGTCGCAGGCTTGTCCAGGCCACCGGCGCAGCGCTGGCCAGTGCGGCATTGCCAGCACTGGCCCAAACCAGTTGGCCCAGCCGCCCGATTCGCATCATCGTGCCGTACACGGCGGGCGGGTTTACCGACCAGATGGCGCGTCTGCTGACGGTAGGCCTGCAAAAGCAATTCGGTCAGTCGGTTGTCATCGACAACAAACCCGGCGCGAACAGCATCATCGGCGTGGATGCCGTCGCCAAGTCCACCCCGGACGGTCACACCTTTGGTGTGGTCATTCCGGCCTTTACCGCCAACACCACGCTCTACCCCAAGCTGCCCTACAACCCGCGCAAGGACCTGATGGGCGTGTCGCTGCTGGGTGTTTCTCCGTTGGTGGCGGCGGTGGCGCCCAATGCACCGTTCAAGACGGTGAAGGAACTCGTGGCCTATGCCAAGGCCAACCCAGGCAAGGTGAGTTTTGCCTCATCAGGCACAGGCTCTGCCGCGCACCTCACCAGCGAGCTGCTCAAGTCACTGACCAAGACCTTCATGGTCCACATTCCCTACCGCGGCGCAGCCCCGGCGTTGACGGACTTGCTCGGCGGCCAGGTGCCCTTGTTCCTCGACCCTCCGCCCAACCTGATCCAGCCCGCCAAGGCAGGTCGCATCACCCTCATCGGCGTAGCCAGCGAAAAGCGCTTGCCCATGTTGCCTGACGTGCCGACCTTCATCGAGCAAGGCGTGCCCGGCATGCTGGGCAGTACCTGGGCCAGCATGATTGCACCCGCAGGGACGCCGCGCGACATCGTCAAGCGCATGTCGGACGCCGTGAACGCCATCATCCAGAGTGATGAAACCAAGGCCAAACTCGACACCATGGGCACCTTTGGTGAAGGCACCACGCCCGAGGCGTGCGACGCCTTTTTGGCGGCCGAAACGACCAAGTGGGGCAAGGTGATCCGCGACGCGGGTGTCACGCTCGATTGAGAAGGCGTGGGCCGGCCTGGCCTGATGGCCAGGATTTACGCGTAACGCTTGGCCCGCAGGTTTTCCTTCATCTGCTGCAGGATCGGTTGCAGCGAGCTGCCGATGCGCAGCGCCACGCAGGTGGCCAGCACGTCGATGATGAGCAAGTGCATGAGGCGCGACACCATGGGGCTGTAGCGGTCGTAGCCCTCGGGGTGGTCGGCCGCCAGATGGATGTGGCAGGTGCTGGCCAGGGGCGAGCCGCTGGCGGTGACGACGATGGTGGTGGCGCCGTTGCGGCGGGCGATGTCTGCCGCGTCCATCAGGTCGCGGGTGCGGCCCGAGTTGGAGATGATCACGGCGCAGTCGCCTGGCCCCAGCAGGGTGGCGCTCATCACCTGCATGTGGCCGTCGCTGCTGGCAATCGAGGTCACGCCCAGGCGGAAGAACTTATGCTGCGCATCCTGCGCCACGATGCCCGAGTTGCCCACGCCGTAGAACTCGATGCGTTTGCCTTTTTTCCACGTGTCGGCAATGGCCTCGGCCGCACGTTCGATGGCCACGGTGCTGGCCGCGTTGCGGTATTGCAGGAACGCTGCCACGGCGTTGTCCACCACCTTCACCAGCACGTCGCCGGTCTTGTCGTCTGCATCCACACTGCGGTGGATGAAGGGCACGCCTTCGCTCACACTGCCTGCCAGCTTGAGCTTGAAGTCCGCCAGCCCGTCGTAACCCATGCTGCGGCAAAAGCGCACCACGGTGGGCTTGCTCACATGCGCGCGCTCGGCCAGCTCGCGCACGGGCAGGCGGGCGAAGGTGCGGGGGTCGGTCAGCACCAGCTTGGCCACGCGCTGTTCGGCGGGGGCCAGCGAGGGCAGGGAGGCGGTGATGCGGTCGAGCATGTCAGTCTGTGAAGGCAGGGCAGGCTGCGCAGGGGGCCTTGGAAAGGGCTTGGGTGGACGCTTCATCTACCGGCTGTGCGCGCGGTGGTGGGGCCATCTGCGTTTAATGTAACTCGGTTCCCAAAGGTATGGGGTCCGCGCAATCCCTGCCTTTCAACCTGCTTGCACCGACCCTGGGCGTTTCCCCCCTGGCCTGGGCGGGCCCTGCACGCATAGCATCCTCCATCACGTTATCCAGATACTGAGGAGCCTTCCATGCGCAAACCCTTGCTGACAAAACTTCTGGCCGGTGCGGCCCTGGTGGCCGCTGCATCGGGCAGCTGGGCCCAGGGCCAGGTCAACATCATCTGCTCGGTGCAGGCCGAGTGGTGCAACCTGATGTCCACGGTGTACGCCAAGACCACTGGCACCAAGGTCAACATGACGGCCAAGGGCTCGGGCGAGGCGCTGGCGCAGCTCAACGCCGAGCGCGCCAACCCCAAGACCGACATCTGGTTTGGCGGCACAGGCGACCCGCATCTGCAGGCGGCCGAGCAGGGCCTGACGCTCGAATACAAGTCGCCCCAGCTGGCGCAGCTGTACCCTTGGGCACAAAAGCAGGCGGGCGATTCCAAGTACCGCACCGTGGGCGTGTACCTGGGCCCGCTGGGTTTTGGCTACAACAAGGAGCTGCTGGCCAAGCGCAAGCTCAACCCGCCCCAGTCGTGGGCCGACCTGCTCAAGCCCGAATTCAAGGGCGAGGTTCAGATGGCCAACCCGGCCTCTAGCGGCACCGCCTACACCATGATCGCCACGCTGGTGCAGATCATGGGCGAGGAAAAGGCGTTTGAATACCTCAAGGCCCTGCACCCCAACATCAGCGCGTACACCCGTTCAGGCACGGCGCCTGTCAAGGCGGTTGCACGCGGCGAGACTACGGTGTCCGTGAGCTTCGTGCACGACGTGACCACCGAGGCGGTCAATGGCTTCCCTGTGGGCTCGGTCACACCTTCTGAAGGTACCGGCGCCGAGGTGGGCTCCATGAGCATCGTCAAGAACGGCCCCAACACCGAGGCCGCCAAGAAGTTCTATGAATGGGCGCTCACGCCGGGTGGTCAGCAGTTTGGCCTGGCGGCCAAGCAGTTCCAGCTGCCCAGCAACACGCAGGTGCCCAAAGACCCGCGCATGACCGATCCGGCCAAGATGAAGCTCATCAACTACGACTACGCCAAATACGGCGCCAGCGCCGAGCGTCGCCGCCTGATTGCGCGCTGGGAAAAAGACGTGCAAAACGCAACGCGCTAAGGGGTGGTGGTGTCGGCAGCAGCGGCGGCGCACGCAACCCTCCGGACCAGGACTCCCGGTGCCTCGGTCAACCGGCCCCTGTGGGTCTGGCTGGCCATGGGCGTACTGGGGTACCTGGTGTTCCCCTGGTATGCACAGCAGGACGCCAATGGCCTGTTGGCGGTGGGCCAGGTCTTCAGCAGCGAGCAGGCGGCCAACGGGCTGATGCAGGCGGCCTTGTTCGGGCGCCCCTGGCTGTGGCTGGGCCTCGCCGGGCTGGTGGTGGCGGGCCTGGGGGCGTGCCTGCCCGCCGGGCGCAAGCAGGGTGCCCTGCTGGTGGCGGGGGGTGCGCTGGGGCTGGTGGCCCTGCTGCTCAGCGGCTTTGCGATTGGTGCGCGCGGCTGGGCGTTTGAATGGATGAACACCAGCCTGGGCGAACTGGGCGCGCGCCAGCCCGGCATGGGCTGGGGCGGGTTTGTGGTGCTGTCGGCGCTGCTGGTGCTGCTGTCTTTTGGGGTGGCACGGCGGGGCTTCTTCAAGGGCGATCTGTTCGTGGCGGCTGCGGTGGTGGGCTGTGGCAGCCTGCTCGCGCTGTTCATCGTATTCCCGGTGCTCAAGGCGCTGTCGGCTGCGTTTTTTCTGGAGGACGGCCCGTTCTCGCTGGCCGTGGTGTGGGAGCGCATTGCGCACGAGCGCAACTTCAGCCTGTCGTGCCTGGCGGGCGGCCAGCGCTGCGGTGTGGCCTGGAACACGCTGTTCCTGGGGCTGATGACCGCCACCAGCACCACGCTGCTGGGCACCTTCATGGCCCTGATGGCCGAGCGCGCATCGCGCCGCTATGCGCGGCCGCTGAACATCGTGGCGCTGCTGCCCATCATCACGCCGCCGTTTGTGGTGGGCCTGGGGCTCATCCTGCTGTTTGGCCGCGCAGGCGTGTTCAACCAGTTTCTGGAATACGCGTTTGGCATCACGCCGTCGCGCTGGTTCTACGGCTGGCTGGGCGTGTGGGTGGCGCAGACCTTTGCCTTCACACCCATTGCTTTCATGATCATGCGTGGCGTGGTGCAGGGCGTGGCGCCCAGCCTGGAAGAGGCCGCGCAAACGCTGCGTGCCAGCCCGCACCGCACCTTCATGACCGTGACCCTGCCGCTGCTCAAGCCGGGCCTGGCCAATGCGTTCCTGGTGGGCTTCATCGAAAGCATGGCCGACTTCGGCAACCCCATCGTGGTGGGCGGGCAGTTCTCGGTGCTGTCCACCGAAATCTTCTTTGCCATCGTGGGTGCGCAGTACGACCAAGGCCGTGCCGCGTCGCTGGCCTGGATCCTCACGTTCTTTGCGCTCACCGTGTTCGCCATCCAGCGCGGCTTGCTGGGCAAGCAGAACTTCACCACCGTCTCGGGCAAGGGCGATGCGGGCATCGCCATGCCGCTGCCCACCGGTGTGCGCCGCGTGGTGCACTCGATTGCACTGCCCTGGATGGCGTTCACCCTGATCGTGTACCTGTTTGCGCTGGCCGGTGGCTTTGTGCAGACCTGGGGGCGCGACTACACCATCACGCTGGCGCATTTCCGTACCGCGTTCAGCGTGGAATGGGGCGAGTTTGGTGTGGTGTGGGCGGGCACGGCGTGGAACTCGTTCTTCACCACGCTCAAGCTCGCCGCCATCTCGGCGCCGCTCACGGCCACGCTGGGCATCGGCATTGCGTGGCTGCTGGCGCGCACCGAGTTCCGGGGGCAGGGCGCGTTCGAGTTTGCAGCGCTGCTGGCTTTTGCCATTCCCGGCACGGTGCTGGGCGTGAGCTACATCCTGGCGTTCAACGTGCCGCCGTTCGAGCTGACGGGCACCGCCCTCATCATCGTGTTGTGCTTCATGTTCCGTAACCTGCCGGTGGGCGTGCGTGCGGGCACGGCGGCGTTCAAGCAACTCGACCGGTCGCTCGATGAGGCGTCCGTCATGCTGCGCGCAGGCAGCGTACAGACGTTGCGCCATGTGGTGCTGCCGCTGCTCAAGCCCGCCCTGGTGGCTGCACTGGTCTACAGCTTTGTGCGAGCCATCACCACCGTGAGCGCGGTGATCTTCCTGGTCACCGCCGAGAACGAGCTGGCCACCACCTACATCATCGGCCGCGTGGGCAATGGCGACTATGGCGTGGCGCTGGCGTACTGCACGGTGCTCATCGTCCTTATGTCGGCCTCCATCGGACTCATTCAGCTGCTGGTGGGTGACCGCAAACTGGGCCGCCGTGGAGCCGCTCCCGCTGGGCACTGACCCCTCTGACAAAAAAGAAAACACGCCATGAACAACAATGACGCGGGCATCGTGTTCCGCAACATCACCAAGCGCTACGGCAGCGACAGCAGCGCGGCCCTGGCCGTCAAGGGCATCAGCTTTGAGGTGCCGCGCGGCACGCTCACCACCATCCTCGGCCCCTCGGGCTGCGGCAAGACGACCACCTTGCGCATGATTGCGGGGCTGGAATCGCCCACTTCGGGCGAGATCTTCATCGCAGGCCAGGACGTGACCACGCTGGGCCCCGCGCAACGCAATGTGAGCATGATGTTCCAGAGCTACGCGTTGTTCCCGCACATGAATGTGGTGGAGAACGTGATGTACGGCCTGCGCATGTCGGGCCAGCCCAAGGAGCAGGCGCGCACCAAGGCCGTGGAGGCGCTGCGCGGCGTGGGCCTGGTGGGCTATGACGACCGCCTGCCCAGTGAACTCTCGGGCGGGCAGCAGCAGCGTGTGGCCCTGGCCCGTGCGCTGGTGCTGGAGCCCGAGGTGCTGCTGTTTGACGAGCCCTTGTCCAACCTCGACGCCCGCCTGCGCCGCGAGATGCGCGAAGAGATCCGTGCGCTGCAGCAGCGCCTGTCGCTCACGGTGGCCTACGTCACGCACGACCAGGCCGAGGCCATGGCGGTGAGCGACCAGATCATCGTGATGAACCAGGGCCTGATTGCACAAAAGGGCTCGCCCCGCGCGCTGTATGAAACCCCGCACAGCGAATTCGTCGCGGGCTTCATGGGCGAGGCCATGCTGTTCCCGGCTGTGGCCGACGCTGACGGCACGGTGGCGCTCGGCCCACTGGTGCTGCGCCCTCGCATGGCGGTGAAGAGCGGCCCGGTGAAGGTGGCGGTGCGCCCTGAGGCCTGGCGCATTCACCGCCAGGGCGAGGGCCTGCTGCCCGCGCGGCTGGACAAGCGGGCCTACCTGGGCGCCGTGTACGAATACACCTTCGAGACCGCGCTGGGCCACATCTTTGTGGTGTCGTCCGACCTGGACGATGTGCTGGCTGTGGGCGACGCGGTGCAGCTGAGCCTGGGTGCCCACGGCGTATCAGTGGTTGGTAGTACCGAAGGCGCCCGGACCAATGCGGAATAATGGCGCCATGACGAACCAACTCGACGCCCTCAAACAGTTCACCACCGTGGTTGCCGACACCGGCGACTTTCTGCAACTGGCCCAGTTCCGTCCGCAGGACGCCACGACCAACCCTTCGCTGATTCTCAAGGCGGTGCAAAAGCCCGAATACGCGCCGCTGCTCAAGGACACCGTCGCCAAGTGGCAAGGGCGCGCCATGGACGAGGTGATCGACCGCCTGCTGGTGCGTTTTGGTTGCGAGATCCTGACCCACGTGCCCGGCCGTGTTTCCACCGAAGTGGACGCCCGCCTGAGCTTTGACACCAGCGCCACCGTCACGCGCGCCGAGCGCATCATCGAGCTGTATCAGGCCGAAGGCATCCACATCGACCGCGTGCTCATCAAGATCGCGGCCACGTGGGAGGGCATCCAGGCCGCCGCCCAGCTGGAGCGCAAGGGCATCCACACCAACCTCACGCTGCTGTTCTCTTTTGCCCAGGCTGTTGCCTGCGGCCAGGCCAAGGTGCAGCTGATCTCGCCCTTTGTGGGCCGTATTTACGACTGGTACAAAAAGCAGGCAGGCGCGAGCTGGGACGAGGCCGCGCGCGCAGGCGCCAACGACCCGGGCGTGCAGTCTGTCACGCAGATCTACAACCACTACAAGCGTTTTGGCATTGCCACCGAGGTGATGGGCGCGAGCTTCCGCAATGTGGGGCAGATCACGGCGCTGGCCGGGTGCGACCTGCTGACCATTGCGCCCGAGCTGTTGGCGCAGCTGGCTGCGAGTGATGCGCCGTTGCAGCGGGCGTTGGATGCAGAGGCTGCCAAGGGCATGGACTTGCCTGCGGTGAACTATGACGAGGCGGGGTTCCGGTTTGCGCTGAATGAGGATGCGATGGCGACCGAGAAGCTGGCTGAGGGGATTCGGGCGTTTGCAGTGGACGCTGTGAAGCTGGAGAAGCTGATCCTCGCGGCTTGAGCTCGGGTTTCTTTTTTGAGCGGCTGGTGCCTGGGTTGCGGGCGCTGGCCGTTTTTGTTTTTGGGGGGCTCTGGGGAGCACATCGCGCAGCATGCCTCGGTTGAGGGTGGAGGCCGGGAGTCGCCCGGCGTGCGAGTAACTTTCTTTTGCTTCGCCAAAAGAAAGTCACCAAAGAAAAGGCGACCCCCAGTCTGCGACCCCTTCGCTTCGCTATGGGGCAAACCTGCGGCGGGGCGGTTGTGGGGTGCGCCGTGGAACTCGCTTTGCGCTGGCGCGCGCCGCTCTGACATCCACGGCGAGTCAGTTCACGAAGCATGGGCGCTTCGACGCCCATGCTCACCCCGCAACCGCCCCGCCGCAGGCGCAGCCAGCAGGGGTGGGGCAGCCGAACATCCAAACAGCCCCACGGGCCATTGCTGCGCTCGGCCCAGGCCGCGCAGCGCGTGGCGCTTGCGCCCGCGAGATGGGGCCGAGCGCAGCAAAGGCCCGTGTGGCTGTTCTGTCCCCTGTGCCCCTGTGGATGCGCCGAGGAGCGCAGGGTTAGGCGGATCAGGGCTCGCGTGTGTCTGAGCGACGCGCAGCGGCGCGAGTTGAGCGAGACCTCGCCAAACCCGAGCACCGCAGGTTTCCCCGTGGCGAAGCGCAGGGGACGCAGACAGTGGGGTCGCTTTCTCTTTGGTGACTTTCTCTTGGCGAGACAAGAGAAAGTTACTCGCCTGCCGGGCGACTCCCGGCCTCCGCCCTGAGCCCAGGCAAGCAACCCGATAAGCACACAAGCCTCCACAGACGCGCTGCGCCCAACAACAGTCCGTTAGACCGTCAACGTCGACCGGAAATCTCCCACCCGGACGTGCTGGAGTTCACTATAAAAATCATAGCTGCCAAGGCATGAAGCACTAGCGCACCCAGCCAAAAACACCAGAAAATCACCCCGCAGGCAGCCGCATCCCCACCCGCAACCCCTTCGGCACCACCCCCTCTGCCACCGTCCGCCCCCCGTGCCGCAGCGCGATCTCTTCCACGATCGACAGCCCCAGTCCGCACCCCCCCGCCTTGTCCGACCCACGCCAGAACCGCGCAAACAGATCGCCCAGATGCTCGGCCGGCACGCCTGGTCCATCGTCCTCCACCACCAGCAGCGCCCAATGCCCCGGCTCTTCATGGCCCACGCGCACCGTCACCGTGGCGCCGGGGCCCGCGTAGTGCAGCGCGTTGTCGATGAGGTTGTTCAACGCTTCGCGCAGCAGCAGCGGGTGGCCCTGCGCGGGCAGGTGGTCCACGCCCTCGTAGCCCAGGTCCATGCCCTGGGCCAGGGCGCGGGCGGCCCATTCGCGGGCCACCTCGCGGGCCAGGGCGGCGAGGTCGATGGACTGCATCTCCACGTTCGACTCTGAGCGCGCCAGCTGCAGCAGCTGGTGCACCAGGTGCGCGCTGCGTTGCGCGGCCGACAGCACCTTTTGCAGGCGGGCCTGCACTGCGGGTTCGTGGCTCTCATGCAGGGCCAACTCGGTCTGGCCGATCAGGCCGGCAAGCGGCGTGCGCAGCTGGTGGGCAGCGTCGTTCAGAAACCGCTTTTCCTTTTGCTGGCCACGCGCCACGGTCTCCAGCAGGCGGTTGATGGTGCTGGCCAGCGAATGCACTTCCTGCGGTGCAGAGGTCAGCTCGATGGGCGGCAGCGGCGTGGTGCCCGTGTGGGGCTGCGCGCCTGCGCGCTCAATTTGCGCCTCCAGGCGCTTGAGGGGTTGCAGGCCGCGCAGCACGCCGGCGTACACCACGGCGCTCAGGGCCAGGCCCATCAGGCCCATGGGGAACACCATGCGCTCCAGCAGTTCCTGCGCAATGCGCTCGCGCACCGTGAGGCTCTGGGCCACCTGCACGCGCAGGCGCTGGCGGGTGGAGGCGGTGCCGTAGTCCACATCCAGCAAGGCCACGCGCACCGGTTTGTCGTCCACTCGGGCTTGGTACAAAAACGCCTCGCCCACCGCCACATCGACCTGGGCGGGCGGTGCTGGCAGCTGCGCGTTGCCCAGCAGAAAGCGGCCGGGCGGGGACGACACCATGTAGGTGATGCGGTCGGCCGGGTCCTGTTCCAGGATGTCCTGCGCGGCCTTCGGAAAGTCCACCAGCAGCCCATCGCCAATCGGCTTGATCTGCCGCGCCAGCGCCCGCACCGACTGGGTCAGCGTCTGGTCAATGCCCTTCTCGCCGTTCTGCAGCGCAATGCGCCACGCCAGAAACCCACCCGACAACCACAGCACCAGCTGCGGCAGCAGCAGCCACAGCAGCAGCTTGCGTTGAAGAGAGACCCCAGGTACGTGGCGCATGTCAGCGAACCCCACTGCGGGAGGTAGTGAAAGCCCGCAACGCGTGACACTGACGCGGCCCGGGCGCGGGATGCCGAGCAAGGGCCGCCCCGCAGCGAGGGCATCGTCCCCCTGCCCGCGTAGCGCAGCGAAGCGAGAGCGGGGGGAAGGCGCGCAGCGACTCAGGGGGGTGTGCCATCTACGGCTTATTCAGCATGTACCCCAGCCCCCGGATATTGCGGATCACCAGATTGGACTGGTCGAGCTTCTTGCGCAGTCGGTGCACATACACCTCCAGTGCATTGGAGTTCAGCGGGGCGGCGGTTTGGCCGGGCTCGGGCGGGCTGGCGCGCCAGGCTGCCAGCACGTCGTCGCGCGTGACGACTTCGCCACAGCGGTGGGCCAGCAGCTCCAGCAGCTCCCATTCGCGCTGAGTCAGCTCCAGCAGGTCGCCATTCAGGGCCGCGGCATGGCTGGCGTGGTCCAGCACCAGCGGGCCGATGGTGGTGCTGGCAACACCCGCCGCGCTGCTGGCCTGGGTGAAGGCGGGCTGGCGCGCGCGGCGCAGCATGGCCTGCAGGCGGGCCTGCAGCTCCTGCATGTTGAAGGGCTTGGTGATGTAGTCGTCGGCCCCGGCGTTCAGGCCCAGCACGCGGTCGTCGACGCCGTCGCGGGCGGTGAGGATCAGCACGGGCAGGCCGGCAATGTGCGCGCGGGCCCAGGTCAGCAGTTCCATGCCGTCGGCGCCGGGCAGGCCCAGGTCCAGGATGATGCCGTCCACCGCCTGCGTCTGCAAAAGCGCCATGGCCTGCGCCACGCTGCTGGCGGTGCAGACGCTGTAATCGAGTTGCTTGAGCTGGCCGGTGAGAGCGTCGAGCAGGAGGGCGTCGTCTTCGACAATCAGTATCGTGGCCATGGATTGAGCATAACAAAGGCCCCTGCAACGGGCCCTCTGTGGGGCCGCTGCGACTCTCAGGGAAAGCCCTGAGAATTAAATTAATTATTGTAATTAAAGTACCGACTGCGCTGAACGGCACCGGTATCACGGCGCAGCAACGGGTTCTGAAAACAACGTCGAGGAGACAAGGGTATGTGGAAGATGACAAAGATCGCCGCATTGGCGGTGGGCCTGGCGGCCGCGATGTCTGCCAGCGCGGGGGAGGTCGAGGTCCTGCACTATTGGACATCGGGCGGTGAGGCCAAGTCGGCCGCCGAGCTCAAGAAGATCATGCAGTCCAAGGGCCACACCTGGCGCGACTTTGCCGTGGCTGGGGGCGGTGGCGACAGCGCCATGACGGTGCTCAAGAGCCGCGTGATCTCGGGCAACCCGCCCTCGGCCGCCCAGGTCAAGGGCCCGGCCATCCAGGAATGGGCGTCCGAAGGCGTGCTGGCCAATGTCGATGCGCTGGCCAAGACCGAGAAGTGGGACGACGTGCTGCCCAAGGTGGTCGCCGACGTGATGAAGTACAAGGGCAGCTATGTGGCTGCCCCGGTCAACGTGCACCGCGTGAACTGGCTGTGGGCCAGCTCCGATGCGCTGAAGAAGGCGGGCGTTGCCAGCATGCCCAAGACCTGGGACGAGTTCTTTGCCGCTGCCGACAAGCTCAAGGCCGCAGGCCTGGTCCCCGTGGCCCATGGCGGCCAGAACTGGCAGGACTTCACGACCTTTGAATCCGTGGTGCTGGGCGTGGGCGGTGCCAAGTTCTACCAGGACGCTCTGGTCAAACTGGACGACAAGGCCATCAACAGCGACACCATGAAGAAGTCGCTGGAGACCTTCCGCCGCATCAAGACCTACACCGACCCGGGCGCTCCCGGCCGCGACTGGAACCTGGCCACGGCCATGCTCATTCAGGGCAAGGCGGGCTTCCAGCTGATGGGCGACTGGGCCAAGGGTGAGTTCATCGCGGCCAACAAGGCGCCGGGCAAGGACTTCCAGTGTGCAGCGGCACCGGGCACGGCCAACGCGTTCACCTTCAACGTGGACTCGTTCATCCTGTTCAAGCTCAAGGACGCAGCAGCACAGAAGGCGCAGAGCGACCTGGCCAGCTCCATCATGAGCCCTGAGTTCCAGGAGGTGTTCAACCTCAACAAGGGCTCGATCCCTGTGCGCACCGGACAGAAGATGGACAAGTTTGACGACTGCGCCAAGCTGTCCAGCAAAGACTTTGCCGACACTGCCAAGAGCGGTGGCCTGGTGCCCAGCGTGGCACATGGCATGGCGATTGCGCCTGCCACCGAAGGGGCGATCAAGGATGTCGTCAGCCAGTTCTGGAACGACGACAAGGTGAGCGTCGCCGACGCCATGAAGAAGATCGCGGCCGCCGCGAAGACCAAGTAAGCCGTGTACGACACACGCACCCGCACGCACTAAAACCAACCCCAGAGGGATCCCATCATGAAGACAAGAAACCGCCTCACGGCGGTGGCTTTGGCCGCCGCATGCGCGAATGGCGCCTTTGCTATGGACGTAGCAGGCTTTGAGTTCAACGGCTACTCCCGCGGTGGCCCGGTGTTCAACCACTCCGACGGCGTCAAGGGCAACCTGACGCTGGGCGGCGAGCTGCAGAAATACCGCCTGGGCAACGAAGGCGACAACGGCATCGAAGTCAACTTTGCCAAGGGCTTCGAGGCCGGCGGCATCAACTGGAAGGTGAACTACATGCCCGCCAAGTGGGGCAGTGGCGACATCAGCACCGAACAGGCGTTTGTGGAAATGAGCGGCTTCTCGTTCTCGCCCGAAGCCAAGTTCTGGGTGGGCCAGCGCCGCCTGCGGATCCAGGACGTGCACATCGTCGACTACTTCCTGCTGAACTACGGCGACAACATCGGCGCCGGTGTGACCGACGTGCCTGTGGGTGGCATGAAGCTGGGCGTGGGCGTGTTCTCTGGCGACAAGTTTGACGGCGGCCTGCCCAACAACGTGAAGGCACACCGCATCAACGCCGACCTGTCCGAGATCAACACCAACCCCGGCGGCAAGCTGCGGGTGCTGCTGACCGCCGTGGGCGGCAAGAACCAGGTGGGCGGTGGCTCGGGCTCTGGCATCTCGTTGATGCACACGCAAAAGGAGTTCCTGCTGCCCAGCATCACCAACACGCTGTACTTGCAGACATCGCGTGGCCACGCCCGCATCGACGGGGAGTTTGAAGCCATCGAGGGCACCAGCGCAGGCAAGCGCGCCACCCGCATCGCCGACTCCATCAACTGGCAAAGCGGCCCGTTTGGCGGCCAGGCCCTCATTGGCTACCAGACCAACAAGGCTGACCTGACCGGCGTGGAGACCAAGGACTTCTCGCTGGGCGGCCGTGGCTCATACGCGTTCACCAAGAACTTCAAGGGCCTGGTGGAGTTGTCCACCACCACCCGCAAGGGCAGTGGTCCGGACCAGCGCCTGTCCAAGGTCACGCTGGCGGGTGCCCTGGCACTGAATGAAGACTTCTGGTCGCGTCCTGAGCTGCGTCTGTACGTGACGAAGGCCAACTGGAACCAGGCGGCGGCTGTGGCCAACGCAAGCACCTTTGGTGCCAATGGCAAGACCTCGCGCACGCTGGTGGGCGTGCAGTACGAGGTGTGGTGGTAAGAACCTGCTCAAGATCTTTTCGGGGTCGCACAAGTACCTTGCCGGGATGGGATGCAAGGCGCGGTGCGCAGCCGATAGCCCGTGCTATCGGCAAGCGCCGCAACGCCGCAGACCGCCCGGCAAGGCACTTGCCCGAAGGGTTGGAGTGAAATCGGGCGATTGGACGCCCCGGCTGCTTGCATGGGCACGAGCCCATGCAGCGCATCCGAAGCATCCGCTCATCCCGATTGCACTCCAATGCGATCCCCGAACAGATTTTGAACAGGTTCTAAGTGAGAGCGTGAGTAGCGAGTTAGTTTGAGGTAGACACTTTGTTCATTGGGGGGTGCTCTGTGCGCACCCCCCTTTTTTCATGTGACACAAAGTGAATGTGTGAATGAGTGAAACGGTGATTCAGTGACTGATCGAGACACCGCGTACCGCGCGCGCAGCGTGTGCAGTGCGTACGCAAGAGAGATTCGCAAGCAATGAAGAATTCCTTTGAAACCTGGTTGCCCAGGCTGGTGGTGACCCCGGCGTTTGTGCTGGGTTTTGCCTTCATCTATGGCCTCATGGTGTGGAACGGCGTGCTCAGCCTCACCGCATCGCGCATGCTGCCCAACTACGAATGGGCGGGCCTGGCGCAGTACGAGCGCCTGTGGGAGATGGACCGCTGGTGGGTCGCCCTGAAGAACCTGGGCATTTTTGGCGTGGGCTATGTGGGCGGATCGCTCGTGATTGGTGTGGTGCTGGCCGTGCTGCTGGACCAGAAGATCCGCGCCGAGGGCGCGCTGCGCACCATCTACCTGTACCCCATGGCGCTGTCGTTCGTGGTGACCGGCACGGCCTGGAAGTGGCTGCTGAACCCCGGCCTGGGCATCGAAAAGATGGTGCGCGACTGGGGCTTCACGAACTTTGAATTTGGCTGGCTGGTGGACACCGAGATGGCGATCTACTGCGTGGTCATCGCAGGCATCTGGCAGAGCGCCGGGTTCGCCATGGCGCTGTTCCTGGCCGGGCTGCGCGGCATTGACGACAGCATCATCAAGGCCGCGCAGGTCGATGGTGCCTCGCTGCCGCGCATCTACTGGCGCATCGTGCTGCCCGCGCTGCGGCCGGTGTTCTTCTCCACGCTCATGGTGCTGTCGCACCTGGCCATCAAGAGCTTTGACCTGGTGATGGCGCTGACCGCGGGTGGCCCCGGTTTTGCCACCGATGTGCCCGCCACCTTCATGTACACCATGTCGTTCTCGCGCGGGCAGATTGGCCTGGGCGCGGCCAGCGCCACCATGATGCTGGCCACCGTGGCGGCCCTGGTGATTCCTTACCTTTACAGCGAACTGCGGAGCAAACCCCATGACCGCTAAGCCCTCTGTGTTTCCGTCCGTGGGTCGCCTGCTGGTCTATGGCGTGCTGGCCCTGGCCACCGCGTTCTTTCTGCTGCCGCTGTACGCCATGCTGGTCACCTCGTTCAAGGACGCCGAGGAGATTCGCAGCACCTCGCTGCTGGCACTGCCCGCGGCGCTGAATTGGTCGGCCTGGGGCACGGCCTGGCAGAGCGCCTGTACGGGCGTGGACTGCAACGGCCTGCGCCCGTTTTTCTGGAACTCGGTGGCCATGGCCGTGCCGGCCGTGCTGATCTCCACCGTGTGGGGCGCGCTCAACGGCTATGTGCTGAGCCTGTGGAAGTTTCGCGGCAGCGACACGCTGTTTGGCCTGCTGCTGTTTGGCGTGTTCATGCCCTTCCAGGTCGTGCTGCTGCCCATGAGCCAGGTGCTGGGCTGGCTGGGGCTGTCCAGCTCCATCACCGGGCTGGTGCTGGTGCACTGCCTGGCGGGGCTGGCGGGCACCACGCTGTTCTTTCGCAACTACTACGCGGCCATCCCCAAGGAGCTGGTGAACGCCGCACGCATGGACGGCGCAAGCTTCTGGCAGATCTTCTGGCGCATCGTGCTGCCGCTGTCCACGCCCATCGTGATGGTCACGCTGATCTGGCAGTTCACCAACATCTGGAACGATTTTCTGTTCGGCGTGGTGTTCTCGGGCACCGAGTCCAAGCCCATCACCGTGGGCCTGAACAACCTGGCCAACACCAGCAGCAGCGTGAAGGCCTACAACGTGGACATGGCGGCCGCCATCATCGCGGGCCTGCCCACGATGGTGATCTATGTGCTGGCGGGTAAATTTTTTGTGCGCGGGCTGACGGCTGGCGCGGTCAAAGGGTAGGAGAGCCTGTTATGTACTTTTACGCGCCCACGTTGGGCCCTCAGGCCTGTGATCGCAAGGCGCAGTCTGCCGCCAAGGTCGGGACCTTGGCAAGGACTGCAACGCCGCGAGCGCTGGCCTGTGGGCCCAACCCTTCGGGAAAGCCGGGGAAAGGCCCGGCCACGTTGTTGCAGACCGCTTGCGGTATCCATACCGCGGCGCGTCCTGCGCCTAGTTGCCGGGCCTTTCCTCGGCTTTCGTGGGCACGTAAAAGTGCATAACAGGCTCTCATCAATCATGGCGTCATCACTCGACATTGCAGGCATCAACAAGCGCTTTGGCAAGGGCGACAAGAGCGTGGAGGTGCTGCGCAAGGTGGACATCCACGTCGCGCCCGGCGAGTTTCTCATCCTGGTCGGCCCCTCGGGCTGCGGCAAGTCCACGCTGCTCAACATCATTGCGGGGCTCGATGAATCCACTGAGGGCGAGATCCGCATTGGCGGCAAGAACGTGGTGGGCATGCCCCCGCGCGACCGCGACATCGCCATGGTGTTCCAGAGCTATGCGCTGTACCCCACGCTGAGCGTGGCCGACAACATCGGCTTTGCGCTGGAGATGCGCAAGATGCCCAAGGCCGAGCGCCAAAAGCGCATCGACGAAGTGGCCGCCATGCTGCAGATCAGCCACCTGCTGGACCGCCGGCCCAGCCAGCTCTCGGGCGGCCAGCGCCAGCGTGTGGCTATGGGGCGGGCGCTGGCGCGCCAGCCGCAACTGTTCCTGTTCGACGAGCCGCTGTCCAACCTGGACGCCAAGCTGCGCGTGGAGATGCGCGCCGAAATCAAGCGCCTGCACCAGGCCAGCGGCATCACCAGCGTGTACGTCACACACGACCAGGTCGAGGCCATGACGCTGGGCTCGCGCATCGCGGTGATGAAGGGCGGTGTGGTGCAGCAGCTGGGCACGCCGGACGACATCTACAACCGCCCGGCCAACACCTATGTGGCCACCTTCATCGGCTCGCCCACCATGAACCTGCTGCGCGGCGCGGCCACGGGGGGGCAGTTTGGCATCCAGGGCGCAGCGTTGAACCTGGCCGCCCCCGCCAGTGCCAACGAGGTGCTGCTGGGCGTGCGCCCCGAGCACCTGGTGATGCAGGAGACGGCCCCGTGGCGCGGCCGCGTCAGCGTGGTCGAGCCCACAGGCCCCGACACCTATGTGATGGTGGACACGGCCGCAGGCAGCGTCACGCTGCGCACCGATGCCCAGACCCGCGTGCAGCCCGGCGACGCCGTGGGCCTGGCGGTAGAGCCCGCCAACGCCCACTGGTTTGACGCCAGCAGCGAGAATCGGCTGGCATGAGCCGCGCGGCGCAAGTGCCGCCGGATCGTTGCATGTAGTGTGCTGTCCCGCAAATAGCTGCACATGAAATCGCGTCCTCACCCCCAGGGCTGCGTTGCAAATCCTCGCGATAGCGACGGCTATCACTGCGGTTTGCGCCTTTCTCTGGGCGCGATGTCATCGATTTCATTTCGTGCAGCTATTTGCGGGACAGCACACTGGTTGCTATTGAAACAATAGCTGTTAGCGCATGTTCTACTGGCGCTAGCAGCTGTTTTTGCTTAAAAACACCGCATGACACCCCTGCGCCTGCTGGCCGACATTGGCGGCACCAACATTCGCCTGGCCTGGCAAGACCAGCCCGATGGCCCCCTGCACGACACCCGTGTGCTGCCCTGCGCACAGTTCCCCACGGTGGACGCCGCACTGGCGGCCTACCTGGCCGAAGTGAACATCGCCACCCCGCGCGAGGCGGCGTTTGGCATCGCCAACCCGGTCACGGGCGACGCCATCCGCATGACCAACCACAGCTGGAGCTTCTCGCAGCGCGCCGTGCGCGAGGCCTTTGGTTTTGAGCGGCTGGTGGTCATCAACGACTTCACCGCACTCGCGCTGGCGCTACCCCTGCTCACGCCCGAGCAGCTGCGCCCCGTGGGCGGCGGTGTGGCCGTGCCGGGCGCTGCGATTGCGCTGCTGGGCCCGGGCACGGGCCTGGGGGTGTCGGGCCTGGTGTTTCCGCCCGGATCGAGCCTGGGGGTGCCGCTGTCCGGCGAGGGCGGCCATGTCACGCTGGCCGCGCAGACCCAGCGCGAGTTCGATGTGCTGGGCATCCTGCAAGAGCGCTACGGCCATGTGTCGGCCGAACGCGCCGTGTGTGGTGCCGGGCTGGTGGACCTGTACCACGCGCTGCGCCGGCTGGCCCAGCGCGGTGGCAAGGAAGTCAGCTCCGCCGCGCAGGTGACCGAGCTGGCGCTGCAGGCCAACGACCCGCTGGCGCTGGAGGCGCTGGAGCTGTTCTGCGGCTTTCTGGGCAGTGTGGCGGGCAACCTGGCGCTCACGCTGGGTGCGCGCGGTGGCGTGTACCTGGGCGGCGGCATGGTGCCGCGACTGGGCACGTGGTTTGACCAGTCCCCGTTCCGCGCACGGCTTGAATCCAAAGGGCGCTTCCAGTCCTATCTGGCGACCATTCCCTGCTGGGTCATCGACCCCAGCGCCACGCCCGCGCTGTTTGGCGCATCGCGCGCGCTGGACATTGCGGGCTCGGACGCATGAGCAGCAACAGCGCACCACCGCCCATGCTCCGGCCCACCGGCGTGCACCACGTGGCCATCATCGCCAGCGACTACGCCCGCTCCCGCCGCTTCTACACCGAGGTGCTGGGCTTGCAGGTGGTGCACGAGCACTACCGCGCCGAGCGGCAGTCGTACAAGCTCGACCTGCAACTGCCCGATGGCACGCAGGTGGAGCTGTTTTCCTTTCCTGAACCGCCTGCGCGCCCGTCCTACCCCGAGGCCTGTGGCCTGCGCCACCTGGCCCTGCGCGTGGCCGACATGGCGGCCAGTGTCGCGGCCCTGGCGGCACATGGCGTGGCCGTGGAGCCGGTGCGCACGGACCCGTTCACCGGGGCGTTGTTCACTTTTTTTGCCGACCCGGATGGGTTGCCGATTGAGCTGGTCGGGCCGGCCTGACCGGTGCAGGTTCTCCTTCGTTGCCCTGCGCTCAGTCTACGGCGATGCGGCGTTCCTTGATGAGCGCTGACAGGAGCTGCGTTTCTGCCCCGATGGTCTGCTGGAAGGTGGTGGCGTCCTGGACGATGGGTTCGGCCCCCAGGTCGGCAAAGCGGCTTTTCACCTCCGGCAGGGCGACCGCCTTGGCGATCTCGCTGGCCAGTCGGTTCACGATGTCGCTGGGCGTGCCTGCGGGCGCAAACACGCCAAACCAGTTGCCCAGCTCCACGCCCTTGATACCCAGCTCGGTCAGGGTGGGGGCCTCCGGGAAGAAGGCCGAGCGCTTGGTGCCCGTCACGGCCAGCAGTCGTGCGCGGCCTTCGCGGATGTGCTGGAAGCCGGTGGCCGGGTCGAAGTAGTAGTCCACCTGCCCGGCCAGGATGTCCTGCAGCGCCGGTGCCGCGCCCCGGTAGGGCACATGCACGGCGTCAAACCCCGCCTGCTGCTTGAAGAGTTCGCCCACCAGGTGCATCTGGGTGCCAGCCCCCCCGGAGGCATAGCTGAGCTTGCCAGGCGCCGCCTTGGCCATGGCCACCAGGTCGTTGGCGCTTTGCACAGGCAGCCCCTTCTTGGCCACGAGGTAGAGCTGGGCGTAGCCCAGGCTGGCCACGGGGCGCAGGTCGCGCTCGGGGTTCAGTGCAGGCTTGAACAGGAAGGGGTTGGCCGTCTGCACCGAGATGGGGGCCACCATCAGCGTGTGGCCATCGGGTGCGGCCTTGCTGGTTTCCATCACGCCCAGGTTGCCGCTGGCCCCCGGCTTGTTGTCCACCACGACGGGCTGGCCGAGCGACTTGCTCAGTGCCGCGCCTGCGACGCGGGCCATCACGTCGGTGGTGCCGCCAGCCGGAAAGCCCACGACCAGCCGGATGGGCTTGCTCGGCCACGCTGGGGGCTGGGCCAGGCTGGCGCCCGTGGTGGCGGCCAGGCAGGCTGCGGCGCTGGCGCGCAGCAGCAGGTTGCGACGGGTGATGAAGGTGCGAAGGGATGGGATGTGCATGGTTTGTCTCCGTTGATGTTGTCTGTGGTGGCTGGTGGGCGCAAATGGGGCAGGGCGGGTGTTGCTTCAGGGCTGGTGCGTCCTACAGCCCGGCATGGGCGTTGCGCGGACAAGGCGCGTTTCCTGCGCCACGATCAGGTGCTCGGACGCTGCCAGGTAGGCGGGAAACGCTGGGTGGCTGTCGCGGGCCTGGCAGCGGCGCTCGTAGTCGGCCAGGTCTTCGTAGGCCCACAGGTGCACGAACTGGTTCAAGGGGCCGACCTGGCTGACGTAAAACCCCACGGGGTGTGCCAGCGTGTCCATCAGCACGGGCATGGCCATGCGGTTGAACACCTCCAAGAACTCGCCCATCTTGCGCAGGCGGATGGTGTAGATGCGGTGGTCCACCAGGGGCTTGGCCAAGGGCTCATGCGGCATGGCAGGCCTCCTTGCGGGTGGGCGCTGTGCGCTGGCCTGGCGGCCATGCGCCCGCCACGTGGCAGCCGGTGATCCAGCCAAAGGTCATGGCCGGCCCCAGCGTGATGCCGGCACCAGGGTAGTTGCCGCCCATGATGCTGGTGCGGTCGTTGCCCACGGCGTACAGCCCGGGTACGGCCTGCCCGTCGGCACGCAGCACCTGGCCTTCGGTGGCGGTGCGCAGGCCCTCGAAGGTGCCCAGGTCGCCCATGACGACCTTGACGGCGTAGTAAGGGCCGGCACCGATGGGGGCCACGCAGGGGTTGGGCTGCTGGTCGGGGTCGGCCAGGTAGCGGTTGAAGGCCGTGGTGCCGCGCCCGAACTGGCGGTCCTCGCCGGTGCGCGCGCCAGCGTTGTACTCGCGCACGGTGGCTTCCAGCCCCTCGGGGTCGATGCCAGCGGCCTGGGCCAGGTCGGCCAGCGTGCGGCCCTTGAAGAGATAGCCCTTGCGAATCAGGCCGCCCACGGGCATGGGCGCGGGCTTGGCATAGCCCAGGCCGTATTTGGACAGCGTGGCCTGGTCGCACAGCAGCCACATGGCGGTCTCGCGCTGGTCGCGGCAGGCCTCGATCATGGCAGCGCCCACGTCGTGGTACGAATGGGACTCGTTGGTGAAACGCTGCCCGTTGCGCAGCACCCCGATGATGCCGGGCTTGTAGCGGTCCAGCAGGTGCGGAAACACCCCCGTGCGGCCTTGGCTCAGGGGCACGCGCGACACCGGCATCCAGGCGGCTGCGCCCACGCCGTCAAAGCGCTCATCCACTTGCCCACCGACCTGCGCGCCCAGGCGCAGGCCATCGCCGGTGTTCTCTGCGGGCACAGGCGAGAGGTGCTCGCCACCGCTCGCCAGGTGCGGGTAGCGCTGGGTGATGCGGGCCACATCGTGGGGGTAGCCGCCGCAGGCCAGCACCACGCCCCGGCGGGTGCGGATGCGCCGTTCGCCCCGGGGCGTGTGCACGCGTGCGCCGGTCACGCGGTCGCCCGCTTGCAGCAGTTCGCGCGCTTCGGCCTCGGTGTGGATCGGAATACCCAGGTCGAAGCAGGTCTTGGCCAGGCGCGCAGCCAGGGCGTTGCCACTGGTCACTTGCACGCCCCGGCGGTAGCGCAGCAGGTCCAGTAGGTGGCCCCCCAGGCGCCGTGCCACATAGGCAGCCGACACCACCGATTTGGTGGCGCGGAAGAAATGCTTCAGGTCGGCGTTCGACGAGTTGAACATCATGCCCACGAAGGTGATCGTGGACAGCGGTGGGCGCAGCCGTGCCAGCTCTGGACCCAGCTGGCTCGCGTCATAGGGCGCGGCCAGTATGGAGCGGCCAATGGCAGCGCCCCCTGGTGCGTCGGGGTGGTAGTCGGGGTAGAGCGTGGGTACGAAGCGCACGGCAGTCTCGCGCTCGAACCAGGCCACCATCTCGGGCGCATGGTCCAGGAAGGCGTCGACCGCATCAGCTTGGTAGAACGGCCCCGTCTGGTCCTTCATGTAGGTGCGCATGGCCTCGCGGGTGTCCGGGGCGGCGCATTGCGTGTTGCCGGGTATCCAGAGCACCCCGCCCGAGAAGGCAGTGGTGCCTCCGAAGCAGGTTGCCTTTTCGATCACGATGACATCCAGTCCGTGTTTCCTGGCCGCGATGGCGGTGGACAGGCCGCCGGCGCCGGAGCCCACGACCAGCAGGTCGCATGTCAGTTCCTCGCTGGAGGAAGGGTTGGCAGGGTTCATGTTGCAGTCTCCTTGTTGAGGGGCGTATGTGCAGGGGGCGCTGGGCATTGCCCATGCGGCGGCCTGCACCGGTGGCGCTTGGTGCGTGGGTTGTGGTGAGGGGCGCCGTGCGGGGCGGTGCGCGTCAGGTGGCTGGGGCCGGTGTGCGGTTGAAGCCCGGGCGCGGCACCATGTCCATCAACATGCAGCCCAGGCCGCCATCGACCAGCAGCTCTGCGCCGTTCATGTAGGCCGATCGGTCGCTGGCGAGGAACAGCGCGGGTTCGGCAATATCCCGGGGCTCGCCGACGCGGCGGCTGGCCGTGGCTGCTGCGCGCCGCGCCTCGAAGCCTGGCTCCTCATAGAAGCGGGCAGACAGCGCGGTGCGGATCATTCCAGGGCAGATGGCATTGCTGCGCACGCCCCGGGGTCCCCACTCGGCTGCCAACTGGCGCGACAGCAGCAGCACCCCCGCCTTGCTGGCGCTGTAGGCGCCGCTGGCGGTCTGCGGGTGCAGGGCCGATACCGAGGCCACATGCACCAGTGAACCCCGGCCCGCATGCAGCATGTCCTGCCCAAAGGCCCGCGAGCACAGCAGGTAACCCGTGAGGTTGACGGCCAGCACGGCATTCCAGTCGGCCAGCGATACGCTGTCGAGGCTGCCCGGACGAAGCAGGCCCGCGTTGTTGATCAGCACGGCGGCGGGCCCCAGGCTTTCGCGCACGTGTGCGGCTGCGGCGGACACGGCACTTTCGTCGGTGATGTCGCAGGCCACGGCGAGTGCATGGCCTCCCTGTGTGTCCAGTCGCGCGGCCATCTGCCGGGCCGCATCGCCGTCGCGGTCCACCAGGGCTACCCGCGCTCCCACCGCTGCCAATGACTCTGCAATAGCCGCTCCGATGCCGCTGCCCGCGCCGGTGACCACGCAGACGCGCCCCTTCAGGCCCAGCCAGTCAGCGCCTTGCGCGGGAGAAAAGTCATCGGGGGCGATGCGGTTGTCGCTGTGGTTCATGGGCTGCTGTCTCCTTGTTGTGATGGGGTGAAGCATCCCGCAACATGCCTCCTTCCTCAATCGACAAACCGGGCCATGAGCAGGACAATTCGTGCATTGATGGCAATTAAGGATGGGTAGAAACCATGAGAACCGAACCCGGCACCGTGCGCCAGTTCGCGCTCTACGGCACGCAGGACGCCGCGCCTGCCTGGGCCGATCTGGTGCATCTGGAGCGGGTGCCGGAGCGCTCCAGCCTGTTTGGCTGGGAGATCGACCTGCACTTTCACGAAGGGCTGATTCAGGTGCTGTACCTGACGGCAGGCGGTGAAGGCGGTAGCGCGCTGATGGATGGCAAACGCTGGCCGCTTCATCCTCCGTGCCTGGTGGTGGTGCCTGCGCGCACCGTGCATGGGTTCAGCTTTCACCCGGGCACGGACGGCCCGGTGATCACGGCTGCGCAAAAGCCCCTGGAGTCACTGGCCGCGCTGGCGGCACCGGAGTTGCTGGAGCACATCCGCCGCCCCCTGGTGCTGCCAGTGGATCCGGCGGGGCGCCATGCCCAGGCGCTGCAGCCCCTGTTCGAGGTAATCGGGCAGGAGGCCCATGTGGACGGCGGTGTGCGCGCTGCAGGCATGCCCCTGCTGGTGGCGCTGTTCGTGCAGATTGCCCGCCTGGCGCAGACTTCGGCAGCGCTGCCCGAGGCGGTGCCCTCGCGCAAGGCGGTGCAGATCGAGCGGTTTCGCGCCCTGCTGGACACGAACGTGCGCCAGCACACACCGGTGCACGCGTATGCGGATGCGCTCGGGATCTCTGTGGGGCAGCTTTCGCGGCTGTGCCGCGAGGTGCTGGGGGTCTCCGCCCAGGAGGTGGTCAACGCCCGCGTGGTGCATGAGGCCCAGCGGGAGCTGGTGTATTCATCCCTCTCGGTCAAGCAGATTGCGGCCGAACTGGGCTTTGAGGATGAGGCCTACTTCGGACGCTTCTTCAAGAAGCGCACCGGCCAACGTCCCACTGATTTCAGGCGCGAAGCCCGGGCGCAGCTGGCGGGTGCGTAGTGCGCGCCAAGCGCCTGTCTACGGGGCCCTGCGAGGGGTATCAACAAGCCCCGGTGCGTCGGGCGCAGGATGGGCCACGCCGGATTGGCGGGTGGTGACGGTGAAAAGAGAAGCCAAGACGCGAGGCGGCCGCTGGCCTCACATCTCCTCGCTCCAGCAATACCCGTCGCGCGCAATCATCGCGCTGGCCGCACGCGGGCCCCAGCTGCCTGCAGGGTAGGGTCGGGGGCCTGCAGGGTCGTTCTTCCAGTATTGCAGGATGGGTTCCACCCAGCGCCAGGCTTCTTCCTGCTCGTCGCTGCGTACAAACAGGTTCAGGCGGCCGGCGATCACGTCGAGCAGCAGGCGCTCGTAGGCGCCCACGCGCTCGGTGCCAAAGCGCTGGTCAAAGTCCAGGTTCAGGTGCACCTGCGACAGCGCGGGCTCGGTCTGGTGCTGGGCGGCGCCCTGAGCCATCAGGTGCAGCTCCAGTCCGTCCTTGGGCTGCAAATTGATCACCAGCCGGTTGGCGGCGCCTGCGGGCGTCTTGAAGATGGGGTGGGGAACGGGGCGGAAGTTGATGACGATGTGCGCATCGCGCCCCGCGAGCCGCTTGCCGGTGCGGATGTAGAACGGCACGCCCGCCCAGCGCCAGTTGCTGATCTCGGTGCGCAGCGCCACAAAGGTTTCGGTGGTGCTGCTGGCGGCCACGCCTTTCTCTTGCGCGTAGCCGGGCACGGGCTGGCCCTGGTGGTTGCCGGCCGCGTACTGCCCACGGATTACGTGCTGGCCGATGGTCTCCAGCGTCCAGGGCTTGAGCGACTGCAGCACCTTGAGCTTTTCGTCGCGGATCGCGTTGGCGCTGGAGTTGATGGGGGGCTCCATGCCAATCGCGCACAAGAGCTGCAGCGCGTGGTTCTGCACCATGTCGCGCATCGCGCCGGTCTGGTCGTAGAACGCGCCGCGCGACTCCACGCCCAGCTCCTCGGCAATCGTGATCTGGATGTTGGCAATGGTTTCGCGGCGCCACAGGGGCTCGAACAGCGCGTTGCCAAAACGCAGCGCAAACAGGTTCTGAACGGACGGCTTGCCCAGGTAGTGGTCGATGCGGAAGACCTGCTCTTCTTTCAGCACGCGGCGCAGCGTGTCGTTGATCGCGCGGTTGGACTGCAGGTCGTGGCCCAGGGGCTTTTCCAGCACCACGCGGGTGGTGGGGCCGTTCAGGCCCACGGCGGCGATCTGCTCACACACATTGGTGAACAGGCTGGGGGCTGTGGCCACATACATCACCACCGAGTCGGCGCCGCGCGCTTTCAGCGTCTCGGCCAGACGCTCGTAGTCCTGGGTTTTGGACAAGTCCATGCGCAGGTAGTGCAGCAGCGCGGCGAAGCGTGCAAACTCGTCCGGGCTGGGGCGCTTGGCCAGCTCCACGCTGTCGAACCGCGACTGGATCAGGCTGCGGTATTGTTCGTCGCTCAGGTCATCACGTGCCACCGCGATGATGCGCCCCCCCTCAGGCAGCGTGCCATGCCGAAAGGCCTGAAACAATGCGGGCATGAGCTTGCGCCAGGCGAGGTCGCCGGTGCCGCCGAACAGGACGAGGTCAAAACTCATGGTGTCTCCGTGATGGGGTGGTTCGTTTTGTTGCGTGGGATTGTAATCACGTTACATGATTTTCTAAAGAGGAGTGCCTTGTATCTACTGCTTGTAACCCAAAAGAACCTGTTAATAGGCCACTTTGTCGTGTAATCAAGTTACTATTTCGGCGCTTTTTTCACCTTACCCGTTTGATGACCATGCCTCTCCGTTGCGACCAGTCTGCGCTGTGGCCCCAGTTGGCCGCCCACTACGCCTCCCACGGCCAGCACCTGGACATGCGCCAGGCGTTTGCGCAGGATGCACAGCGGTTTGCAGCCTTCAGCCAGTCGGCTCCGCATGTGTTTGCTGACCTGTCCAAGAACCTGTGGGACCGCGATACCGAAGCCCTGCTGCTGGATCTGGCCCGCGACTGCGGCCTGGTGCAACACCGCGATGCGATGTTTGCAGGCGAGGCCATCAACACCACCGAAAACCGCGCAGTGCTGCACACGCTGCTGCGCCGCCCTGCAGGCGTGGCCCTGCCCGGTGATGTGCCCGAGACCGCACAGCGCCTGGCCGACGTGCACCACACGCTTGATGCGATGCTGCAGTATGCCGAGCAGGTGCGCAGCGATGCCGCCATCACCGACGTGGTGAACATTGGCATCGGCGGGTCGGACCTGGGTCCGCACATGGCCGTGCGCGCGCTCGAAGAGTTCCGCATCCCCAGCAAGCGCTTTCACTTTGTGTCGAACGTGGACGGGCACGAGCTGCACCACGTGCTCAAGGGCCTGCGGCCCGAGAGCACGCTGTTCCTGGTCGCGTCCAAGACCTTCACCACGGCCGAGACCATGACCAACGCGCGCTCGGCACTGGCGTGGTTTGGTGCCCAGGGCGGGCGCGATGTGGCCCGCCACTTTGCGGCGCTTACCACCAACATCGAGGCCGCGGCGGCCCTCGGCATCACCACCACCTTCGGCTTCTGGGACTGGGTGGGCGGCCGCTACTCGCTGTGGTCGGCCATTGGCCTGCCGATTGCCATCGCGATCGGTGCCCAAGGCTTCCGAGATTTCCTTGCGGGCGCGTACGCCATGGACGAGCATTTCCGCACCGCACCGCTGGCGCAGAACCTTCCGGTGCGCCTGGGTCTGCTCGATGTCTGGTACCGCAATTTCCACGGCTTCACCAGCCGCTGCATCGCGCCGTATCACGCCGCGCTGGGGCGCTACTCGGCCTACCTGCAGCAGCTGGAGATGGAGAGCAACGGCAAGCGCGTGGCGCAAGACGGCAGCACGCTGGCCTGCGTCACATCGCCCGTGCTGTGGGGCGAGCCCGGCACCAACGGCCAGCATGCGTTCTTCCAGATGCTGCACCAGGGCGCCGATGTGCTGCCGCTGGAGATCGTGGCCGTGCGCAAGGCCTCGCACCCGCTGCCCGGTCACCAGCAAAAGCTGCTGGCAAACGCCCTGGCGCAAACGCAGGCGCTGATGGTGGGCAAGGCCAGCGACGACGGCCACCGGCACTTTCCGGGCAACCGCCCCAGCACCCTGATGCTGCTCGAATCACTCACCCCCACATCGCTGGGCGCGCTGATTGCACTGCAGGAGCACCGCGTGTTTGTGAGCGGCAGCCTGTGGGGCATCAACAGCTTTGACCAGTGGGGCGTGGAGTTGGGCAAGGTGCTGGCCAAGGACCTGGAGGCCCGGCTGGAGAGCGGTGATGTGGCGGGGCTCGATGGCTCCACCGCTGGCCTGCTGGGCTTGCTGCGCAGCCCTGCCTGACCTTCACGGCACAGCAAAGTCCTCGGGGTCGCTCTGGCGGAAGACCGGGCGCCCTGCCGGCAGAAGCCGGCACAGTTTCTGGTCGACAGCTAACGCATCAGGAGACACTCCCCATGGCGATTCCGCCCTATCCGGACTTCCGCTCCGCTGCCTTTTTGCGCCAGCATCTGCGTGACACCATGGCGTTCTACGACCCCGTGGCCGCCGATCCGAGCGGCGGGCAGTTCCACTTCTTTCTGGACGACGGCACGGTTTACAACACGCACACCCGCCATCTCGTCAGCGCCACCCGTTTTGTGGTCACGCACGCCATGCTCTACCGCACCACGGGGGAGGCGCGTTATCAGGCGGGCATGCGGCACGCGCTCACGTTCCTGCGCACCGGGTTCCTCGACCCTGCCACGGGCGGCTACGCCTGGCTGATCGATTGGCAGGATGGCCGCACCACCGTGCAAGACGCCACGCGCCACTGCTACGGCATGGCCTTTGTGATGCTGGCGTATGCCCGCGCTTACGAGGCCGGAGTGCCCGAGGCCCGCGATTGGCTGGCTGAGGCTTTTGAAACTGCCGAACAGCACTTCTGGCAGCCCGCCGCAGGCCTGTATGCCGACGAGGCAAGCCCCGAGTGGCAGGTGACCAGCTACCGAGGCCAGAACGCCAACATGCACGCCTGCGAGGCCATGATCTCCGCCTTCCGCGCCACGGGCGAGCGTCGTTACATCGAGCGTGCCGAGCAGCTCGCACAAGGCATCTGCCAGCGGCAGGCCGCGTTGTCCACCCGCGCCCTTGCGCCCGCTGCCGAAGGTTGGGTGTGGGAGCACTTCCATGTCGACTGGTCCGTGGACTGGGACTACAACCGCCATGACCGCAGCAACATCTTCCGCCCCTGGGGCTACCAGATCGGCCACCAGACCGAATGGGCCAAGCTGCTGCTGCAACTCGACGCCTTGCTGCCCGCCGAATGGCACCTGCCGTGTGCGCAGCGCCTGTTCGATACCGCTGTGGAGGGGGGCTGGGATGCCGAGCACGGCGGCCTGTACTACGGCATGGCGCCCGACGGCAGCATCTGCGACGACGGCAAATACCACTGGGTGCAGGCCGAGAGCATGGCGGCTGCAGCGGTGCTTGCTGTGCGCACGGGGGATACGCGCTACTGGCAGTGGTACGACCGCATCTGGACCTACTGCTGGGCCCACTTTGTGGACCACGAACATGGCGCGTGGTTTCGCATCCTGCGCCGCAACAACCGCAACACCACCCGCGAGAAGAGCAACGCGGGGAAGGTGGACTATCACAACATGGGGGCGTGCTATGACGTGTTGGGAGCGCTGGGGCTGGGGGCTGAGAAGGGCTGACCGGCAGCGAGTCGCCCTGACGACGTAAGCTCACCCCATCGGAACCATCCGGTCCAGCAGGAGAGGAAGCATGGAAGTCGGTTTGCTGACCCCGGCGCAACAGGAGCAGATGGTGGACTTGCTGCTTGCGCTGCATGATCACTACCACCCGGGCCGTGCGCTCGACCGGGTCCTTGTGCGCAACCACCTGTTGGACAACCTGTGCGGACCCCGCTCTCAGATTCGACTGGTGACGGCAGAGCTCGGCGGCGAGTTGTTGGGGTTTGCCGCCATTTACCTGGTGTATTCGTTGGTGGAGCCCGAGCCCGCCCACCAGCGGCAGTGTGTACTCAAAGAGCTGTTTGTTTCTCCGCACCATCGGAGCCAAGGTATTGGCTTGGCTTTGATGCAATGGGTGGCGCGATACGCGCTGGACAACGGCTGTGGCCGTATCGACTGGTCGGTCAAGTCGTCCAACGCCCGGGGCATTGCGTTTTACGAGAGCCTGAGTGCAAGGTTGGTCAGTGACCGCCTCAGCTATCGGATCGTGCGCGAGGAGATCGGCGCGTTGGCGGGCTGGTGATGGAGCGCTGGCCTTTGTGTCCCACTGTGAGCAGTTGCTCGGCGCTTTTCACACCTTGAAGAAATTCACCGGCAGCCCAGCCACTTCGACCTGCATGCTGAACAGCGACCCCGCTGCAACCGCTGCCTGCTGTTCTTGAAGAGGCCTTCCCGCCCGCGCCGATGTAATGAACAGCGTCCGCAAATCCTCTCCTCCAAAACACACCATGGTCGGACACTGCACCGGCACGGCAATGCGCTGCAGCACCTCACCCGCTGGCGAAAGCTGCAACACACACTCGCCTTCGTACATCGCCACCCAGTAGTTCCCCTCCACATCCACCGCAGCCCCATCGGGCCGCCCGCCGTAGGGCTGGCCGTCCACCTTGCGGTCGAACTGCACCCAGGGGCGGCGGTTGGTGATCTCGCCGGTAGACACATCAAAGTCGAACTGGTCAACGCGGTGTTCGGGTGTGTTGGACCAGTACATCGTGCAGTTGTCGGGGCTGAAGGCCAGTCCGTTGGCGGTGAAGTTGTCGCCTGCCATGTGGCGCACGCAGTAGCCGGTGGCGCTGCTGGCATCGGCCTGCAGGCGCCACAGCGCGGCATTCGGCGCTGTGCGGGGCGTGATGACCGAGCCTGCCCAGAAGCGGCCTGCGGTATCGCATCGGCCGTCGTTCAAGCGCAGGACCGCGGTGTCGTGCTGCTCCGGCGGCAGCAGGGCCAGGCAGGTGAGGGCGGTGGGATCATCGCCGTCCTTGGTCGTGTCCAGAAGATAGAAACCGTTTCGTAACCCGATTACCAATCGTCCATCCGCCGCTGGCGCGCAGCAGCCGGGCTCGCTGGGCATGCGCCATTGCCAGTGGCGGCCGCTTTCGGGGTGCCATGCATGCACCGCTTGTCCTTGAATGTCACACCAGTAAAGGGATTTTTCCGTGGGGTGCCAGAAGGGCGATTCGCCCAGTTCGGATGGCGGCAAAGGCAAGGTTTGCAGGGACATGGGTTGAAGCGGGGTGGTTATCGAGTTACATTCTAGGGCCTCAGATAACAGGCGCCGGGCACATCGCCCCGGGGCCTTGCCACCCACCGATGGAGACTTCCATGCACCCAGTTGTAGCGCGCGTGACCGAGCGCATTGTCCAGCGCAGCGCAGACACCCGCGGCGCCTACCTTGCCGGCGTTGACGCCATGCTTGCCCGCAAGCCCGCACAAGACCGCATGGGCTGTGCGAACCTGGCCCACGCCTACGCGGCATTGCCGGGCTCGGACAAGTTCAAGGTCACGGTCGAGAAGGCGCCCAACATCGGCATCGTCACGGCCTACAACGACATGCTCTCGGCGCACCAGCCGTACCAGGGCTACCCCGCTATCCTGCGTGATGAGGCCGCCCAGCTCGGTGCCACGGTGCAAGTGGCCGGTGGTGTGCCTGCCATGTGCGATGGTGTGACGCAGGGTACGCCCGGCATGGAGCTGTCGCTGTTCTCCCGCGATGCTATTGCCATGGCCACTGCGGTAGCGCTGTCCCACGATGTGTTCGATGGTGCACTGCTGCTGGGCGTGTGCGACAAGATCGTGCCCGGCCTGCTGATCGGCGCGCTGCACTACGGGCATCTGCCCTGCGTGTTTGTGCCCGCAGGCCCCATGGGCACAGGCCTGTCGAACAAGGAAAAATCCAAGGTGCGCGAGCAGTACGCACAGGGCCTGGTGGGCCGTGACGAACTGCTCAAGGCCGAATCGGCCGCGTACCACAGCCCTGGCACCTGCACGTTCTACGGCACGGCCAACAGCAACCAGATGCTGCTCGAAGCCATGGGCCTGCATGTGCCCGGTGCAGCGTTCGAGTCGCCTGGCACCGAGGCGCGCGAGGCCTTCACGCGCCAGGCGCTGCGCACGGTGCTCGACATCGGCAAGCGGGGCAACCGCTTCACCCCCATCGGCAAGCTGGTGGACGAGCGCTGCATCGTCAACGCCATGGTGGCCCTGCTGGCCACGGGCGGCTCCACCAACCACCTGATCCACTGGGTGGCGATTGCGCGCAGTGCGGGCATCCTGATCGACTGGACGGACTTTGACGAACTCTCGTCGGTGGTGCCCCTGCTGGCCCGCGTGTACCCCAATGGCGATGCCGATGTGAACCAGTTCCAGGCCGCAGGCGGCCCGCCTTGGATCCTGCGTGAGCTGCTGGCCGGCGGCTTGATGCACCCTGATGTGATGAGCGTGAACGCGGGCGGCATTGCCGATGGCGGCAAGAGCGCACCCGCCGTGTCGGGCGACACCTCGGTGCTGCGGTCTGTGAGCGAACCCTTCTCACCCACCGGCGGGCTGCGCCTGCTGCAAGGCCGTCTGGGCCGCGCGGTCATCAAAGTGTCGGCCGTGCCCGAAGACCGTCACATCGTCCAAGCCCCAGCGCGAGTTTTTGACTCGCAAGAAGCCCTGCTCGCAGCCTTCAGCGCGGGCGAGGTGAACCAGGACATGGTGGCGGTGGTGCGCTTTCAGGGCCCGCAGGCCAACGGCATGCCAGAGCTGCACAAGCTCACGCCCCCGCTGGCGGTTCTGCAGAACCAGGGCTTCCAGGTGGCGCTGGTCACCGACGGCCGCATGAGCGGCGCCTCGGGCCGCGTACCGGCCGCGATCCACGTCACGCCCGAGGCCCTGGCCGGTGGCCCGCTGGCCAAGGTGCGTGATGGCGACATCGTGCGGGTGGATGCGGTGGCTGGCACGCTCGATGTGCTGGTGGACGATGCCGAGTGGGCCGCACGCGCCCCGGAGCCCTGCAGCGCCCCATCACCCATCGGCTTCGGCCGCGAACTCTTCACCAACTTTCGCCGCCACGCAGGCGGTGCCGAACAAGGAGCCTGCACATGGCTGTAACCCCTGCTTCCACCCCCATGAATCCCCTCGACATCGCCAGCCATGGCCCGGTGATCCCTGTCATCGTGATCGACCGCGTGGAAGACGCGCTGCCCCTGGCCGAGGCCCTGCTGGCCGGTGGCGTGAAGGTGCTGGAGGTGACGCTGCGCACCGCTGCCGGTCTGCCCGCCATCGAAACCATCGCCCGCCATCTGCCCGAAGCTGTGGTGGGTGTGGGCACGGTACTCAACGCCGATGACGCGCGCCGCGCGAGCGAAGCCGGTGCGCGTTTTGCCGTGAGCCCCGGCTACACCTCGGCCGTGGGCAGCGCCTGCAAGGGCCTGAACCTGCCGCTACTGCCCGGTGTGGCCACGTCCAGCGAGATCATGGCGGCGCTGGCCGATGGGTTCTCGTTCCTCAAGCTCTTCCCGGCCGAGGCCGTGGGCGGCATCCCGCTGCTCAAGTCCTGGGCCAGCCCGTTTGGCCAGGTGAGCTTTTGCCCCACGGGTGGCATCACCAACGCCACTGCCTCCAACTACCTGGCACTGCCCAATGTGCGCTGCGTGGGCGGCTCATGGCTTACGCCCACCGATGCGGTGCGCGCGGGCGACTGGGCCCGCATCACCCAGCTGGCGCGCGACACCAAGGCATTGCGCAAGGCGGCCTGAGGGATCGTTAGCGCTGGGTTTTCGGCCAAAAAGCGCCCCATGCGCTAGTGCAATATGCGCTGACAGCTATCAAAATAAGAGCGTATGACTATGCAGGTCCGTGGCGCGGGCGGCACAGCGTGGCCGCTGTGTGTGTCGAGCTGGCTGGACTTGTCGCAACGCCCTTCTATCATGGCCACGCGGGGATACCCCGTGACCGAGCAACGATTGTTCAAGAGAGGGAATTCGCTATGGATTTTGTTTCGGCTGTCAAAAGCTGCTTCGCGCAGTACGCAGGGTTTTCGGGCCGTGCGCCACGCTCCGAGTTCTGGTGGTTTGCGTTGTTCCAGTTCGGGGTGCTGGTGATTGCCACCATGATCAGCCAGGTGCTGTATGGCGTTGCCGCGCTGGCCCTGCTGTTGCCCGCGCTGGCCGTGGGGGCTCGCCGTTTGCATGACATTGGCCGGTCGGGCTGGTGGCAGCTGCTGTCTCTCACCGGTATCGGCACCCTGGTGCTGATTTACTGGTGGGTGCAACCCAGCGGGGAGTAAACCCATGGCAGGCCAGTGTCCCGAGTTGGCCCCATAGAAAAACAAAAGCCCGCAGACCGTAAGGCCTGCGGGCTTTTGTGTAGTGGGCTGCGCAGTCAGCACGGGGCTGCTGCGCAGGGGCCAGGCAATTACATGCCCATGCCGCCCATGCCACCCATGCCGCCCATGTCGGGCATGCCGCCGCCAGCGCCGGCTTCTTCCTTCGGAGCCTCTGCCACCATGGCTTCGGTCGTCAGCAGCAGCGATGCCACGGAGGCAGCGTTTTGCAGAGCGGTGCGGGTGACCTTCGTGGGGTCCAGAATGCCCAGTTCGAGCATGTCGCCGTAGGTGTCGTTGGCAGCGTTGAAGCCAAAGTTGCCCTTGCCAGCCAACACTGCGTTCACCACCACCGAGGCTTCGCCACCGGCGTTGTTCACGATTTCGCGCAGAGGAGCTTCCACAGCCTTCAGCACCAGCTTGATACCGGCGTCCTGGTCAGCGTTGTCGCCCTTGATCGAGTCGCCCACAGCTTGCTTGGCACGCAGCAGAGCCACGCCGCCACCAGCCACAACGCCTTCTTCCACAGCTGCACGGGTAGCGTGCAGTGCGTCTTCCACGCGGGCCTTCTTTTCCTTCATTTCGACTTCGGTGGCAGCGCCCACCTTGATCACGGCCACGCCGCCAGCCAGCTTGGCCACGCGCTCTTGCAGCTTTTCGCGGTCGTAGTCGGACGTGGCTTCTTCGATCTGCACGCGCACTTGCTTGACGCGGGCTTCGATGTCAGCGGCAGCGCCAGCGCCGTCGATGATGATGGTGTTTTCCTTGCCCACTTCGATGCGCTTGGCTTGGCCCAGGTCGGCCAGGGTGACCTTTTCCAGGGTCAGGCCCACTTCTTCAGCGATGACCTTGCCGCCCGTCAGGATGGCGATGTCTTCCAGCATGGCCTTGCGGCGGTCGCCGAAGCCAGGAGCCTTCACAGCCACAACCTTCAGGATGCCGCGGATCGTGTTGACCACCAGCGTAGCCAGGGCCTCGCCTTCGACTTCTTCGGCGATGATCAGCAGGGGGCGGCCGGCCTTGGCGACTTGTTCCAGCGTGGGCAGCAGGTCGCGGATGTTGCTGATCTTCTTGTCGAACAGCAGCACGAAGGGGTTGTCCAGAATCGCGGATTGCTTTTCGGGGTTGTTGATGAAGTAGGGCGACAGATAGCCGCGGTCAAACTGCATGCCTTCCACGACGTCCAGTTCGCTGTCCAGCGACTTGCCGTCTTCCACGGTGATCACGCCTTCCTTGCCAACCTTGTCCATGGCGTCAGCGATCAGCTTGCCGATGGTTTCGTCGGAGTTGGCGGAGATCGAACCCACTTGGGCGATTTCCTTGGAGGTGGTGGTGGGCTTGGAAGCCTTCTTCAGCTCGGCGACCAGGGCCGTCACAGCCTTGTCGATACCGCGCTTCAGGTCCATTGGGTTGATGCCAGCGGCCACGTACTTGAAGCCTTCGCGCACGATGGCTTGTGCCAGCACCGTAGCGGTGGTGGTGCCGTCACCAGCGTTGTCGCTGGTCTTGGAGGCCACTTCCTTCACGAGCTGGGCGCCCATGTTCTGCAGCTTGTCCTTGAGTTCGATTTCCTTGGCCACGGACACACCGTCCTTGGTCACGGTGGGGGCGCCGAACGAGCGCTCCAGCACCACATTGCGACCCTTGGGGCCCAGCGTGACCTTGACCGCGTTGGCCAGGATGTTCACGCCTTCAACCATGCGAGCGCGGGCTTCGCCGCCGAAAACTACGTCTTTTGCTGCCATTTTGGAGCTCCTGAAAATTTGATTCAAATTGGCTGCTGGCGCTTATTCAAAAAGCACCAGCAGCTATGAAAAGATGAGTGATTCAGAGGGGAGAGAAATTACTTCTCAACCACTGCAAACAGGTCGTCTTCCTTCATGACCAGCAGCTCGTCGCCCTTGACCTTGACGGTCTGGCCCGAGTACTTGCCGAACAGAACGCGGTCACCGACCTTCACGTTAAGGGCGAGCACTTCGCCCTTGTCGTTGCGCTTGCCGGGGCCAACGGCCAACACTTCACCTTGATCGGGCTTTTCGGCGGCGTTGTCAGGGATCACGATGCCGGAAGCGGTCGTGGTTTCGCTTTCAATACGCTTGACGATCACGCGATCGTGCAGAGGGCGAAGGTTCATTGCAATGCTCCTGTTTTCAGTAAAAAGCTGAGGGACTCAATCAGCCCCGGCCATCCGGGGCCACCAAACTGCCAGCAGGGAGTGCGGTGTTAGCACTCGTCTGCGGTGAGTGCTAATGATACGGGCATTTGTGGCCATTTCAAGACACCCCCTCAGAACATGGGGGCGAAGGCTTTGTCTCCCTGTTCTGTCCAAGTCCGTCAGGCCGCAGCACCCAGCATCAGATCCAGGTTCTGCACCGCCGCCCCCGAGGCACCCTTGCCCAGGTTGTCAAACACAGCGGTCAGCAACACCTGACCGTGGCGGGCGTTGCTGAACACACCCAGCTGCAGCCGGTTGGTGCCGTTCAGGGCTTGCGGGTCCAGATGCTCGGCCGCTTCGGTGGAGGCGGGGGGCATCACCTCGACAAAGGTGGCGTCGGCATAGTGCTGCTGCAGGCAGGCGTGCAGGTGTTCGCCTTGTGTGCCGGGCGCGAGCTGCCGCAGATGCAGCCCGATGGTCAGCACGATGCCCTGGCGGACGGCGCCGTACGAGGGTAGAAAAAACGGCCGCTGCGACAGCCCGGCGTGTTGCGCGATCTCGGGCGTGTGTTTGTGCTCCAGCTGCAGCCCGTAGACCTGGAAGGTGGGCGCATGGGCTGCCTCGGGGCCTTCGTGCGCTTGCACGCGGGCACGCCCACCGCCGGAGTAACCCGACACCGCATGGATGTTGAGCGCGTGGTCGGCGGGCAGCAAGCCGGCCTGCACCAGGGGCCGCAGCAGGGCGATGGCGCCTGTGGGGTAGCAGCCGGGGTTGCTGACGCGTTGCGCGTTGGAGATGCGCGCAGTCTGCGCCGCATCCATCTCTGGAAAGCCGTAAACCCATTGCGCGTCCGTGCGGTGGGCCGAGCTGGCGTCGATCACGCGCACCGAGGGGTTGTGGATGGCGGCCACGGCTTCGCGGGCGGCGGCGTCGGGCAGGCACAGGATGGCGATGTCGCAGCTGTTGATGGCTTCGGCGCGGCAGGTGGGGTTCTTGCGGTCGGCTTCGGGCAGTGTCAGCAGCTGCAGATCTGTGCGGCCGTGCAGGCGCTGGTGGATTTGCAGGCCGGTGGTGCCTTGGTCGCCGTCAATAAAAACAAGGGGCTGGGTGGTCATGGTGCGGATTCCTGGCAGGGGTGGGAGATGGGATGTGGGAATCTTCAGCGCCGGTCTAAACTTTGAAAAGTTGAATTTCACAAACATCAAGATCAGTTCCGCTGAACGTTATGCGCGAGCTCAATCTCGACCGGCTGCGTACCCTGGTCACCATCGCTGACCTCGGGTCTTTCGCTGAAGCTGCCCGCACGCTGCACCTGGCGCCGCCCACGGTCAGCCTGCACATTGCCGACCTGGAGGCGTTGATCGGTGCGCCGTTGCTGGTGCGCAAGCGGGGCGAGGTGCGGCCGTCCGGCGCGGGGGAGGTGCTGGTGGAGCGGGCGCGGCGTCTGCTGGCCGATGCCGACGAGGCCATGGACCTGGTGCGGCGCCAGGTGCAAGGGCTGGAGGGGCGGGTGCGGCTGGGCGCGTCCACCGGCGCCATCGCGCACCTGCTGCCCCAGGCGCTGGAAGTGCTGGGCCAGTACCACCCCGGCATCGATGTGCAGGTGCTGGTGCTCACGTCGCGGGAGACTGTGTCGCGGCTGGCGCTGGGGGCATTGGATGTGGGTCTGGTGGCCTTGCCCATGGCCTCGGTGCGCGGGGTGACGGTGATGCCGTGGCGGCGCGACCCGGTGATGGCGTTCGTCCCCTCGGCCTGGGCGGCGCCCCGCAGGGTCACGCCCCAGTGGCTGGCGGGTCAGCCGTTGATCCTGAACGATGACGGCACCAGCCTGTCACGCCTGACGAACGATTGGCTGGCCTTGGCGGGCGAGCTGCCCAAGGCGCGCATCCAGCTCAACTACAACGATGCCATCAAGAGCCTGGTGGCCGCCGGCTACGGGGCCACGCTGCTGCCGCACGAGGCATCCACCGCCACGCCGCTGGACCCGCGCATTCGCATGCTGCCGGTGCAGCCCCGGCTGTGGCGCCCCCTGGGCATCGCCCACCGCGCGGGCCCGGTGGAGCGCGCCACCCAGCATGTGCTGGATGTGCTGTGGCAACAGAAGCAGGTGTGACGCGAAGCTGAACCGGGAATGTGCCGCCCCAGGCCGCCGCCTGTCGCTCAGGCAGCGTCGTCCCCGATGAGCAGCCGGGTGTCGGACACGTAGCGGTGCGGCGGTACCTCCAGGTTGGTGGGCGCGGGCTTGTTCCTGAAGACTCGGCCCGCCAGGTCGAAGGTGGAGCCGTGGCAGGGACAAAAGAAGCCGCCCTGCCACTGGTCGCCCACGCTGGGGTTGGAGGTGCCTGCGGGCACGGCGGTGGGGGAGCAGCCGAGGTGCGTGCAGATGCCCACGGTGACAAACACCTCCGGGCGGATGGAGCGTTGCGGGTTGCGGGCGTACTCGGGTTGCTGGTCCTTGCGCGAGGCGGGGTCGGCCAGTGCGGCGTCTTGCTGGGGCAGGGCGGCCAGCATCTCGGGCGTACGCCGCATGATCCACACGGGCTTGCCGCGCCATTCCACCGTCTTCACGCCGCCGGACTGCAGGTCGCTGATGTCCACCTCCACGCCGGCGCCCATGGCCCGCGCGCGCTCGCTGGGGGCCAGGCTGGACACCAGGGGCACGGCGACCCCTGCCGCCGCCACGCAGCCTGTGGCCGCCGTCAGCAGCACCAGCTGCCGACGCTCTGCGGAGGGATCGCCGTCGGTGTCTGGAAGGGGGCTATTGGGAGTAGCGGGGTGGAGGGCCATGGGGTGCTTTCAGAGAGAGGTAGGACTAGCCGTGGCGCCGAGCGGCGGCTAGACGGGGTGACGGCCACCGCTCGCAACGCTGCGGGCGCCATGCCTTACCGCAAACGACGTGCCATCACCCGCAAGACCGGCCCGCCATGGCGCGTGCTGCCTGAAAAGCTCGTGAATTCAATGGGTTGCGCGCGCGATGTCGGGTCGGCAGGTGCGCCGCAGGCCCGGCAGCGGCCGGATTCACTGCCACCCTGTCTGCCAAACCGGCTGCCAACTGCCATCCATTGCAGTCCGCATGGCATAGATCAAAGGCCCGCTGCCGAAACCGGTGCACCGTCAGGGCCCTTGCATGTACGAAGGTTTTTCCATGCCCCACCTCCCCGCACCACCCGCAGAACTGGTGTCCTTTCTGGAGGGCCTGCCAGATCCGCACATCCTGCTGGACGGCCGCTATCGCATCCTGGCGGCCAATGGCGCCTATCGCCGCCTGTTCGCTACGGCTGGCGGCGCGGGTGGCAGCGTGGTGGGGCGCACCTGCCACGCTGTGTCCCACCATGCCAGCGTGCCCTGTGACCAGGCGGGCGAGTCCTGCCCGCTGGCGCAGGCGCGCGCCTCGGGGCAATGCGAACGGGTGCTGCATGTGCACCACACGGCCCAGGGTGAGGAATATGTGCAGATCGAGCTGACACCGGTGGTGGGGGCGGAGGGCACAACGGGATTTTTTGTGGAAAAGATGGTGCCTTTGCCGGTGGCGGCGCAGCCGGTGCCGTCCGCGCGGGGGCTCATTGGGCGTTCGCCCGCGTTCCAGAAGATGCTAGGGCTGGTGGCGCGGGTGGCACCCTCGCGGGCTGCGGTGTTGCTTCTGGGCGAGTCGGGCACGGGCAAGGAGCTGGTGGCCCATGCCGTGCACCAGGGTAGCCTGCGCGCGCGGCGGGCGCTGGTGCCCGTGGACTGCTCCAGCATGCCCGAGGCGCTGTTCGAGTCCGAGCTGTTCGGGCATGAGAAAGGGGCGTTCACCGGCGCGGCCCAGACCCGGCCGGGGCTGGTGGAGGCGGCAGACGGTGGCACGCTGTTTCTGGACGAAGTGGGCGACATCCCGCAGCCGCTGCAGGTGAAGCTGCTGCGCCTGCTGGAGACCGGCACCTACCGCCGCGTGGGCAGCACCGAGCTGCGGCATGCCGACCTGCGCGTGGTGTCAGCCACGCACCGCAACCTGCAGCACATGGTGGCCGCAGGGCACTTTCGCGAAGACCTGTATTACCGCCTGAGCACCTTCCCCATCCACCTGCCACCGCTGCGCGAACGCCAGGGGGATACCGCTTTGCTGGCACGCGCGCTGCTGGAGCGCGTGGCGCCCCCGCCCCGTGCGCTGCAGTTGTCTGGCGCTGCGCTGGCCTTGCTGGAGGCGCAGCCGTACCCCGGCAATGTGCGGGAACTGCGCAACCTGCTGGAGCGCACCGCCTTGCTGTGCGATGGCGACAGCATCGGCGCGGAGCATGTGCAGCAAGCGCTTGCCTGTGGTCTGCCCCCACTCGCGGGTGCGGTGGCTCAGGGCGCAGGGGTGCTGCCTGTATCGGTTGCGTTAGCGGGGCTGCCACGCCGCCGCCCCTTGCCCGACGACGAGGCCCTGCGCCAGGCCGTGGCTGCCCACCAGGGCAGCCGTTTAGCCCTGGCGCGGCGGCTGGGCATCAGCGAGCGATCGCTGTACCGGCGGCTGAAAACATTGGGTGCTTGACGCCAATAAGTGGAGAAATTGGACTCAAGCGCATATATTCATTGCGCTGGTAGCTATCTTTTATATAGCGTTTGGTGCGCCTTGCTGGCTTAGACCACCGCATCGGGCGCCAGCGCGCTCAGCACCATGCGCACGATCAGTCCTTCGGCCTTTTCGTAGTCGCGCTCGGTCAGAGCGGGCTTGCCCAGCAGCAGGGCGAACTGGGCCTCCTGCTCCGCATAGGCCTGGGTCACCGACCAGATGATGAACATGAGGTGCGTGAAGTTGACCTTGGCAATGCGGCCCTCGCGCGCCCAACGCTCGAAGGTGCGCACCTCGGTCTTGAGCAGCGGCGCCACGCGTTCGGTGATGGCCGTGCCATACCGTGGTGCACCCGCAATCACCTCTTTGGTGAATACCTTGGCGCCCTGGGGGCGGGTGCGCGAATAGTGCAGCTTGGCGCGGATGTAGCGCCGAAGCGCCTGCTGGGGGTCATCGCTGTGCGACAGGTCTTCCATACCCGCCAGCCACTGGGTGAGCACATCGTCCAGCACCCGCTGGTACAGCGCTTCCTTGCTCGGGAAGTAGTACAGCAGGTTGTGGCGGCTGATGCCGATGGCGGCGGCAATGCTCTCCAGCGATGCGCCCTCAAAGCCGAATTGCGCAAACTGATTCTCTGCCTCGGTAAGGATGCCCTGCTCCTTGAGCAGCCGCGAGGCCGTGGGGGCGCGGGGGGCGGACTCGTCGTGGGCGGGCGGGAGGGCCGCCTTGCGGGGACGCGGGGGCGGGGGGGCAGGGGACGGGCGGGCTGCAGTCATTGCACCATTGTGGAACAAGCCGGGGCCTGAAAACTGGCAATTGGCTGGCTGGAGGCTGGCACGCGGTTTGCTGTAGGGATTTTACCAATTGGTAAATTTTTACGGGTTGGTAAATTGACCCACAACGCAGGGCACCGCCGTCGCAAAGCAGCGGGCACCTGCACCCCACAGCGAGGACCACGATGAAACCTCCGAAGTTTGCGGGTACCAGCCTTCACGCTGGTGCCGCATTGGTTGGCGCCACTGGCTGGCGCTCCAGCGCTGCGCGGCGTGCGCCTGCACGCCCTATAGGCGCCCAGACCCCCACCCTCACCCTCTCGGAGGAAACCTGATGGACACACCCGCAAGCCGTGCCTGCGGCATTCATGCCGCACGCCTGAACCTGGCCGACTACGCCGTCAACTTCGGCGACGCCCACCCGCCGCTCACCCGGGCGCAGGCGCTGATCGAGGCCGAGCGCTGCTACTACTGCCACGACGCCCCCTGCGCCACGGCCTGCCCCACGGGCATCGACATTCCGTCGTTCATCCACCGCATTGCGCAGGACAACAACCGGGGCGCCGCCCGCGCCATCCTGGAGGCCAACCCCCTGGGCGGCATGTGCGCCCGCGTTTGCCCCACCGAGGTGCTGTGCGAGCAGGCCTGCGTGCGCAACACCAACGAAGACAAGCCCGTGGAGATTGGCTCGCTGCAGCGCTACGCCACCGACGCCTTCTTTGCCCAGCCCGGTGCTCCGCTGTTCCAGCGTGCAGCCGCCACCGGCAAGCGCGTGGCCGTGGTGGGCGCCGGGCCTGCGGGCCTGGCCTGTGCGCATGGCCTGGCCGTGCGCGGGCATGACGTGGTGCTGTTCGAGGCGCGACCCAAGCTCGGCGGCCTCAATGAATATGGGCTGGCCAGCTACAAGACCACCAACAACTTCGCGCAGAAGGAAGTGGAGTGGCTGCTGTCCATCGGCGGCATCGAGGTGCGCACCGGCCAGCAACTGGGCCGTGACATCACGCTCGACAGCCTGCTGGGCGCCTACGACGCCGTGTTCTTGGGCCTGGGCCTGCAGGGCGTGAACGCGCTGGGCGTGGCCGAACCCACGGCCACCGGCCTGCGCAATGCGGTGGACTTCATCGCCGAGCTGCGCCAGAGCACCGACCTCTCCACCCTGCCCGTGGGCCGCCGCGTGGTGGTGATCGGCGGCGGCATGACGGCGGTGGACGCCGCCGTGCAGTCGCGCAAGCTGGGCGCGGAAGAAGTGACCATCGTCTACCGCCGGGGCGCCGAGGCCATGTCGGCATCGGCCGTGGAGCAGCAATGGGCGCAGACGAATGGCGTGACCATCCGCCACTGGGCCGCACCCAAGGAGGTGCTGAGCGAAAACGGCGTGGTGAAGGGTGTGCGCTTCGCGGCCACGGCACTGAGCGGCGGCAAGCTGGTGGAAACCGGCGAGACCTTCACGCTCGAAGCCGACATGGTGCTCAAGGCCATTGGCCAGACCTTTGTGGCCGATCCCGTGGGCAGCCGCATTGCACTGGAGGGCGGGCGCATCGCCACCGATGCTGAAGGCCAGACCAGCCTGGCGCGTGTGTGGGCCGGTGGCGACTGCCGCGTGGGCGGCCGCGACCTCACGGTGGAAGCGGTGGAGCACGGCAAGGTCGCCGCGGTCTCCATCCACGCCGCACTGATGGCTTGAGATGGCCTGAAGTGGCCTGAACCCCTTCACCCCAGTTTTCACGGGAGCACCCCATGGCAGACATTCGCAGCAATTTTCTGGGCATCCAAAGCCCCAACCCCTTCTGGCTGGCCTCCGCACCACCCACGGACAAAGAGATCAACGTCACCCGCGCCTTTGAAGCGGGCTGGGGCGGCGTGGTGTGGAAGACGCTGGGCGAAGACCCACCGGTGGTCAACGTCAACGGCCCGCGCTACTCCACGCTGATGTCGCAAGACCGCCGCGTGATCGGCCTGAACAACATCGAGCTGATCACCGACCGGCCGCTGCACACCAACCTGGAAGAGATCAAGCGCGTCAAACGCAACTGGCCGGACCGGGCCATGATCGTTTCGCTCATGGTGCCCTGCGTGGAAGAGAGCTGGAAGAACATCCTGCCGCTGGTGGAAGACACCGGCGCCGACGGCATCGAACTCAACTTCGGCTGCCCGCACGGCATGAGCGAGCGCGGCATGGGCGCGGCCGTGGGCCAGGTGCCTGAATACATCCAGATGGTCACGGCCTGGTGCAAGCACTACAGCAAGCTGCCCGTGATCGTGAAGCTCACGCCCAACATCACCGACGTGCGCCACCCGGCGCGTGCGGCCAAGGCGGGCGGGGCCGATGCCGTGTCGCTCATCAACACCATCAACTCCATCATGGGCGTGGACCTGGACCGCATGGTGATGAGCCCGAGCACGGACGGCTGGGGCTCGCACGGCGGCTACTGCGGCCCTGCCGTCAAGCCTATCGCGCTGAACATGGTGGCTGAGATTGCGCGCGATGCACAGACCGCCGGCCTGCCCATCAGTGGCATTGGCGGCATCACCACCTGGCGCGATGCGGCCGAGTACATCGCGCTGGGCTGCGGTACGGTGCAGGTGTGCACGGCGGCCATGGTGTACGGCTTCAAGATCGTGCAGGACATGTGTGATGGGCTGTCCAACTTCATGGACGAACACGGCTACGCCACGCTCGACGACTTCAAGGGACAGGCCGTGCCTACCGTGAAGGACTGGAAGAACCTCAACCTCAACCACATCGAAAAAGCCGTCATCAACCAGGATGCCTGCATCCAGTGTGGCCGTTGCCATGTGGTGTGCGAAGACACCTCGCACCAGGCCATCACCTTCACCAAAGAGGGCGGCGTGCGCAAGTTCGAGATCAACGAGGCCGAGTGCGTGGGCTGCAACCTGTGCGTGTCGATCTGCCCCGTGCCCGAGTGCATCACCATGCGCGCGCTGGAGCCGGGCGAGGTGGACGTGCGCACCGGCAAGAAGGTGACGGGCGAATACGCGAACTGGACCACGCACCCCAACAACCCGCAGCGCGTGTCTGCAGCCGCTTGATATGTGCCCCTGCGCGCGTGCGCCACAGGCCCCGCAAGGCGTTGCGGCAGCACCCGTTGTGGTGCCGATTTGCAACGCATGCTGCACTGCATCTGGTGCAGTTCTTGCGTGATCTCTAGCATCGCTCGCTTCCCTTTGCCCGCCATCTGCCAGCGTGAGGGCGCTGGAACAGACAGCGGGTTGTGTGCAACCCCAACGACGTCTTTGACAGGAGTACAGGCATGACCAACAGTACCGGCAGCGCGGCCCATGTGGCGGGGCTGATGCCCGGCGATGCATCCAACACGCTCGCCAATGAAGATCTGCTCCCCACCACCGCCGCGCAGCGACACTGGACGTGGAAGGACTTTGCCGCACTCTGGGTGGGCATGGTCGTGTGTGTGCCCACCTACACCATGGCCAGCTCCATGCTGGACCAGGGCTTTACCTGGCAGATGGCCGTGTGGCTGGTGTTCCTGGCCAACTGCATCGTGCTGGTGCCCATGGTGCTCATCGGGCGCGTAGGGCCCCGGTACGGCGTGCCGTTCCCGGTGCTGGCGCGTGCATCGTTTGGCGTGAAAGGCGCCAACCTGCCCGCTGTGCTGCGCGGGCTGGTGGCATGTGGCTGGTTCTCCATCAACTGCTACTTTGGCGCGTTGGCGCTGCATGGGTTCCTCAACATCCTGGGTATGAATCTGGCGGGACCGGCCGATGGACAGACCATCAGCACCTCGCAGTTCATTTGCTTTCTGGCGTTCTGGGCGGTGCACATCTGGTTCATCTGGAAGGGGCCGGAGTCCATCCGCATGCTGGAGGTGATTGCGGCGCCGCTGATGATCATTGCGTCCATCGCACTGGTTGTGGTGCTGATGATGAAGGTGCCCTCGGGCCAGCTCTTCAACCTGCCCGCCAAGGTGGTCGAGGGTGGCCCCAAGACCTGGGCGGCGCTCACGGGCCTGGTGGGCTTCTGGGCCACGCTGGCGCTCAACATCCCGGACTTCACCCGCTTTGCCAAATCGCAGAAGGACCAGGTGGTGGGCCAGGCCATCGGCCTGCCCATTCCCATGGCGCTGTTCTCCATGGTGGGCGTTATCGGCTTCTCTGCCTCGGCCATCCTGTACGGCAAGGCCCAGCTGTTCCCTGATGGTCTGCTCACGCAGATGGGCAGCGTGGCCGCAGGCCTGGGTCTGCTGGTGATCTTGCTCGCCAACCTCACGACCAATGTGGCCGCCAATCTGGTGTCGCCGTCGTATGACTTCAGCCAGTGCGCGCCGTCCAAGATCAGCTTCCGCATGGGCGGCCTGATCGCTGCGGGCATCGGCCTGCTGTTCATGCCCTGGAAGCTGCTGGCTACATCGGGCGGCTACCTGTTCACTTGGCTGGGCGGCTACGGCACGCTGCTGGGCGCCATCGCGGGCATCCTGCTGGTGGACTACTACCTGGTGCGCAAGAGCGAACTGAAGGTGGACGACCTGTACCGCCGTGGCGGTGAATACGAGTACAGCAACGGCTGGAACCTGCAGGCCCTGATCGCGTTTGCACTGGGCGTGCTGCCCTGCCTGCCGGGCTACCTGGCCGTGTCGGGTGTGGTGGACAAGGCGGGCATGCCTCCCATCTGGCTGTCGTTGTTCGACTCGGGCTGGTTCTTCAGCCTGGCGGTGGCCGGCACCTACTACTACCTGACGGCCAAGAAGAAGTGATGCCCTGGACCCTGCCTGGGCCTGGTGCCAGTGCAGGTTCCGTTTTTTTGAATTGATCCGTATCCCTGAAGGAGACCCCCCATGAGCCAAGCCCTTGTGATCCGCGGTGGCACCGTGGTCAACGCCGACCGTGAACAGCGCGCCGATGTGTTGTGCGTCGATGGCCGCATCGTGGCCGTGGGGGAGGACGCTGCGGCCCAGGCCCCTGCGGGCGCAGAGACGCTGGATGCCAGCGGCCAGTACGTGCTGCCCGGCGGCATTGACCCGCACACGCACATGCAATTGCCGTTCATGGGCACCGTCACCATGGACGACTTCTTCACCGGCACGGCCGCCGCGCTGGCGGGCGGCACCACGAGCATCATCGACTTCGTGATCCCCGACCCGCAGGAGCCGCTGATGGACGCCTACCGCAAATGGCGCGGCTGGGCGGAGAAGTCGGCGGCCGACTATTCCTTCCACGTCGCCGTCACCTGGTGGAGCGAGCAGGTGCGCGCCGACATGGGCACGCTGGTGCAGGAAGAGGGCGTGAACAGCTTCAAGCACTTCATGGCCTACAAGAACGCCATCATGTGCGACGACGAAACGCTGGTGAACAGCTTCAAGCGAGCCCTCGAACTCGGGGCCATGCCCACGGTGCACGCCGAGAACGGTGAGCTGGTGTACCTGCTACAGCAGGAGGTCGCCAAGATGGGTATCACCGGCCCCGAGGGCCACCCGCTCTCGCGCCCGCCCATGGTCGAGGCCGAGGCCGCCAACCGCGCCATCGCGATTGCCGATGTACTGGGCGTGCCCATCTACGTGGTGCACGTGAGCTGCATGGAGTCCGCCGACGCCATTGCCCGTGCCCGCGCACGTGGCCAGCGTGTGTACGGCGAGGTGCTGGCGGGCCACCTGCTGGTGGACGACAGCGTGTACCGCGACCCCGACTTTGCCAAGGCCGCCGCCTATGTGATGAGCCCACCTTTCCGCCCCAAGGGCCACCAGGAGGCGCTGTGGCGCGGCCTGCAGTCGGGCCAGCTGCACACCACGGCGACGGACCACTGCACCTTCTGCGCCGCGCAAAAGGCCATGGGCAAAGAAAACTTCGCCAAGATCCCCAACGGCACGGGCGGCGTGGAAGAGCGCATGGCCGCGCTGTGGGACGGCGGCGTCAACACCGGGCGCCTCACGCCCAGCGAGTTCGTGGCCATCACCTCGGCCAACGCAGCCAAGCTGTTCAACATTTACCCCCGCAAGGGCTACATCGGTGAAGGTGCCGATGCGGACCTGGTGCTGTGGGACCCGCAAGGCACCAAGACCTTCTCGGCCAAGACCCAGTTCAGCAAGGGCGACTTCAACATCTTTGAAGGCCGCACCGTGCGCGGCATCCCCAGCCACACCGTGAGCCAGGGCCGCGTGGTGTTTGCCAATGGCGACTTGCGGGCCGAGCAGGGCAAGGGCCGCTACATCAAGCGCCCGGCGTTTGGCGCCAACTTCCAGGCCGTGCAAAAGCGTGCGCAGGACCTGGCCCCCTCGGCGGTGGCGCGCTAAGCGCTGCAATGCATCTGGAGAACACCATGGACACCAAAGTCAAACCCAACATCGAAAACCTGCGCATCAACGGCCGGCGCCTCTGGGACTCGCTCATGGAGCTGGCGCAGATCGGCGCCACACCCAAGGGCGGCGTGTGCCGCCTCACGCTCACCGACCTGGACAAGCAGGGCCGTGACTTGGTGACCCGCTGGGCGCGCGAGGCAGGCATGACCGTCACCATCGACAAGATCGGCAACGGCTTCATGCGCCGCCCCGGCCGCAACAACAACCTGCCACCCATCATGACCGGCAGCCACATCGACACCCAGCCCACCGGCGGCAAGTTCGACGGCAACTACGGCGTGCTCGCCGGCATCGAAGTCGTGCGCACCCTGAACGACCATGGCATCGAAACCGAAGCCCCCATCGAAGTGGCCTTCTGGACCAACGAAGAAGGATCGCGTTTCGTGCCCGTGATGATGGGCTCCGGCGTGTTCGCCAAAGCCTTCACGCTGGAGCACGCCTACGCTGCCACCGACACCGAAGGCAAGACGGTGAAGGGTGAGCTGGAGCGCATCGGCTACATCGGAGACCAGGAGCCCGGCGACCATCCCATCGGCGCCTACTTCGAAACCCACATCGAACAAGGCCCCGTGCTGG
>Ga0208124_100120_pt1 | contig 47059 bp, 46 predicted proteins | sample LakWasM104_HOW12_2_FD_183922 | JGI IMG/M metagenome (GOLD analysis project Ga0208124, IMG submission 183922) | Freshwater sediment methanotrophic microbial communities from Lake Washington under simulated oxygen tension - Sediment Metagenome... | ecosystem: Environmental > Aquatic > Freshwater >...
TGGATGGACACATAGTAGCGCAAGTGATTGCAAGCTGGACAGGCATTCCACTAGGCAACATGATGAAAGATGATTTGCAGCAAGTGTTAGATTTACCCACCAAGCTGCATCAACGCATTATTGGTCAACGCCATGCCATTGCGGCAATCGCACAACGTATTCGTACCTCACGTGCCGGCTTGGATGACCCGAATAAACCACAAGGGGTATTCTTGTTTGCGGGTACCTCAGGCGTAGGTAAAACTGAGACGGCGTTAGCCTTAGCTGATGCGCTCTACGGCGGCGAACACAAACTCATCACCATTAACTTGAGTGAATATCAAGAAGCGCACAGCGTTTCAGGCTTAAAGGGTTCGCCACCTGGCTATGTAGGTTACGGTACTGGTGGCATTTTAACCGAAGCAGTGCGCCGCAATCCTTACAGCGTAGTGCTGCTGGACGAAGCAGAAAAGGCGCACCCCGATGTACTAGAGCTATTCTTTCAAGTGTTTGATAAAGGCCGTATGGAAGATGCCGAAGGTCGCGAGATTGATTTCCGCAATACTTTTATCATTCTTACCAGCAATGCAGGTGCAGGCACCATTATGCAAGCATGTCTAAATCAAACGGATGAGACTTTGCCTACAGTTGATGCGCTAGACCAAATGATACGTCCACAACTGGTTAAAGTTTTTAAACCCGCGTTTTTGGGCCGCTTACAAGTGATTCCGTTTTACCCCATTAATGACGATGATTTAGCGCAGATTATTCGTCTTAAACTGGCTCGTATAGTCAGCCGAATTGATGCGCAACATCAAATCAAATTGAACTATCACGACAGCGTGATTGAGACTATTTTAAGTCGCTGCACCGAGGTGGATTCTGGCGCGCGTAATGTAGACAGCATACTCAATGGCAGCCTGCTGCCAGAGCTAGCGCAACACTTACTGAGCCAAATGGCAGAAGGCCAAAAGATTAATAAAATAAAAGTAACAGCTTATGTTTCTGGCGCAAAATCTGGCCAATTTAAATATCAGCTGGATTAAAGAAATCAATACTAGTTAGTAGAAAAATAAGCGTTTAACACACCATAAGGCATATTCATGGAACCCACATTGACCAATCTAGCTAATCTTGACCTTGCACAAATCGCGCAAGCGCTAATGGCTAGCCAGCAAACGGATCGGCTGCTCAGGCTGCACACACCGCTTGATGCCCAGTATGGGCCTGATACTTTAACCCCAGAGTATTTAGAAGGGCTGGAAGTCATCAGCCAAGGAGCGGATAATCATGACCAAGTCAGCGGCTACCGTTTTAGCATTATTGCTGTGAGCCATCAATCTGACATTCCGCTTAGCCCCGCTTTAGGTCAACCTGTTTTAATTGAGTTACTTACTGCACAATCACGAGATGAACTTCGCCCCCTCCACGGTCACATCACCCAATTCCAACGCATGGAATCAGATGGCGGCCTCACACGCTACCGTCTCACTGTTGAACCATGGCTCAGCCTACTACGCTACCGCCGAGACAGCGCCATCTACCAAGACATGACCGTCATTGAAATACTCGAAGCCATCTTCAAAGATGGCACAGGCGAGGGTGCGTATATGCCCGCATGGCAGTTTAACTTAAGCAATGCCAGCGTTTACCCAAAGCGCAGCCTCACCACCCAATACCAAGAAACCGACCTAGACTTTATCCACCGCCTGATGAGCGAGGAAGGCCTGTACTACTGGTTTACTCACCAAGCAGACCTCAACAGCCCCAACCTAGGTCAACACACACTTGTGATAGCAGACCACAACGACGCCTTCACCGATAATGCTCAAGCCAAGATACGCTACACCCAAAGCGGCACCGTACTCTCAGAAGACAGCATAGACCAATGGCAAGAGCATCACCGACTAGCCACACACCAAATCACCACTACCAGCTGGGATTACCGCGCTAAAAAAATGGTGACCATGGAGGTCATCGACAGCAGCCCCAGCGCCTTAGCCGCCCAGCAGCAACTCAACCAAATACTCACGCTCAAAGACAACCCAGGTCAATACGCCTACAGCAACATAGCACAAGCCGAACGTACCGCCAACATCGCACTAGACGGCATACGCACTCAACGTCACCAGTTCACAGCCAAAGGCACAGCACGCACTGCCGCCCCCGGCACACGCTTTACACTGATGGATTACCTAGACGGACACATCAACCCTGATACTCAAAATGCTAATGACGGCAATACGAATCACAACACAAGCAGTGAAGCCCAAACCTACCTCATCACCGCTGTACACCACATTGCTCACAACAACCTATTAAGCGCACAAGCCACAAAAGCGAACAACAGCGATAACAACACCGTTCGCCCTGAGCTTGTTGAAGGACGCTACCGCAACACCCTAAGCCTTATCCCTCAAAGCACTACTTATCGTAGTCAAACACTAGACGGACACGGTTTTAAGCTTCACCCCAAACCCACGGTGCAAGGCCAACAAACCGCCATTGTGGTGGGTAATGCGCTAGCCTCACAGGGTCAAGGTCAAATCTACACCGACCGTGATCACCGCATAAAAATCCAATACCACTGGCAACGGGGTAGCAGTAGCCACAATCGCCTAGAACATCCCTACCCAGAAGGTCACAGCAACGCCGCAGGCGATAGCCACAATGGCACATGGGTCAGAGTTCTAGCCAACCTAGCGCCCACCGCCAGCGACAACTGGGGCAGTGTACAACTCCCCCGAGTGGGGCAAGAAGTCATTGTAGACTTTATCGAAGGCGACATCGACAGACCCATTGTTATTGCCAGCGTCTACAACGGCCAAGGTCAAAGCAATGCCCAATACAACAAAATCAACAACACCGCTCCTACCGCCACCGCCAATGCAGCCGCATGGTTCAATGGTGACCAAGGCAGTCACCAACACCCAGCCAGCTTAAGTGGCATTAAAAGCCAAAGTATCTCCCACAGCCAAACAGGCGAGGGTGGCTATAACCAACTTGTATTTGACGACACCGCCGGGCAAAGCCGATTAAGCCTGCAACAACACACTCAAGTGAACTCAAGCACAAATCAAAGTGGCCCTGAACTGAAAGGTAGCAGTGAACTCAACCTAGGTCACCTCTATCACCAAAGCGACAATCAACGCCAACACGCCGTTGGCCACGGCCTAGAGCTTAAAACCCCGCACAGCGTTAGTATCAGAAGCGGCAATGGCTTACTCATCAGTAGCGACAAGCTACCGATTAACGGCATGCAAATGGACAGCAACCTCGCCAAGCAACTACAACACACCCAAAGCGAACTCACTTTAAGCTTGGCAGAAGTCGCCACCACACACCACCCCAGCATCAACCAACAAAAGCACCCACAACCCAAAGCCGACCAGCTAGCAGCCTACACTCAACAACAACATGGCATAGCAGTGATCAGCGAACGCAGCCCTGCAGGCAACACAGAACACTACATCGACACCTACAGCGAACCCCAACTACAAATCAGCAGCCCCGCAGGAATCATTGCTGCAACTGCCACCAACGCCATTCTCAGTGCAGGCCATACCAGCAGCATGGTTGCAGAACACGACCTCAGCATCAATAGCCAAAGTCAACAACACTACACGGTCAAAGACGGCATACACCTCTTCACCCAAGGCCTTGCCACAGACCCCAACAAACCCAACCAAGAGACTGGCATTAAACTCCACGCTGCCCAAGGCAAAGTCAGCCAACAAAGCCAATCAGGCCACACCCACATCAACGCCGCTAAAGACGTCCACATCATCAGCACCCAAGGCAGCATCACCATTGCTGCGCCAGAACATCTCAAGTTGAGTGCAGGTGGAGCTTATATCAACATAGAGGGTGGTAATGTACAGGTTCACGGTCCTGCGACCATGGCATTTAAGGCGAGTTTGACGGAATTGACGGGGCCTGCGAGTGGGAGTCCGTGTTTGCCTAACTTTCAAAAGCCTGAAAATACAATATCTCCAGACTTACCGTTATTTAGTCAGCAGTTTGATTTGTCACATTTGGTCAATAACAATGCACTTGGATTTTCTTCAGAAATGCTGTCATATCGAGTATTCGATGACGCAGGTAAATTTATTACTGCCGGTAATATTGATCAGAATGGTTTGACCGAGCGCATTTTTACCAATCAAGAAACTGCTTTGCAAGTATTGATAGATGACGGAGGCTGGCTAATTGAAGAATATATGGAAGATCAAGACTCATTATTCGATACAGGGAGAGAAGTATGACTAGTATCCATGTTGTTGCCAAGGGCGATACTCTTAGTGGAATTGCCAAGAAGCACGGCACTACTGTAAAAGAACTAAAAACAATTAATCACATTACTAATCCCAATCGGCTTAATATCGGGCAAGAGATACAATTAAAAAAAGAGAATGTACTGGGAGTACAGTTGCTGATTCTCGATAAAGACCGCAATCCCATCCCAGACTTGCATTATTTTATGGAATATGCAAATAAGCAGATTAGTGGTCTAACAAGTGCTGGTGGGTTAAGTAAGCAAATATTGACTGACACATCAGACGATTTCGTTAGGATTCTTATCCGTCGTTTTGATGGGTCATTGAAAGAGATTGGCTCTGTCATATCAGGCTATGGCAATAAATTAGTCACATTAATTAGCCCAAGTATCAAAGTAAATGCAAAAACAGAAAAGCACCCTCATGTGCCCAAGGGGCATGTACCAAATAAATCTGAGAAACCTAAACCTATACATAAGTCTCATGCTAAAAAAACACCGACAGTAGGTAAAAAAGATTTGGGACCTAAGATCACCCCCACTAGTACTCCGGATGGGAAACCCTTAGCCAAGGTTGAGGGGGATATTCCTGACTTGAGCTTTTTAGGGGCGTATGTTGGGGGGGAGGTGACTAAAGAGGATATTGAAGCGGCTGCAAAAGAACTAAAGTGTGAGCCTGGGCTAATTTATGCGATTGCAAGGCAAGAGTCTGCACATTCATCTTTTATAAAAATTGGTAATAATGTCGTACCAACAATTTTATATGAGAGACACTGGTTTAGAAGGTTAACAAAGCCGAATAAATCATCGCCATCACCCTATGAAGATACATACCCAGACATATGTGGTTCAGCTTACCATCAGGTTAAACGTGGTGCTAAAGATAAAGTGACAAGATTGCGATCGGTTATTGATACTAAGACTGGCAAAGAAGCTAATGTTGACGACATCTACGGCTCAGCTGGTCTCCCTCAGTATAAGCGATTAGTTAAAGCTTATCAGCTAGACAAGCTAGTAGCACTACAAGCTTGCTCTTGGGGTAAGTTTCAAATCATGGGGTTTAATTATAAGAGTTCTGGTTATTCGAATGTTTTTGAGTTTGTAAAAGCAATGTCAAGTGGCGACCCAGCTCATATTAAAGCATTTTTAAAGTTTGCTAAAAGTAACAAGACCTTGTTAGATGGGTTGCAAAATAAAGATTATATAAAAATTGCAGAGGGTCACAATGGCGCCAGTTGGAAGACAATTAATCCACATTATGCATCTAATTTAGAAAATTTTTACAAGGAATATAAATGATAAGGCTTATTTACTTTCTCAATTTTTGCACATTATTATTCACTGCTGGGTATGCTCATTCGGCCAGTTTTGATTGCAATAAGGCCTCAACAAGGACTGAGCATTTAATATGCAGTGATGAAGATTTATCTCTGCTTGACAGTAAGCTCGGTCTTTTGTTTGGCAGTATAAAAGATAAAACTAAAATCCTTATAGGTGGACAAAGAAAGTGGTTGGCAGATAAACGTGCGGCATGCCAAAGTTTTGATTGCCTAAAGAATGTATATGCTCAACGAATAAAAGAGCTTAAAAAATTTGATGGCTGTCCTCTCACCTTGTCGAATTTGGTCGGCTCATGGGTTAGGAAACAAGGTGATGGTTTTGAGGAGATGGCATTCACAGACGATAAAATAAATAAATATTTCACTTCTTGGATACATCATCAACCTGAGATGACAGGTTTTTGGGATTACTCCCAGTGCGAGATTAATATTAAACATAGTACGGAAGAGAAAATACAATTCGAGCTTAAAGTGAAGGCTTTTAGTAAAGGATTACTCACACTTGTAGATACCGATAGTGGCAATGTTGCCAGTTATCGTAAGACTAAATAATTTTTTATATGAAATACGTAAATGTAAAGTTGAGTTTGGTTTTATTTATTACATTTTTTTGTACGAAGTTATTTGCGCAGGATTTCTCAGCCACATTGGTGAGAAATCAGGCTGAGAACGTTGCTTTGAAAAAAGCTTTAGAGCGTTTGGGTAAGGATGTAGACCCTGATTTTGGCCAAGCGATTAAAGTCAACACAAACAAAGGAAGTTTTTTTATTGTCCCTATGTTATCCGCAAGTCCTAAGCAAGAGGGCTGTTATGTACAACTTGTAAACTCTGAGTTTAATTTGGGGAATAGATATTTAGTTGAGAAGTCAGAAGAAGCACAAAGCTGTGACATTATTCAAGCAATTTATACTTGTAAGTTGCCAAACGAAAATGGAGTAGGGGTTATATCTGGCATTAGACTAGGGGCAGATCATTATTACTCATCTAATACTTTTTTTGATTTAAATGATAGCAGCGAACTAATTGAGAACAATAAATTAACAAAGCTAATAAACTCAGTGAAAACAGCTTCAAAAGCTAGAAAGAAGTTGGGTTGTGCTAAAAACTAAATTAATTATTAATCTATTGGCTTGTGTTGCGGTAATGCTTTTTTCAGCTTCTCAGGCAGTAGCTATAGAAGTGGATTACTCTGCTATTAGTAGTGGAGTTAAACTTAAAAAAGAGAGTGTTGTACCGTGTAGATTTGATTTTAGTGATATAGACTATTGTGACGCTACACACTTAAGTTTTTTTAGTTTGCAGCTGGGATTAAAAAAACCAGACTTCTTCAAAAGCTATAAGTTGCTGAAATATAAGGAAAGCGATACCGAGTCTAGTTTAGTTGTGATTGATACGGCTCAAGGTAAAGCTTACCCACTTCCATTTACAATTGGCAATTATGTCGATGATAAAGGGTTTTCTACGGCTAAAGAAGCTGTCGTTGAATTTAATCTAAATGACAACAAAATATGTATTAATGGCTCTGTATATTCATACAAAAACTCAGTTACGAATGACAAGTCATGCTTCGAGTTTTCCGCTAACGGCAACTTCAAAAAACTTGCTGAGGTTACCCATCAAACAACTCAAACAACTCAAATTAATACTAATAACAGACTGAGAAAATTAAAAACGCTAAGTAGCTTACCTATTTCGTTCATTTGTAGTAAGCCTGATGATATGCCTAATAGTAAGTGTTCCGGTATAGACTCCGATTGGACTGCAGTGAGTTCTGACCCGGGTTCGAAAAGTTGGTATGTCGAGAATCAGAAGAAGCTTCCTTCTATGAATCAAGTTCAACTTGTTATGCTTCCCACAATAAATGATTCAACCGTTCTATTAGCTCGACAGCTTATTGAGCTTGATGAGGGTAATCGATACAGCTTTATAATCATTACCTGTTTTGAGGGAGGTGTTAATTATAAAGTGCTTGATTCCGAGGTGTTAATTGACAAAAACTTTGTGATTCGTGGACGTGATGACCAAGAAGGTACCACTCAGGCATATTATAGGATTGGCTCGGAAGGAAGCATTAATAAAATCAAAAAACCTAAACTGTAAGTTGCCACTCACACGCTACCGCCGAGACAGCACTATTTACCAAGACATGACCGACATTGAAATCCTCGAAGCCATCTTCAAAGGCGGCACGGGCGAAGGCGCTTACGGGCGCACTGCGCGCGTGTTTTCAGCAAAGTCAGAGGCTATAAATGTGCTGGTTGGTGATGGAGAGGGGATAATACATCTTGAAACTTATGGTCGGAATGAATGTGGTTGCGAACACAGCCACGAGGAGGATGTATGAGTCAGTTAAAATTACTTTCATTTGCATTAAGTGCGCTTTTATTCTTGAATGCTTGCCATGCGGATTCTGGTGTTGCAGGTTTAGTAAGTCTATCTGACTTCAAAGAGTTACCATTCTCAACTGATTTGCAATATTTGAATAAACCCTTGTATGACTTGATGGACTCAGGCAAGGCACCTGATGCAACTATCAGTCGGGAAGTCAAGCGCCTGCTTAAGCCAATACAGGCAAATGATAAGCTAATCTATAAAAAAATAACGAGCGGTCCTGAGCCAAAGGGTAAATATATCGTTACTCAAGACAAAAATCAGTACGTTTACTTTGAAGCATGCCAAGCGCATCAATGCAATACTACAACTATGGGTTTGCTCTACGATACACAACAAAAAAAAGCTGTTGCCATTTTGAGGATTGCATGTGATGAAGTATGGCTGGGTATGCAGGAAAATGATTTAAGGAAAAACATATTAAAAGCGTTGTTGCCTGTTTTAGATGACTCAGACAAGGCGGACTGTAATGTAATCAAATCTGAAAAATAAACACGTGCGTCTCAATAGACGTATTTATACGTCGCTTCGGTTCAAATCGTAGTCATGGTCATCGCAAACGTGCGGGAGCTGATCTGTATGCAAAAGCTGGCACTCCAATTCGAGCTATGACTGACGGGAAAGTGTTACACGTAGGAGGCTTTTATGGTGGTACATATGAGATTGAAGTTGATCATGGAACATTTATTGCGCGTTATGGCGAGGTTGGCTCTACAAGTACCTTGGTTAACACTGGCGATGAAGTTCAAAGAGGACAGATGCTCGCTGAATTTGGTGAATTAACAGGGCTAAATATGTCAATGTTACATCTTGAGATGTATGGTACTACTGAAAGTCCATTCGTTACGCCACTTACACTTAGGAATGGTAGTGGCGATAAACGATTTCAAAGGCGTACAGATTTAATTGATCCAACTAGTAGTCTTGATATATCAACTATGGAGTAATTATGAGTAAATATTCAATCTTTTTAAAAAAAATCTTAACTTGTGGTGTCCTTACATTTTCTTTTTCAGTTCAAAGTTATGCGGATCAAAATGAGCTGTCTGCTCAGACTGAAGCGAGTAATGCTGCTCAAACACTACCATTGACAATAGTTAAGGAAAGTTGCTCTAAACCTATTGAAAAGGAGATGGAAATAACAAAGATTTGTAAATACATGAGCACATCTACAGATTTTGTTTACAAACAGATGCTTAATAGGCATGTTGGGCGGGAAACTGCCTCCGTCCTCAAGAAAAAATTACCAACAAAAAACCTAAAATATGACGTTGAAAATAATGAGCATAGCATTATTTCTGTTGAGTAATAAGTATAGACGCGGCTTTAAAGAAGTATTAGTTGAGGTTCAATTTGAAGGTGGTATGGATAGCTATAAAATTACAAAACAAAACAAAAAAATTACACTAACTATAATCAATTCAGCTGATTAAATTAAAAGTGCTTGAGCTCAACCTATACTCATAGAGCTTCTCACAGCAAAATCACGTTAAGAACTACGCCACTTTCACGGCAGCATCACCCAATTTCAACGCATGGAATCAGATGGTGGTCTCACACGCTAACGCCTTACTGTAGAGCTTTGGCTTAGCTTATTACGCTACCGCTAAGGCAGCACTATTTACCAAGACATGTGGGTATTTTGAAACGTTATGAAGCAAGGGTAAAGATAACATAATCTCTATTAGTTTTGACGACTATTGTGATGGTGTTATAATTGAATGATAAGGTCGTAACAAATGTATTGTTGTTGCAATTTAGGAGGCGTTGATAGTAGTTTTCGCCAAATTTTTTAATGCCGCTTTATGCGGCATTTGTTTTAAATCAAACCATTTTATATAGGACTAAAAAATGACTCAAATCATCATTGACCATAACCCATCTGAAGCCAAACTGAAAGAACTAGGCGTTTCTAGCTGGTCTATCTGGGATTGCGCACCCTCTAAATTTCCATTGAACTTTGATTCAGCAACTGAAAGTGCTTACTTGCTTGAAGGCGAAATTCACGTTACTCCAGTTGGCGGCGAAACTGTTGTTGTTAAAGCAGGCGACTTTGTTGTATTTCCAAAAGGTTTGAAATCAAACTGGGAAGTAACTAAACAATTGAAAAAACATTACAAACACTCATAATCGTAATTGATTGAGCGTTAAATAAAAAAGCCTTGATGATTCAAGGCTTTTTTATTGCTTAAATGTTTAATTTGTTAAGCTGGTAACACGCTATTGAAAATTAAATTTCTGAAATAATGGCTTCTTTAAGCGCGATGATGCGTAGAGCATCAAGTTTTTGGCCTTTATTTGCCGAGATTAAAAAGGTATCTTCAGCGCGATTACCTAGGGTGTTAATTTTTGCATTATGCAGTTCAACTTCAAGTATCAGGAGCTGATGCGCCAAACTCGCGAGTAGGCCGGGACGGTCGTTGGCAATGATTTCTAGCTTATGATTATTATTGTCAGCTTCCTGTGTAATAGTGACTTGCGCCAAAATAGGCATATGTTTTACTTGGCGACTGATACGGCCTTTGAGTGGTGACTCTAGTGGTTGAGTTTTATCAAGTTTCTGCGTAAGTTCTACTTCAATAAACTTTAATAATCCACTGTAGCTTACGGATTTACCTGATTGATCTAAAACAATAAAACTATCTAGAGCATAGGCGTGATCGGTGGTGTAAATCTTGGCTTCAACAATGTTGTAGCCCATGCGATCAAAAAAGTTACATATTCTTGCGAATAGGTCGTTTTGATCTTTGCTGTAAATCATGACTTGAATGCCATCACCACTGGGACTTAATCTGGCGCGAACAATTGCTTGTGTCGTATTTAGATGAGGTGTTAGAAGGCGACTGTGCCAAGCGATTTCATCGCTTTCATGGCGAATAAAATAATTGGAGCCAAACTTTTCCCATAAATGCTCATAAGAGTGCTTACTTAAGCCAAATTTATTGAGTCGCTCTGCAGCCTCTGACTTACGTGTTGCAATGGCTTGTTGAACGTAGAGCAATTGATTGGTTAAAGCATGCTTGGTGGCGTTGAATAGACTTTCTAGTAGCCTTGCTTTCCAAGCATTCCATACTAATGGGCTTGTGCCTCGAATATCAGCAACGGTAAGTAAATACAGTGCTACCAATCGACGCTCATTTTGAACAAAGCGTGAGAATGTTTCGATCACACTGGGATCTGATAAGTCTGATTTTTGTGCGGTAGAGGACATTTGTAAATGTGCGGCTACCAGCCATGCAACAAATGCGCTATCTGCTTTAGAGAGCCCGTGAAGCTTGCAAAATTTAGTCGCGTCTACCGTGCCAAGTGTTGAGTGATCGCCGCCACGACCTTTTGCAATATCGTGGAATAGAGCCGCTAAATACAATAAATGTGGTGCGTCAAACTCTGCAAATAACCTACTGCACAATGGAAATTCATGTTTAAGCTCAGGCTTTGCAAAGCGGCGCAGATTAGCCAGTACATTTAGGATATGCTCATCTACGGTGTATACGTGGAATAAATCATGTTGCATTTGACCAATAATTTTGCCGAATGCTGGAATATAACTACCTAAAATACCATAACGATTCATAGCACGAAGTGCATGATTGACGCCGCTTGGCTGCGAGATAATCTCAATGAATAGTTTTTTATTGATGGAATTTTGCCTGAAATCACGGTTAACTAAGCGCTTAACTCTTTGCATGTTGCGCAATAGTGTTGCGCCCATTCCATCGAGCTCTGGATGTTGTTGCAACAAGAGAAATGCTTCGAAAATTGCCGAAGGATGTTGTTGCAGTAACCCTGCCGTTTTAGCTTCAAGTAATTGGTCATGCGACTCAAAGTGCGTATTAATTGATTTTATGATTGGCGGATTAATAGCAATCATTTGCTGAAAAGACTTAAGCAAAATTTCATTCATCAAGCTAACAAATTTTACGCTGCGATAATAACTTTGCATTAACTGCTCACTGGCACGTTTGCGTGATGTATTAACGTAGCCTAACGAATCCGCCAATTCGTTCTGGAAGTCAAACAATAAGCGATCTTCACGACGTTTACTGATGAAATGCAAGCGTATGCGTAGTAATTGCAAGTTGCTTTGATGTTGCTGAATTTGTCTGGCTTCGAGTGCTGAAATAACATTTTGTTTGGTGAGCAGCGTCCAAATGTTATTGGCCGCTGATGGGCGTGCACTAGCCATGTTCAAGCTTTGCGCAATCCACAATATCATGTGTAGGTCGCGTAAGCCGCCAGGACTTTCTTTAATATTAGGCTCTAAATTGTAGGCAGTATCGTTAAATTTCGCATGGCGATTGTTTTGCTCTTTGAGCTTAGCTGCAAAGAAGCTAGCTATTGCTGCTGGATTACTGAGGGTGTGATTAATTTCACCTAAAAACTCTTGGTAGAACTTAGCTTCCCCAGTAATTAAGCGAGATTCGATTAAGTTGGTTTGGACCGTAATATCTTTTTCTGCCTCGTGAATACATTCGCTTAAACTGCGTACGCTATGGCCAACATTTAAGCCAATATCCCACAGTAAGCCTACTAGTGCTTCAAGTTTGGCATTGATGTTAGCATTAGCTTGCAGGTCATCCGACTCGGGTATTAATATCAGTAAGTCAATGTCAGAGTAGGGATAAAGCTCACCACGACCATACCCCCCCACAGCAATCAAGCAGCAACGCTTATCTAGGCTGGCTTGCTCCCATATGCTGACGAGCAATCGATCAATCAACTTGCAGTGTTGCTTAAAAAGACGAGTGTTATTAGGCGCTTTTAAGAAGTCAGTTTTTAACGCGAGAAAGCCATCTTTCAAATAATGCCGAAGGGTGGCAATATTGCTCTTTTCAGGCACATTCCCCTTATTTACTTGACTCTTCTGATCTTCCAACAGCATTTTGTTAGATTGGCTTTTGTGAAGACTCTAGTTTTTGCACAAACTCTGGGGTTGCTGGTGAGCCACTAGATAAAGTCATCACTTCATAGCCTGTTTCCGTGACCAAAATTGTATGTTCCCATTGTGCAGATAAACTGCGGTCTTTAGTGACGATAGTCCAGCCATCTGGCATGTGTTTAATGTCACGCTTGCCGGCATTAATCATTGGCTCAATCGTAAACATCATGCCTGTTTTAAGTACTACGCCCATGCCTGGCTTGCCGTAATGCAGCACTTGAGGATCTTCATGAAAGACCTTGCCGATTCCGTGGCCGCAAAATTCACGTACTACGCTGTAGCCACTTTTTTCGGCAAACGTTTGAATGGCAAATCCGATGTCACCTAATGTGGCACCAGGTTTAACTTTGCTGATACCTAGCCACATGGCTTGATAAGTAATTTCACATAAGCGCTTGGCTTGGTTAGTGACTTCGCCCACATAAAACATGCGACTGGTGTCGCCGTGGTAGCCGTCTTTAATGACGGTAATGTCAATATTGACAATGTCACCATTCTTAAGTGCTTTATCGCTAGGCACGCCATGGCATATTTGCTGGTTAATCGAAGTGCAAATCGATTTAGGGTAAGGTCTATGTCCATCAGGAGCATAATTAAGCGGTGCTGGTATGGCCTGTTGCACATCAACAATGTAGTCGTGACAAAGTTTATCTAACTGGTCTGTTGTTACGCCATGTACAACGTGTGGTGTAATGAAATCAAGCACTTCTGAGGCAAGTTTGCCTGCGATGCGCATTTTTTCGATGTCTTGCTGATTTTTGATTGAGATTGCCATGAACTTGCTAACTTGTGAATATTAAGCTTATTTTAGCATAGCAATTATTCATAATTTTAATTTCTAGCTAATGTCTACGGAATGTTTGAAGCGGCAACAGTTGGTGTACCAACGATCCGCATTACTTTGGCAACATCCATGCGTAAGAGTTCGGCGATATCAGTGTAATCATCTGGCAAGGCGGCATCATCCCAACCGTTAGCTGAGTGGCGCGCAAGATTCACTGCTAGTGTCACATTGCGCACACGCTGCTCACTTGATGCGCCATCTTGCATGAGTTTGGAAAGTAGTGGCGGTAGCTGAAATGCTTCAACTAACTCTTTTTGTAAATCTAGTAATTTAAAGCCTAGCACCTCTTCTTGCACCGCTGCGCTTCGTAGCGATTTATCCGCATGTTGCATGGTATATATTGCATTCATTTTGTCTGGCGAAAAACACCACATCAACATTTCAGATAAATCATGCAACAACGCCGCAGTCCTTACCTCTTCCGCATGTAAATCTGCCAAATGTGTAGCCCAATCTGCAGCAAAATGAGCGGCTTGATGCGCGCGGCGGACTAGTTTAAGTAAATGCATCAAAGCTGGAAGGTTAGTCTTTAACATGTCTTCAACCAAAACTTTAGGCGATAGATTTGTGAAAAATGACGTTATTCCCATCATTAATATGGCTTGGTCAGCTTGGACTAAATCTTGCAGTTGTTTTTTACCCCTATGATTTTGAGAAAAGCTCAGTACTTTAAACACCATCATAGGGTCATTCAGAACGGCTGTAGAAATAGCGCGTGCGCTTAAATTTTCCTCATCTTCTTTGAGGCGTGCGATTTCTCGTGCGGTATGCTTAAGAATAGGAATTTCTGCGTTCCTAATAAAGCTAATCCAAGTGTGGATGTCTTTTGAGGCAAGTTCTTGGGGTGTTGATGTCATTACAATCTCCTTCAGTAGCTTCGTAACATACGCTAGTCAATTAAGTTCATATGCGATAAAAAGAGCTGAAAAAATAGTGCTTACCTTGCAATTGCTATACTTTAAATTAAAATGTTGCCCAACTGAGTTCACGTCAATTAAGTTAAGTCTTAATCTACTTTTGAATAAAGTGAAGGAATAAGCTAGTAAACTCATATGCTTAGTGGTATTATTTTGCCTCTGCAATTTGGCAGAAATGCATTTGTAAAAATGTAGTGTTTAAATGCAGTTTTAAAATTTACATACAACCCAATCAAGGGTGCCTAAAATTTTGACGATTACTTCAATGTAATTGTTTGTTAATTAAGGTGTTTTTGGAGTTGTGTGAATATATAACCCTTTTGAAAAGAGAATTATTATGTCAGTCACTATGCGTGATATGTTAGAAGCCGGCGTTCACTTCGGCCATCAAACTCGTTACTGGAATCCAAAAATGGCACCGTTCATTTTCGGTGATCGTAACAAAATCCATATTGTTAACCTTGAAAAAACATTACCAATGTTCGAAGACGCGCTTAAGCACGTGCGTACGTTGGCTGCAAATAAAGGTCGTATCTTATTCGTTGGTACAAAGCGTCAAGCGCGTGATATCGTTAAAGAAGAAGCTAGCCGTGCTGGTTGCGCTTACGTGAATCACCGTTGGTTGGGCGGTATGCTAACTAACTTTAAAACAGTTAAACAATCTATTAAACGTCTTCATGACTTTGAAGTGATGTTAGAAGATGGCAGCTTAGAAAAGTTCGGTAAAAAAGAAGCGCTAGGCTACAAACGTGAAATTGAAAAATTAGAGCGTTCAATAGGTGGTATTAAAGAAATGGGCGGTTTGCCAGACGCTATTTTCATCATCGACGTTGGTCATGAAAGCGGTGCGATTACTGAAGCTGCTAAATTAGGCATTCCAGTGATTGGTATTGTTGATACAAACAACTCACCAGATGGCGTTGCTTTTGTTATTCCAGGTAACGATGACTCAAGCCGTGCAATTCGCTTGTATGCTCGTGGTATTGCAGATGCTGTTTTAGAAGGCCGTAACTCTGTAATTACTGAGCTTGTTAAATCAGCAAGTGAAGAGACTGCAGAAGTTGCTGAAGTTGCAGCTGCGTAATTAGCTACACCTTAAAAGGGGCTTAAGAGCCCCTTTTTTAATTTTAGAACTTGTTTATTAAACTTATGTTCTAAATGTAAAATTAAACATTAAAATCAATAAACTAAGTCATTAATCTAATGTGACTTGTGAAATATAGGAGCTTAAAATGGCTGAAATTACCGCAAGTATGGTAAAAGAATTACGTGAGCGCACTGATGCGCCGATGATGGATTGTAAAAAAGCGTTATCTGAAGCTGAAGGCGATATGACACGTGCAGAAGAAATTCTACGTGTACGTTTTGGTAACAAGGCAAGTAAAGCGGCGGGTCGCGTTGCTGCTGAAGGTACAGTAGGTATTTCAATAAGTGCTGATGGTAAAACTGGTGCGATGGTTGAAGTTAACTCTGAAACAGACTTCTGTGCTAAAAATGAAGACTTCCTGAAGTTTGTAAACGAATTAGCTGGCATTATTGCTAACAGCACTGCTGCGGATATCGAAGCGGTAGCCGCTCTGCCTATGAGTGGCGCAACTGTTGAAGAAACACGTGCTCAATTGGTTGGTAAAATTGGTGAAAACATTACACCACGTCGCTTTGCGCGCCCAGTTGCACAAGGCAAATTAGCTAGCTATGTACACGGCAGCAAAATCGGTGTGTTAGTTGATTTGGTTGGCGGTGATGATAACTTGGCTAAAGATATTGCTATGCATATTGCCGCAGCTAAACCAAAATCATTAGATGCTTCAGGCATTGATGCTAGTTTGATTGAAGCTGAACGTCGTGTAGCGATTGAAAAGGCAAAAGAAGCTGGCAAGCCAGAAGCTATGTTAGAGAAAATTGCTGATGGTACCGTACAGAAATTCCTTAAAGAAGTAACTTTGTTGAGTCAAGTTTTTGTTAAAGATGACAAAATGACTATTGAGCAATTGCTTAAATCTAAAGGAGCTTCAGTAGCTTCATTCACAATGTACACAGTAGGCGAAGGCATTGAGAAGGTTGTTGTAGATTACGCAGCGGAAGTTGCTGCTGCTGCAAAAGTATAAATCTAAGCGTGATTATCAAGCTGCAAATGCCGCTTGATTGATTGCTAGATTCAAAAATAGTGGACTAAGCGAATGGCTTAGTCCATTTTTTTTAGCAAAAAGTTAAGAATAATTGCGCTTATTTTTGCCCATGAATAGTGGTTTTATGCTTAAATAAGCAAACTTAAAAAAGAGGAATATTATGGCCACACCAGCCTACAAACGCATCTTACTTAAACTATCTGGCGAAGCTTTAATGGGTGATGATGCATACGGTATCAATCGCGCCACTATTACTCGAATTGTTACCGAAGTGAAAGAAGTTGTTGATTTAGGTGTTCAAGTTGCGGTGGTTATTGGTGGTGGAAATATATTCCGCGGCGTAGCGCCAGCAGCTGAAGGTATGGATAGAGCGACAGCAGATTATATGGGCATGCTGGCAACAGTTATGAACGCCATGGCGCTGCAAGACGCTATGAAAAATATTGGCTTGAACGCACGCGTGCAAAGTGCGCTAAACATCGCACAAGTAGCTGAACCATACATTCGCGGTAAAGCAATTCGTTATTTGGAAGAAGGGCGTGTGGTGATATTTGGTGCTGGTACAGGTAATCCATTCTTTACTACAGATACTGCAGCTGCTTTACGCGGTATGGAAATGAATGCAGAAATCGTCATTAAAGCTACGAAAGTTGATGGTATTTACACAGATGACCCAAAAACCAACCCGGAAGCGATGCGCTATAAAACCATCACGTTTGATGAGGCTATTAACAAAAATCTTAAAGTGATGGATGCGACAGCGCTTACTTTATGCCGCGATCAAAAATTACCCATTTCAGTCTTTAGTATTTTTAAGCAAGGTGCGCTTAAAAAAGTGGTGATGGGCGAAGATGAAGGTACGATGGTTACTCCTTAGTGATAACCCTGAAAGCGTTACAGCATAAATGTTTCACTTTAAAGATTGAAGCTGCAACATAGTGGCGAATATATAAAAAATTATAAGTATTAAGTTGGAGAAAGAAATGTTAGACGATATAAAAAAAACGGTAGATCAGAAAATGCAAAGGGCGCTTGAGGCATTGAAGACTGATTTAACCAAGGTACGTACTGGGCGGGCTCACACGGGGTTGCTAGATCACGTGATGGTTGAGTATTACGGTTCTATGGTTGCGGTCAATCAAGTAGCCAACGTTAATTTAGGTGATGCGCGCACAATTCACGTGCAGCCTTTTGAAAAAAATATGATAGGTAAAGTTGAAAAGGCCATTCGCGACTGCGATTTAGGTCTAAATCCTGCAACTAATGGCGATTTAATTCGCGTGCCTATGCCTATGCTCACCGAAGAGCGTCGTCGTGATATGACCAAAATTGTACGCTCTGAAGCAGAAAGTGCTAAAGTTTCTGTACGTAACGCACGTCGTGATGCCAATGATACTTTGAAGAAATTACTAAAAGACAAAGAAATTTCTGAAGATGAAGAGCGTCGTGCACAAGATGATGTTCAAAAAGCGACCGACAAAGCTGTGGCGGAAATTGATAAAATGCTACAAGCTAAAGAAGTTGAATTGATGGCTGTGTAAAAGCTAGCGAATATACACTTGCAAACCATTCATCAATTTAAAAAAATAGCTCAAATCGACTGGAGCCTACGTGGGTTTTTTTACTAGCGCGACACAAATCATTCCAACTGCGGCTGAAACTCCAAAGCATATCGCCGTTATTATGGATGGTAATGGCCGTTGGGCTCGTAAGCGTTTTTTACCTAGAGTTGCAGGTCATAAGCGTGGAGTGGAAACGGTACGTGATCTTGTTAAATATTGCGTAACTTTAAAAGTTGAGTATTTAACACTATTCGCTTTTAGTAGTGAAAATTGGCGTAGGCCAACGGAAGAAGTCTCATATCTAATGGGATTGTTCATGCATGCGCTCAAGCGCGAAGTTGCAAAACTACATCAAAACAATATCAAGCTTATTATGATTGGTGACCGTAGTCGTTTTGATGCAGAGTTGGTAGCTCAAATCGAAGCGTCTGAGCAATTAACTGCTGGAAATACTGGTCTGGTATTAACGATTGCTGCGAATTATGGTGGCCGTTGGGATGTTTTGCAGGCTGTTAACAAAATGCAATTAGCAGCACCGCAACTCACAGGTTTTTATCGAGAAGATCACCTGACACCTTATCTTTCCATGAGTTACGCTCCTGAGCCAGATTTGTTTATACGTACTGGTGGCGAAACGCGCATTAGTAATTTTCTTTTATGGCAACTGGCTTATACCGAGTTATATTTCACGGATACGCTGTGGCCAGACTTCAATGAAGCGGCCTTTAATTTAGCTATTCAATCATACCAAAATCGTGAACGTCGATTTGGTCGTACTAGCGAGCAGTTGGTTGAACCTAAAGCTTAATCGCGCTAACCTTAACTTCAAAAGAATTCTTAAAAGCGCTAATTTCAACAATCCAAACTTACCCTTATGCTAAAAACTAGAGTCATTACAGCTGTCATTTTAACCATTGGTTTCTTAATGGTTTTGTTTTTAGCCTCTAAAATGGTTTGGAGTTGTTTGATGCTAGCAGCAACACTAGTTGGCGTTTGGGAGTGGGCTAAACTTATTAAGCTCAATAAGCATCAAGTGCACCTTTATGTGGCTTCAGCCCTCGCAATCGGTTTATTGTGGATTTTCACAATTGATACGCCATTCGCCATATATCACGATGAGATTGTATTTGGCCTACTTAGCCTGTCGGCTCTATTTTGGATTGTATTTTCTCCTATTTGGCTGATCTCTCGAAAAAAGGTTAACCAAAAACCACTCATGGCTTTTCTAGGTATGGTACTTTTATCGGCGACTTGGCTAGCGTTAAATGGGTTGCAGAACATAAGCCCATGGCTGTTGCTTGGTGTGCTTGCCATCGTGTGGTTGGCAGATATTGCCGCCTACTTTTCAGGCAAGCGTTTTGGACGTCATAAACTTGCGCCTGAAATTAGCCCAGGAAAGACTTGGGAAGGGGTTGCCGGTGCAATATTAGCTGCAACTATTTACGGCTTAGTACTTTGTTATAACATGCATTATAGTCGCTGGCTTATAGTTGGTTTATGGCTGATTGTAGTATTAAGTGTCATGGGCGATTTATTTGAGTCGTTATTAAAGCGCCAAGCAGGTGTGAAAGACAGTAGTCATCTATTGCCAGGACATGGCGGTGTTTTAGATAGAATTGATGGCTTAATGCCCACCTTACCTTTGGTGCTGTTTTATATTTACTATCCTTTATTTTCAAGCCTACAACTACATGCACGCTAAATCTGTAGGTCACCAAATGCAAAACGTAACGATACTAGGGGCGACTGGCACCATTGGCTTGCAAACCTTAGATGTTATTTCGCAACATCCAGATCGTTTTAACGTATTTGCTTTAGCTGCTAATAGTAACGTCAAATCTATGTTGTCGCTATGCAGCACATATGCGCCAGAATATGCGGTGATGTTGCAAGAAACTGCTGCTTTAGAGTTAAGTGCTGAACTAAAGATTATTGGCTCAAAAACCATCGTGAAGCATGGCGAAGCCGCACTGAATGACATCTCCGCCCATGAACAAGTCGATATTGTTATGGCGGCCATAGTCGGCGCGGCAGGTTTACACCCAGCCATGGCGGCTGCAAAGGCGGGTAAGCGTATTTTGCTTGCAAACAAAGAAACCTTAGTTATGGCTGGCAATCTGTTTATGCAAGCGGTGATTGAAGGCGGTGCTAGTTTGCTACCTATTGATAGTGAGCATAACGCTATATTTCAGGTGATGCCGCAACAGCGTACAAAGAACTTGTCAAATGCAACGTTAAGCAGCTTAGGCGTAAAACGTGTGTTGTTAACTGCGTCTGGCGGACCTTTCCGAAATTCAAGTTTGGAAGAGCTTAAAACTGTTACGCGCGCTCAAGCTTTAAATCACCCCAACTGGGTGATGGGGCCTAAAATCACGGTAGATTCAGCCACCATGATGAACAAAGGTCTGGAGGTTATTGAAGCACATTGGTTATTCAATGCATTGCCAAATCAAATCGATGTGGTGGTACATCCGCAAAGCGTGATTCATTCAATGGTGGAGTATATTGATGGCAGTGTTTTAGCGCAGCTTGGTAATCCTGATATGCGCACTCCAATTGCTTATGGTCTTGGTTATCCAGACAGGCTTGCTAGCGGAGTGAGTAGTTTAGACTTGCTAACAACCGCCAGATTAGACTTTTGTGCCCCAGATTTGATTCGCTTTCCATGCCTACGCATTGCTTATGAAGCTTTGAATATGGGGGGTACAGCACCTGCTATTTTGAATGCTGTCAATGAAATTGCCGTTGAAGCTTTTCTAGCTGAAAAAGTTGGTTTTATGGATATTCCCAATACCATTGAAGCCGTTTTGGCGGCTTCTAATATTGAACAAGTAGAGTCTATAGAGCAACTTGTGGCTGTCGATGCGCATGCAAGGCTGGCAGCTAAAAAGCACATCAGCGCATTATGATAATGGTACTCACCTTTTTGTTAACCATGAGCATATTGGTGACCGTACATGAATACGGTCATTATCAAGTGGCTAAATGGTGTGGTGTGAGAATATTAAAATTCTCAATTGGTTTTGGCAAACCTTTGTGGACTAAGCGGTTTGGAAAAGATAAAACTGAGTTTATGATTGCCGCAATTCCATTAGGCGGTTATGTAAAAATGCTTGATGAGCGAGATATAGCCGCAGAATCAACATTAGAATCACCATCAGCAACATATTCTGAAGTGGAGTTGATGCGCGCATTCAATAGACAACCAGTCGCTAAGCGTATCGCCATTGTGTTAGCAGGGCCAGTGGCTAATTTATTACTCGCCATTGGTTTGTATTGGGTATTGTTCATGATGGGCATCGTAGGCATGAAGCCCATACTAGGCAAAGTAATAGAGCATAGTCCAGCCGCCGTTGCAAACTTCACGCATGGTGAAACTATACGAAAAATTAATGGTAAAGAAGTCACATCTTGGCAAGAGGTAAGTTGGATACTATTAAATGAGTCACTAAAAAATAATAGTGTCGAAGTTGAAGCTATCAATAACAGTCATGAAGTTCTTACCCATCAACTTGATTTATCAAATATTGATCAAGAGTCTGCGGCTAAAGACATTTTAACAACATCAGGCTTAACTATTGATCAACCAGATATTCCTGCAAAAATAGGTGAAGTCACTAAAAATGGTATTGCCGACTTGGCTGGCTTAAAGGCAAACGACTTGGTGATTAGTGTGAATAAAACCAAAGTCAGCGTATGGGAAGACTTCGTACAAGAAGTTAGACGCAATCCAAATAAAACATTAGAAATTGAGGTTCTAAGAAACTCTAATGTATTAAACCTCGCCATTAAGCCTGAGCCATTTACTGAAAATGGCAAAACGTTTGGTCGTATTGGCGTTGCCTTGAAAATGGATCAGGCTAAACAAGATAAACTTTTCGTGACTACTCATTACAGTGCAAGTGTTGCCCTGATTAAAGCCACTGAAAAAACTTGGGATATTTCAATATTTACACTGAAAATGTTGGGAAAAATGCTCACTGGGCAAACGTCATTAAAAGGCGTAAGTGGACCATTGACGATTGCTAGCTATGCTGGGCAGAGTGCTCAAATGGGTCTAAATGTATTTATCGGTTTTTTAACGCTGATTAGCATCAGTATAGGAGTTCTTAATCTATTACCTATACCAGTGTTAGATGGCGGGCATTTGATGTATTATATAGTTGAAATTTTTACTGGGAAGCCAACCTCTGATTCTGCCTTGAATATCGGACAAAGAATTGGCTTTTTTCTGCTGGGTTGTATGATGATCTTAGCGTTTTATAACGACATAAATAGATTAATAACAGGCTGATTGCATGGCATTAAAAAAACTAAAACACAAAAAAAATACAGACCATATTTTCAAAAATCTTAAACTTAAGTCTGTTCTCATTCTAGTTTCTGGATTGTTTGCAAATTCAGCATTGGCGCTTGAACCCTTTGTTGTAAAAGACATTCGTGTAGAAGGTTTACAGCGTACTGAGGCTGGTACCGTATTTACTTATTTGCCAGTTAAAGTTGGCGAAACTATGAATGATGATCTTGCTTCGCAGGCCATCAAATCCCTATACAACACTGGTTTTTTTAAAGATGTGCGTATAGAGGCTGAAGGTGATGTTTTAGTGGTGACTGTGCAAGAGCGCTCATCAATCGCACAAATCGATTTTAGTGGTAATAAATCATTCCCAACAGACAAAATGAAAGAGGGCTTGAAACAAATTGGTATTGCTGAAGGTCAGATTTTTGATAAATCACAATTAGACCGAGCTGAACAAGAAGTGAAGCGCCAATATTTATCCCAAGGTAAATATGGCGCTACTGTTAATGCTGTTGTTTCACCGTTAGAGCGTAATCGTGTAGCGGTACGTTTTGATATCGAAGAGGGTGCAGTTTCAAAAATCCGTAGTATCAATATCGTAGGTAACCAAGCTTTTAGCATGGATGATTTACGCGCTGAATTTTTACTCACCACACCAAATTGGATGAGTTGGTGGAATAAAGATGACCAATATTCTAAACAAAAGCTCAATGCAGATCTGGAAGCACTGCGTTCGTTTTACTTGAATCGCGGTTATCTTGAATTTAACATCGATTCAACACAAGTTTCCATTACACCAGATAAAAAAGATATTTACATCACAGTAAACGTGACTGAAGGTGAAAAATATACGATTTCAGAAGTGAAATTGGCTGGCGATACCATTGTTCCTGATGCTGAAATACAGCAACTGATTACAGTTAATAAAGGTGATACATTCAGCCGTGAAAAAATTACTGAATCTAGCAAAGCGATTAGTGACAGACTAAGCAATGACGGTTATGCGTTTTCAAACGTCAACCCTGTGCCTGAAGTGAATAAAGAGCAACATACTGCTGCATTTACTTTCTTTGTAGATCCAGGAAAGCGTGTATATGTCAGACGTATTAATATCGCAGGTAACACCAGAACACGTGACGAAGTGCTTCGTCGAGAAGTACGTCAGCTTGAGTCTGCTTGGTATGCTTCAGATAAGATTAATCGTTCAAAGGAACGTTTAATTCGTACGGACTTCTTTTCTGACGTGAACGTCGAAACGCCTGCTGTTCCGGGCACCACGGATCAGGTGGATTTAAATATTAGCGTTACTGAAAAATCTACAGGTAGTGTCCAGTTTGGCGCAGGTTTATCTAGTAGTGAAGGTGTTGTATTTGGCATCACTGTTAATCAGAATAACTTTTTGGGTACTGGTAACCGTGTAAGTGCGCAAGTTAACACTGGTAAGGTCAATACTACATATTCACTCTCATATACAGACCCTTATTTCACCCCAGATGGCGTTAGCCGCGGTTTTGATATTTATCGCCGAGACGTTAATACTAGTTCATTAAGTGTCGCCACTTATAGCACTTCATCGTATGGTGGTGGCGTTCGATTTGGTATTCCTTTGAATGAGCGTGATGGTATCAACTTTGGATTGGCTGCGGATTTTACTTCTATTGATTTAACAGCAGATAGCCCAACACAATATAAAAGTTTTTGCGGGACTGGTAATTTAAGCTGCACAAGCAACTCCATCGTAGCATCTGGTGGATGGGCGCATGATACACGTGACAGTATTATGTTTACTAATAATGGTGTATTACAAAAATTAAGTGCGGAAGTATCGCTGCCAGTATTGGATTTAAATTACTATAAACTCGACTATAAACAAGCATGGTTCAAGAATGTGTATAAAGACTATACATTTATGTTGAACGGTGAAATCGGTTATGCTAACTCATACGGTAATAAGAATTATCCATTCTTCAAGAATTATTTCTTGGGTGGTGTGAATTCAGTTCGCGGGTATGACAATGGATCGCTTGGTCCTAAAGGCGTTGACACATCAGGTAGCGATTACTCACTTGGCGGTACAAAGCGTCTGCTAGGTAATGCGGAGTTGTTTCTACCTGTGCCTGGTTTAAAAGACTCTAAACAATTTAGATTAAGTGCTTTCGTCGATGGCGGTAATGTGTGGGGTGAAGATTCTTCATATAGCTTGGGTGATTTACGTTATTCAACTGGCCTTGGCATCAGTTGGCTTTCACCGTTTGGCCCATTAAAACTTATTTATGCTAAACCATTGAACAGTAAATCTACAGACACGACTCAGAGTATACAATTCCAATTGGGTTCTCAATTCTAGTTCGAGGATTGTTGCCGTAAGTTATTAGAAGAATCGTGATGCTGTGTTGCTGAGCCTTGTGGCATAATATTGTAAATAAATAAAAGTAGTCGATTTAGGAGATTTTAAGTGAGCAGTATCTTGAAAAAATTAGTGTTAGCAAGTTTGATGACCTTTGCCATGGCTGTGCATGCTGCTGAATTGAAAGTTGGTTATGTGCAAGTGGACAAGATTCTACAAGAAGCGCCTCAAACTGCTGAAAGTGGTAAAAAGCTGGAGAAAGAGTTTAGTCCGCGCTCTCAAGAGTTAGACCGCATGGCTAAGCAAATCAAAGACTTGGAAGCTGCGCTTGATAAAGATGGTTTAACTATTACAGAAGCTGATCGTCGCAGTAAAGAGCGCGATGTGCAAAATATCAAAACAGAATTTCAACGCAAACAGCGTGAGTTACGGGAAGACATTAATCTACGTAAGAACGAAGAGTTAGGCAGCTTACAAGATCGTATCAACAAAGCAGTTCAATCCGTAGCTAAAGCTGAGAACTATGACTTAGTGATGTACAGCGGTGTTGCTTATGCTGCAGATAAAATCGATATTACTGATAAAGTGTTGAAATTATTAGGTAAAAAATAGCTTAAAGTCAGTCTTTAATCACTATAAGTAATTTTTAAGGTAATAGTTATGGGTAAAAATTACACGCTTAGTGATATCGTAGATGCATTAGGTGGTCGTGTTGTTGGTGATGATACGACCATTATTTCACGTGTTTCCTCTCTACAAAATGCCAGTTCTGGTGATATATGCTTCATCAATGATGCTAAGTATCAAAAATCTCTATCTGACTCTCTGTGTAGCGCGGTAGTATTAAGAGAGAAAGATGCAGAGATAACATCGCTTTCAAGAATTATTGTAGATAATCCTTATGCTTATTTTGCTAAGTTATCAGCATATTTGAATCCTCCTGTGGCAACTACTTTAGGAATCGCTGCAAGTGCAGTAGTTGATCCCAGCACTAAAATTCCTGGGTCATGCAGTATTTCTCCATTAACCTTTGTAGGTGCAAATGTAGTTTTAGGTGAAAATGTTGTTATTGGTAGTGGCTGCGTCATTGAAAATGACGTAATCATTGCCGACAATACCCGTTTAGAGGCGCACGTCACGATTAAGCACCATTGTGTTATCGGAAGGAGTTGTCATATTTTTTCTGGCGCTGTTATCGGCTCAGATGGGTTTGGTTATGCAGAAGAAGCTGGCAAGTGGCTAAAGATTCCGCAGGTTGGACGGGTCATCATTCATGATGATGTTGATATAGGTGCCAATACTACGGTAGACCGTGGCGCATTGGATGACACGATTATTGAAGACGGTGTTAAGTTGGATAATCTCATTCAGATTGGCCACAACTGTGTGATTGGTGCGCATACGGTAATTGCAGGATGTACGGGAATTGCGGGAAGCGCAAAAATTGGTAAGCATTGCAAGATTGGCGGTGCCGCGATGATATTGGGGCATTTAGAGATTGCAGACCATGTCACTATCTCGCCAGGTAGCATGATTACGCGCTCCTTACCCACTGCTGACACCTACACCGCGCTTATGCCATTTCAAACACATAAAGCATGGCTTAATACAGCAGCAAAAATTCGTCATTTAGATGACCTGTCAGATAAAATTAAACAGCTTGAAAAAGCGCTAGCTCTGTTAAAATCTAACAACTAAGTACTATAGAAAATATAGTCATCATCTATAAGAAGCATAATCTATCAGAAGTAAGTTGAGGCAATAATGACCAATAATATCGAATCTACCAGCATGGACATCCATGAAATCCTTGAACATCTACCTCATCGTTATCCTTTTGTATTGATAGACCGCATTGTTTCAATGGAGCTAGGTAAGGAGATCACTGCCCTAAAGAATGTGACTATTAACGAACCTTTTTTTCCTGGCCACTTTCCTCACCATCCTGTTATGCCTGGCGTGTTGATCGTTGAGGCGATGGCGCAAGCTGCTGCAGTTTTATCATTCAAAACGATGGGTGCAAAACCGAGTGATGACTCTGTTTATTATTTTGCTGGTATTGATAGTGCGCGTTTCAAAAAACCAGTATCTCCAGGTGATCAAATCATTCTTAACGTTAAAATTGACCGTATCCTAAAAGGCATATGGAAATACTCTGGCGTGGCGCGTGTAGATGGCGTAGTAGTTGCTGAGGCGGAAATGATGTGTATTTTAAAAACGATAGAGAAAAAAGAAAAATAAGCGATGTCAGTACCAAAAATCCATCCAACGGCTATCATTGATGCCAAGGCAGAACTTGATTCAAGTGTAGAAATTGGCCCATATTCCATTATTGGCGCGAATGTAAAAATCGATGCTGGTACGCGCGTTGCAGGTCACGTGATTATTAATGGCCCTACAACCATTGGTAAAAATAACCATATATTTCAATATTCCTCACTCGGTGAAGCGCCTCAAGATAAGAAATATCGAGATGAGCCGACCTTATTAGATATAGGCGATAACAATACTATTCGCGAGTTCTGTACGTTTAATCGCGGCACAATTCAAGATAAAGGTACGACCAAAATCGGTAACGACAATTGGATTATGGCCTACGTGCATATTGCACACGACTGTGCTGTTGGCAATCACACAATTCTCGCTAATAACTCATCACTTGCTGGTCATGTTGAAATTGATGATCATGCAATTTTAGGAGGCTTCACTCTGATTCACCAGTTTTGTAAAGTCGGATCGCATGTGATTACTGCTGTTGGTTCTGTAGTATTCAAAGATATTCCTCCTTACATAACCGCTGCAGGCTATGACGCTAAACCACACGGCATTAATGCTGAAGGCTTGAAGCGTCGTGGCTTTAGTGCTGATAGCATCTTGCAAATCAAACGTGCGTATAAAGCTTTATATCGCAATGGTCTTACTTTAGAAGAAGCTAAAGTTGAACTTGCAGCGATGCAGGCTACAACCCCAGAAATCGGCTTACTCACTGATTTCTTGAACGTCTCAACGCGCGGCATCGTCCGTTAAGCTATCATCATGGTGAGAATAGGTATTGTAGCTGGAGAAGCTTCAGGTGATTTGCTTGGCAGTCACCTTATCCAAGCATTAAAGTTAAAGCGTTCAGATATTGAGTTTGTAGGTATAGCCGGGCCAAAAATGATGGGAGAGGGCGCTCAATCACTTTTTCCTATAGAACGATTATCCGTGCGTGGTTATGTAGAAGTCATCAAACATCTGTTTGGGCTGCTTAGATTACGCCGTCAGCTCCTCAATCATTTGCTTACCAATCGTATTGATTTATTCATTGGCATTGATGCCCCTGACTTTAATTTTTGGCTAGAAAAGAAATTAAAAAATAAAGGTATTACTGCAATTCATTACGTGAGTCCTTCTGTGTGGGCTTGGCGTAAAAATAGAATCAAAAAAATCAAACATTCCGTGTCACATATTTTGGCTCTGTTTCCATTTGAACCTGTGCTATACCAGCATGAGGGTATTCCAGTCACCTATGTTGGTCATCCGTTAGCAGATATATTACCGATTGAGCCTGATACTGCTGCAGCACGTGAAGGCTTAAAGTTAAAGCCTTCAGCTCTAGTGATTGCCATGTTACCGGGTAGCCGTCAAAGTGAAGTGCAGCAGCATGCAGAGTTGTTTGTTAAGACTGCAAAACTGATCTATGCAGACTTTCCTAATGCTGTGTTTTTAGTACCGCTCATCACGCGAGAGACTAGACAGATTTTTGAATTGGCCATTTTTCATGAAAATGAAAGTCTACCGATTCAAATATTATTCGGTCATGCGCATGATGCCATGGAAGCCGCAGATATTGTGATTGTAGCTTCAGGAACAGCCACATTAGAAGCCGCGCTGTTAAAAAAACCGATGGTGATTACTTATCGAATGTCTAATTTAAGCTGGCAAATTCTTAAGCGCATGCGTTTGCAACCCTATGTAGGCTTGCCTAATGTTTTAGCTGAAAAGTTTGTGGTGCCTGAATTGTTGCAAGATGAGTCAACGCCTGAGAAGCTAGCAGAGGCAACCATTAAGCTGTTGAGCGATGCTGACAATGTTGCGGATATTAAAGCTGAATTTACTAAGATCCACCATATTTTAAAGCAAAATACTGCTGAAAAAGCGGCAAATGCGATTCTTGCTTATTTAGCCTAAATGTTAACGCAGCAGATAATTTGTGGAGCAGATGAGGCAGGGCGCGGACCATTAGCTGGTGCCGTTTATGCTGCAGCAGTCATTTTAAATCCAAATCGACCAATCATAGGTTTGGCCGACTCTAAAAAACTCTCTGAAAAGAAACGTGATTTACTCAGTGTTGAAATCAAGCGACACGCACTGGCTTGGGCAATAGCCAGTTGCAGTGCGCAAGAGATTGATGAAGTCAATATCCTACAAGCCAGCTTGTTAGCCATGAAACGCGCCATAGAAGCCATGCAAGCACAGTTCGGCGTCACGCCAGACTTGGTGCAAGTCGACGGCAATAAATGCCCAAAAATCAGCTTGCCGTGCGAAGCTATAGTGAAAGGCGATAGCAAAGTGCAAGCCATTTCTGCTGCGTCAATCCTCGCCAAAGTAGCGCGTGATGCTGAGCTATACGAACTAGATAAAATCTATCCGCAGTATGGCTTTGCACAGCATAAGGGTTACCCTACAGTATTTCATCTGGAAATGTTGAATATACATGGGATTACCCCAGTGCATAGACTTAGCTATGCGCCCGTTAGACGATTAAGCCAATAATAAAAACACTGAGGGTCGTTTATGCAGATCTGGCAGTGGCAGTTTTTTCCAGCCGGCTATCGTTTTAGTGACGATCATTTCACTCCCTAAACTAATATCACACGCCACACAAAGTCTTGTATTTGGTTGGCAAACACTTAATATGGCTTCTAGCATATGCTGGTTGCGGTAGGGGGTTTCTATAAATAGCTGTGTTTCTTTGTGTGACAGCGAGCGCTTTTCAATTTCTTTTAGCTTTTGGTTACGTTGCGTTTTATCCACTGGTAAATAACCTAGAAACGCAAACTGTTGACCATTCAGGCCTGATGCCATCATGCTTAATAAAATTGAGCTTGGCCCCACAAATGGCACAACGCGTATCCCTTTTTGGTGGGCTAATTCGACTAGTTTTGCGCCTGGGTCTGCAACCCCCGGACAGCCTGCATCGCTCATTAAACCTACATCTTTACCCGCTAACAGTGGTTTTAATAAATCGGGTAAGGCTTTATCTTCAGTATGTTCATTGAGTAAGTTTAACGTGAGTTCGCGGACTGGTTTAGCAGTTTTAATCGTACTTAAGAAATGCCGTGCTGATTTTTCACTTTCCACCACAAAGGTATCCAGTTGCTGTGCAATGCTAATAACGTCAGCTGGCAACACTTTTGTGATGTTATCTTCTCCAAGAGTCACTGGGATTAAGTAAAGTGTTCCTGGTTTTAGCATGTTGTTGATTTCTCAGTGATCTTTAGGGTTTGTATTAAGTTTGTCATTTATAACTCCTTCCACACTTTAATGTGAAAGGAGTGTTTATAGGTGTATTAGTATTTAACAACCGCTTTATAGCTTAATGTCTTATTACTTTCAGCTGGAACCTCCACTTTCCAAACTGCCAAATGACTATTCACCTTTTTATGAGGTTGGCTTTCTGAAGTAATGGTCCAATCACCGGAAATAGGCTCTTGTACTATAACTGTCATTTTTTCTTTCTTCGCATTTTTTAAGACAATCTCATACGCGCTTTCATAAGCATTGTGACCTTTTTGAGGGTTAGGCAATACTTTAAAGTTAGTTTGTTTTTTATCGGCTGTCACATCAAAAGATTCGCCCAATTTTAAACGAACTACTTCATTTTTAGGTGTGTGGTCGATATTGTCTTCACCCACGAATTGCGCATTACCTGTATTATCTTTTTTATAGACGCGTAATATGCCTTTGGGTAATGGCATGCCTAGCTTCGATGCTTCTTTGTTATCAAACTCAACAAATACGCCGACTTTCATTTTCGTGCCAAGGTCGCCATAGCTGCTTTGATAGTAATAATCTGCACCACGTAAGACCAATTCTTTGCGTGCAGGCACATTAGACGCAGAGAGCAGTGCAACTTGCTTGGTTTGATTCTCAGCAATAGTGGTTGGGCGATCCAATGTGTAGAGATGGTATTCGAGTAAGGACTCTTCAGCCATCGGTGCGGCAGCTTCTGCCATCATTACATCACCACGCATTGCTTTTGTCATGGGAAATATTTGTGGAGGTTGTACTCTATTTACATCACCAGCTACTAATTGTAACTTAGCGTTTTTGTAACTTGCGCCGCTAGTATTGGTGAGCGTTACCCAGCCAGACAAGTCAATACTGTCTTCTTTTGGACTTAACTCTGCTACATAGTCGGCCTTCCAGCCAAGACCGCCAGTTAAATAGCTTAACTCAACTGTTTGGTCAGTTGCACCTTTGTTATTGATTTGCGTGACTAGTGTTGGCCTATCACGTAGATTTTCTGGTACGTTATCATACACAATTCTGCCAGGAATACCTGTTTCGATACGATTGCCAATTTGGAGTACAACGCCGTTGTTGGCTGAAAGCACCGTGGCTTTCTCGGTAGTTTCAGCTCCTGTCGTTGGGTGAGTTTTTACAATACTTACAGATTGACCTACATACTTCTCTAATAGTTTTTGAGGCGTCAGTAAATCAAAATCAAAGTTTTGCTCAAGTAAAGTCAGGCTGCCGGGTGCGTTGATGCTGCGTAGTAACGCCGTTTCTGGGCGAATTTGTGCACTCACATCACGCAGTGCTAAAGCATTTAAGCCGGTTTTAAGTTTCACATGTCGCGTGTCTTTGACTAATGCTAAATCACCGTTGTAGATGGTGACGGCTACATTTTGCTGATCGTTTAATGTGCTGCGTGTTTCATCCAAATCCATCGCAAATGCTCCTCCTGTATAAATTGTAGAAAGTGTAGCGAGTAAGATGAGTTTGCGCTTGAGTGGCTGGCGTTTAAGTGACATATTCAATCTCCAAAATTGGTTAAATGATGAGCGTGTGAGCGTTAAGTTCAGCGCGCTATGATTCATTAAACGTGGCAAGTAGCAAGAGAGGGTTAAATTATTTTAATAATTTTTTAAATGGTTTATAAAACCGAAATATTTTCGTTTTCTAGCATGTCAATGAGCTTTATGAGAGGTAAACCAATTAGTGCATTCGGATCTTCACCTATCATGCGTTCCATAAGTGCGATGCCTAGGCCTTCTGATTTTGCACTGCCAGCACATTGATAGGGTTGCTCTTTATTTAAATAGTTTTCTATTTGTTCGTCACTTAGTTGCCTAAAACGTACTATGTACGGTACAACTTCGGCCTGCATATTGCCTGTAGCCGCGTTATATAAGCAAAGTGCGCTGTGGAATGTGACTTCACGCCCACGCATCGATTTTAGCTGTTTTGTAGCATTGACATGATTGAGAGGCTTGCCTAGTTGCTCACCATCCAATGTGGCAACTTGGTCGCAGCCTATCACTAGAGCGTGCGGATAATCAGCCCCAATTTTCCTAGCCTTATCTTGCGCTAGCCTTAAAGCTGTTTCATGTGGCTTTTCGTTTTCAAATGGAGTTTCATCCACGCGTGGCGAAATGCTGCTAAATGGAATTTGTAGCTTCTGCAAAAGTTCCCGTCTGAATTCGGAGGAAGAGGCTAATATTAGCGTTGGTTTCATCGTTTTTTTCATAGCTTATTCGTGTTTGCTGAGTGTTTTATGGAAGATTAACTCTATAAAATAACGGGGTAAATAAAAAGCCGACAGGGTTATTCTGTCGGCTTTTAGGTTAAATTTTAAAGCATTTATTCAGGCTGAATTTCAAGTAGTGATTCATCTGGCGTCACTGTGTCGCCTTTAACCACATGTACTGCAACCACTATGCCAGTTGCTGCAGCTTGAATTTCATTCTCCATTTTCATGGCTTCAATGACCAATACGCCATCGCCTGCTGTCACTTTATCGCCAGCTTTTACTTTAACCGCAACAACGGTACCCGGCATAGATGTAGTGACATGGCCTGCGTGTGAAGGGCGTGGGCGGCCACTTTTAGCTGTGCCTGAAGCCGCTTTTTTCTTGCCAGTACCATTATTAACGCCGCCTGAAACCTCGATCTCACTCAAAGTTTCAACGATAACCTCTTCTGCAATGCCGTCGATAGAAACATAGAATGGACGTTTTTCTTCACCTGCGTGGCCGCTACCAGTGAGGTTGATATGGAAAGTTTCGCCATGTAAGGTGACTTTAAATTCACTTGGCGCAAAGCGTGATGCCGAAGCGTTTACTGCCGCTTTATCAAGTAACGGTTCAGGTTGTAGCGAGCCCGCAATGCGTTCCTGTAAGAAAGTTTTACCAATGTCAGGGAACATCGCGAATGTCAGCACGTCCTCTTCTGATTGTGCAAAACGTTCGGATTCACTAGTGAGCTTAGCCATTTCCGGTGTTAATAAGTCAGCAGGTCGGCAGGTGATAGGCTCTGCATCGCCAATTGCTAGTTTTCTAACTTCTGCATCCACTGCACTTGGCGCTTTACCGTACTGACCTAAAAAGTAGTTTTTAACTTCATTGGTAATGGACTTGTAACGTTGACCTGTCATCACATTAAGCACAGCTTGCGTACCAACAATTTGTGAGGTTGGTGTGACTAATGGAATATAGCCAAGGTCTTTACGCACTAGTGGAATTTCAGCCAATACAGCATCCATGCGGTCTAGCGCACCTTGCTCTTTTAATTGGTTGCTCAAGTTTGAAATCATGCCGCCTGGCACTTGATTCAACAGTACGCGGGTATCAACGCCTGAGAATTCGCTTTCAAACTGCCAATACTTTTTACGCACCTCACGGAAATAGGCTGTGACTTCTTGCACTGCTGCAATGTCCAAACCTGTATCAAACTCAGTTCCTTGCAACGCTGCAATCATACTTTCAGTCGTTGGATGGCTTGCACCTTCTGAGAATGCTGCACTACAGGTATCAATCATGACGGCGCCATTTTCGAGCGCACGCAACAAGTTCATGCTAGCTAAGCCGCTTGTTGAGTGACTGTGGATGTGTATAGGCAAGTTTACGTTTGCACGCAAGGCTTTAACTAAATCAACGGTAGCTTGTGGGGTAAGTAGACCAGCCATATCTTTAATGGCAATGGTATCTGAGCCCATCGCCTCAAGCTCTTGAGCAATACCAACGAAATGCGCTACATCATGCACTGGGCTTGTTGTATAGCTAATGGTACCTTCAGCATGCTTACCAGCTTTTTTAACAGCTTGAATAGAAACTTCTAGATTGCGAGTGTCGTTGAGTGCATCAAAAACACGGAACACGTCAACACCGTTATCAGCAGATTTCTGTACGAAAGCTTGTACTACATCATCAGAATAATGGCGATAACCAAGCAAATTCTGACCGCGTAAAAGCATTTGAATGCGTGAGTTTGGCAGTGCTTTACGTAGTTTTTGTAAGCGCTCCCAAGGGTCTTCTTTTAAATAGCGTACACATGCATCAAAAGTAGCGCCGCCCCAAGCCTCAAGCGACCAAAAGCCAATCGCATCTAACTTACTGCAAATAGGTAACATATCTTCGGTGCGCATGCGCGTTGCGATGTGACATTGATGCCCATCGCGTAAAACAAGCTCGGTGACGTGTACTTTTGGTGTTTGGCTCATATTTAACTCTTTACTTTAATTATTACGTTTAACTATATGTTTTATTTTGATTATATTTGATGGAATGCTGCTCATGCTATGAGCTAGGTCCCCATCAACTAAATACCTTCATGCGCAGCAATTGCCGCTGAAATTGCTGCAGCAATCATTTCAGGTGGAATTTCATTCGCATAATTGGTGAGTTCAGGATGTGACTCAACAAAGCTGGTATTAAAGTTAGCATCTCTAAAATCTTGATGTTTTAAAATTTCTTGATAATATGGAATGGTGGTTTTTACACCATAAATCAACATGTCATCCAGCGCGCGACGGCCGCGCTCAATGACGCTCTCCCAGTCTAGTGCCCAAACAGTCAGCTTGGCGCACATAGAGTCATAGTAAGGTGGTATCACGTAACCGCTGTAAATCGCAGCGTCCATACGCACGCCTGGCCCGCCTGGGGCATAGTATCGCGTAATTTTGCCAAAGCTAGGCAAGAAGTCATTTTTTGGATCTTCTGCATTGATGCGGAATTCCATCGCGTAACCACGGAACTGTACTTCTTTTTGCTCGTATTGTAACGGTAGTCCAAAGGCAACGCGAATCTGCTCCTGCACAATGTCAATACCGGTAATGGTTTCAGTCACGGTATGCTCAACTTGCAAGCGCGTGTTCATCTCCATGAAGTAAAACGTGTTATCTGAGTCTAATAAAAACTCTACAGTGCCTGCGTTTTCATAACCGACAGCTTTAGCCGCTTTCACAGCCAGGCCGCCAATATAATCACGTTGCGCTTGAGTGAGTTGTGGTGAAGGTGCAATTTCAATTAATTTTTGATTGCGACGTTGAATTGAGCAGTCGCGCTCGAACAAATGAATCACACTACCCTGCGAGTCAGCAAGAATTTGCACTTCAATGTGGCGTGGTGACACAACACACTTTTCCAAGAACACTTCAGGTTTACCAAAAGCCTTACTTGCCTCTGAGATGACTCGGTCGTAATTACCTAACAACTCTTTTTCACTATCACAACGACGAATACCACGACCGCCGCCGCCATTGGTAGCTTTCAACATTACCGGATAGCCGATTTTTGCTGCTAAAGCTACGGCTTCATTTAAATCTTCTAGATTGCCATCACTGCCTGGGGTACATGGAATACCAGCCGCTGTCATGGCGTTTCTGGCTTGAATCTTATCGCCCATTTGACGAATTACTGCGGCATTTGGCCCGATAAATTTAATGCCGCGACGTGCGCATATCTCTGCTAACTCAGGATTTTCAGACAAAAAGCCGTAACCAGGGTGCAGTGCATCACAGCCAGAAGCGACCGCTAGATTAACAATATTGTGAGCATTTAAATAGCCTGCAACTGGATCTGCACCTATGTTATAGGCCTCATCTGCTTTTTTGACATGCAAAGCTTGGCGGTCTGCATCCGCATAAATCGCGACAGACTTAATGCCCATTTCTGAGCAAGCGCGTACAATACGCACTGCGATTTCACCACGGTTAGCTACAAGAATTTTTTTGAACACGTTACAGCCCTTAAATTTGATACTCAAACCCAGCAATTGTAACATGTGTATCGCTATAGCTAAATCCCCAACACTAAATTTTGAGCACTAAAAAATGAGTCAGAACCCATTATTAATAGACAACATTGCTTTTTCTAAAAAAAATGAACGTATAGAAGGTGAGCTATCTCTTCAAGACTGTCCTAGGTTAAGAGAGTTAATGCAGTCTTCAAATTTAACAAACCCTACAAAAATAAACCACACAGGCTTGATTAGCTATGTGCTGCAAGGTAAAACTGATGAAGCTGGACAGCATATTCTTCAGTTGACGATACTCTCCAGCCTTTCCGCGGCATGTCAACGCTGCTTAAGTGCTATGCCACTCAATATCAATTTAAATTTCAACTATTTAATTGGCGAAGTAAGTGATACTGATGTGGAAGCGGTTGATGTTGATAATAGTGATGATTATGACCTGCAGCAGGCGAATAAAGCGATGGATTTAATCGCGTTAATTGAAGATGAAATCATCATGGCCATGCCAATTGCGCCTATGCATGAAGAGGGCTGTACGGAGCTAACAACGCAAAGTGGTGAGAAGCCAAATCCGTTTGCAGTGCTTAAGGGGCTAATTAAGTCTTAAAGCGTATTAAAAGCTGACAAAAGCTAGGTTTTATATTATAGTAGCGGGCTTGAAGTTTTACGTAATCTTAAATTAGCGATGCGAAGCTGTTATTTGCGCATCAGTTTGTATGTAATTGAGATGATGTTTTAATCATTTTATTGGAGTTTTATTATGGCAGTTCAGCAAAACAAAAAGTCACCATCTAAACGCGGTATGCACCGTTCACATGACTTTTTAACTAATCCAGCTTTAGCAGTGGAGCCTACAACAGGTGAAGCTCATTTACGTCATCACATTAGCCCAAACGGCTACTATCGTGGTCGTAAAGTTATGCCATCAAAAGGCGAATAATTACCCTATTTAATTTCTTTTAAGTCTAATTAAATTCAATCAGTTCGATTAAGTTTACTAGATTAAATATAAAGATAAATTTGTTAAATAGTGCATTGATATCATTGACGCCGCTCCAGAACTGGTGCGGCGTTGGTGTATGCGTGGCGCAAATGAATTTTGAATTCAATGCATACGCATTAGCCCCTTAAAAACCGAGTAGAGCTATGGACATAACTGTCGCAATTGACGCAATGGGTGGTGATCACGGCCCGCATGTAACAATACCAGCCGCGCTTAAAGCGCTTAAAGAGGACGATGAGCTTAATATCGTATTGGTTGGCTTAAGCGATGCTATAGAAGCTGAGTTGAAAGCACGTAAAGCAACGACAAGCCCACGCTTACGTATTCATCATGCTAGCGAAGTGGTTGCCATGGATGAACAACCGCAGAGCGCGTTAAAAAATAAAAAAGACTCTTCCATGCGCGTTGCCATTAATTTGGTTAAAAGCGGTGAAGCATCTGCTTGTGTTAGTGCAGGTAATACTGGTGCCTTGATGGCAACAGCACGATTTGTATTAAAAACTCTGCCAGGGATTGATAGACCAGCAATCGCAGGTATATTCCCTAGTCAAAAAGGTAAAACATATATTCTTGACTTAGGTGCGAATGCTGATTGCACTCCTGAACAATTGCTCCAATTTGCTGTAATGGGTAGCATGTTGGTCTCTTGTGTAGAGCATAAAGAAAAGCCAACGGTAGGTTTGTTGAATATTGGCTCCGAAGACATTAAAGGTAACGAAGTCGTTAAGCAAACTGGTGAGTTATTACGCAACAGTCATTTGAATTTTTACGGTAACGTAGAAGGTAATGATATTTTTAAAAGTACGACCGATGTAGTTGTTTGTGATGGCTTTGTGGGTAACATCACATTGAAAGCCTCTGAAGGCTTGGCGCAAATGATGGGGCGTTTTCTTGCTCAAGAATTTAAGCGTAATTGGCTGACTAAGCTAATGGGTTTGGTTGCAATGCCTGTACTAAAAGCCTTTAAAAATCGTATGGATCCACGTAATTATAACGGCGCGAGTTTTTTAGGTTTACGTGGTATTGTAGTGAAAAGTCATGGCGGGGCGGATAGCATTGCTTTTCTAAACGCAATTCACACAGCCGTTGAAGAATCTCGCAGTGGCGTGCTTAAGCGCATTACAGAACAACTAGAAATAGAGCACATACAATCACAAGAGATTGCTATGGCTAATACAAACAGCTCGGATAACGAATGACGAATTCCAGAATTGCAGGAACAGGGAGCTATCTCCCCAAAAAAATACTCACCAATGCTGATTTAGAAAGCATGGTTGATACCACGGATGAATGGATTTTTTCACGTACAGGTATTCGCGAGCGCCATATTGTTGCAGATGACGAATTTACAAGCGATTTAGCACTGCATGCTTCACGTAATGCCATTGAGGCTGCGGGTATTCAAGCTAGCGATATTGATTTAATTATTGTCGCTACCACAACGCCAGATAAGATTTTTCCGAGCACTGCGGTGATATTGCAAAATAAACTTGGTATTGCCGGCTGCCCTGCATTTGATATTCAAGCTGTTTGTAGTGGCTTTGTTTATGCAATCGCGACAGCCGATAACTTTATAAAAGCTGGTGCTGCTAAATGTGCTTTAGTGATTGGCGCTGAATCATTCTCACGAATTGTTGACTGGACTAATCGCGGTAATTGCATCTTGTGGGGCGATGGTGCAGGTGCGGTCATTCTGCAAGCAAGCGAAGAGCAGGGCATCATTTCTACGCATTTGCACGCTGATGGAAATTATGAAAAAATGTTGCATGTGCCTCGCAACGAAGATCCAAATAGTCGCGATACAGTTGTGATGGAAGGCAATGGCGTGTTTAAAGTGGCTGTGAATACTTTAGATGCAATTGTGGATGAAACGCTAGAAGCCAATGGCATGCAAAAATCAGATATTGATTGGTTAGTGCCGCATCAAGCGAACATTCGCATTCTGCAAGCTACTGCCAAGAAATTGGATATGAGCATGGATAATGTAGTGGTCACCGTGGATAAACATGGTAATACATCTGCTGCTTCTATACCATTAGCACTAGATACGGCGGTACGTGATGGCCGCATTAAACGTGGCGAAACCATTCTAATGGAAGCTTTTGGTGGCGGCTTTACTTGGGGCTCTGCCTTAATTAAGTATTAACTTCAAGCTAGACATTATCAGCTCGCATCTGCACTATAAAATAATTAGTAACCATATAATTAGTAGTAAAAATCTATGAATAAATTTGCATTTCTATTTCCTGGCCAAGGTTCTCAATCAGTTGGTATGATGACTGGTTTTGGCGAGTCAGCCATTATCCGTGATACATTTACCGAAGCTTCGGATATTTTAGGTCTTGATTTCTGGACTATGGCTACCGAACCTAATGAAGCTATCAATGAAACGACGAATACTCAACCTATTATGTTGATAGCTGGTGTAGCTACATGGCGCGTTTGGCAAGCATCAACTGACAAGCTTCCAAGCGTTTTAGCTGGTCACAGTCTCGGTGAATATACGGCTTTGGTTGCATCTGGTGCTTTATCATTTGCTGATGCGCTTCCATTAGTTCGCTACCGTGCTGAAGTAATGCAAAGCGCAGTTCCTGCTGGTGTTGGTGCGATGGCAGCAATACTGGGTTTAGATGATGCTCTAGTGCGTGAAGTGTGTGCAGAAGCCGCACAAAATGAAGTGCTTGAAGCAGTAAACTTCAACTCACCTGGACAGGTAGTCATTGCTGGCAATAAAGCAGCTGTAGAACGCGGTATGGAATTAGCAAAAACGAAAGGTGCTAAACGTGCATTACCATTGCCAGTCAGTGTGCCATCTCATTGTGCGCTGATGAAGCCAGCTGCAGTTAAGCTTGCAGAATACTTGAAAAATGTAGCGGTAAATGCGCCAAAAATCTCAGTCATACAAAATGCAGATGTTGCAGCATACCAAGATGCAGTAAAAATTAAAGATGCCTTGGTGCGTCAGTTATATAGTCCCGTGCGTTGGGTCGAAACAGTACAAGCCCTTCATGCACAAGGCATAACGCAGGCAGCAGAATGTGGTCCTGGTAAGGTTTTAGCAGGTTTGACTAAACGTATCGTGGCTGACGTGTCATGCGTAGCGCTGACTAATAATGAGACTTTGAATGAGTTTCAAAACCAGCTTTAATATAGTTTGATTTAATAAAAATATAATTTATACAAAGGCTTAACATGTTAACTGGACAAATTGCTTTAGTCACTGGTGCAAGTCGTGGCATTGGTGCTGCCATTGCGCAAGCACTTGGCGAACAAGGTGCGATTGTGATTGGAACGGCAACTTCAGAAAATGGTGCAGCTTCAATCAGCAGCACTTTTGCAAGCGCAAATATCAAGGGCGAAGGTATGGCATTAAACGTTAATGATGCTGCGCAGGTAGCCTCCACACTAAAAACAATAAGTGAAAAGTATGGTGATGTGAGCATTTTGGTGAATAATGCGGGGATTACTCGTGATACGCTATTGATGCGCATGAAAGATGAAAACTGGGATGACGTCCTAAGCACGAATCTAACTTCTGTTTTCCGCATGAGCCAAGCAGTATTGCGCCCAATGATGAAGGCTCGTACAGGCCGTATTATCAGCATTTCATCTGTAGTAGGGCATATGGGCAATGCTGGACAAACCAATTATGCAGCCGCAAAAGCTGGTATGACAGGCTTTACCAAGTCATTAGCCGCAGAAGTGGGCAGCCGAGGCATTACCGTAAATTGCGTAGCACCAGGCTTTATTGATACGGATATGACGGCTGAATTGCCTGAAGAAGTGACCACTAAAATGCTAGCTCGGATTCCAGCAGGGCGCTTAGGTAATGTAAAAGAGATTGCAGCTACCGTGGCATTTCTTGCTTCACCAAATGCAGCCTATATTACTGGTGAAACAATTCATGTGAATGGCGGCATGTTAATGGTGTAAAAGTTTTTTTATATTCTGCTTGAGTTTTGGTAGAATATCGTCTTAGCTGTATTAAGCTATTTTTAATTTAAAGGGGTATTTAGATGTCTGACATCGAACAACGTGTTAAAAAAATTGTTACTGAGCAACTTGGTGCAAATGAAGCTGATGTGAAAAACTCATCATCATTTGTAGATGATTTAGGTGCTGATTCGCTCGATACCGTTGAGCTTGTAATGGCACTAGAAGAAGAATTTGACTGTGAAATTCCTGATGAAGAAGCAGAAAAAATCACGACAGTTCAACTAGCGATTGATTACATCAATACGAACTTAAAATAAATTCACATAGGCGTTGAGAGCACTGTTATAAGTGGCTAACGCCTTGCAATTGCTGCAAAACCCAGAAATCATTTAACAATTTTTTGTAAAAGGTTTCTGGGTTAATCATTTCTAAGAGACTTTTCTTATGTCTAATGCTACAAATAAACGTCGCGTCGTTGTTACTGGTCTTGGTGTGGTTTCACCAGTAGGTATTGGTGTTAAAACTGCTTGGGATAACATTATTGCTGGTAAATCTGGCATTACACAAATTACCAAATTTGATGCTAGCGCATTTTCTTCAACCATTGCTGGTGAGGTTAAAAACTTTAATGCTGAAGATTTTATTTCAGCGAAAGACGCTAGACGCATGGATACATTCATTCAATTCGGTTTAGCTGCAGGAATTGAGGCGTTTAAAGACTCAGGTCTTGAAGTGACAGAGGAAAATGCTGAGCGTATCGGCGTTTCGATTGGTTCTGGGATTGGTGGTATGCAATTTATTGAAGATACCGATATTCTTTATCAAGAGTCAGGTCCGCGTAAAATCTCCCCATTCTTTATTCCTGGCACGATTATTAACATGATTTCAGGTAATTTATCAATCATGTTCGGCTTAAAAGGTCCAAACGTAGCGATTGTGACGGCTTGTACAACAGGTACGCACTCGATTGGAGACGCTTCACGCATGATTGAATATGGCGATGCGGATGTGATGATTGCAGGCGGTGCAGAAGCCGCTATTACGCGTTTAAGTGTTGGTGGCTTTGCGGCTTCACGTGCTTTATCTACACGTAATGATGATCCTGCAACGGCTAGCCGTCCTTGGGATAAAGACCGTGATGGCTTTGTCATCGGCGAAGGTGCTGGAGTTTTGGTGCTTGAAGAGTATGAGCATGCCAAAGCACGCGGCGCTAGAATCTATGCTGAATTAAGTGGTTATGGTATGAGCGCTGACGCTTATCACATGACTGCACCAAACATGGATGGGCCACGTAGGTCGATGCGTAACGCGATGAATAATGCAGGTATTGATCCTAGCGAAGTCCAATTTATCAATGCGCACGGTACTTCTACGCCACTAGGCGATGCTAACGAAACTAATGCGATTAAAGCGGCATTCGGTGACCATGCTAAAAGCTTAGTGGTTAACTCAACTAAATCCATGACAGGTCATTTGCTTGGTGGTGCTGGTGGTTTAGAGTCAGTATTTACTGTGCTCTCTATTTACAATCAAGTGTCACCACCAACTATCAATATCTTTAATCAAGATCCAGAGTGTGATTTAGACTATTGTGCAAATACAGCGCGCGATATGAAAATTACCTATGCGTTAAAGAATAATTTTGGTTTTGGTGGTACTAACGGTAGTCTGGTGTTTAAGAAGGTATAGCTACAGTTTTATCTGTTTAGATAATTCTTTAAAGTTATAACGGGCCTGCGAACTTTATTTTCGCAGGCTTTTTTATTCTAATAGCTTCGTAGTAAGGTAGCTTCTACTATGTAATTGGCTGTTGCTATGGTTTAATTACGGCTTATGAATCATAAAAATACTTATTTGATTAACGGTGACTTTAACCAAGGAATCTCACCGTTAGATCGTGGTTTTGCTTACGGCGATGGCGTTTTTCGTACCATGTTAATACGCAATGCTCAACCAGACAATTGGCCATTACATTATCAAAAACTAGTGGCAGATTGCGCAGTGATCGGCATTGTTTGTCCGAGTGCTGAGTTGCTGATAAGTGATATGCAGCAGTTATTTTCAGTGACTGAAAATCAGCCAGAAGTAGCTAAAATTATCATTACAAGAGGTGAAGGCGCGCGTGGTTATGCGCCGCCAGCGATTACCAATCCAACACGCGTTGTTATTAAATCAGCAACTTCTAAATATGCACCAGATATTTTTGTTAAAGGTGTGAATTTACACCTTTGTGAAACACGCTTGCCAGAACAAAATAAGCTTGCAGGCATTAAGCATCTTAATCGGCTCGAAAATGTTTTAGCGCGCATGGAGTGGAATGATGAAAGCTTATTTGATGGCTTAATGCTGGACCAACAAAGCAATGTCATAGAGTGCACGATGAGTAATATTTTCGCACGTTTTGATGACGTATTAATTACCCCAGACTTAAGTGCTTGTGGTGTTGCAGGCATTACAAGGCAACGTATTATTTGGCTTGCCAGTACACTCAGCTTAAAAGTCGAAGTTAAACCATTATCGTTTGCCAAAATGGCTCTGGCAGATGAAGTGATTATCTGCAATAGTTTATATGGCGCGTTATCAGTAAATAAAATTGATCATAAAAAATTCCCAGTACAAAATTTAGCTAAAAATATTAGAGATGCATTAAAAGCATGATCAAACGAATAAAAAAGTGGTTGTTTTTAAGCTTACTGGTGAGTTTGGCGTTGGGGGGATGGCTGGCTTATTATGCAGTTTCGTCATTAAAACTACAGCCCAATAGCCAAGAAATTACTATTCAGCCTAAAAGTGGTTTAAAAAGTATTGCTAATCAGTTAGTGCAGCAGGGCGTATTAGCAGAGCCTTGGCGATTCATCATTATTGCAAAAGTACTACACAAAGAATCTTACTTGCAAGCGGGTGATTACACCTTAAACAGGAATGTAACACCTTATCAATTATTGCTTTCGCTGAATCATGGCAAAGCAACCCAAGGTAGCGTAACGTTTATTGAGGGTCGCACGTTTGCGCAGATGCGTAGTAAGCTTGAACATAATGATGCTGTGAAACAAACAATTAGCATGCTATCTGAATCTGAAATATTAAGAAGAGTTGGATCTGAATATAACGTGGCAGAAGGTTTGTTTTTCCCAGATACCTATTATTTTGATCGTAATACGGCTGATACCATTGTGCTACAACGTAGCTATGACGCGATGAAAAGTAAGCTTGATGATGCTTGGAATAAGCGGGCTGCAGGATTGCCATATAAAAACAGTTACCAAGCATTGATTATGGCGTCTATCGTCGAAAAAGAGACTGGCAAGGCAAGTGAGCGCCCAATGATTGCAGGGGTGTTTATCAATAGAATGCGTATTGGCATGCGACTACAAACTGATCCAACCGTTATCTATGGTATGGGCGCGCAATATAACGGCAATATTCGCAAGAAAGATTTAATTGCTGACACCCCTTATAATACCTACACACGCAATGGCTTGCCTCCTACGCCGATTGCCATGCCTGGCTTGGCGTCTATTGAAGCGGCTTTGCATCCCGCCAATACTAAAGCCTTGTATTTTGTGGGCAAGGGCGATGGTAGCCACGCGTTTTCAAACAGCTTGGAAGAACATAACCGAGCGGTAGTAAAGTATCAACTCAAAAAATAACCAACATTTATGACTAATCAACGTATTAAACCAAAATTTATCACTTTAGAAGGTATAGGTAGAGCTTTGTATTTGCGCGAACCTTATGACTTATCCTCCTTTAGTTCAAAATGCAAATCAGTATTCATCAATCTGAATGGATTGGCAAAATGAACAAAGGCTGCATGATTGTTTGTGATGGTGGGAATGGGGCTGGTAAAAGTACAGTTTTAAAAGCAATTGAAGAGTACCTCAAAGCTAAGCAATGTGATTACGTGATGACTAGAGAACCTGGCGGTACTATTATTGGTGAAAAGATACGTGAAGTGCTTTTGTGTTCAGACACGCCTGAGATGTGCGATGTTACTGAATTGATGTTATTTGCAGCAGCTCGAGCGCAACACGTTAGAGAGAAAATCATCCCTTCAATCAATGCTGGGAAAGTGGTTGTGTCAGATCGTTTTGATTCGGCAACTTACAGTTTTCAGCATTATGGTAGGGGATTGTCATTTGAGCTTATCCAGCAATTAAACAACATCGCGCTAGATGGTTTTAAAGCTGATGTCACAATAATTCTTGATATTGATCCAGTCAAAGGGCTTGAGCGGGTTATCGCACGCGGGAGTGATTTAGATCGCATGGAAATGGCAAATATAGAGTTTCTACATAAAGCAAGAAATGGCTACTTAGAGCAAGCAAAAGCTGCCCCTGAGCACTTTGCAGTCATTGATGCTTCACAGAGCTTAGATGTCGTTATTTCTAATGCTATTGAGGTTGTTGAACGCGTCGTTGGTCGACAACTAAGTTAATTGCGAAAGTTAATTTAAGAAAATATCTGTAATCGTTACAATAAATGTCTAAACAATCGTTTAGACATTTCAACTCGCTTTCCTAAGTCATTAGTTTCAAATTAAGTATTGTTATGAGTTGTTTTTACCCTAACTAAATACTAAATCCCCCCCCTTACTTCATAGATGTTTATTGCCATCCGCGTACCTACTTATTCGGCAGTCATCGCAAACATAAATACTTGATTTAACAATCACTTAAAAAGAACTTTATATAGTATTTAACATCAAACTTTTATGTGCTGGAGGATTTGAATGAAGGTTCTTAGGCACATATCTTTAACCAGTAATCACAATGCGTGAGTACTTGAAGGAGAGAGAATCATGAAAACGTCAACAATTAATAAAGTGTGTGTAGGTGAGGCTTTAGTCGGAAGTGGTAATGAGGTAGCCCACGTCGACCTTATCATTGGACCTCGTGGTAGTGGCGCTGAAACGGCCTTCTGTATTGCCTTAACCAATCAAAAACGTGGTGATAACTCACTACTTTCAGTCGTAGCCCCCAATCTCATGACTAAGCCGCCGACTGTGATGTTCAATAAGGTTGATATTAAGAATGCGAAACAGGCAGTTCAAATGTTCGGTCCAGCGCAATGTGGCGTTGCTGCTGCTGTAGCCGATAGTGTTAAGGAGGGTGTTATTCCCATTGATGAAGCCAATGATTTATTTATTTGTGTTGGTGTTTTCATTCATTGGGATGCGGAAGATAATGCCAAAATTCAGGATTGGAATTATGAAGCCACTAAGATTGCGCTGAAGCGAGCAGTTTTAGGTGAACCTCTGCCATCTGAAGTCATTGCACAAGAACAAGTGGTGCATCATCCGCTTGCTGCACATGACTATAAAAAAGGTGGATTTTAGAAGGGGTGATTTAGTCTCGCTGCGTGGGGAGATTGCTACGAATGCCAGAGTAACCGTTTGCAAGGCTGTTTAGTTGTTTGAAATAATAGTTATTAGAGAAAATAATAGCGGTACTTACTTTTATTGAGTTTATACTTTTTATATTAACTGTCTAAAATCTAGGGGTGACATATGTATAAGCAAATCCTTTGTCCCGTGGACGGAAGCGACACTTCGAACTGTGGTATGACAGAAGCTATTAATTTGGCAAAGGTAATCCAAGCAAAGGTCCGCTTTCTATATATTCTGTTGAAAAACTCACGATTTTTTTAAATAATTGTTAGTTTTTTGCTTTGAATTGAACGTGTCCTAAGTTTGGTGAACAATTCATGTGGAAATTGAATAGGTTTCTACCTATTCCACCCTTTCAGCTCATTTTTTGCATTTCAGGTGCCAACCACATCGCCATTCTTCGCAAGTTTTGCGCTGTTGCTGCTAATAAGAACTCATCTTGAGCACCACTAAATCCTCTCAGTCGTAAT
>Ga0208124_100121_pt1 | contig 46565 bp, 64 predicted proteins | sample LakWasM104_HOW12_2_FD_183922 | JGI IMG/M metagenome (GOLD analysis project Ga0208124, IMG submission 183922) | Freshwater sediment methanotrophic microbial communities from Lake Washington under simulated oxygen tension - Sediment Metagenome... | ecosystem: Environmental > Aquatic > Freshwater >...
ATTAGAAATGGATGAAAAAAACCGCCTCCCCTGATCGTGAGTAAAATTGGGCAGTGGGAAAAAGAAAACCAATACAGGGGACACTTCTACTTTGCAGTATAGAGGACATTTCTAAATTGCGTTTACAAACGAACCCAATCAAATCGGCTGCCAATATGAAAATTTATGCCGATAAGTTGGCGAAGCTTGCAACACTAAGCGTTTTGTTTTGAAGAGCGGCTTTCGCAATTTCAATACTGTAGATTTCATCTGCTTTAGATTTGTCTGGATTAGGATGATTAGTTAGGGCAAGCGCACCGTCCGGTAAGGGTGATGCTCCATCCCATTCTTCAATCAACACGTTGCATCCAAAGTGCTGCATTAATTCCACTGCTCGTCTTGTTTTGCCGGTGCCTTGTTTTCCGGTAATTATGATTTTTGGCATATGCTCACCTTGGGTTGTTGGTAATAAATACGGCCTAAAATGGCCCGCTATAAAAGCCGGGCTGAAGGTAGGCTGCTTGGTAACTGGTTTATGCTTCAAAATTTGATCAAGTTAAGTTTTGGCGTCATGGTCTTGCTCCGAGTTTTGTTTTTTTAATGTCGGGGGCAGGGTAAAGATTTTGCCCGGCCTACTTGGCTTTATTTTTAAATTGTGGCGGTCATTTGCTATGTGTCCGCTACCTGCTGTTATATTTCACAAGTGAGGTCATTTTTATGGGTGCAAATTTTCAATTCGATAAGATGCTTCCCAGCATCGATATTGAAGCCAAATCGATAACCGACCCCAAGCGCCAAGTTCAGGTCTTTACTCATGATGGCGAACTGTGGCTGCGCATTGGCGCTATCAATCAGGAAGACTCTGGTGTTGATAGAGTTACCGTTAAGCTGTCTGCACAACACGCTAAAGAAATTATTGCGGCGATTGAATCGGGCATCGCATATCTTGGCGGCGGTTAAAATCATAGTTTTGAAGCGTTCCAAGCAGCGCGCAACGCTTTGAACAATCGATTAGAGAGTCTCTTAGCTTTGCGCTCAGACTCTGCTTTAATTCGTCTGTTTTCTGCTTCAATTCGTATACTTTCTTTTATATCGTCCGGGCCAAATTTTATAAGGTACTGTGCGCCATCGGGGAGCTTGCCTATTAACCTCGTCCCTGCAATGCCTCTGTATTGCAGGGTATGCAAAGCTTGTAATTCTTTGGTTTCTTCCGGCACTAATGTGATTGAGTCTTCATTGATTTCAATTTTCATTTTGCTACCTACTTTCTGTTTTTAAGTTTTAATGTCGGGCAAGGTGAAGATTTTGCCCGGCCTACGTGGCTTTGATGGTTAAATATTAGCATTATGCCAAATAATGTCAATAGCGTAACGCTAAATATTTTGCTGTAGATAGAAATCATGCAGGCATTGCCAAAAATGGCGTTTTTTATGAGGACTTAGGGGAAAAAGCCGGTGCGTTTTTCGGGCGATGAAGAATTTTGGACAATAAAAAACCCGCTCGGGGCGGGTTATTGGTGATTTCTTGGTAATGCTGTAAGGCGGTTTAACGTCAGCAAGCCACGACGCTCGCACAACGCCGATAACAACTATTCAAAGTGTTTGCGGAAATCTATCCTACAGTTCTAATATCACGCCGCAACTACTTCTCTATCTAAACGTTGATATTCATCATCCGCAAATAAATGAAACCCTTTAGGCAGTTCAAAAACGGCCTTGCACAGCAATCGAAATTGAATCGGTGCATCATGGTTTAAACGCTCTACTGTCAGATATACCGCAGTTTTTTCCATTATTCTGCACAAGTCCCGATTCAAATAACGCGGACAATACCCGACTTTGATGGGGTCGTCGGTTTCCAACACTAAGGCGAAACAGTCATAATCGTTATCGGCTTCCCGCCTTAATGTCAAATTATCACCACTTTGCAGTCGTTCGATACGCTGTAAACTCGATTGATCAAGATGACGTAAGCCGTGACTGAGAAAAAACAATTCCATTTGTCCTTGATCGTTGACTTCAGGGTGAGGATAAACGCATAACTCGTCAGTTGCTCGGATCCCGCCGGAACGGGCCAACAATTGCATAGGATCGTTTTCTATACTGGGATTCATGGCTAACCAGCGCACATAATCCGGGTATTCCGGGCGTGAACTGTTTAAAATCCGATTGGCAAACAGCGGGAATAACTCGTGAGAATAGTAATTTTTATGTAAATCCCGCATTCGGCCCAAATATTTAAAGCGCGGCGACGCTAACGCACCTCGGGTGTAGGCGAATTGGTATAAATCGTTTACTCGACTCAATTGCCCTACCGTATGCCAAAGGCGTGTCTCCGAGTCTTGCCAAGCGATATAAAGAATTTTCATAACTTAACCTCTAATATTCTTTTTTTATTCAATTCTAATAATGTCATGGCAAATTCAATCGCCGTTTCGCTGATTTCGGACGGCGGTATCTTATTAAAAACATTTTGACACTGTTCAGAAGAAATGTCGCCTAATTGTTGAAGCCATAATTTTGCCGCTTGTGGTCTTATATTGGCAAGCTCTTGAAAAACGTCCAGTGTAAGCATTGGCTTTTGTGTCGATTTATTTAAATAAATCGCTGACCTGGCTTTTTCTATATAGCGGCTGATATGCCGCCCTTTGTCTTTAGTTGTTAGTAGCTCTTTGCGTTTGGTATCGTTTTCATTTTGCCCCATTGAAGCGGCATGGTCGTAAGTCGGGGATAAATAAATTTCGTTATGGTGTATTAAGCCCCAGTTTTCATGATGCCGGTCTTGATTGGCAATCCACGCATCCAGCAATAAATACCCCAAAAAAACATCAATTGCATTCTTTATAGCATTACTTGGCGGTTGCCAACTCATGGGTAACAAAATATCCCGGCTATTCAATAGTGCAGCAATTCGACCTAAAGTATGGTCTTGTACTTTGTATCGTTCTTGTTTTGGATAGGCGCTTATAACCTCAGACAACAATTCATTGCCCATTACCAAACGACCATCAGGCGGTACAATCGTTTCCGAAAGGATCCCTTTTTGTTGCATCCATACGGCAAGCTCATAATGAGCATGAGGCAAACCCAATAAGGCGCATAATTCACACGCGACTTTTTCCGCCCAGTTTTCGCCGGTATTCGGCCGACCGATTTTGAATAAATAAAGCCGGTTATCAATGTGCAGCCAATATTTCGTTTTAGTGCCTTGTTGCTCAGGCAGTTCAGGCGCGTTGTCAGCAAGCTGAATAATGGGATAAAAATTAGTCATGCACGTCTTGTATATGGAAGGGAAATAGTAATGTAGGCCGGGTGCTGTTAATGGCCAATTAAAGTGAGCCAGAAATGGCCATTAACAGGTGCTGGTTATAACCGATATTCTCATACATCAAAAGCTGTAAAAAGGTTTTGCGTCAGCAAGTCACCATACTCGCACAACGCCGATAACAATCATTCTAAGTGGCGAGAGGATTGTTTAGAGGCGAATCCACCTTAACAGTTCTACTTGTTCTTTCAATGGTCGTAGGTAAAGATACAGAGTTTATTGTCTAGAGTTTTGCAATCTGAGATGATAGAAAGAAATTATATAATCATCGTTAGCTCAGTTGTTGAATAAGTTAACAAAAATATTGAAACTTAAAATATAAAGGAAGTTAAATGAGTAGTTCTCGCGTTTTAGCTATCTCTCAATCTATGAGAGACTCAATTGTAATCCACAAGTTTATTTACCATATTTTAAAAACTTCTGAGGAAGAAATGGATTACTTGTCGGCTGTTACATTGTCAGATGAGCAAAAATCGTTTTTCCAGGATATGATTGCTGAGTCTTCAAGAGGTACGAAGTACAAATTTACGGACATAGAAAATTCGCCTTTATTCGAGCAATGTGAATACCTAGTGAATAATTTGGACGACAATGATCTGTTCATCGATACAAGTAAGTCTATAGCGCATAACTTTAAGGCGACACATGATAAGCGGATGGCTGATGGCATTGTTGTTGTCACTACGTTTAGTATGGAAGTCAATTTACAGCCTGAAAACTTCGTAGCAATTTTAAAGCTCGATTACAAACCTGTCTGGCAACAAGTTCGTGATGAAGCAAATCCTTCACAGGTAATGTTCAAAAAAATCACAGATTCCCTTCTTGATGATAAGGCGGCAATTCAAAAGCGGGCGTTTATTGATATAGGTAGCTCCTTCAATTGGGATGTAATTGCTGTTGAAAGGAATAAAGTAGCTGCTAATCAGGACACCGAGGCGGCTATTGGCCAGCACTTCAAGAACTTTTTAAGTGTAACCTTACTTGAAGATAACAGCGCTGTTACCAGAAAAGTTATATCTCATGCCAAAAAATGGTCTGCTCAACATAGTGAGCTGGTGCCTTCAGACATAAAGGCACGTGTAATTAATTACATTGATGCTCATAACGACATGAATATCAATGTTGATGACATTCGAGACCTAATATGTGAACATGAGAATATAGAAACAAAATCAAGATTGATGGGCAGTTTTGATGTGTACATGGACGAGGTTGAATTAAGCGGAGTTCAGTTTACTTCTAAAGCTAACAGCATTCCGAAAAGTGAAAAACGCACAAAGATTAAAACCAATAGAAACGTTATCTTGGAATGGCACGGGGAAATGAAAGATGCTGGCATTGAAACAAAACAAGTTGATGGACAGACTGTTTTTACGATTTTTGCAGACAACGTAAATGATATCAGTTAAAGAACTTTGCCAGCATCTTAGTGAGCTGGCGAAAAGTGCAGATCCAATTAATGAAAACATAAATAGATTTTATGTTCAGGGGGATATTTCCGATAACGTAAAGTCAATTATAAAGAAAATTGTTTGCTTATCTGACAGTAGTGAATATCAGCAATGGTTTACGCTAAATATTGACAGTCAGCCTGTGCCTTTTTCTGATTTTTATGATTATTTTGAACGAAATCAACATTCAGCCGAATTTGAGCTTACAGTACAGAAAAAAGAACTCATTCAGAGCCTCTACTCTGGAAGTGGCGATATAGATGAGATTCTTTATACATCTGTAGAGACTTTTCAAAGTGAGCAGAACGGACTTGGCTTGAAAAAGCCCTTACTTGACGGCGCTATCAATAAATCTTCCAATACTCGCATTCATGTCTTTGGTTTAGAACAAGCGTTTGGCGGGCCTAGGTTGTCTGTGATACCACTAGAATCAAATGAACCTCATGCTGACTGGCTGTCGGGGAGCAAATTACCAGCCTCTGAGATAATACACAAACAAGTTCATATAGTAAGTAATGAAAATATAGTTATTAACCCTCAAGCGTTTGAATTGTCATGGGGCGCAGTTGACAGTGAATACGCCAGATTGTTTAGGCTTGCGTATGCCAAGCATCTTTTAGTTGCGCTTTGCACTAATTATTACTCTGACGAAAAAGTTGAGTTAAAAGGGGTAAAGCATATTCAGGCAAATATCATAAGTGACAGTCTGACCATAGAAGCAGACATGGTGGCCGCTCTCGCTGAATGTATAAAATGGTGTTATGACAAGGAAAATCCTGATGTACCTATTCAGTTGCTTATTGATCGCCTTTCTTTAGAATGCGCTTCTGAAAATCTGCTACAACTTACAGGCAAAGTGCTACAGCAGTCACTTGAACAGGCTAAAAACAATTACCGATTCGTAATTGCGAAGCGCAGTGACGAATATCGAAAAGAGCTTAAAGACATATACAGCGATATTCAAAAAGTTACTGATAAATTTGCGGATAAAACGCTGTCTTTAGCTTCAGAATTACTAAAATCTTTGTTAACCATAGGATTTATGTTTACTGTAGGTACTATATCAAAGGCCATCGTGAATGATAAGCTACTGCACTCTCCAGAAAGCCAATTGCTATTCAAAGTTGTAGGTATTTTTCTGGTGTTCAGTTTTTTTATTAGTTGGCTGAATGCGAGCGCAGACCTAAAAATATCAGAAAAAGCACTCAGAAGCTGGTCGGGTAAGTTACATAGTCATATTTCAAATGAGGAGGTAGATAAGCTAATCAAAGAGCAAACAATGTGGTCAAAACGTTTTTACCGATTTTCTTTGGCCATTGTAACTTTTATTCAATTAAGTGTTGCATATGCAGCCTATCACTTAGCTGATACCCTTCTAATTCTTGGATTGTAACCCACCGCACTTATTGTCTACACTGTCTCAGCACCACAACATGCTGAAATAATAAAATTTCAATATAATCATTTTATGGGGCTAATGCAGGGAGTCGATGCCGCTCACTGATACGAATCAAATTATTTAAGCCGCCTGGTCTAGCTTAATGATTCGTTCCGCCAACTCTTGTGGTGTCGCTTTTTTTACAACACAAAGCTCAATGCTATCCGCTAATTGCTCCAGCATCTCGTAATGTTCTTTTGCTTCCGCTGAAGCGCGCTTTTTTAACGATACCAGTAATTCAAACCGTTGGGTCATTTCAATGGATTCATGTTGGCGTTTATTGCGCAAGACGTCTAAATCGAACAGTTTGGCTTTGGCGGCATTGTAGGCGGGCTTGATGAATCTAACATCAAAATTCGACAGGTTGGCGTTGTAGTAGGGGCCCAGGTAATCGATGCTTATTTTTCCGCATGCTTTGACCATGACTTCCCGTTGCCAGTGGTCTCCGGTTCTGCCGGAACCGATATAAATTTGTTTGACTTGCTGGATCAAGGTTGCGGTTTTTGCCTCGGCCTCTTCAGCTATTGTGGCTTCAATGCCGCCGATTTCGGCCAGGGCATTTTCGATCAGGTTGCCTTTATACAGGCTGGCATGTTGGGTCACGGCTTGAAACAGCACGCCGTCCATGCCGGCGCTTGAGCGGGTTTGTTTAATGCCGCTTAAATAGACGCCATTCACCGGGGCTTGCCATTCGCTCAGGTCGTGGCCTGCCGACAGGTGGGCCACGGCGCTTTCCAAGATCATGGCGACAAAGCTTTTGACGCTGGCGGCGTTATTGCCGTACATACATTGCAGGGTTTTATCGGAGATAGTTTGCAGCACTTTGTGTTCGCCGCTATCGGCTTTAACCATGACGCCGACGGCAAAGCGCTCGCCGGAGGCAACGATTGGCTCAAAATAGATGGTGCAAAATTGCGCTGAGTAATCGGGTAATGTCGGGAACTGGAGTTGATCGAACATCATAGCGATTGTTGCCTGGTCGGTATTTTTTGATGAGTGATTGCCGTTAAATACTGCAAGCGTTGGTTCAAAAAGTCTACCATGCTGTTTAGGATTTCTCCATCCCATTGACGGTGTTGCGCCCGCAGCCGGTTGACAATCTCGCCCGGCAATGACGGGTCGATGGTGTTGATTAGGGCTTCGATGCGGTGTTTTATGCGCTGTTTGCCCAGTTCATCATCGGTAAACATCAGTTTAATGTTGAGCAGGCTGTTATGGATAGGGGAGTCCGGGGCAAAAGGCAAGCGCATGGCGAGGTTGTGATCGATCAGGTAAAAATCGCCCTTGCTGTCGAACAAAATGTTGCCCAGGTTACGGTCGCCGTTGGCTATCCATTCGTCGAAGCCGATGGCGCTGTTGATTTCGGCCCAGTCGGCCAGTTTTTGTAAGACGGCCCGATTGCCGGGCGTATCCAGCAGCCGGTTATCGTTAATGGCTAGGCTACGCCCTAGGTCAGGGTATTTTATATCGACTGAGGCAAACCAATAGCCGTGGCCGTCGGTGGCGATGACCGGCTCAGGAATCGGCAGGCCGATTTCCCGGCCTATTAAGGCGGTGACAATTTCGGCCAAAAAATCCAGGTCGGCCAATTGCTTGGCATAGGCCATTAGTTCGTAGCGATGTTCGGCAAAAGCCAGCGACACGCGCTTGGCGCCGTAGCGGCCATTGCCTGCATCACCCAGAATATTAACGATTCTTGCGGTTCTTATCATTCACCAGTCTCTGTGCGATAGCATCGATTAGTTTTAAATCGTCTTCAGTCAATCGACCCTCGCGATCGGCTTTATTTAGTGTCTCTAAGATGGCTTGGGTGCGTGGCGAAGCTACCGATATCAGAGGTGATAAGTCTGTTTGCTCAGAAAGTTCAAGCTTAGTTTCTGTGCGGTTGTTATGGACGTCTTCACCTTCTTCTTTATGCAAGACATCCATCCAGCCGCGTGTCTTTCCTGCCAGACTTTCAATCTTTCTGGCAAGGTCACTGCCCATATCACGGGCAGTTTTTTCACTGAATATTTGACTGATATACGCCGGGTCGGTTTCCATCTTTACGGCAAATGCACCTTTCCCCAAGCCTGACGCTTTTCTAAGTTTCTCATAATTTATTTTTCTAATATCAGCAATTGTTATTTCCATGCGGGGATTAGAACAATAATTAGCAAAATGATAAATATACATAACGCTAAATTCCTCTTGAAAAAATATTAGCAATACGCTAAATTAAACATATGGATATAAAAACTTTTTGTCGATCTACGCCAAAACGAGAGCGTGAACTCATAGCTGAGCTTGCTGGAACTACTGACGCGTATTTACAGCAACTCGCTGGTGGGCATCGTAAGCCAAGCCGGAAACTGGCCAAAAAGCTTGAAGAGGTAACGGATGGAAAGCTAAATAAGATGGATTTGTTATTTCCAAGAGACAAGCATGACCAATCACACCACCATCTGCACGATTAAGCCTTCATCATTCGGTAGTAATGATTCGGTTGGGGTTGTGGCCCAAGATTTTCACTAACTGCCATGATGACGGTTAATTATATTCACCCCAGCCCACTACGTAATCGGGCTGATTGCTTAGGTAGGTTTACTGATGTTGCTAATTAGGCGTAAAGGCGCTTTCTGTACCGCAATCATTACAGGTAAAGACAGCTTGTTTCATACCCAGCACTCCAAAAGTGGGGTCTGCACGGTTGCCAGTCCTAGTCAAGTTATCGCTTCCGCAGTTGTCGCAGCAATATCGATTGGGATTACTGTTTTGATAATGATTAAGTTGGCTTGGGAGTTGTTGTTCAAGTGCTTGGTTGCGCTGTTTAAGGTCGGCGTTCTCTTGTTCCAGTCGTTCGACATGTTCTTTAAGAAGCTGAAGCTGGGTATTTACCAGACCAAGGTGATCTCTGAGTGTGGCGGCGCTTTGTGTATTACCAAGAGCGCCGATAAGGCTTCCAAGTGTTATGAGTAGGTCATTCATGAGTTTTCTCGGTATTAAATTTAAACGGGTTGGGGTTGGTACGGTTATCTCTTATACCTCAAGCAATGAAGTTGCTGGCGTGATCTTTGGTAAAAGGGCGATTTTTTATTATCCGCCTGGTTGCAGTAAAGGCTGGACGTTAAAAAGGATAGTGGTTGTTTCGCTGTTTTGCTATGCCTTTTGGTCAGTATTTTTTATGGCGATGAGCGGGTTGGTTGGTCTTTTTTTGTAAAGGAGTGGTTATGTCTTTTGAAGCCGAAAATCAAGATATTAAGTCTTCGACATGTATCAATGGGGGCGGTTCGTCTATTCCAGGGTGTTACCAGTCGGCAACTTGGCGCAATACGTTGCCAAAAGATGAGTCTACGCAACAAGTCGGAATCGGTTTTGATTTGCCTGATGGTGAAATCATCAGGCTGTCGCTGTCTTTTGATAGTGCCAAGGATTTAGCTGATACGTTGCTTCAGTTTCTTTGTACTGACCATTCGCCTAATTCGTCTGGTATGCCAAGTGATGATGTGTCGATGCCATTTGATGGTGAGAATGTATGACCGCCTACGAGGTCATCAAGCGCATGTTGTGGGCTGTGGTAGCTGCCAAGGCTGTCGTCTTGATAAATCACGTGCCATCGATGGCTTATTTGTTTGATGAAAAAAGTTCCAGCACGGGTTTTATAGGAGTAGGTCATGGGTTTTCTCGGGTTTAAGTTTAATCGGTTAGGGGGTTACTGATGTTATCGACTGTTAGTCATGAATTAGACGTAAAGGCGCTTTCTTTGCCACTTAATATGGTTTTTTTGAGTGGTGACTTACCAAATTCCATTGATTCGGAATGGGGACAGGGACGCCGGTTTTGTAATACTTTTCGGGTCAGCGATCCCGATTGTTTTGACTATTTTTTTGGGTGGGGAAACGTACCAATCCGTGCATATTCTCTGGAGGTCGGTATTGAACGGCACCGCCAAAAAATCTTTAATAAACTGATGAGTTTGCGCGATATTCGGACAGCAATAGAATTGACCTGCCGTTTGAAGTTCCGCAATGGAACCCGAGGATTCTATCAGTCGTTTCTGAAACATTTTTCGCCCACATTTTTGCTTGATACCAGCGGATGCCAGCATTTCAGGAAACAAAGGAGAAGAAAAGTCGAGAAACCAATCATCAATTTGAATCCAACAATGAAATGCGCTGTTGGTAAGGGTGTTTTCAGTATTTTCTTGGTCTGCAAATACAAGGATTTGTTCAAGGTTATCGAGGCTGAATGCAGCCACACCAACAATAGGTATCGCTGGCAATTTATAGTGCATTCTCAATATGGCAGCTCCAATGGTTCCAAAATAAAGGCAGGATTTTGATGGGTTGCACTCTTCATTAAGGAGAACGCCGTGGATTACTCTGAATATTCTTTCAAAATCTTTGAGTGGCAGTATCGGTGGTGTGTTCTGTGGTTTTGACATGGATGGCGGCTCTTTGAGTTGTTTAAATTTTTTTGGTTGTAGTCAATTTTAATTTCCCCAGCGATTTATGAATCCGCAGGATTGTCTTTATGGTTTTCGGCCCTTAGGGCTGCGGTAAAACTCAGGAGGCCGGTGAGAATCGGATGACTATCGGCAACGGCTGGTAACAGCCTCAGATGGTTTGTTAGATAGTTTAGCTTAGCCATTTATTTTTTTGATGGGTCTTTTTTTTAGGTGGGGTTCGAATGATTAAGGCGGAAATGGTTGATCAAGGGCGGCTGACCCAACGCGAGGCTCAGGTTGCTCAGTTGTTGGCTGAGGGGCATGGCGATAAGGCGATTGCCCGGTTTTTGGCGATGAGTATCCGCACGGTGCAGACGCATACGATGAATATCTATGAAAAGCTGGAGTTGCATTCTGCAATGCTTGGGGCGAATTCGGAAGGTTTGAATATGCGCTGCCGGGCGCTGGCGGTGATGGTGGCTAAGGGTATGGTGTCGCTGTCGATTAATGCGGTGTTTGCGTTTATTTTTTTAAATGCGCTTGCGTTGGATGATCAGGCGACGCGGGTTAGGGCTAAGGGCAGGGCGGGTTTGTCTTTTGTGCGGGCTCGACGGGTTGGCGATGCTTGATGTTCTGCGTGGGGTGTTTTGGTTGGCCGGTTTGCTGGTCTTCGGGCTTTGTTTGGCTGTGTGCCTTGTGTTGGTGTTTGTGCTGGTTTGTGCGACCGGTTGGGTTAATCGTAGGTTTGATGAGTGTTTTGGTGATTGGTGATGCAGGATCAAGGGCGGTTGAATAATTACCATGTGTATCAGTATTACTGCTGGTTAGAGTGGGTTACGGGGCAGGATCACCATTATATGGCGCAGTTGCATTTTTATACGTTGGCACAGTTGGAGCTTGATCCTAATTGGAAGCCTGAGCATATGGTTGAGGTTGTCGATGTTTAGTTGTTATGACCATCAGAGGCAGCGCCCGTTTCCCCGTTCCCCTTTATGCATAAAGGCGTTTTTACGTTCAAGGCTTCTAATTGTTAAGTTAGTAATTGCTTGCAGCAAGCCAGGTAAAAGGTACTTCCCAGCATCCCCCACTGCGGGTACGAATGGCCTCGTTTTTTGTGTAGGTAGTGGGTTTTAATGTTACTAAACAATTTGATAGCAGCTATCTGCATTAACTTTTCACGGCTGGCTGTGTATGGCATCTAATTACGATGACGTAAAACTCCAGCTGACTGGATTCGGTCTTCAAGTTGAGCGACTTGAGACCGGCCGCATGGTGCGCTGCCGGGTAGAGGGCGACCGCGAAAAGCGCGGCTGGTACATCCTCCATGAGATCACCCTGACCGGCGGCGACATCGTCTTTGTCGGCTCGTTCGGCATCTGGCAGGGCGCAGACAACAACGCGCAAAAGATAGAAATCACCCGGACCGACTTAACCGCCGAGCAAAAAGCCGCCATCAAACAGCGCATTGCCGACGACAAAAAGCGCTCCGATGCAGAGCAAAAGCGCAAAGCCGAACAATCCGCGGCCAAAGCCAGCGCCGCCTGGCGCAAACTCGAAACCGACGGCGATTGCGACTACCTGCATCGCAAAGGCGTCATCGCCCACGGCATAAGATTCACCGAAAAAGGCGCACTGGCCGTGCCGATGCTCGACACCCAAGGCCGCATCCACGGCCTGCAACTCATACTCGACAAAGTCAAACAAAAAGACCTGATCGAAAGTCACGGCCGCGACAAACAATACTGGCCGGCAGGGGCCGTCAAAAAAGCCCACTTCCACCTGATCGACAGCCCGACCACACTCATACTGATCGCCGAAGGCTACGCCACCGGCGCCACCTTATACGAAGCCACCGGCTTTCCCGTAGCGATAGCCTTCGACGCGGGCAACCTCCCGGCCGTTGCCCAGGCGCTCAAAAAATACTATCCCAAAGCCCAGATCCTAATCTGTGCCGACGATGACGCCTTCGCCCGCTGCAAACACTGCAAAAAACCGGTAAAAGTCAACCTATCCGCGACTTGCCCACACTGCAACCAGCCGCACGGCAAGAAAAACGCCGGCAAAGAATACGCCGAACTCGCCGCCCTGGCCGTCAATGGCCGCATCGTATCGCCAAAATTTGCCGATGATGAAGCCCGATTCGACCACTACAGCCGCAACCAAGGCAAAATCACCGACTTCAACGACCTCCACCTGACCGATGGCCTTCACACGGTAAGAATACAGATCGAAGAAGCCATCAAACAAGCAGGCTATACCGTCACCGCCAAAGCGCGGGACGCGCAACAACAGGGGGAAGGGGAAGATAAAAAAGCCCCCTTAAAGCCCATCGACGACTACAACGATGCCCTAGAGCGCTTTGCCCTCGTCTACGGCATGGGCGGCATGCTCTTCGACGCCCAAGAACACATGCGCGTCGCCCTCAACGACTTCAAACAAGCCTGCGTCCATTCCGACATCCCCAAACGCTGGCAAGAAAGCAAACAGCGGCGCATCGTGCGCCCGGACGAAGTCGGCTTCGACCCGACCGGCAAAGACAAAAACATCACCTGCAACACCTGGGACGGCTGGCCGACAAAACCCAAAGAAGGCAACTGCGAGCGCCTGCTGGAACTGCTCATGTACATGTGCGCCGAAGAAAAAAACAGCACCGCCATATACCAATGGGTCCTGAGCTGGCTGGCCTACCCGCTGCAACATCCCGGCGCCAAAATGAAAACCACCATCGTCATCCACGGCCCCCAGGGGACCGGGAAAAACCTATTTTTCGACGTCATCCTCGGCATCTACGGCAAATACGGCCGCGTCATCGACCAGTCCGCAATCGAAGACAAATTTAACGATTGTTTTAGCGGAATGCTATTCATGCTGGCCGATGAAGTCGTAGCAGCATCCGATCGATGGCATGTTAAAAACAAACTAAAAGGCCTAATCACCGGCGATCGAATCCGCATCAACCCGAAAAACTTTGCGGCCTACGAAGAGTCCAACCACGTCAACATCGTATTCCTGTCCAACGAACGCATGCCCGTCGTCATCGACCAAGACGACCGACGGCATCAAGTCATTTGGACGCCAGCCAAACTAAGTGAAGACTACTACAAAGAAGTAGCCGCCGAAGTAGACAACGGCGGAGCAGAAGCCCTGCATGATTACCTGCTAAACCTAAACCTGGGCGACTTCACCCCCCATACCAAACCAATAATGACCGCCGCCAAAAAAGACCTTCAGGATTTGAGCAAGGACAGCATCATCCGGTTTCTTGATGAGTGGGTGGGTGAAGGCAGTGGTGACGAACTTGGCGAAATACCTAACATACCGGCCCTGACAGAAGATATTTACGACTTATATCGACATTGGTGTGGCAGGCAAGGAATCAGGCCATCACCACTCAATAAAGCCATTGACCATATCAGCAAGCTTCCAGGAGTGCGCAAAGAGCGCGAGTGGTACAGCGTCGGTGGACAAAAAAGCAAGTCGGCAAGGGCATTCATTTACCCGCCAAAGTGCCTAGAAATGAACCCTGGAGAGAGTAAGCAGTGGTGGCTGGGGCAGTGCGTTCAGGATTTTTGTGAGGCGGTAAAGGCGTATAAAAATGGCGGGTAAAACGACCTTTTCCAATATACCGGGTATACCGGATATACCGAACTTAAAAATTGCAGCCCAGTATACGCACAGGCCGCGCCGTTCGCGGCTTTGCGACCCATTATACCGAGTATACCGGACTGCTCCTTACGTGACGCGCGAGAAACGCAAAGCGGTCAATACAAAAAAGACTCTCTCGCGTATATGTACCCCGGTATACCCGGTATACCCGGTACATGTCACGCCGTCCGCCGCATTCGGATATACCGGGCATTTTTACGCCCCAGTATACCCAGTACATTTATTAAATTTATTAAAAAAATGAAAAAGATAATGTGTGGACAAGAAAACGTAGCCGACTTTAACCGGCAAATGAAAGCCATAGCCCCTGAATTCCATTCCCTGGCTAAACAACTCCACGCTGCCGGCTTAATAACCGGCTTGCGCGGCGCTACGCTCGAAATCGGCCCCTTTGATGAACAACCCATCATTGAGCAGCCAGCGCCACCAGCGCCCAAACACTGCCAAGATTGCCGCCAATGGCTACGCGACACCATCGGCTTAGGCGAAGGCATCGGCGAATGCTTACTAAACAGCCGCCCAACCCTGCTGAAATGGCCCAAACAAACCGCCTGTCACCTGTTTGAGGAAAAAGCATGACCTTAATGAGCCAAACCGACTTCGCCGCTCACCTCGGCGTCAATCGCAGCCACATAACCCAGCTCAAAAATGCAGGCCGCTTAGTCATGCAAGATGGCAAAGTAGACGTAGAAGCCTCCATCAAGCGAATCAACGACACCAAAGACCCCGCCAAAGAGAGCGTGGCAAAGCGTCATCAACAAGAACGCAGCCAAAAAGCGCAGAGCACAGAAAAAGCCCCATCCGTTCCCGGAACCGGCAGCCGCTTTCAATCGGCAAAAGCACGGCGCGAAGAAGCCAACGCCGACCTAACCGAAATCGAACTGCAAACCCGCCGCGGACAACTACTGATAGCCGACGAAGCCAAACTCGCCGTAGCCGACGGCGACACCACCATCCGCAACCGGCTCGAATCACTGCCCGACATGCTGGCCCCGCAACTGGCCGCCGAAAGCGACGAACAAAAAATCCGGTCCATGCTAACGGACCACATCGAATCCCTGCTCAGCGATTTGTCGCTCAGCTTTTACGCATTAGCCAAATAGGAAGTCCACTTGACACCATCCGCAAATGCCCAGGCCGCGTTCCCCAACGCCGCCCACATCATCAACACCGCCCGCGCCCGAGCCTTCGCCCCGCGCAAGACCCAAACCGTGTCAGAGTGGTCGGATAAAAACATCATACTGTCGCGCAAAACAAGCCCCGAACCGGGCCCGTGGCGAACCGACAGAAACCCGATCCTGCGCGAACCGATGGACAGTCTGTCGGCTCGATCTGCGGTACATGAAGTTGTGATGAAATTCCCAATCCAAATAGGGAAGAGCGAGGTTGGTCGTAACGCAATCGGATACTGGATGTGCGAATCGCCAGGGCCGATCATGGCCTGCTTCCCGGCTGAAGTCAGCATGAACAAATGGATAAACCAGAAGCTTAATCCCATGCTGGAAGATTCGCCGAACGTCAGGGAAGTATTGGCATCCACCAACACCAGAAACGCGGCCAATACCAAAGAATTCAAGGACTTTCTTGGCGGTCAGCTCTATGTCGAACATGCTGGAGCGCCGGCCCGTTTGAAATCCACATCGGTCAAATACCTGGTTGTCGACGAATTAACCGAGTTTGCCAATTCGCTGAAAACTGGCGACGACCCGCAGGCGATGCTGGAAGACCGCTATTCGGCCTATACCTCGACATACAAGCGGCTGGATATTTCATCGCCCGGCACAAAAGGAATTTGCCGGATCGATGAGCGTTACGAGTTATCAGACCAGCGCCAATATTATATGCCGTGCCCGCATTGCCTTGCCGAAATCAACTTCGAATGGTCCGGCCTGCAATGGATGCAGGGCGGTAAAAACGTGGTATATGCCTGCCCGGAATGCGCCTGCATTATCGAAGAGCACCAAAAAACCGACATGATCAAGTCCGGGCGCTGGATTCCTACATTCCCAGGGCGGTCGATTCGCGGCTATACCGTCAATTGCTTGTATTACCAGATCGGCCTGGGTCCACGCTGGGAAAAACTGGTAGAAATGTGGTTAAGTGTTCAAAACGACCCGGCTAAATTAAAAACCTTTGTCAACAGCCGCCTGGCCGAAGCCTGGGAAGATCCCTCCATGCGCGCGGTCAAACTCAACGTCATCGCCGACCGTGCCGAAGCCTACCCGCTACGCGTCGCCCCGCTGGGCGTTTGCAAAGTAATCGCCGGCGTCGATACCCAAGACAACCGGCTGGCTGTACAAATCATCGGCATGGGCAAAGGCACAGCCATCTGGGTGCTCGACTACATCGAACTCATGGGCGACCCCGCCGACGATGCCGTCTGGGTCGCCTTAACCGACCTGCTTAACCGCCCGATCGAACACATCAACGGCCACGCCCTGCCGATCGAAGCCACCGCCATCGACGCAGGCGGCCACCGTACCGAAGCCGTCAAAGACTTCGTGCGCCGCCGCATGATCCGCCGCCCCATGGTCATCTTCGGCGCAGTGCCCAACAACGCCCCGGTACTATCCAAACCCAAAGCCCAAGACGTCAACTGGAGAGGCCAATACAACAAACGCGGCGTCATGATCCAGCACGTCGGCACCGTCGCCGTAAAAAACAAACTGTTCGGCCGCATGGCCACCGATGGCGACAAACCCAAAGAAGCCCGCTTACTGCATTTCTCCGAAGACCTACCCAAAGAATACTTCACCGGAATCGTGTCCGAGACCTTCAATCCGCGCACCAACCGCTTCGAGAAAAAACGCGGCGCAAGAAACGAACCGCTCGACACCCTCGTTTACGCCTACGCCGCCGCTCATCACCACGAATTACGCCTGCACCTCTACACCGCCGCCAAATGGGAAGAACTAGAGGCCAAATTAGCCGTCGTATCGAGCGATGAATACAAAAGACTGCAACAACAGGCCGCATTATTGGCCCAACAGCCGCAGCAAACCAAGCCATCCCGCAACAACCTATTCATACCCCTATGACCGACGAAAACGACAACATCTATCAACAGATCGATCTGGAAGTAAAACAGGCCGTGCAGCGTTTTAACGTAGACCTAAAACTGACCGATAGCATGGCAACCGCAATAACCGCACGCCTGCAAAAACTGCTTGCCAGAAAGATCATCTATTTTCCCAGCATCGTGAGCCAAGAAGAGCGCTACGCCGCGATAAAACGAGATTTCAATGGCAAAAACAAAAACGAACTCTGCAAAAAATACGGCATCAGCAGAAGCACACTCTATCGGGCGATCAAATGAAAACCCAAGATTCGGCCATCGTAAACAACCCGTTCAACACCAAGGAGAATAACCATGCCTAATACACACAACCAGCAACTTATCCCTGTCTTTACAGGCGAAATATCCGGCACAACCGTTCAGCTTGTCGATGCTCGTTTGCTGCATGAATTTTTAGAATCTTCTCAGCGTTTTGCTGACTGGATTAAAAATCGCATATCCGATTATGGTTTTATCGAAAATCAGGATTTTTTGCTTCATAAATTTATGAAGCAAACCGGAAGCGGAGGTCACAATAAAATTGACTATTACCTAACCTTAGATACAGCCAAAGAAATCTCGATGGTCGAGCGCAACGAAAAAGGCCAACAAGCGCGGCGTTACTTTATCGACTGCGAACGCCGTTTACAGCAAGCAAAGCCCATGCAGTTTTCTGATTTACCAACTAAGCCATCGCCTTTTTTAAACGTCGATTCCGGGTTGCTGCGGAACCTGATGAAATTCCCAAAAGCAGTGTCTGAGGTCTACCTGATGGATTGCGGAGTAACGCCTGAGTATATTGCTTACCGGCAAAGCCAGCCAAACCAAAATCAAACCATCAATCGCGCACAGCTCGCCCCGCCCAAACCCGAGCGCCAGCCTCTTTCAGTATGGGTCGTGCGCTTTGTCGCCGACTGGCAAAACGGTTTATTAGGAGCGCCTTTTGTGCCGTGTTTGGGTGAACAGGTGATTAACTTATTTCGTCGGTGGGTTCCCGAAGATCAACCGGTCAATGATTACGCTGAAGTGATGACAGAACTATACAAGCACCCGATGCTTTATAGGCAAAGAAACTGTATTGATCGAGCAACCAATAATCATCGAGTCATGACCATGATTAACTTACAAAAACCTGCCGAAGGACAGTCATATTATGAGTATGTCACAGAGAGCATCGAAAAGATGGAACACTATTTTAGAGGTTCATGAAGCCATGTAGGGTGCGCCGTGCGCACCATTGAAACCCTGCTCGACGACCTGTCGCGCAGTTTTTATAACTTAGCCAAATAGGAAAGCACCATGAACAGTACATGGATTATCGATGTTAATAAAAACGGCGTTCGTTTTACGCGGATACACGAAGGTAAAGCCATAGAAAATTATGGCGAAGTAACCCTCGCTAAAGCCGCCGTTTATGCAGCCGCAATCATTCAGGGCTTTCAACCACCACGCAGCCTTTTGAATTGCGATAAACATGAGGGTTGAACTCAATCTGCACTAGCTCTTCATCGCGTTGTTTGACACGATAAAACTCAAGACCACTAAAGGAAACTTGGTAGTGGTCTGGGTATTCAGCAAGAGCAGCACGAAGTTCAGCGACGGAAATAGTAGGAATTTCGATTTTAGACACAATTAACCTCTAACTTAAGCAGCATTTAAAAAGTCCAAAGTATAGACCACACATGAACCTATTGACGAACCATGAAAACGGCACTATTCTTGCCCCATCTGCCCCACATTGGGCAGGCGGGTTTGGTCGCTCGTAAATTCCAGGTGTAGAAGTTATGCGCCGTCAGGTTCATAGCTTTTTTTATGTCTCCCCATTTTTGGGGGGTGGCGTATTGGGAAGCCTTCGGGCTTGCCGGATCCTGGACCCGGTCGACCAACCTGATACGTCATCCCCCGCCCAAAGTTTGGTCGCTTCGGTCGGTGGTTTAAAACTACAGTCCAGGAGAAATCCATGAATACTCAAGTCCCAACAGAATTCCGTCCGCATGTTGCCGTTATCAACGGACAAATCAAAACCACTTCGTTAAAAATCGCCGAGCATTTTGGCAAGCGCCATGACCGTGTTTTAAGAGGAATTAGAGATCTTGATTGCTCCTTAGAGTTTTCAAAACACAATTTTGTGTTTTCATACTACGATCAACTGCAACCCAATGGCGGTTCGCGACAACAGCCACTTTATGAAATCACCCGAGACGGTTTCGTGTTTCTGGCAATGGGCTTCACCGGCAAAGAAGCAGCCAAATGGAAAGAAGCCTACATCAACGCCTTCAACGCAATGGAGCGCGAACTTTCAGAGAAAAGCCAACCATCACAGTTGCCGGAACCACAAGAACCGCTCTCGGAAGAAGACTGGGCTTGCCTGTTTGTAGTTCACGAAGAAACCCAGCATTTAATCACCGACCTAAAGCCGGTCTTGGACATGCTCAGTTCCATCAAATTGAACAATGTCTATCTCTACCTGAAAAACCTGCAAATCGTCACCGATAAATTACGCAATCGCTTTGGCAAAAAAATGGACGAGGCCGCCAGCCGAACCGGCATGTTCGCCCGAAAAAACTGGCGGCCAACCCCGGAAGCAGAAAAGATTAAACAACAGGCAACAGAAACTGACCGCGTCCGCATCCTAACCAGTTTTGACCGAGGCGAACAACCCACGCAACAACTCGTGCCCTGGAATAGCAGTGTTATTGATCCCGACAATGCCGCTCAGCTCAAAGCCCTAATTCATGACCAAGTGCCTGTCGAGCTTCTATTGGATGTGATTGATGCCGCCAGCAAAAAGCTGGCACACAAATTAATCAGGCAATAGGGTAGGGTGGGCAACGCTTTTCTGCCCACCGTTCATGTCGGCAAAGGGAGGGCAAACGATAAAGCGGTTTACCACCCTACCGGACTGTAGTGTTTAAAACGAATCTTCTCACGAACTTTGTCGAGTAATTTCTTGGGTTGCGTCGATGTCGTATTTGTTTGCATGATCTGTCGCCTTTGCTTATACTCTAGTCCATGAAATCAATAAGATATTTTCGATTAAAATGATTATACGACATCTTGCCTGGATTATTGGACAATTGATGTCGTATATATTACGTTAGGTATGGAGAACCCTTAATGGCTTTTCGCTTTCAAATTTCGGCAAATCTTCTCTCTTGGCCAAATTCATGTGCTTGTTGCGGCGGAAATGCTGACACCAAACTTCATGCTGCGGCTTCACGTACCACAGGAAAGCGCGTGCGGCACACCACAACATCTTCGTGGAAAGTTCCATACTGCTCCCAATGCGTACGCCACAAAGAAGCCTATGAGTCAGCATCAATTTGGCTTGTGGCTAGCTTTGTATTGGGGTTAATTGCATGGTTTTTCGTCGCGAAAGCTAGCAGCGGCTCAGTCGGTTTTTTCATAGGCATGGTTGTGGCACTACTTGGTTTCTGGCCTTGTAGCAAAGCGCAAAAACAAGCGCGATCGCTCATGTTATCCAGTTGCTGCAGCCCAACTTCTGCTGTGCAATACATAGAGTGGCACGGAACATTTCATACGTTCGTTTTTGCAAGCAAGTCATATCTGGAGTCATTTCTTGCTGCCAATTCGCGTAAAAAACGCTCTGAAATCACGCAGCTATGAAACACAACCTAACATGGCGCTCAACCGGAGCGCGGTTATAATGCGGTTATATTTTTCAGCTTTCCGGGCCGCGCCCGGTTAGCTCTACGTTAGAGCTATCACCGAATATGCGCATTAATGGAAAAACTGTCGTTTTGGTTTTAATGGTCGCTGTTGCTTTATTATGGTATGTATTACTGCTTGAGTTTTCGCCACTACCTTTGCATGTAATTGATCGTGACAAATCTGGAATAGTTTCATTTATTGAAGCGTTGGATTCTGCAGATATTGGAAAGCGTGCCGTCGATGGCAAACCAAACTGCCTTGAATATTTTTGGTTTAAAGATGGGTTACCTGCTTATGAAAGTTGCACCAATGTTAACAATCAAAAGGTCTAAAGCTGTAAGGCGGTTTCGCGCTAGCAAACCGCCACATTCGCACAACACTGATGACAATCAGTCGAAGTTGTGGCGGATTGCCTGCGGCGAATCCACCCTACAGCACTACGGAAGCGGGGGGCAGGCCTTGCATTTGACATTAACGCTGTAAGGCGGTTTCGCGCTAGCAAACCGCCACATTCGCACAACATTGATGACAACCAGTCGAAGTTGTGGCGGATTGCCTGCGGCGAATCCGCCCTACAGCACTTTTTCATCTAACATGGTGCTCAACCGGAGCGCGGTTATAATGCGGTTTTGTTTTTAAGCTTTCCGGGCCGCGCCCGGTTAGCTTTACGTTAGGCGATTGCAAACAGAGGACCGAAAGTTGTGCGACCAAACAAACCTACTTCGATAGTTATCTGCTTAGCATTGTCGTTATCCATACTAAGCCCAGAATTAGCAATAGCCTGTAAATCCCGCTTTTATCCGGAGTCCTTTCCATTAGATGAACTCAAAGAATATGACCATATTTACGTGGTGAGGGTGGACAAGGTAAATCTTAGCCGCCCACTTGAAGAAAGTTGGTACGCGCCTCCGTTTAGTTTTGAAGGCGAAATAATAAAATCCCTCAAAGGGCCTAAGAAAGCAGGCGATATTATTCAAGCAGTAACAAGTTCAAACGAAGAGGCCCAAGCGAGGTGTCCAATTTTTCTAGAAACCGGAAAAGTTTATTTACTTATGTTCACAGGTGATGAAACGCCTTATTTACTACCTCGCTATGGATCGTTATACACTTCATCTGAGCAATCGGAGTTTTCTCGTTATATTGCCAACATAATTCGTGCTAACAATAACAAACGGAAAAAATAACAAATATGTTGTTCTTGCGCTTAAATAATTTGCCTAACATGGCGCTCAACCGGAGCGCGGTTATAATGCGGTTTTATTTTTCAGCTTTCCGGGCCGCGCCCGGTTAGCTCTACGTTGGGCCTCAAAGAGTCAGGAGGCATAAAGTGAAGAGGTTTTTATGAATGTTCCATTTTCAGGTGGCTGCGCATGCGGTGCCATACGCTACGAGTGTTCTAGCGAGCCATTGGCAATGCTTAATTGCCATTGCCGTGATTGTCAGCAATCTAGCGGAGCGCCGTTCGCATCTGGCGTAGTTGTCCCTACAAAGTCCATTAAAGTCTCGAGCTCACCAAAAACATACTCCGTTCTTGCATCTAGTGGCGCTCAGACAACACGAAGTTTTTGCTCAAACTGCGGTAGTCCCTTGTTCACAACCGGCGAAGCGGTGCCAGATTTCACATCCATACGCTTCACAACATTTGACGATCCAAGCGATTTTAGTCCGGCATTGGACATTTGGGCGTCAAGCGCAGTTTCGTGGGTTTGCTTGAATGAGGAGTTGCCACATTTTTCGCAGTCGCCACCGCCGGGCACAAACGAGTAACGATATGCTTGTCTGGCCCAACAAAACGCTCCAGCGGTCGGCTTAGCTTTACGTTAGGCAACTTGGTTTGCTACAACTTATGAAAGATCTTTCGTCGTTTCTGTTATTGCTGGCATCGCTTGGCTTTGGCGCATTGTTTGGGAAGTACACCACCAAGCCTCTTTGGTGGGCGTTATAGCCCCTACTGCGGCAGCCCGGTAGGGTACGCTGTGCGTACCATTACTTCAATCACCACAAAAAATAAAGGTACGCACAGCGTACCCTACAAAGCTTAAAGCTGTAACGCGGTTTCGCGGTAGCAAACCGCCACATTCGCACAACGCTGATGACAACCAGTCGAAGTTGTGGCGGATTGCCTGCGGCGAATCCACCCTACAGCACAACATGCTGAAACGCTGTTAAGCCCCCATTCATTTCATACAGTGATAATCATAGCCAACCATAATTGCTTAAAATAGCCAGCTGGCTTCAAGCATCCAGGGCAAAGCTTATGAGCAAGTTTATTGTATTAATTCAAATGATTGCCTTTTTTGGGGAAAAACATGAAAAAAAATAGTTTATTAACACTGTTGGTGCTTTCTGCATTAGCCACTGGGTGCGCATCGATGAGTGGCTGGCGTCCGATTGTCGATCCGCGCATGGACCAACATCCGGAAACCGCTCAGCGCGACATGCTGGAGTGCAAGACACTGGCAGATCGAGCATCGGATATCACCAAAGAAATCGGTATGGGTGCAGGTGTTGGTGCAGTTACGGGTGCAGCTGGCGGCGCAGCTGTTGGCGCTATAGCGGGCAGTGCTGCCACAGGTGCCGCGGGTGGTGCTATTTTGGCCATTCCCGCTGGCGTGTGGAAAGGTTATGAAGCCAACGAGGACTTTAAACGATCATTCAAAACCTGTATGCGTCAGCGCGGCCATACACTGGTCAACTAAACGGGCCATAGGCTGTGCTGAGGCACGAAGCGCATCAATTACGATGCGCTTCACTTTGTTTTGCGCATCCTACGTGACTAAAGCAACATAGATCATTGGGTGGTGTAATTACATCTTCATTGGCACACCAGTAAACGATTGAAGCACTATCCATATAAGCACACCAGTCAGAATCAATAAAATCGTTTTAATGTTTTTTGATGCATCGTCATCATCTTTATTTGACATAACAACCTCATCGTTTAATTTCAACATTTAATGACAGAGAAGATAGCCAAGCAGGCCGGGCAGCATCTTATCGTTGCCCGACATTGTGCGCCTGTTGGTGTCGGGCGTAAATAGCCATACGGGCTACTGTGTTGGTCAGACAGGTTCCGGCATAATCCGCCCCAAATGGTTAAATTTCAACCGGCGCCAACAGATTAGAAGGCTTCTGCTATCTACACAGTCAACTAATGTTATCCTACTTAATCAGCAACACGCACTAATCCCAACCACTTATACGTAAAGAAGGAATAAATAATGAGCGAAAGAATCATCATGCGTACCGGAGAGGCTTTAGTCGCTGGCGGCCCAGCCGGCACAGCGGCGGAACCGGAAGTCATTATCGGTGAACTGGACGGGCCTGTCGGCACCGCGATTGCCAGCATGACCGCCGGACAAGTCCAAGGTCATACCCGCGTATTTGCCATTTTGAATACCGATATCCAAGTTAGGCCGGTGACCTTGATGGTCAGTAAAGTTACCGTCAAAAATACCCGTTACACTAACATATTAATGGGTACGGTACAGGCCGCCATTGCCAATGGCGTATTGGATGCGGTACGTGCGGGTGACATCCCCAAAGACAAAGCCAACGATTTAGGCATTATCGTTTCGGTGTGGCTCAATCCCAGTGTAGCGACCGACGACGCGTTGGATCATAAAATCCTATTTGATATACATCGTAAAGCGATGGCAACCGCTATCAAAAAAGCGATGAATAACCAACCTGACATCGATTGGCTATTGGAAAACCAGGACAAGATTACCCATAAATATTTCCAGATGGGCTTGGATGGTAAGATTTAGGGCCGTAGGATGTACTGAGGCACGAAGCGCATCACTCGCGAACGATGCGCTTCACAGTGTTTAGGGCATCCTAAATGCTTTTTGTTAATTAAACCCGTTACTTTGATTTGCGGTGGCTGGGAAGCAAGCGTTCATACTCATCTTTAACAGCCGCATAGCACTCACACGCTCGCTTTTCAAGTTCGCGGCGTTTCAACACTGTAATCCGACCACGTGTGCGTATAATCAATTTAGCAGTTTCTAACTGACCAAGAACCAGGGTCACGCTCTCCCTGCGTATACCCAATAATTGCCCAATTCTAGCTTGCGTTATTACCACTTCATTGTCATGTAATCTATCCAAAGTCATCAACAGCCATCGGCAAACTTGCTGATCCAGATTATGATGTTGGTTGCATACTGCAACTTGAGATGTTTGGGCAAGTAACCCCTGCGTAAAAAGCAGGGCAACGTGTTGAAGTTTACCTCCTAACGAGAATTCTTGTTTCATCACTTTCCGGCTGAGTCGATAAGCATAACCTATGCTTTGCACTTCTGTGCTGGTAGGCAAGCTCTCCCCTCCCATAAAAATGGAAATGCCAACTATACCCTCGTTTCCAACCAGAGCGGTTGAGCTTGTAGAACCGTTTTCCAGGGCATAGACCAGCGAAACAATGCCAGAGGTCGGGAAATGCACAAAATTTACATGGTCACCTGACTCAGATATCGTCCATCCCAATGGCAACTGAACGAGCTTAAGTTCGGGTAACAAGCGATTGTATTCAGTGGCCGAAAGGGCGGCAAGTATGAAGTTTTGCTTAGGATCCGGGGGCGAATCATTCGTTATTATCGTTTGTGGCATATTTTGATGGTCTAGTTCAGTGGGCTGGGTTAGCAGTAGCGTAACCCAGCATCAAGCCAGCGTCACTTCAATATGCTTGCCAAGCGCCTTGGCAGCCGCTTCAAGTTGATTAAATTTGGAAGCGTGTTCAAGATCAAACAGTCGGTCAACTTGTGGACCTTTCCAGCCCAATCGTCTTGCTAATTCGGCTTTGCGAATGCCTTGATTAAGCATTTCTTGGTATATTTCCAACTTAATGCATTCCAACGCACACGGTCTGACAGTAGGAAGGTCATGCGCAACAGATGCAACCGGAAGAGGTTTTCTTTCGTCAACATAAAACGACAGCGCTGTTTCCAGTGCATCAACAGCATGTCGCAAAGCTTCTTCTTCGGTTGCGCCAAAGGTGATGGCTTCTGGGACGTCAGGGAAAGTGACTAATACAGTGTCGCCGTCTGGCGATAAAATTACGGGATAATCTAACATGATGCGCACTCCAGTAGATTAGGGGTCTCATTCAAAAACTCACGCCCCTTTCTTTAATAATAAAGGGTCGAGATTATCTCAACCCTTTTAAATGATTGAATAGTCGCATTTAGATCGCGACCATTTGTTATTTCAAGCCTAGTTGACGTTTAATGGCCGCCTCCAAGCCTTTGCCAAGTTCTGCTGTGCCATGCAGCGGTAATGTAGATTGTTTTCCATTCAGAAAAACTTTTATATGAGAACCTTTTCCTTCCTGAAAAGTTGCTCCTTGTTGTTCCAGCCATTTTTTCATTTGTTTCGAGTTCATCCTTGTAACCTTCAAAAAATTGTACTTACAGCAAAATAATAACACTTCTGTTGCGTTTTTCAACAAAAAACACAACAGAAGTGTTGTTTTTTGTTGCGGTAAATAAGGGCCGTAGGATGTGCTGAGGCACGAAGCGCATCAATCGCGAACGATGCGCTTCACTTTGTTTAGCGCATCCTACCGGACTCGTCTTTCATCGTTTAACCCTCGTCAATGCGCCGCTCATGAGGTTCAGCGTAACGCGCGGAAATAACCCGGATTTCAAGCCGAGTGCAACTCTTCCCGTATCACCTCGCGCAACGCCTCCTTAACGTTATCTAACTCCAATGCCTTGCGCAACGTCTCATTAATCAGCGTCTGGTATCCGCGTCCGCCTGCTTTGGCCTTGTATGCCTGCACAACCGCTTCATCCAGCATAATAGTGATGCGCTGCTTGCCTACACCCAATTCAGGCAGCGCCTCGGTCAATGGCCGCAACTCCGAAAACTCAGCGCCGGTTAATTCCGGTGCGTCCTCATCGGGAACATCCGCCAAAGGTGCCGCATCTACCGCCGCCCAGTCGATTTCAGAGGGCTTGTTTTTCAAATTTCGTTTGCTCACGTCGATTCGCCTTTCTAAAAGAAATAATGTGAATAGGCTCGGCGGCAGGTACGCAAAACACCACCACCATCAAGCGCCCGTCTATTGTGTTATAACCGATAAAACGCCGCTCAGGGTAAACCTTGCGCGTATCTTCACGCACCCGCATGGCGCTATTAAACATCACCTTAGCCGCCAGCAACGGAAGACTCCGGTCACGGATATGGGTTTCGTTCTTGATCGGGTTACAAGTAAATTCCATACTTTGAATTATGCATATAAAAATATGCATATTCAAGACGATTTGACAGCCGCCGCCCGACCGGTCTATGCTAATTCAACTGCCCCACATTGGGCAGGCGGGTTTGGTAGCCCGTGTAAGCAAGGCGCAGAAGCTATGCGCCGTCAGGTTCGTGGCTTTTTTTATGCCCCCAATTTTAAAATCGGCAAATTGCCGGTTTGGAACTCGTTATGGTGGGTGGCGTATTGAGAGGCCGCAAGGCCTGCCGGGTCCTTGCCCCGGTCTACCAACTCAGTACGTCATCCACCACCCTAAGTTTGGTAGCTGCGGGTGGTGGTTTAAAACCACAAGCAAGGAGTTACTCATGATCACTCAAGTTACGCCCGAATTCCGTCCGTATGTCGAAGTTATTCACGGACAAATAAAAACCACCTCGATCAAAATTGCCGAACATTTTGGCAAACGTCATTTCCACGTTATTAGAGCCATAAAAAATCTTGAATGTTCAGCTGAGTTTCGTCTCACCAATTTTGGTGAGACGTTCGAAGAACGCGAAAATCCAAAAGGTGGGTTGCCAATTAAATCGCCTGCATACGAAATAACCCGAGACGGTTTTGTATTTCTGGCAATGGGCTTCACCGGCAAAGAAGCAGCAAAATGGAAAGAAGCCTACATCAACGCCTTCAACGCAATGGAGCGCGAACTTTTAGAGAAAAGCCAACCATCACAGTTGCCGGAACAACAAGAACCGCTCTCGGACGAAGACTGGGCTTGCCTGTTTGTAGTACACGAAGAAACCCAGCACTTAATCACCGATCTAAAGCCAGTCTTGGATATGCTCTGCTCGATAAAATTGAACAATGTCTATCTCTACCTGAAAAACCTACAAATCGTCACCGATAAATTGCACGCTCGCTTTGGCAAAAAAATGGACGAGGCCGCCAGCCGAACCGGCATGTTCGCCCGCAAAAACTGGCGGCCAACCCCGGAAGCCGAAAAGATCAAACAACAGGCAATAGAAACCTACCGCGTCCGCATCCTGACCTGCTTTGACCGAGGCGAACAACCCACACAACAAGTCGTGCCCTGGAATAGCAGCGTTATTGATCCCCACAATGCCGACCAGCTAAAAACCTTCATCCATGAACAAGTGCCGGTCGAGCGTCTATTGGATGTGATTGATGCCGCCAGCAAAAAGCTGGCCCGCAAATTAATCAGCCAAGGGTAGGGCGGGCAACGCTTTTCTGCCCGCCGTTCATAATCGGGCAAATGATAAAGTTGTTTATCCACCCTGCCGGACTGTAGCGCTTAAAGCTGTAAAGCGGTTTCGCGCTAGCAAACCTCCACATTCGCACAACGCTGATGGCAATCAGACGAAGTTGTGGCGGATTGCCTGCGGCGAATCCGCCACTACAGCACTAAAGCGCAAGTATTTATACGGATTGTAATAATGAGTTATTTAAAGAACAATCATAACCAAATACTAAACCTAATTGCTCAGTGGAAATTTAATGACGCTCAAGCAATTTTCGTAGCATTTCAACAAGACAATTTATAATGCCATTTTGATTATATTATTAATATACAAAAGTTGTAATTATGGATAGGTTACTAAAAATATTTCAAATTATGTTTTATATAGCTTCAGTTTTTGGCGTGCTGTGGACAGCAAACAACGTCAGAATTTCTTTTCAAAATCTACAGCTTAATAAAGACAAAATGGCTTATGATGCAGAGAAATCAAAAAAAGAATTCGCAATTATTAGTGTGTTACAAACTGTAGATAACCTTGATACAGGGCTATCATGTGTATCATTAATTGCGGATATGTCAGAAAGCGAAATAGTCGCTATTTTTGATTATAATAGGTTAAATATTTCTGCCGCACATATCGCCAAGCTTAAGGGTTGTATGGCTGGTCAGAAAGAAAAAGACATGATAGATAATAAAAATAATTTAACTAACATTGGTTCGTATTATATAAGGTCTAAGGTTGTATCTACACTTAATAAGCTTGAGATTATGGTAATCGCTAGCTGTAACGGGATTTTTGATATAAAGATACTGGACATGTTGTTGTCAAATATACAGCATCCATTTTTTAAGGCTGCTATTGCAAAGATAAGAGGTCTTAATAATGATATAGGCTACGGCTATTTAGATGCATATATTACAAACAAAGAAAACCCCTGCAATAAGCCAACAAAATAACCATCATTTTAAAAGCTGTAAAGCTGTAAAGCCGTAAGGCGGTTTCGCGTTAGCAAACCGCCACATTCGCACAACGCTGATGATAACCAGTCAAAGTTGTGGCAGATTGCCTGGGGCAAATCTGCTCTAAAGCACTAGCGTTGTCTGGCAAAATTATCATAAGGCGCAATACGCGATAAAGCCGCTACGGTGCTGTACGGGATTAATGATTTTCAATTCTTTCAAGAATTGTCTCGACATACTTTATTGTATTACCGCAATAGCCGCGAAATGGAATATCGTGAATATAATAAATCCCTCCTATTTCCCATTCTTGACCAAGCTCGGTATTTTTAAATTTCCGATCTACCCTTCCTCCTTGATGGGCAAAAAGATTTCTCAAGAGATTAAGTTCGTATATTGATTTTGAAACATTGGGTTCCGTGTCTGTTTCTGACAATCCTAAAGCTTTTAGGACAGATTCAAATCTTCCTATACCAATTGGTTTTGATAAATCTTTTATAAATGATTCATAAAGTTTACGAATACGGGATTCTTCATCAAGAGTGCAAAATTCAGCTAATGGAATGTTTATTTTTTGAAATATTTTATCATTAAGATGATTAGGATAATCCAGCATCCAGGCTACGAATAAATCCTCAATCATGATTTCCAACCCTGTCCATAACCCTATTAGCGTTTGTGCTTTTAGTTTCTGAAATCCTTTGTTAACTTCAAACTCTGCACAGCCAAGAACACCGTCAAGTTCGTCTGGTTGGATTCTATGCACTGATCCGGGGGCAGTCCAATCTATTTGTTCTCGCATTAAATTTTCTATTTCATCTTGTAACGGGTGAGCATAACTAAGAATTTCTAATGCAGTACTGTTTGTTATGTAATTTGCTTCAATTCCTCCAATGTAGTCAATGTTATTTGCGAGTGTTTCTTTTATTTTTTTCAAGGTAACCTCTGGTTTTATATTGAAAACGCTTATTTTTCTTCAAGTAACGCTGTAGGCATAGTCAGTAGGACATAAAAAGCCTACTATTGAGCCCTAAGATCTAGCTCATAGAGGACACCAAAGGTCAAAATTTCACTCTATTATATTTTCATTTTATAAGGTATTCATCTGGATTTACTTTCCAGTTATTTAGATCATTGATGTCAATATATCCATCTTTGGTTAAAGCCTTATGTGGAATTAAATAAGTTATTGTGTTATGAAAAATAAAATACTCATAAGATACATATTCAATCATTTTTTTTTTCATCAAGAACTACTAATGACAACATATTATTGTTATTGATATATTTGAATTTTGTGTTTTTAACCCTATGTATATAATACGGATTAAAAGAAATAGGAGTGCTAGTTTCTATTAATTCTTTTTTAAATTCATCAGAAAATGATGAGATTTCATTGCGTAAATCATGGTAATACATATTTAAAATGTGTTCCGAATAACCATCTTTTCTATTCAATAACACGCATAACAAGAAATTAATAGTGTTAATCAAACGTAAACCTCGATGACTTACCTTTAGTAGTATTTTCTTATTATGTTGATTTAAATAATTAATTAAAATTCCTGTGTTATCATTACTTATAGCAGTTTTATTATGGACTATTGCGTTTCTAACAATCCTCATCAAACGATACATTTCTTTAAAAATAATTTTATGGTTAGAATCACTTGGCAAGCCCCTGTATCGTTTAGAGAATGAATCCCCTTCTAAATTTGAATTTTGTAAATCTATAACACTGTCGAGCAGAGAAAAAAATATTTGCTGAACTAATACCCAATTACCTTGCAATTGATTTTCTGAAAAGTTTAGGGTATAGCTACTTGTTGAAGATATGCCACCATTTTCATTTATTTCGAGGTACGATATAGTGGGAAGCAACAATTGTAGATTACTTGTTCGAAAAAAATTTAGCGTGTTAGATATAAATGATTTGTTCAAAGTTTTTTTCCTGGTGCCGTTACGCTGTAAAGCTGTAAGGTGGTTTCGCGTAGCAAACCGCTACATTCGCACACGCTGATAGCAGCCTGTCGAAGTTGTGGCGGATTGCCTACTGCACTGCCGGGTTAGCCCTTTGCTGACTCATTTTTTGTGCGCATAAAGGGCAAGGTTAATTGGGCTTATATTCAATCGTTACGGTGTAACTTCCCTGCTTGTCAGTAACAATAAAGCTACTATCAGTCAGCTTTTCTATGGGCTGCCATTTCGAATTCATTTGGCCAAACAAACCTAGTTTTTTATATGCTTTGTATCCATAGTCTTCCCAATAAACCTGAAGTTCAGCACTATCGTGCTGAAGCACCATGTAGCATTTAATTATTTCTCTATCGATTATCGTCTCGCCTGCAACTTCGGCGGAGACGATAAATTCGCCAACGGCATTATTCCGACTACCATCTCCAGTAATATCGCAGATCGCGTCTTTTATTACATAAAATCCATCATCCAACATGTGTATTTCTCCTGTGATGGCTAAACGTATAGCCAGGTAGGGGGCGCAACGCGCCCATTTCGTAAATTTTAAGCTCAATCAGTTTGCATTATAAGTTTAAGATCGAAGTACATCAGCCGGGTTGAGCGGCCTATATCATCGTTGCTTAAAAGCGAAAACCCGTTTTTCTTATAAAACGGCAATGCTTCTTCCAGCGCATCAACAATAATAAACCTACAGCCGGTTTTATTGCGTGTAATGAACCATATCTTGATAAAGTCCATGATGTTGGAGCCATAGCCGTTTTTCTTAAAATCTTTATGAACGGCAAATCGGCCGATTTTGACTGCTGGTAAGGTTCTGTATCGCTTTCCCCAGGGCAGAATCTTTCTGAATTTATTAAAGTTACCGACATCTTGGCTGGTTACTGAGTCATTTGAAACGCTAAAAAAAGCAATGGTTTTGCCTTTTAAATTCCATGCGTAAGTGATAGCCAGTAACTCACGACAATTCCCTTTTGAGTCTTCAAAAAAGAATTCGTTTAAATCATCATTTCCGCAGTCAAAATCGTTATCGCGCGGATCATCAACATCGAGACGAACAAATTCCAGTTCATCCATGCCTTAATTTTCAACAATACGCACGCTTTTAAAGGTTGCAAGCATGCGCTCATAATCCTTTTTTGGTATTGCGTTGTTCTCGGCCTCGCGCATTTTACGGTTAAATCGTTCAGCGTCTTTGCCTTTTAATATGGGGGTGTCTTTCACTTTAGTAGCCATACAGGAACCTCCGGGTGATTTGGCGTTTAGCCTTATCGAGTAATTATTATTTTAGTTACCACAGGGTAATATAATACTATGTCTTGTCTGCCTTTACACCCAAATAAGCTGTGTAAAGTGCGCAACGCACACCATTTTCTTCGTACTAAAGTCTCCGTAATCCCACCGATAGACACCCGCTAAAAAATAGTCTCACCGATTAATAAACTTGAGACAGATTTTTTGACATGATGAAACCATGTTAAAAAATACCTATCCATCAATCGCATGAGCTTCGCCACACAAACACTGGCATTGGCTCAAGCCGCCTATCAAAAAGCGCTGGCCGGTCAGGAAGTGCGCTTTAACGATCGGATGTGGACGGCGCAAAATATCAACCAGCTGTTAACTCAAGTCAATTACTGGCAAGCCCAGGTCGATGCCGAAGTGGCTCGTGCTGCCGGTAAGCCATCGCGTGCCCCGTTGAGGTTCAGGCTATGACCGCGCATGTTGCCGCCGACTGTTCGGATTCACGCCTGTCTACCTGGTTCCCTCATGCCGGATCGGCCGACGCCGACCTGCTGGATGATTTATCGCTGATCACCCCGCGCGCTCGCGACTTGGCCCGCAATAACCCGATTGCTTCCGGTGTTAGACAAACCTTGACCGATAATGTGGTCGGCTCACAGTTGCGTTTATGCGCCCAGCCGCAATACCGCTTGCTGAAAAAAGACAAAGAGTGGGCGATGCAATGGGGCAATGCCGCCGAAGATGAGTTTGCCACCTGGGCCGATACCACCGACTGCGACGCCGCCCGCACCCAAACATTGCTCGGCTTAACGGTTCAAGCGCTGTCCGGTGCATTAATCAGTGGCGATGCGTTGGCGCTGGTGATGTGGCTGCCTCGGGCCGATTCGCGCTGGTCAACCCGCTTGCAAATGATAGAGGCCGACCGGCTGGCAACGCCGCCCTGGTTAACATTTAAAAGCAACATCCGTAACGGTGTAGAGCAAGACGAGCACGGCGCACCGATCGCCTATTGGATCAGCAAGAAACATCCGGGCGAGAAAAACGCCGGGTTTATGGCCAACCAGGATAACTGGGAGCGCATCCCTGCGTTTACCGCCTGGGGCCGCCGCCGCGTTATCCATTTATACGACAAAGAGCGGGCAGGGCAGAGCCGCGGCAAAAGCATTTTTGCCGCCGTCATGCGCGAGTTCAAGATTGCGGGCGAGTATTTAGGCCATGAGCTGCAAGCCGCCGCCTCCAATGCGCTGATTGCCGCGTTTTTGGAATCCGATCTTGACGCAGCGGCGGTGGCTGAAATATTCGGCACCGACCAGGAAACGGCGTTGAGCTACTGGAAAAAAGTCTGCGACACCACCCACCGCAAGAAAATGGAAGGCGGCATGATGCTGAATCTTCCGCTCGGCACCAAGCTTTCCGGCTACAACCCAAACCGCCCCAACACCGCGTTTGATGGCTTTATGGAATCGGTCATGCGCCACATGGCCGCCGGTTTGAACATGCCCTATGAGCTGGTGTTAAAAGACTTCTCCAAAACCAACTATTCATCCGCCAGGGCGGCCCTGCTTGAAGCCTGGCGCTACTTTCAGACCAAGCGCCGCTGGCTTCAAGACCACTGGCTGAACCCGATTTATGAAGCCTGGCTCGAAGAGGCCATTAACGCCAACCGCGTCAAAGCGCCCGATTATTACGACAACCGCTATGCCTATAACCGTTGCCGGTGGATTTTTTCCGGCCGTGGCTGGGTCGATCCGGTCAAGGAAATTGTCGCAGTCGAAAAGAGGCTGGCGCTGTGCATATCCACGCAACAGGATGAGTGCGCCGACCAGGGCAAAGATTATCAAGAAGTTCAAGACCAACGCATCAGGGAATTTAAAGAGGCGCTGACCAAAGCGCAAGCGTCAGGCTTGCCCGATGCGGTGGCTCAGCAGTTGGCGTTTTATATCGCCGGTTTTGCCCCGGCCGGTTCCAATAGCAATTCAAGTCAAGCGCCTGGGATTGAACAGCATTTTGCCGATGCGCCCGATCCTGCGAACAACGCCAATGCCGATCAGCATGCACAACAGGATTTAGCCGATGCCTAACAGCAGCCGAATCGTAGGCTTTATCACCAGCGGTACGCCGTGGGCTATCGAGGCGGAAGCCTTGAGAACCATTATTGGCATTGCCCAGCGCGAAAACAATCTGGAAGCCGTGCTCAAAGAGCGCGGCGCTCCGATGGACAACACCCATAAGGTCGAGATCAGGAACGGCATTGCCTTAATCCCGGTCACCGGCCCGCTGTTTCCACGAGCCAACTTGTTCGGGCAAATCAGCGGCGCTTATTCCGTTGAAATGCTGGCGCAGGATTTATCGGCAACAGAGAGTAATCCCAATATAAAAGGCACGGTATTGGTCATCGACTCGCCCGGCGGCCACACCACCATGATTAATGAATTCGCCAATCAGGTTGCGGATTATTCAAAGCCGATTGTGGCTTATGTGGTCGGGCAAGCGGCCAGTGCGGCCTATTGGATCGCCAGCGCCGCCGACAAGATCGTTATGGACAGTTCGGCCTTGGTCGGCAGCATTGGCGTCGTCGCAGCGTTTGACGCCAAGGACAGCGGCACCATAGAAATAGTTTCAAGCCATGCGCCCGATAAGCGCCCGGACATTGCAACCGATGGTGGCCGTGCCGTCATCCAGACCATTGTCGACGATATGGAAGCGGTTTTTATTGATTCGGTCGCCCGATTCAGGGGCTTGAGTCGTGACCAGATCACCGCCTTGCGTGGCAGTGTTGCGGTCGGGGCCAAGGCGGTCAGCATGGGTTTTGCGGATGAAATCGGCAGCCTTGAAAGTGTTATTAATTTTTTGACTCAACAGGAGAATCCAATGGATTTGCAACAACTCAAGGCCGATCACCCCGATGTGTATCAGGCTGTATTTACCGAGGGCGCCGCATCAGTCGATGGCAAGGCGATCAGGGCCGAAGAAATCGGCCGCATCAGCGCCATTCTAAACCACGAACATGCCGCAGGCCGCCAGGAACAGGCTAAAGTGCTGGCGCTGGAAACCGACATGAGCGCAGAGCAAGCCGCAAAAGTCTTGGCCGTTTCGCCAAAGCTTGAGGCGCAAGCGGCCGGTGACTCGTTCGCAAGGGCAATGGCTAATGTGCCGAACCCAAAAGTCGGCGCTGACGATGCCGACGAAGCCGATCAATCATCAGCCGAAACCGCCGCGCAAGGTTGGGGTAAAGCCTTCGCCAAAGTGACGGTTATAAATGGGAGTAAACGCTAATGGCTACCTTAACCGAAGGCAGGCATGCCGGAGAGTTTTTAGTCTCCGAATGCGATGAAGGTTTCATCAGCCGCGAGGCGATTATTGTTGCGTCAGGAAACCTGGTTGTCGGTGCGGTGCTCGGCAGAATAGAAACCGGCAGCGCCACAGCGGTGGCAACAGCCGGTAATACCGGCAATGGCGTCATGGGCGCGATTACCGAGCATCAAGGCATCCAAGCCGGAAATTATGTCTTGACCATCAAAAAAGCCGTCGCTAACGCCGGTGATTTCCAGGTAGTCAGTCCGCAAGGCCATGTCGTCGGCATCGGCTCGGTAGGCGCGGCATTTAATGGCGGCGGGTTGGCATTTACCTTGGCGGACGGATCGACTGATTTTATCGTCGGCGATTCGTTTGTCATTAGCGTGGCGGAAGGCTCTAAAGAGTACGTCGAGCACGATCCGGCAGCGATCGATGGCAGTGAAAAAGCCGTCGGCATTTTGTTTGATGCGGTTGATGCCACATTGTCCGCCCAGCCCGGTGTGGCGATTGTACGCATGGCCGAAGTGAACGGCGATGAGATCACTTGGAAAACCGGTATCAGCGCCCCTGATAAAGCGGCGGGTATCGAATCATTAAAGGCGCTTAGCGTCATCGTCCGTTAAAAGGAAAAGCACAGATGGCAACCTTAGATATTTTTAACAATAACGCCTTTAGGCTGCAAACCATGTTGGCGGCCATAGAGAGCCTTGATTTTCGTCCTCAACGCCTGGGTGGCATGGGCATTTTTACGCCTAACCCCGTGCGTACGGAATCCGTGTCTATCGAAAGCCGCGATGGTGTTTTGGCACTGATACAAACCTCCCAGCGTGGTGCGCCTCTGGAACAGCGCGAGAATGAAAAACGCAAGCTGCGCAACTTTAATACCGTGCGTATCGCTAAAGGCGACCGAATCACGGCGTCAGAGCTGGCGAACATCCGGGCTTTTGGTACTGAAAGCGAATTGATGCAAGTGCAGGCTGAAATTGCCCGCCGTCTGGCCGGGCCGGTCGGCTTGCAAAGCCAAATCGAGTTGACGCTTGAAAACATGCGCCTTGGGGCGCTTCGTGGCGTTGTTAAGGATGCGGATGGGTCGACAATCATTGATTGGTTTGAAGAATTCGGTGTGACTCAAGCGGCGGAAATCGATTTTAATCTCGATAACGCCAGCCCCGGACCCGGTGCAGTAAAGAAAAAATGCAACCAAGTTGTCCGGGCTATGACGACCAAGTCCAAAGGCGTATTCACCACCGCGACACGCGTTCATGCGCTGTGCGGTGACGCCTTTTGGGATGATCTGACATCGCATGACGAGGTGGTAAAGACCTATTTAAACACGCAGGAAGCGGCATCATTGCGTGACGGCAATGTCTATGAAACCTTCAATTACGGCGGCATTACTTGGGAAAATTTTCGGGGCACCGATGATGACGAGACTGTTTCTGTCGGCGCCGATAAGGCGATTTTCTTCCCGGTCAATGCGCCGGGGGCTTTCCTGGAAGTATTCAGCCCCGGCGAGCAGTTCGATCATTTGGGGCAATTGGGTCAATCCATGTATCCGTTGATTGTGACCGATAAAGATCGCCAGATGTATGCAGATATTGAAGCCTACAGCTACCCGCTGCACGTCTGCACCCGTCCGGCCATGCTGCAACGCGCAAAGCGGACTTGATCATGTTCGGCATTGACGACGCCATAACCGCGGTTACCACACTGGCCGATAGCGCCATCAAGCGCATTTGGCCGGATGCAACGGAAATCGAAAAAGCCAAGCTGGCGCAGCTATCACAAGAGCTGCAAAACCAGTTTAGCCTGGTCATGGGGCAGCTTGAAATTAACAAAATCGAAGCGGCCAGCAGCTCGGTATTCGTTTCAGGATGGCGTCCCGCTATCGGTTGGGTCTGCGGAACTGCATTAGCTTATGCGGCGATTATCGAGCCCCTTGCCCGGTTTGTCGCGGTCGTTATTTTTCATTACGCCGGGCCATTCCCGGTTATCGATACCGAACTCACGCTGCAAGTGCTGTTGGGATTATTAGGCTTGGCGGGGCTGCGTTCTTTTGAAAAAACAAGACCGGTAGGTAAATAAATGGAAATCCCTGGCGTGACTCCTGAAGGCGTAGGCGGATCTGTGATAGCGCTGGTGATGTCATTCTTAGGCCTCAAGCGCTTATTTAGTGCGGAAAAGGTAAAGGCTGCGGTGGATGAGACTAACGTAGTCGCCACTGCGGCGCAAACTGCGATTATTGAAAACCTGCAAAATGAGCTTGGGCGAATTTCTGCAAGTTTTGGCCGGGTATTGAAGGAACTTGAGCAAAGCCATAATGACAACCTTAGGTTAAGAGAAGCAAATATAGAACTGCTCGATAAGGTTTCGTTATTGCACAACAGCCTGAACCAGGTGAAAGAGCAATTAAGCGCATACGAACGCGTAAGGCGGCAATGTGGCGGCTGTAAATTTGATAGCCCGGAATTGATCTACAAGGCAGAGCAATCATGACCGGATTTAGCCAAATGTTTGCTGAGTGTGACAGCGTCATTATGCAGGCTCTTGGCGACGACATTACCTTTATGCCGCCAGTCGGCACGGCGCTAAATATTAAGTGCGTTTTAGCTACGCGCGGTGGCGGAAGACAACGGGCCAGAATCGAATGGCTCGATAACATCATTGCTAATGTCGATATCAGCAGTGTCATTATCGATGTATTGGTAAACGATGCGCCAGGGCTCGGCGAGAACTGGTCGGCGCTGTATTTAGGCAAAGCTTATGTCGTTTCTAAGGTATTGCCAAAAGGTGACGGGACGCTGGTGGTTATTTTAAACCAGGAAGGCAATACGACGGCTGTTGCAAACGGGTGGAGATAGTTACATGGCAATAACTGGCGGCGTTGATACTGGGTTCTTGAGCCTAACGGTTGAGCAGGATGATATTGAGCGTCTTATCCAGACTGTTTTGTCTCCGGCTGCGATAAAGCGCGTCCAGTCTCGGGGAATCAATGAGACAGCGGCGTGGATTAAGAGCCGGTTGCTAAGAGAGTTGCCCTCTGCGACCGGCATCCCCAGAAAAGTATTGGCTCGCAGAATTAAGCAACGCAAGGCGCAAGCCAGCTTGGCCGACGTTATCAGCGGCAAGGTTTGGCTCGGCATAAACCCAATTGATGCCATGGCGTTAAACGATGGCGGTGCGGTTAATAGCGGTTATATGGCGGGTGATTTTTATTTTGAAGGCGGTTTTAAAGCCAAGATGAGATCAGGCGCAACGGCAATTTTTGCGCGGACATCCCGCGCGCGGCTGCCTATCAAACGGCAAAATATCAAGATTGATAGCCCGTTCAATGAAGTCGTGCGGCGCTTAATGCCGCAAGCTGAGCGAGAGCTGGCCAGAAGAACGCAGCGCTTAGTCAGTTATGAATTAGAAAGGGCGACCCGATGACCACGATTTCTGATTTCCATGCAGCTGTAAAAGCCCAAATAGCCGCGTATTTTGGTGCCAATGTCAATACGGTTGAGTGGTATGAGCAGGGCGATCTTGAATCAGGTCAGCCCAAACCGATCAAAACACCGGCCATTATTTTGGAGATTGAATCAGCCGATGAAGGCGACGATATTGGCGATGATAGAACGCCATTTGCATGTCATATAACCGCCTATTGCATACTGGGCCGCAAGACGCCCGACCTGCAAATTCAAGTGCGTAGCTTTGCCGCCCAGCTGTTCGCGCTGGTTAGAAAGAATAAATGGGGCTTGGCTCACAGCGTTAGCTTTCCCAGCTCCTTGACTTCCGGTGAAGGCAAGTTCGACCCGGAAAAAAACGGCTACGAATCATGGTATGTGTCCTGGGATCAAACCGTTTATCTCGGTGATGACGTTTGGGCCGCAACCGGCATAACCCCAACCGAAGTCTGGTTGGGCCTGTCGCCTGAGATCGGCATGCCTTATGTCGATAAATACATCAAGGAAGCGCCATGAGTTTCGATTTGACTGAGCTTGACCGGCGCTTAAGCAACCTGATCCGCTTCGGCACCATAGCCCAGGCCGACTATGCCACGGCAAAAGTGCGCGTTAAAGCGGGTGATATTTTAACCGATTGGCTACCATGGATGACACAGCGGGCCGGTGGTGACATTAGCTGGCATGCGCCCGAAGTGGGCGAGCAGGTGGTGATCTTGTCGCCGTCCGGCGAATTGAACCAAGGCGTGGTGATGGCCGGATTATTTCAGACGGCGCATCCTCAACCGGTTAACACACCGGAAAAACAGCACACCTTATATAAAGACGGCGCAGTGTTCGAATACGACCGGCAGGCGCATCATTTGAAAGCGGTTTTGCCTGCTGGCGCTACCGTCGAGCTGATAGCCGACGGCGGCATTGCTATTACCGGCGATATTACCCTGACCGGAACATTAACCGCCAGCGTCGACGTCATTGCCAACGGTATCAGCCTGCACAATCACAAGCACGGCGGCGTGTCGGTCGGGTCAGCTAAAACGGACGTGCCAGTATGATCGGCATCGATAACACTACCGGTAAATCACTGGCAGGCATCGGCCACCTGAAACAGTCCATCCGCGACATTCTGACCACGCCTATCGGCACACGGGTAATGCGCCGCGATTACGGCTCGCGCTTGTTCGAATTGATCGACGCCCCGATGAACGGCGCCACGATTATTGATATGGTCGCAGCAACCGCCGAGGCGCTGGATAAGTGGGAACCGCGCATTGTGTTGGAGCGTGTAGTTATTGAGTTTGCCACCGATACCGGGCGCTTTGCCTTGGCAATTTTCGGCAAATACCGCCCGGACGGTAAACAGATTAAATTGGACGGCATACTGCTATGAGTTTTACGCAGATTGATTTATCGCAGATACCCGCACCCAACATTGTCGAGGCGTTGAGTTTCGAGACGATATTCGCGGAAATGCTGGCCGACTTGCAGTTGCGTGACAGCACCTTTACCGCGCTGCTTGAGTCAGACCCAGCCTATAAGGTTTTAGAAGTTGCCGCCTACCGCGAGCTTGTTTTGCGCCAGCGCGTTAACGATGCGGCGCGCGGCGTGATGTTGGCTACGGCTAGAAGCACTGATTTAGATCAGATAGGCGCTAATTACAACGTTGAGCGATTATTGATAACACCGGCCGATCCAATTGCCATCCCGCCGATTGCTGCTGTTTATGAGCAGGATGAGCCATTCAAGCGTCGCATCCAGCTTGCTTTTGAGGGATTGACTACTGCCGGCAGTGAAGGCAGCTATATCTTCCATGGCTTAAGCGCCAGCGGTGATGTCGCAGATATTGCTGTTGATTCTGTAAAGTTCCATTTGAATGAAAGCGGTGCCGTGGTGATCGACTACAGTGCCAATTTACTCGCACCTGAGCCGGGCATGGTAGCGATTACCGTGTTATCAAGGATAGGCAATGGCGCTGCCGATGCGCCGCTGTTGTCCTTGGTTGATACGGCGTTAAGGGCAGACAAAGTGCGTCCGTTGACTGACAGGCTAACTGTGCGCTCTGTAGCGGTTATTAATTACGCTGTGGTTGCTACCCTGTATTTTTACGACGGCCCCAGCAGCGCCACTGTGTTGCAAGCCGCGACCGATGCGCTTAATGCCTACATCGCGGCCGCGCATAAAATTGGCGAGGACATTACGCTGGCCGGTATTTATGCTGCACTCAAACAACCTGGCGTGCAAAACGTCATTCTGGTAAGTCCTGTTGCCGATATTGTTATTGGCAATCATCAAGTCGCCTATTGCACCGGCGTGACCCTGACCAACGGGGGCGTTAATGTCTAGTTTGCTGCCGCCTAATGCCAATATGCATGAGCATGCGCTTGATGACGCCATGTCGAGGCTCGGCGCTGTGCCGGTGGACATTGTTAAGCTGTGGAATCCGCAAACCTGCCCTGTGGCATTTCTTCCCTGGCTGGCTTGGGCGCTATCGGTCGATGAATGGGATGAAACCTGGACCGAAGCGCAAAAACGCAATACGTGTGCTGCCAGTTATGACGTGCATAGTCATAAGGGCACGCCTCATGCAATCCGCGCGGCATTGTCGGCGCTGGGTTATGACAACATTGCCATCAAGGAAGGTACGGTTAATTACTACAACGGCGCGCATACCTATGACGGCAGCTGGACTTATGGCGCCGACAGTGCATGGCCGATGTTTGATGTTATTTTGAATATTGGCGCATTCCCAGATGACGCCATGGTTCAGAGAATCCGAGACAGTATTGAGCGCTATAAAAATAAACGCTCGGTATTGCGTAACCTAATTTTTATGAATTTATTTTATGACGGGACGTGGGCTTATGATGGGTCTAAGAAATATAACGGCGGGGTATTGTAATGGCTAATTTACCAGAAACGCCCATCTATGATGCAGGTGTTTATCAAAAGGAAACTACCGATATTGCATTGGGTGGTCCTGACGGAAAGGCTAATGCGGGTGCCAGAAACCTGGCTAATCGCACCGCATACTTAAAGCAGCACCTGGATTCTTTGGAGACTATCGTTCCTCAGGCGGAAGCGGAAGCAGGAACGGCCACAACGGTTAGAGCGTGGACTGCGCTACGGGTCAGGCAAGCTATTAATGTGGCGGTAGCCGCCGTCGTTAATTCAGCCCCGACGGTGCTCGATACCTTGTCCGAATTAGCTGCCGCACTCGGCAATGATGCTAATTTTGCTGCGACAATCACTGCCGCATTATCCGCCAAAGCGCCATTAGCTGGGCTTTCTACGCAGCAATTCAGTGCCGCTAATGCATCAGGCATTCACCATGCCGTGACGTTAGGGCAAACCCTCGGTAATTTCGGCCCATCAGGTTATTTACAATTTCCATTTTGGGATGGCGGTCAATTACGTATGGGGATTTTTCAGTGGACATTTGCGGTCTGCACAACCGGTGGAGTAGCTCAAGGCATTACGCTGCCAATCGCGTACCCTAATGCAATTAGCATTGTTTATGGATGCGCGACTGGGGTTAATCAATATGCGTATGCAGACCGGTGGGCTGCTAGTCTCACGGCAGTACAAGGCACTAATAATCAAACTGGCGGTGGTATTGCTGTTTTTGCGATAGGTTATTAATATGAAGTATGCACAATTTGACCCCTCAGCCGCATCCCCTCAGCCTGTTATCGGTTGGTATGACACGGGCGAATTCGATTACCCAAGCTTACCTGACGTCTATGATCTATTAACGCTAACACAGGCGCAATGGGATAGCCGTTTCAATACGCCGTTTGTTAACGGCGGTACATTGGTTGCGGCTCCTATTTTGCCCACCGCACAAAAAAAACAGATAGCATCGCTCACTCAGGCCTATCTAACCGCAATTTCTCAGCCTGTCAGCTATACATCAGCCGGTGGAATTACCAAGTTATTTCAAGCGGATTCGTCCAGTATTAGCAACTTACAAAATGTGACGATTGGGCTAGCGAAAGCTGGCGATACACCCCCCGGTTTTTACTGGGTGGCGGCTGACAATATACAAGTCCCATTTACGTATGCTGATTTACAAGGGTTGGCGGAGGCTATATTGATTCAAGGATGGACAGCGTTTCAGCATTTGCAATCGCAAAAGGCGGCAGTCGGTGCCGCAACTACGCTAACCGATGTGGAAAGCGTAGTTTGGTAATAATATCCGCACTCAATTTAATCACCTGGAGCTAAAACAATGCCCGAGCAATTTTTACACGGCGTCGAAATCGTTGAAATAGACGATGGCGCACGCCCCATCAGCACCGTTAAATCATCCGTTATCGGGTTGATCGGCACCGCACCGAACAGCGCCCCGGCAACGACTGCACGTCTGTTGACCGGCGTAGTCACCAGTAATAACGCCATCACTTTTACCGCCGTAACACCGGGTAAGCCGGGCAACGACATCACTGTGCATTTGAAAGACCCCAAAGCCAACAGCCAAGCGCTCAGCGTGTCTGTCAGCGGCACGGCGATTACGGTTAATCTGGCTACCGGCGTTACCGGAACCATTACATCAACCGCTACGCAAGTCATAACGGCCATTACCGCCAGCGCCGCCGCGGCTTTATTGATTGCGGCTGCCAATACTGGCGTATCAACCGGCGCTGTTGCCGTGGGAGCCTCGGTAAAAGCGCAAGCCCTGTCGGGCGGCGCTGATGAGGCCTTTCCGCTCAATATCCCGGTGTTGGTAACGGGTAGCCGTAACGCCGCCTCAGGTCTGGATATAGTGGGCGATAAACAGGGTACGCTGCCGGATGCCATGGATGATATTTTCGACCAGTGCGGCGCTATGGTTGTGGTTATCAGAGTGGCCGAAGGCATCGATTTCGCCGCTACCCAGTCCAATATCATTGGCGGCATCAATGCGGGTGTGCAGGTATTTTTAAACGCCGAGTCGGTTGTTAAAGTAAAGCCGCGCATCCTGATTGCGCCAGGGTTTTCGCACGAAGTCGCGGTAGTGTCCGAGCTGCTGGGCATTGCCGAGCGGTTGAAGGCGGTTATTTTGGCTGACGGGCCAAATACCGACGATGCCGCAGCAATCAGTTTCCGTGAAAACTTCGGCAGTAAGCGCGTTTATGTCATCGATCCGCAGGTTAAGGTCTGGGATACCGTCAGTAATTCCGAAGTCAACCGTCCTGCATCGGCACGGGTGGCTGGCATAATCGCCAAGTCGGACAACGAGCGCGGTTTCTGGTGGAGTCCATCCAACCGGGATATTTACGGCATTACCGGAACTAGCCGACAAATCGACTTTGCGCTGGGTGATGTCAATGCACGCGCTAATTATCTGAACGAAAACGAGGTGGCCACCATCATTCAGAAGGACGGCTATCGCCTGTGGGGCAACCGCACCTGCTCCGCTGACCCTAAGTGGGCGTTTTTATCGGTGGTCAGGACAGCGGATATGATTCACGAGTCGCTGTTGGCTGCGCACATGTGGGCCGTAGACCGCAACATCACCAAAACCTACCTTGAAGACGTTGTCGAAGGTGTGAATAGTTACCTGCGTCACCTGGTAGCTGTCGGGGCCGTTCTGGGCGGCCACTGCTGGGCCGATCAAGACCTGAACACGCCTGATCAGATCAGTCAGGGCAGGGTCTATTTTGACTTCGACTTTACCCCGCCTTATCCGGCTGAGCACATCACGTTCCGCAGTCATTTGGTCAACGATTACATTGAGGAATTATTCTAATGTTGAACGATATTTTAAAGAATTTAAACCTGTTCGTTGACGGTCGCGGCTATGCCGGTAACGTCGAGGAATTGAACCCGCCCAAGCTGACCATGAAGACCGAAGAGTTCCGCAACGGCGGCATGGATGCGCCGGTGGAGGTTGAGATGGGCATGGACAAATTGGAGGCTTCATTCTCTTTGACCAAATACGATGCCGATGTGTTGAAGATTTTCGGACTTGCGCCCGGCAATACCAAGCCGTTGACCTTTCGCGGCTCACTCAGCGGCGAGGATGGTGTCGAAAAACCGGTCATCATCCAAATGCAAGGCATGTTGAAAGAAATGGACCCCGGCAGCTGGAAGCCGGGCGACAAAGCCAACCTTAAGGCTACGGTCGCGCTGCGCTATTACAAGCACACGATTAACGGCGAAGTCGTGCATGAAATCGATGTGCCGAACATGATCCGCATCGTTAATGGCGTGGATCAGCTGGCGGTTACCCGCAAGAACCTGGGGATGTAAATGAGTGACTATAAAGTCGAGAAAGCGTTTGAAGGGCATGCCGTGGGTGATGTTATTCCACTAAACAGCAGACAGGCAAAATACTTGCTGATGTCCGGGCATATTAAATTGAAATCGGCTGAAAAGCCTAAAACCGAGGATAAATAAATGAGTGAAGCATCTGCACAACCATTACCGAGCGTCACATCTATCGATCTGCTGTTCCCGCTAGAGAATGGCATGACCAAGCTGGTCATGCGCCGTCCTAAAGTCAGAGACTTGCGCGCAGCAGATAAGGTTAAGGGAGGCCCCGCTGAGGTAGAGGTGAGTATGTTTTCTAATCTGTGCGAAGTATCGCCTGACGATATAGATAGTCTGGATATGGCTGATTATGGGGAGCTTCAGAAGACGTATGCAAGTTTTTTGTCCTCTCGCAGGAAGACATCAGAATCGGCTGCATCGTCTTAGCATCCAATACCGGCTGGCAGCTCAGTGAGTTGCTGGAGCTGACTTGTGACGAGTTGCTTGAATGGCTCGAATCAGTGAAGGAAGCGAAAGCACGAAAGCTAATAGCATGATTACGATGAGGTACGGCAAGAACAACAACAGGGCGGCAATAGGGGTAAAAAAAGCCGATGCCGTCAGCGCTGCCCATGCTGGGCCATTGCCCTGTATGGTAGCGATAAAGCAGCCAACAAAAGCGATGCCAAGAATTATTTGCGGGTGATAAGGCCAATCGACGATGCGGTCAAAAATAGATTTAGGCATAAATCCTCCTTCTGGAATGTGTTAAGTATAGTCAATCAGGTTAAGTTTTGTCATGACAAACAATATCGCACTAGGAGTCTGTCGGACTTATCCGTTTTTTAAGCCCCCTATATTGTAAAATAGCCCTGAGTTCAACAATTTCACCGGCATGATTTTATGAGTCGCTTTATCCAATTTGATCGAAACCAACAATATTT